>Ga0181591_10004620_pt1 | contig 11953 bp, 8 predicted proteins | sample 071ome_33_FD_133757 | JGI IMG/M metagenome (GOLD analysis project Ga0181591, IMG submission 133757) | Coastal salt marsh microbial communities from the Groves Creek Marsh, Skidaway Island, Georgia - 071412AT metaG (megahit assembly) | ecosystem: Environmental > Aquatic > Marine > Intertidal zone...
GGCCGAAGCCCGCTCGGAGCTTGTCTCCAACCTCCAGGAAGGCCAGGTTCTTCAGGGCGTGGTCAAAAACATCACCGATTATGGCGCGTTCGTTGATCTTGGTGGTGTCGACGGCCTGCTGCATGTGACCGACATTGCCTGGCAGCGGATCAGCCATCCGTCGGAAGCCCTGCAGATCGGCGAGACCGTCGAGGTTCAGGTGATCCGCTTCAATCCGGAAACACAGCGTATCTCGCTTGGCATGAAGCAGCTTCAGTCCGACCCGTGGGAGAGCGTCGAGGGCAAGTTCCCGATCGGCTCGAAGCTGGAGGGACGCGTCACCAATATCACTGACTACGGCGCGTTTGTTGAGCTTGAGGCCGGTGTTGAAGGTCTTGTCCATGTCTCTGAAATGAGCTGGACCAAGAAGAACGTCCACCCCGGCAAGATCGTCTCCACCAGCCAGCAGGTTGAGGTGATGGTTCTTGATGTCGACCTGTCGAAGCGCCGTATCTCGCTTGGTCTCAAGCAGTGCAGCGGCAACCCGTGGGAAGAGTACAGCGCCGCGAATCCGGCCGGTACCGAGATCGAGGGTGAAATCCGCAACATCACCGAGTTCGGCCTGTTTGTCGGCCTGACCGAAGAGATCGACGGTCTTGTCCACCTGTCCGATATCAGCTGGGACGCCACCGGAGAAGCCGCACTTGAAGGCTTCTCGAAGGGTGACATGGTGAAGGCCAAGATCCTTGACGTCGATATCGACAAGGAGCGCATCTCGCTTGGCATAAAGCAGCTGACGGACGATCCGTTTGCCGGCCAGATGGACAATCATCGCAAGGGCGAAGTGGTGACCTGTACGGTGACAGCCCTGACCGACAACGGCATCGAGGTCAGTGTCGGCGACTCGCTTACCGGCTTCATCCGCCGTGCCGATCTCAGCCGCGACCGCGCCGAACAGCGTGCCGACCGCTTTGCCGTTGGCGAAAAGGTCGATGCCGTGATCACAAACATCGACAAGAAGAGCCGCAAGCTCAGCCTGTCGATCAAGGCCCGCGAGACCGCCGAGGAAAAACAGGCTGTCGAGGAGTATGGCTCCTCGGACAGCGGGGCCAGCCTCGGGGACATCCTCGGCGCCGCCCTCGCGAAGCGCGAATCAGGCGACGACGAGTAAGTCTGACACCGAAATCCGGGACGAATCGACGCCATGCGCCTCGATTCGTCCCTTTTTTTTGTATTGAACCTTGCCTGTGGTGGCGATTTCGCCGGGATTTGCCGCCAAAACCTCGAATCCAGCGCCTTTGGCAGGCAAGATTGTTGACGTGCTTTTCAGCAGCAGGCATGCTCTTTTCTCGTTTTTCCTTTAATTACAGTGGGTGGGGCCGTGACACGTTCTGAACTCATAGCCAGACTGGCGGCAAAGAACCCTGCTTTGTATCACCGCGATATCGAAAGGCTGGTCGGAACCATCCTTGACGAGATCGGTGGCGCACTTGAACGCGGTGACCGCGTTGAACTGCGTGGATTCGGGGCATTTTCCGTGCGTCACCGCAAGGCGCGTACCGGCAGGAACCCGCGTACAGGGGCCAGCGTCGAGGTTGCCGAGAAGAAAGTTCCTTTCTTCAAGATGGGCAAGGGTATGCGTGAGCGGCTGAATCGCTGACGGGCGGCGGCCATGCGTTTTCTCGGCCGTTTTTTCTGGTTGATCATCTCACTTGCCACCACCGCGGTCGCGATGATCTTCGCCGTATCCAACAATCACCCGGCCAGCGTGAAGTTCTGGCCGCTTGCCGGACAGCTTGAACTTGCCACCTGGATGCTGACGCTTGGGGCTGTCTGTACCGGTGCCATTGTCGGTGGCGGGCTCGTCTGGCTGTCACTTGTTGCCGCGCGGTCTCGGAACTGGCGGCTGAAACGCCAGCTTGGCAAGGCCGAACAGCGTGCCGCCAAAGCCGAAACCAGACTTGCAGAGGCGGAGGAGAATGCCGGCGCACCCTCCCCGCCAACCGCCCTTGGAGGCCCGTTATGACACCGGACCACGCGCCGGCCCGCAACATCGCCGTGAAGATCTGCGGCATCGGTTCGACCGAGGATTATGATGTCTGCCGGCAAGCCGGCGCCGCCTTTGTCGGGATGGTGTTCTATCCGCGTTCACCGCGTCACCTTGATCTTGCCGCCGCGCGCGGTATCGCCGATCATGCCGAGAAAACGGGCCAGCAGGAAGGACCGCCAGCGCGCGTTGCGCTGACGGTGGACATGCAGGATCACGACCTTGCCGAAGTCATCGCAACGGCGCGTCCACATTATATCCAGCTTCACGGTCATGAAACGCCCGAACGCGCCAACCGTATCCGCGATCGGTTCGGCCTGCCGCTGATTCGCGCCATCCGCGTTGCCGGCCCCGAGGATCTGGAAATCTGCGAAGCATGGGAGGGGGTGGCCGACTGGCTTTTGTTCGACGCCAAGGGCGACCCCGGCGGTCTGCCGGGTGGCACCGGCCATGTCTTTGACTGGACGCTTCTTGCCAACCATGCGGGCCGCACAAAATGGATGCTTGCCGGTGGCCTGTCGCAGGAGAATGTGGCGCGGGCCATCGCGGTCACCGATGCCGGTGCCGTCGATGTATCCAGCGGCGTGGAAACGGCCCCCGGAAAAAAAGACGCAGACCGCATTCGCAACTTTGTCTCGGCGGCCCGTCTGGGGTAGATTTCCGACTTCACACAAACGCGTGGCAGCTGCCACGACCGGATGGACCATGACCGATATCAACCTGAATTCCCTGCGCAAACAGCCCGATGAGAGAGGCCGGTTCGGGATGCATGGCGGACGCTTTGTCGCCGAAACCCTGATGCCGCTGATCCTGCAGGTGGAAAGCGCCTTCAAGGCCGCACAGTCGGATGCTGATTTCGCCAGTGAACTGGCCTATTACCAGACGCATTATGTCGGCCGGCCCAGCCCGCTCTATTTCGCCGAACGGCTGACGGCACATTTTGGCGGCGCCAAACTGTATCTGAAGCGTGACGAGTTGAACCATACCGGCGCGCACAAGATCAACAATGTGCTTGGCCAGGCGTTGCTTGCCAAACGCATGGGCAAAACCAGAATAATCGCCGAGACCGGCGCCGGCCAGCACGGTGTTGCCACCGCCACCGCCTGCGCCCTGTTCGACATGGAGTGCGAAGTCTTCATGGGCGAGGAGGATGTGCGCCGGCAAAAGCCGAATGTCGACCGGATGCGGCTTCTTGGCGCGAAGGTCCACCCGGTGACATCGGGCACCGGCACGCTGAAGGACGCCATGAACGAGGCGCTTCGCTACTGGGTGGCGAATGCGGAGACGCATTTCTATATCATCGGCACAGTCGCCGGCCCACACCCCTACCCACAGATGGTCCGTGACTTCCAGTCAGTGATTGGCCGCGAGGCCCGCCAGCAGATCATGGATGCCGAGGGGCGCCTTCCCGACACCATCGTCGCCTGCATTGGTGGCGGCTCGAACGCCATGGGGCTGTTCCACCCTTTCCTTGATGATGAATCGGTGCGGATCATCGGCGTTGAGGCGGCTGGCAAGGGAATCCCGTCCGGCCTTCATGCGGCGTCGCTGACCGGCGGCACGCCGGGGGTGTTGCATGGCAACCGGACCTATCTGCTGCAGGATGAGGATGGCCAGATCATCGATGCGCATTCGATCTCGGCCGGGCTGGACTACCCCGGGATCGGCCCCGAACATTCCTGGCTCCACGATATGAAGCGGGTCGAGTATGTCAGTGCCACCGACGCGGAAGCGCTGGATGCGTTCCAGCTCTGTTCACGCCTCGAGGGAATTATCCCGGCGCTGGAGCCGTCCCACGCGCTGGCCTTTGTCGGCACAATCATCGGCGACATGGACAAGGACCAGATTCTGATCCTCAATATGTGTGGCCGCGGCGACAAGGATCTCGGTGCGGGACTGCCCATGCTCGAGGAACGCGGCAAGCTCTGACCGGCATCACGGCGTCGCCCCGGATGTTGCCCGGAGGTCACCCGGATGGCCGCCAACCCAAGATGGAAAGACCCTGACAATGACTTCACGTATCGAAGATGCCTTTGCCAAAGCCCGCGCCGAAAACCGCGGTGTTCTTGGCGTCTTTGTGTCGGCCGGTGATCCCGACCGCGAGACATCCGGCGCCATCCTCGACGCGCTTGTCGAGGCAAAGGTCGACATGATCGAGCTTGGCATGCCCTTCTCCGACCCGATGGCGGATGGTCCGGCCATTCAGGCGGCCTCGCTGCGGGCACTGAAAGGGGGCATGACCCTTGCCGGCACGCTGGAGATGGCGCGCGCATTCCGCGCCCGTCATCCCGCCACGCCGCTGGTGCTGATGGGCTATTACAACCCGATCTATATCTATGGCGTCGAGGCCTTTCTTGCCGATGCGGTCGCGGCCGGTGTCGACGGGCTGATCGTCGTCGACCTGCCGCCGGAAGAGGATGACGAACTGTATCTGCCGGCGCGCGAGGCCGGGCTTGATTTCATCCGCCTTGTCACCCCGACAAGCGACGCTGCGCGGCTTCCGGTCGTCCTCGGCACCGCCAGCGGGTTCGTCTATTACGTCGCCATCACCGGCATCACCGGCACGCGAAGTGCCGCCGCCGACAGTATCTCCGCAGCCTATAGCCGGATTTCGGCGGCAACCGATCTTCCGATCGTGACCGGTTTCGGGATCAGGACACCGGAACAGGCCGGTGAAGCTGCCAACCTGTCAGACGGTGCCGTTATCGGGTCCGCCGTTGTTGACATCATTGCCGACAATCTTGGCGGCGACGGCCGGGGCACCCCCGAAATCGTGTCCAAAATTGCCGCATTTGTCGGCGACCTTGCCAAAGGTGTGGCGGCAGCTGGCCGTCGCGACTAAATACATACGCTTCCGCCGCCATGCGGATACAGTGAAGAAGATGGGAGCGGCGAAGAAGGCAAAAATGGCGAAGACGGCGGAAACAGCGAAGAAGAAAGGCTGACCGATGAACTGGATCACCAACGCGGTGCTGCCGAAGATCAAGGCACTTGTCACGGCAAATGACGTTCCCGACAATCTGTGGATCAAATGCAAGGCCTGCGGCCAGATGATCTTTCACCGCGAGTTCGAACAGGCCAATAATTGCTGCTCGACCTGCGGTCATCACGCGCCGCTGCCACCCGAGGCGCGTTTCGCGATGGTTTTTGACGACGCAAGTTTCGAGACGGTCGAGCTGGCGGCGATTGATGATGATCCGCTGAAATTCCGCGACTCCCGGCGCTATACCGACCGGCTGAAGGACAGCCGCGCGAAGACCGGCGTCAAGGACGCCATCGCCGTGGCGCATGGCCGCATCGGCGGCCGCAAGGCGGTGATCGCCGCGTTCGATTTCCGCTTCATGGGCGGATCGATGGGGCGCATGGTCGGCAATGGCATCATCGCCGCTGCCGAAACAGCCGTGGCACATGACGCCGCCCTGATCACAATCCCGTCGACCGGAGGCGCGCGCATGCAGGAAGGCGTGCTGTCGCTGATGCAGCTGCCGCGCACAATCCTGGCCGTTGAAAAAGTGCGGGCTGCCGGCCTGCCACATATCGTGTTGCTGGCCCACCCGACAACCGGCGGTGTCACCGCCTCCTTTGCCATGCTTGGCGATCTGCAGATCGCCGAACCCGGTGCCATCATCGGCTTTGCCGGCCGGCGCGTCATCGAGGAAACGGTCCGCGAAAAGCTTCCCGATGATTTCCAGACGGCGGAATATCTGCAGGATCACGGAATGGTCGATGCCGTCATCCCCCGTGCCGAGCAGCCATCCTATATCGGGCGCATTCTCGGCTTCCTGATGGATCAGCGCGAGGCCACAAGGGCCGCCTGATGCCGACAATGCCGGGCCCGGACGATGCGCGGCGCGCGCATGACGCGCTCACCCGTTTGACGGCGCTGCACCCCAAGCTGATTGACCTCGGACTTGACCGCACCTTCGACCTGCTCGCTAGGCTTGGCGATCCGCATCACCACCTGCCACCGGTGATTCATGTTGCCGGCACCAATGGCAAGGGGTCGGTCATCGCGCTGATGCGCGCCATGGCCGAGGCAGCGGGTCTTCGCGTCCATTGCTATGTCTCGCCGCATCTGTGCCGTTTCAATGAACGCATACGTCTTGCCGGCAGCCTGATCGGCGATGGCGAGCTTGCCGACCTGCTGGAAGAGGTCGAGGCCGCCAATGGCGATATGCCGGTCACATTCTTCGAGGTCACGACCGCCGCCGCCTTTCTGGCGTTCTCGCGTATCGAGGCCGACCTGCTGCTGCTTGAAACCGGGCTTGGCGGGATGCTTGATTCGACCAATGTCCTGACCGCCCCGGCGGCCACCATCATCACGCCGGTGGCGCGGGATCACGAACATTTCCTTGGCAGCGACCTTGCCGGCATTGCCGGTCAGAAGGCGGGTATCATGCGCCGGTCAGTGCCCTGTTTCAGCGCGGCACAGGCAGCAGACGTGATGGCCGCGCTCGAGGCCCATGCCAAGGACATCGGCACCGTAGTGACGGCGATCGGGCGAGACATCGCCTGGACGCCGCGCGCCGATGGCGGGATCGACATCGAAACCGGCGCACGCCACCTTCATCTGCCGGCAGCATCGCTTCACGGGCCGCATCAGCAGGCCAATATGGCGCTTGCCGCATCGGCGCTTGTGACGGTGATGCCGGACCTGGCGGACGAGTCGCTTGCCACCGGTGTCACAAACGCTTCATGGCCCGGCCGGCTGCAAAGACTTGCCGACGGCCCGCTGACACGGCTTGCCAGCCGTCATGTCTGGGTCGACGGGGCGCATAACGCGCATGGCGCGGACGCCCTCGCCGCCTCGCTTCCGGCACTCGATGACCGTCAATGGCATTTCATCTGCGGTGCGCTGGACACACGGCCGGCCGATGAATTCCTGCAGCGTATCGCACCGCTCGCGGCTTCGATCACCTGTCTTGCGATACCGGACCAGCCTGCCAGCCTGACAGCAGAGCAATTGGCCGAGGCCGCGCGGCAGAGCTTTCCGGCGGCGCGCCTTGCCGCGTCGGTCGGTGGCGCGTTGCAAGCGCTGGCAGACGGCCCCGATGACGGGGGCCTGCCGGTGATGATCTGCGGGTCGCTCTATCTGGCGGGTCACGTGCTGGCGCAGAATGGCAGCCTTCCGGACTGACAGCGCGCCAGGCAGATGGTCAGGCGATGCTGCTGGTGATCCAGGTTTCGAGCTGTGATTTCGGCACCGCGCCGATCTTTTCGGCAACCACCTCGCCGCCCTTGAAAATCAACAGCGTGGGGATGCCGCGGACATTATATTGCTGCGGGGTCAGCGGATTCTCGTCGATATTCAGCTTGACGATCGAGATGGCCTCGCCATGCGCCTCGCTGAGCTCCTCCAGCGCCGGCCCGATGGCCTTGCAGGGGCCGCACCATTCCGCCCAGAAATCAACAAGCACAGGCCCATCAGCCTGCAGGACGTCGGCAGAAAAATCACTGTCGGTTGTCTTTGTCGTCGCCATCGTCAGATGCCCCCTTGAAAGTCGGATTGGCGGATTGACCCGCCCTCCCAAGGTAGGAGCCACGCCCCGAACCGTCAAGGCGTTGACTCACCGGCAAGCGTGGCAAGTGCGGCCGCGCGTGTATCCGGTGCCACCGCCTCTACCGCCGCCACCTCGGTCCAGATCAGCCATGTCACAATGTCACGCTGCGGATAGATCTGCGCCATCAACGCGCCATAGAGCGCCATCTGCCTGACATAGGCATCAGGCGTTATGGCCGGCCGCGGCCCGGTCTTGAAATCGCCGATCAACACCCGCTTCGCATCGACATGCAAACGGTCGATCTGGCCGGCGACACCGACCCCCTGCACCAGGCCGCTAACCGAAATCTCGGCAAGCGCGTCCGGCCCGAACAGCGGCGCAAGTTCCGGCATCGCCAGCACATGTCTGACCTCGGCAGCAAGCGCCAGGGCGGGCTCTGCCGGCAACTCCTTCTGCGCCTCGATCATCGCCGTGATGACGGCGTCGTGTCGGGCGGCTGGCAGATGCGGCAGCACCTCGAACATGCGGTGCGCCAGCCGGCCGCGCGCCAGCGCCGTGGTGGCGGTGGTAAAGCGCATGCCGGGGGCAGTTGCCGCGGTGGCGGCACCATCCGGCACCGAGGGCCGCAGCGGACGCGGCGGGCGCGGTTCGGCTGGTGCCATCCGGAACAGCCAGCCGGGAATTTCCCCGGTCTCCTCCTCGCGCGGCGGGGTCGGCAGACCGGTTTTCACTTCTTCCACCTTGCCCGCGGTTTCGACACGAAGCCCGCCACCCTCGATGCCGGTCACCCCGGGCATGGATTCGATCCGCGCCAGCAGATGCTCGTAAAAGCTGCCTTCCAGACGCCGGCGACGCGGTGCCTGCCAGCCGCCAATGATGATACCGTCACGGGCCCGGGTCAGCGCGACATAGAGCAGCCTGTTCTCCTCCTCGCGCTCCCGCTGGCTTGCGGCCTCGCGGACGGCGGTGACAAAATCCGGACGCGCCGCGCCGGGCGCCCAATAGACAAAGCCGCTATCCGGATCGCGCACCAGCTGGTCAGTCACACCGGCCGGTTTCAGCATGTCGGGAAGAACGACCACCGGCGCCTCGAGTCCCTTCGCGCCATGGATCGTCATCACCCGCACCTCGTTGGCGGCAGCACTGTCCATATCACGGCGCACCTCGCCGCCACTGCCACGCAGCTCGGCAAGGAAGGCGGTCAGCGACACACCGCCGCCAGCACCGAAACTCTGCGCCAGCCCGAGAAAATGCTCGAGCGTCTCATCAACCGCCGCACCGAGCCGGCGCCGGAAATCCTGCCGCGTCTCGGTCAGCACCGCGCTGAAAAAGGCGAAAACCGACCGATCATCGGCAAGGTTCCTGAAATGCTGCAGGCGGTCCGCCGCCCGCCCCATCGCGTCGGCGCCGCCGGCATGCGCCATCAGGCGGGCGTGAAGGCTGCGTTTGCCGCGGTCATGGGCCAGCGTGAAAAGCGCCTCCTCATCCAGCCCGAACAGCGGCGATTTCAGAACCGCCGCCAGCTGCAGATCATCCTCGGGAAGCAGCATCACATCGCCAAGTGCCAGCAGATCCCTGATCTCGATCTGATCCTCAAGCTTCATCCGGTCGGCGCCGGCGACCGGAATGCCGGCTTGCTGCAACGCCGCCAGCACCAGCCGGTGATAGCGCCCGCGCTTGCGCAACAGGATCATCACATCGCCGGCCCGCATGACCCGTCCCGATGGCAGCAGGCGGCTGCCGATCCAGCCGGCGAGCTGTTCGGCCAGCCGGGTCGCCGACAGCGCCGCCGCGTCACGCGGCTGGCTGATCTCGGGCGGGGCGAATGATGGCAGTACCGGTGCCTCGCTGTCATCGCTGATGACCGGCCAGATTTCGACAAAGCCGCCAGCATCGACGCGGGCCGACCGATGCGCCTGGAAGCCCGGCATGCGCGGATCGGTGATGCCGGCAAGGTCAGGCACGGCCAGGTTGACAAGATCAAGCACCGGCCGCGCCGAACGGAAGGAGACATCAAGTCCGACCTCGCGGAGCGGCGCACGGCGCGACCCGGCGCGCTGCCGCAAATCAAGCCGGTTTTCTCCCATTACCGCCGGATCGGCACCCTGAAAGGAATAGATTGACTGTTTGAAGTCACCGACCACAAACAGCGTGCGCGGCCTGTCATCGCCCGCCACCGGCTCGAAGAACTCGTCACTCAGCCGGCGCAGCAGCTGCCATTGCGCCGGGCTGGTATCCTGTGCCTCATCAAGCAGCAAATGGCGGATGCCGTTGTCGAGTTTCCACGCCACCCACTGCGCCGCCTCGCCATCGGCAAGCATGTTGTTGGTCAGGCTGATCAGATCATCATAGTCAAGCAGCCCCCGCTGCGCCTTCAGCCTCGCATATTCCGCCTCGAACGCGGTGCCGACCTGATAGAGCGCCATCGTCAACTGCCAGCATCGCAACGCGGCGCGCGCGGCCTGTATCGACATCAACGCGTCCTGCGCCGCCTGTTGCACCGCCACAATGCCGGGGAAACCCTTCCTGATGCCGGCGTTCGACAGGCTGCGCTCGGCCAGTGGAAGTCCGGCATTGGTGAACAGCGCGTCAATCAACCGGTCGATATGGCAGCGGCGCCCGGCCGGTACCTCGCCAAGCCAGGCGGTGATCCGCGCCCCGCGCTTGACCTGCCCGTCAACGCCGCTTGTCTCGAGGGCGATGGCGGCGGCGCGCAAGCCCTCCTCATCGAGTCCGGACACCACCTCCGCGATCATCGCGTCCAGATCGAGATTGGTATCGACCCCGCATGTATCGGTGAAATGTCGCTCAAGCTGCTGCAGCAACAGCGGCTCGCCGATGCGATCTTCCTTGGCGAGCAGTTCCTTCAGCACGGTTTCGGCATTGCCCTCGCTCGTATGCTCGGCCAGCAGCGCGATGTGCCGCGCGAGATCGGCGCCGGAGCCCATCAGCAGATTGTCGCGCGCCCGGGATTTCAGCCTGGCCTGTTCAAATTCATCCGCAAGTTCGGCCTGCGGCATGATCCCGGCCTCGATCGGAAAGCGGCGGAGCACCGACTGGCAGAAGGAATGCACCGTCTCGACACGCGGCCCGTCATCATTGTCCAGTGTTTCGGCGAACAGGCTGCGTGCCCGCGCCAACATCGCCTGGGTGGGGGTGGCAATTCCCATACCGGCAAGTTCGGTGCGAAGCAGCTTGCCACTTGCGATCGCCCATTTCGCCAACTGCGCCGAGATTCTGTTCCGCATTTCAGCGGCGGCGGTCCGCGTATAGGTCACACACAGAATGCTGTCCGGCGGTGCCCCGTCCAGCATCAGACGCAGCACCCGGTCGGTCAGCAGCTTCGTCTTGCCGGTTCCCGCATTGGCCGACACAAGGGCCGAGCTGTCGGGATCGGAGGCCGCCGCCTGCTGCGCCGATGCCTCGCTGGCCACGGCCGGATCAAAGCCCGGCGTTACCGGCGTCGCGTCTGCCGGTGCTGTCGGCACGCCGGCACCGACCGGGCCGGTTTCCCCGATCCGCCATTCATCGACCCGCGCCAGATGGTCATAGAGCGGGAATGCCGCGCCAAGCTGCGGGTCCGGCCGGCTGGCATAGGGCATCGCCGGGTCATCAAACCGCGCCGCGAGCCGCGCCAGACTGTCCCGCGCCGCGGCGGCATCCCAGTCCGGCGGTTGCACGGGCTTTCGCGACCCGGGCTCGTCTCGCTTGCCGGTCAGCCGCCAATATTCCATCTCCAGAACGTCCGCCGCCGCGATTCCGGCAAAGCCGCCATGCGCGGCGATCACCGCTTCGGTCACAAGCTGCGTTCGCCGCCCCTGCGCCACCTCGGCGGCGCTTGGCGCGCGTCCGGTCTTGTAGTCGAGGATGGCGAGACCACCGCCGGTGAAGCGGTCGATCCGGTCGGCGCGCGCGGTGAATGTCACCGGCCCGTCCGGCGCCTCGACCTCCAGCGCCCCGCGCACCTCGGCATGGCTGTCCTGCAGGCCGTCGCGGCGGCGCACCTCGGTCTCGACAAACCAGGCTGCCATGGTGCGAAAGGCCGGCCACCAGAAATACCGAACCGTCGGAACCCGCCAGAACGGGTCAAAATGCCGTCGCGCAATGGCCAGCAATTGATCAAGCGCATCGTCAGGCAGATCACCTCGCGGGTGCGCCACAAGAAAGGCGGCCAGCGTGTCATGGACAAGGTTGCCGCGAAGTGCAGCGTCGATCGGCCGGTCGATCTCGTCAAGCTGTCGCAGGCCAAGCACCCGTTTCGCATAGAGGCTGTAGGGGTCGGCAATCCAGTCATCAATCTCGGTGGCTGAAAAACGCCGTGGCCGCGTACTGACGGGCGGTGCCGGACGCGGGCGGGCACAGGGCGTCATCGGCGGCACCGGCGACAGCGCGACAAGCTGGTCACGCCAGCGCTGGCAATCATCAA
>Ga0181591_10004624_pt1 | contig 11951 bp, 6 predicted proteins | sample 071ome_33_FD_133757 | JGI IMG/M metagenome (GOLD analysis project Ga0181591, IMG submission 133757) | Coastal salt marsh microbial communities from the Groves Creek Marsh, Skidaway Island, Georgia - 071412AT metaG (megahit assembly) | ecosystem: Environmental > Aquatic > Marine > Intertidal zone...
CAAAGAAAGACGAACGCTTGCTGGAGCTACACTGCAAAATCCACAATCTGCTCGTCAAGATAGTAGCGTAGCTTTTCCCGATCATATCAAACGCGTACTAGATTTATATAAAAACTTTTAATGTCAAAAGCTAGAATAGCAGCAACTTTAAAAAATATGTATGCGGCCCTCGACGCAGACTACTCTAGAAAACAACTTGATAGAAATACTCAAATTGTAACTATAACAAAAAATAATATAAAAGAAGCGTTTATAGACGGGTATTTTAAAGGAGTAGGCCAAAAACGAAAGGATCTCCCACTATTAGATGATTCAGTATTTCAAGAAGCCGCAGATGCTGCTTTTGTAGCATTAAGAAAATATTTAGATAATCCGCGTAGTTTAGGAACTTTAAAAAGCCATAGAGGAACAAAAATTGTTTTTACACAGCCACGAGCTGTAGCAGCCCCTTTTAATAAAATTAAAAATGCAGGGATCTCAGTAATTAATAAATCCTTAGCAGAAAAAAGAAAAAAACAAATTAGTCTAGGCACTGAAGAATCAGCTCTTTTTAAGCAGCGAACACAAAGACTGCACGGAGAAATAACTGTAGGTACGGGACAGTTGGCACTAGCTTTTCAGTATTTAGAAAAAACAAAAAACTTAGCAGGTTTTGCATCCAGTGTAGAAGCAAAAAATTTAAAAGACAAATTCAACATAGATCTTTATTTTATTACAACAGGTCGAGGCAAAAATTTAGGTCTTAGAATAAAAGAAGGTATTAGTGTTGGAATTGACGTAAAATCTTCTTCTGAAAATCCGGCAGGCGCAGAAGATGCTGACTGGAAAAATATTCGCCCTGTTTTAGAAAATGCTATTAGTAGTTGGGCACAGAAACAAGATTGGTACAATCAAAAGGGTAGTAAATCAATGGCAGAAGATCATGCTCAAATGATTGAGCATGAAACTATAAAACGTCTAACACAGGGATTAAATTCTAAAGTCAGAAAACCAAAAACATCTCGACCTAAAAGAAAAAATAAAAATGAAACTGCTAGTGTTTCTGGAGGAAGTAAAAAAGCCTCAGAATCCACAAAGAAAGGAACAAGAGGGCGCAGAAGTGCTCCTAAAAAGTCTCCTACATCTATAACTGTTTTAATAGGCGTATTAAATGAAAAGCTGCCTCGAGTTGTTGCAAAAAATATGCAACCTCCTGCCTTGGAGTATCAAACAGGAAGATTTGCAAGCAGCGTTCGAGTAACAGATGTTAGCAAAACAGCTAAGGGATTTCCGAGCATTGGCTATACCTACCAATTATATCCTTACCAGACATTTGAGCCTGGATTCGCTCAAGGTAGCGTAGACAGAGATCCTAGACGATTAATTGATAGATCTATTAGAGAAATTGCTGCAGGCATGGCAATTGGAAGGTTCTACACAAGGAGAGTATAAGTGTCCAACCACGCTAGACGATATAGCACTCGACGAATGGCAATAGTAAATGCTTTAGTAGATAAATTAAAGGGTATAGATGGAAACGGAGGCTTTCATACTAATGTCTTTAATAATGTACACCCTCGATTAAAGTTTTGGGACGAAGTAACAGAATTTCCTGCTATTCATTTAAACGCCGGAAGCGAAACCAGAGAGTACCAAGGAGGTGGTTACAGAGATAGATTTCTTAGTGTAACTGTTCGCTGCTACGTAAATGAAGAAGATGCTGTAGAAGCATTAGAAAAATTATTGGAGGATGTAGAAACAGTAATTGAAGATAATAGCAGCTTAGATTATCTAGACAATACTCAGCCTACAGGCCAACTACAATCAACTCATCAAATTTCCATCATCAGTATAGATACTGACGAAGGAGTACTAGAGCCGCTAGGAGTAGGAGAAATGTTACTAGAGGTTCGATATTAGAAAATACTGACAAGAATCAAAGGATTCACGTTCAAGTCTTTTCAAGTCTCATAGGAGAAACACTATGGCTGCAAATTTGCAATTGAGTAGAAATACTCACGTATTCCTAGAGAAAACACAGGCAGCATATTCAACTCAAACTGCTGATTACCTGTGGCAGATTCCTGTTCTCGATGGATACTCTTTCTCTCAAGCTGTTGCAACTTCAGAAATCACTCTGAACGAAATGGCACGAGATTCTAATTTGTCCACTCGTAGGGCAAGAGCTATGTTTAATGATGCTCTTGAACCCGCGGAATGGTCTTTTACAACGTATATGCGCCCAAATAATGATGGTACTTCAGTTGATGAAGCACTATGGGCAAATATGCTCGGTGACGTATACTATGATGGTGCAGACTGGCAAACAGTTTCTACTACTCCTAATGGTCCTGTTACCCGTACTGGCGCATCTCAAACTGTTACTTTTGACACTGAAGATTCAAACTATGTTCAACTAGGGCGTTTTAATCTTTATTTTGTTTTGGGAGCTTGTGGAGATACTGCTAATTCTTCTTATAGTCAAGCAAATGGACAAACGATTTATAGACTGTCTGATTGTGTTGTAAACAGTGCTACAATTGATTTTGATATTGATGGTATTGCTCAAATTACTTGGAGTGGTTTTGGCATTAAAATTGAGCAGCTTGCTACTGCTAATATGTCTGTTAACTTGACTACGACGGGAATTAGTTCAACAAGAAACTTTATTAAAAATCGATTAACTCAATTAACTGTAGTTCCCGGTGCTGTTGGCGCTCCTGTTCAGAGTCAAGATCCTGATGCTCCTCTTGAATTTGATGCACAATACTACCTTACTCTTACAGGAGGCAGTATTTCTTTCGAGAACAACATCAGCTTTTTAACTCCAGAAGAGCTTTGTACTGTAAATATTCCAATTGGTCATGTTACAGGCACTCGTAGTATTTCAGGAAGCTTTACTTGTTACTTAGACGATTCTCAGCTCCAATCAGACGGTACTACTGCAGGTTCTACCTCTTCCAAGCTGTTTAAAGACTTGGTCGACGATGAAGCTCGCGGCGTAGTACAAAATGACTTCAACTTGGTGTTTGACGTTGGCGGTACTGCAGGTATTCCTAGAGTTCAGTTCAACTTCCCGAATGCTCACCTTGAAATTCCAAATCTTAATATTGAAGATGTAATTTCTTTAGAAACCAGTTTCCACGCACTTCCCAGTAGTCTGGACGGCGCGGACGAAGCAGTTGTTACTTACGTTGGCCCTGTCACGTTGTAATACTTTTAATACAAAGGGGCTTCGGCCCCTTTACCTTCTAAAAATATTTCTTGACTTTTAAGTATTTTTAGACTATACTTATTATTCAAAAATAACAATTCTTTTTATACGAGGCTATATAAATGAGCGACACCCCCATTTCTCTTTCGAGTCTTATGACTCCAAGTAAAACAGTAACTTTAGATTTTCCAGGGTACTCTGGGTTTGCTGTAGACGTAACTTATCTAGCTCGAGAGGAGCTATTAAAACTTCGTAAGAAGTGTTTAACTACAAAATTCAATAGAAAAACTCGTCAGCCTGAAGAAGAGCTGAATGAAGATATGTTTTTAGTTGAATATGTAAAAGCAGTTATCAAAGGATGGAAAGGGCTTAAATTTCGATACCTAGAAGAGCTTCTTTTGGTAGATGTTTCTGAACTTGACCCCGATGACGAACTTCCTTTTACTCAAGATAATGCAGAGCTTTTAATGAAAAACTCTGGAGATTTTGATACCTGGGTTACTGAGGTTGGTGGTGACCTAGAAAATTTTACTGGGAACAAGTAGCTGAAATACGTAGGCTACTTAAAAAATATGTAGATGAGAGAAATTCTAGTTTCGATCTAGATAGATATCTTACAATTTGCGAACAACTAGGTCAAGAACCGGATCCTGCTAAAATGCCGCTCGACCCTTCAGATTTTCCTGAAGAGGTTCAAGTGGCATTTTTTATATATTCATTATTTTCAGATAAATGGGAAGGAATGAGCGGTACATACTTAGGTAAAGACTGGACCAATTTAGAGTACTACTTAGAGTTACATGAGGTTTCGGATAAAAAAAGTGTTATATATTTTATGCATTTATATGATAATTTAATAGTAGAAGCTAGAATGAATGAAGCTTCTGCAAAAAGAAAACAAGAAGAGAGAAAATCTAAAACATCATCAGGCGGCGGAAAAAAATTCGCTCATAAGATTCAAGGCTAATGGCTAAAAAAATACAGATTGATATTGAAGTCAATGGCAAAATGCAGAAAGCTACTGTTTCAGCAAATAAGCTGAGATCTGCACTTGACGGAGTAAGTACTTCACAAGATAAAGTAAGCAAATCTGCTCGTACTGCAGATCGTAATCTTAAAGGTGTTTCTCAACAGTCTGCAAATGGTACAAAAAACTTCTCTAAAATGGCCCAAGGCATAGGAGGAACTCTTGTACCTGCCTATGCAACTCTCGCTGCTAATCTATTTGCTGTAAGTGCCGCCTTTGAATTTTTAAAGAGGGCGTCTCAAGTTTCAAGACTAGAAAAAGCACAACAAAGTTTTGCCGCCAATACCGGTAAAGCTCTTGGTTTTATGACTGAAAAACTAATTGATGCTTCTAATGGAATGTTAAGTTTTCAAGAAGCAGCCCAGGCCGCAGCAATTGGTACAGCAAAAGGGTTTAGCGGCCCTCAATTAGAATCATTAGCAGTTGGTGCACAAAAAGCTGCCCAAGCACTTGGAAGAGATTTCGGAGATGCTTTTGATCGTTTGATTAGAGGTGTTTCAAAGGCGGAGCCCGAACTATTAGACGAATTAGGTATTACACTACGTTTAGAAACAGCCACAAAAAACTACGCGGATGCGTTAGGTTTACAGGCAGATAAATTAACAGATGCACAAAGAAGCCAAGCAGTATTGTTAGAAACTCAAAGACAATTGGACGATCAGTACGCCAATCAAGAAATAATTGCTGATCCTTTTATTAAATTACAAAAAACTTTTACTGATATTGTGAAAACAATAACCGATAAAGTTTTACCAATTTTTTCAGTTTTTGCAGACATTTTAAATAGAAATGCAACATTAGCAATTGCAGCTTTTGCTGCATTTGCAGTTTCAATTATAAGAGCTATTGTGCCTTTTGATAAGTTTAGTGACAAGATAGATGAATGGAAAGACGGACACCAAGCGGCAGTAGATAAGGCAAAGGATGATTTAAAAGAATACAGAAAGGCATTAGAACGTACTAATGCTACGGCAGAAAAAATGCGCGAAAAAGGCGCTAAAATTGCTCAAGCTGGAGCAAAACGTGCGATGGCTGCTGGAGCAACTAGCCCAATTCTTAGTCGGCTTGCTCAAGGAGGAGTAGGAGCTTTAAAAGGCCCAGACAAAGCAAATCTTGAAAAAGCATTACGATCCGCAGAGCTTCAATATGAAAGAAGTGGAAAAATAACTAAAGGCATTTTTGCTGATGTTGGAATTGATATTGCGCGACAAATAGGAAAAGGCCTTAAAGCAGCTTCTGCAGAATCTAGAAAAACAGAAGGCAGATTTAAAAGATTTTTTACTACAATTTCTCTCGAAGCAAAAATTGCTGGAGCAAACATTAATAAATTTATTTCCGGAGGCTTACTAAAACTAGAGGGCCCTTTAAAACGCATGGGGAAAATTGTAAAACTATTTGGTAGAGGAATTTTTGCAGCATTTAGCGTTCAAACTCTCATTGAAATTTTTCAAGAGTGGATTCTTGCCTTTGACAGTATGTTAAAGTTTTTTGCTAAAGGGTTCGATTGGCTAGGAAGTAAAATAGGTTTAGATTTTGGCTTAGAAGAAATGTATGAAGGTTCTCCTTTGCAAAAAACAGTTCGAGGCTGGGCTAAAGATGTACAACTCGCTAGAGACCAATCTGAAATACTACGAGATGTGCAAAAAGACATAAACGCATTCTCTAAAAGTGTTGCTTCAATTGAAGAAGGCGCTCCTAAGTTCGGCGCAATAGAAAATTTAAATGCATTGTCTACTTTGAACCTAGGGGATACTATTAAAAAAATAGGAGAACTAGACGAAGGGGCAGATAAAAGTAATGCAATTGCAGAAATAACAAATCAGTGGAAAAAATTGTCTGAAGCACTTGGAAATGAAAAATTATCTGCAATTCTAGATAATAATAGTTTAAGTTTTGAACAGCAAGCACAAGCAATAGCTGCCTTGGGAACTGCAGCAGGCGCTACTGCAGCGGACAATACTGCATTTACAGACAGACTATCTCAACAAGCCTCCGTTTTAAAGGAAGGCAGCATTGAAAATATAGTTGCCTACATTGAAGAAATGCAAGCTGCTTCAAACGCAATCAAAGAAACTTCAAGTGCTACCGGAGAACTTATAGATCGTCAAGAAGATGTAGATGGACTTTTCGGTGGAAGAGCCAAACAAATATTAGATACTTATGCTGAAATACGTTCTCAAACTGAAGCTTTACGAGATGCAGAGCAAGAAACTGCAATGGCTCGTGAAAGAGCAAAAACTTTAGACCCTTTAACTCAAGAACGCGCTAATATTGCTCTTAAAATATCTGACCAAGAGAATAAAGTTGCAAAAGCAAAACTTGATCAAATCGCTGCAGAAGAAGTTTTAAGAACTTTATCAGATGCACAAAGCGGTGCAGATGCAAAAGCTTTACAGAACGCAAAGGATAAGCTGACCATAGCACAAAATACTCTTGACTTAGAAAATTTACGACTAGACGTTGTAAATGAGCTTGCAGACACAGAATTAAAAATTAATGATATAAAAAAAGCTATGGAGCCTTTGAAGTTAGACCAAAGAAGGCTTGCTCTTTCTCAGACTTTATTAAGTCAAGAGGAAAAAAGACTTTCTCTTATTAAAGAACAAGTAGCCGCTGTAGAATCTATTATACAATATAGATTTGATAGACTTTTAAGAGACTCTCAAAGCCTTGGAGGTAATTTAGATCCCAAAAGAGAATTAAAAGCTAGAATTGTACTAGAACAGGCTCTGTTAAAAAATAAAATAGATCAGATTAATAGAGAGTTTAAGATGAAAGTAGCTCAAAATAATCTTGAGCAAAAAACTCTTAAAAATCGAAATAAACTTGCTCGTTTAGAATTTCAGAAGCTAGCACTAGAAGAAAAGCTTTCCGCGCAAGAAGTAACTCAAACTCTTGCATTGTATGATGAAATAGAAAAAGGAATTGATGCAACTGCAGCAATGGCACAAGAAACTGCTATAATTACAAGAGATGCTGCATTAAGAACTGCGGATTTAACTCTTCAAAAACTTAAGGATCAATTAACTGATTTAAGTTTTGAAAGACAAATGGCACAAACATTTGAAAATAGTTTTAGAGACGGATTAAATAACGCACTTTCTGGGTTAATTTCTGGAGATATGAACTTCAAAGAGGCAATGCTATCTTTTATAAATACAATTGCAGATGCAGCAATGAAAAAATTACAAGATATGCTAGTTGATGCTATAATGGATGCTTTATTTGGCCCCGAAGAAGATTTAGCGGATAAAATGGAAAGAATTCTTAAAGAGGAACAACTATCCACAAAAGTCGGAGAGACTATAGAAGACAGTGGCGATAAAATGGCTAAAAAGTTAGACGACGTTTTAAGTCAGGAAATTCAAACTAGAGTTAAAGTTGAATGTTGTAAAGAATCAGAAGATACAACCGGAGATCTCGCAACACTAGCTACAGGCATAATGTCTGTAGGAGGGTTAGTTGCTGGTGGCGGTGAATACAATATGGGGGAAATGGGTGGAGTAATTCCAACAATGGGATCCCAAACTTCTGAGTGGTTTACTAATGCAGCAGGCATGGAAGAAATGGTAATAACAGCAAGTCCTGGGGCTCTAACTTTTTCGGAAAAAATAGCAGCAGCAGTTGATGGAGTACCTCTTTTAGGAGATTTAATGTATAAGCTTACTGGAGGCGATAGTGGAGGAGGACTTCTACAAACTCTCGGGAAGATATTTGCCTCTCCTTTAGGACTATTGGGAAACTTATTCGGGGGCGGCAAAGGGTTTGCCGATGGAAGCTCTTTTGCTAGTATGCCAACTCCTACAGGTATTCCTTTCGGACCCGCAGCCGGAGGAGAAGGAGGAGCAGGAATTTTCTCACAAATAACTAGTATGTTTTCAAAGTTTCTATATGGTAGCAAAGGTATAGGAGGAGCACCTGCCGAAGGTATCTTAGGATTTATTTCAAATATTTTCGGAGGGTCTGAAGGTTTTGCGAAGATAGGTCAACTTATAATGAAACTTTTATCTCCGATTTTGGCACCCATTTTAGCACTTTTTGGAGGCGGTTTTGGAGGAGTGGGAGGGCCGGCAGCAGGGGCAGGATTATTAGATATTGTGGCTCCAGTTGCTGGAATGTTCGGATTTGCTAGATACGGAGGAATAATGACACCTCCAAAAGGCTATAGAACAGGAGGTATTGCTTCTGGGTCTTCAGCAGGATATCCTGCATTGCTTCATGGTAGAGAAGCGGTAGTTCCTCTTCCGCACGGAGATAAAATTCCTGTAGATTTAAAAGGTGCGGGGGGACAACAAAATAACATTGGTATAACAGTAAATATTAACTCAGATGGTAGCACAACTACTCGGACAAATGCTTCCCAAGACGAAAGGGATGGAAAACAGTTGGCACAAACAATAAGTGCAGTTGTGGAACAAGAGTTGATAAGACAAAAAAGAGCCGGCGGCATGCTAAGCCGGTATGGAGCATAATAAATGGCATCTACAGTATCAGCAACAGCGCCTACTAGCCCAAGTAATGGAGATCTTTGGTTTGACTCCATAAACTTAAAGCTTTATGTCTATTATAATGATGGAACTAGTGCTCAATGGGTTATAACTGGGCCTACAGGAGCTCGAGGCCCTACTGGTGATACTGGACCTCAAGGCCCACAAGGAAATACAGGACCTCAAGGTGTACAAGGCGCAACAGGACAAACTGGATCAACAGGTAATGATGGTCCTCAAGGCCCTAAAGGAGATGTAGGTCCTGCTGGTCCTGCTGGTCCTGCTGGTCCTGCTGGAAATTCAGGACCTCAAGGACCTAAAGGGGATACTGGAACTCCAGGAGCTACCGGTCCTCAAGGCGCTACTGGTCCTACGGGGCCAACAGGTGCAGATGGCCCACAAGGCCCCAAAGGCGACCCTGGAAATACAGGTCCTCAAGGAGCCACAGGAGCTCAAGGAGCTACAGGAAATACCGGGCCACAAGGGCCTAAAGGAGATACTGGAAATACAGGTCCTCAAGGACTTCAAGGTGATACAGGACCTCAAGGGCCTCAAGGAATTCAAGGTCCTCAAGGGCTTAAAGGAGATACAGGTCCTGCAGGAAATTCAGGACCTCAAGGACCTCAAGGCCCAGCAGGAGACACAGGACCTCAAGGTCCTGCAGGAAATTCAGGGCTGCCAGGACAAACAGGTGCAGATGGCCCTCCAGGACCTCAAGGGCCTCAAGGCGATACTGGACCTCAAGGTCCAATAGGCCCTAAAGGAGACACAGGGCCGGCCGGAGTGGATGGAGTAGATGGCGCTCAAGGCTCTACAGGACCTCAAGGACCTGCTGGACCTCAAGGCCTTGCAGGACCTCAAGGTGAAGAGGGGCCCGCCGGACCCGCCGGACCCGCCGGACCTGCGGGTGCGGACGGTGCAGATGGTAATACTGGACCCGCTGGACCTCAAGGTCCTAAAGGAGACACAGGACCCGCCGGGCCTCAAGGAAGCACAGGCCCTCAAGGTCCACAAGGAGCAACGGGTCCTCAGGGACCAATTGGACTTACTGGACCCGCGGGGCCCGCCGGTGCAGACGGTGCCGATGGAGTTGACGGTAATATTGGACCTCAAGGCCCTGCAGGAGACACAGGACCCGCCGGACCTCAAGGAGTTCAAGGTGAAAGAGGTTTTCCAGGTCAAACAGGCCCACAAGGTCCGTCGGGAGCAGATGGTAATACCGGACCCGCAGGGCCTCAAGGACCTCCAGGAACTCCTGGAGCAGGGTTTACAGGGGGGTCTTATACTTCTTCTACAGGAATAGTAACTTTTACATCTAATGATGGATTAGGTTTTAGTACGGGGGACTTAAGAGGTGCTACAGGACTACAAGGCCCTGCAGGACAAAATGGAATAGATGGAAATACAGGCCCTCAAGGAGCGCAAGGTCCAACGGGTCCTACAGGGCCTCAAGGGGCAGCCGGAGCAGGATTTACAGGAGGATCTTATAATTCGTCCACGGGCGTAGTAACTTTTACATCTACTGATGGTTTAGGATTTAGTACCCAAGACTTAAGAGGCGATGGCAACAGAGGAATTTCGTCTGCTGTAGTAAACGCAAATGACGACCTTATTCTCACTCTAGCAGATGGAACAAATATAAATACAGGAACCGTTGTAGGTGCGACGGGAGCTACTGGTCCTCAAGGTCCTCAAGGTCTTCAAGGTCCTCAAGGCCTTACGGGAGCAACAGGCCCCCAAGGAAATACAGGAGCAACTGGAGCCACAGGACCTCAAGGACCCACAGGAGCCGGATTTTTAGGAGGAAGCTACAGTTCTACTACAGGAATAGTAACTTTTACTTCAGACGATGGCTTAGGATTTAGTACCGGAGATCTTAGAGGAGACGGTAATAGAGGAATTTCTTCCGCAACAATTGATTCAAATAATGATCTTATTCTAACTTTAGCAGATACTACAAATATAAATGCAGGAAATGTTGTTGGTCCTCAAGGCCCACAAGGTATTGCAGGAGCGGCAGGAGTAGACGGAGCAGGGTTTACAGGCGGCTCTTATGATGGAAATACTGGGCAAGTAACTTTTACTTCAGACGATGGCTTAGGATTTAGTACCGGAGATCTTAGAGGTGCGGACGGACCAGCGGGCGCGGACGGTACAAACGGTCAAGCAATTATAGAATTTACTGTTGCCCCGAATAGTAATAATACTGCATATGCATTTACAGGGTCAGGATTTTCGTCCTCTACCGATAATCCTACTTTATACTTACAGAAAGGGTTTGAATACCATTTCAACTTATTTGATGAAGCACTTCCTTTAACAAGTACATATTGGAGTATTTCGGGGTCTGAAAAAAATGATTATACCGTTTTATTTACAGAACCCTCAGGAATAAGTGATGGTTCCGCAACACTACTAAATCCAATAACAGGAAGCGCTTCATTTACTACAGTTAATGGTAATCCTGCTATAAATGTTACAACGACTTTTTCTCAAGGACAACAGAGTGGAGCACATACTCGTAGAGGGTGGGGATATTCAAATGAATTTACTGTTCCGGCAGGAACAGTATTAACTTTTGATGTAACATCCACAGGGCATAACAGTAACTACGAGTCAGTTAATGCAATAAGTCTTATAGATTATACAAATTCATCATATACAATTTTATTTAATAGATTAAGTAATGTTGCTGCACTAAATACAAATGGAAGTAAAAGTTTTACAATTGCTCTTGCGGGTACTTACCGTATAATGCTAGCAAGCGGAGGAAAACGAGCGGCTGGAGGTTTTTCTGCTACTAATCAAACTTTTTCACTGACAATGTCGAATCTTGCACTATCAAATGGCCAGCCTCTTTGGATTCAAGGCGTTTCAGGATCTTACGATGCAGCAAATGTACTAGGAACGTCAGACGGTGTAACAAATAATGGATCCGCCGGAGGGTCTATGACATTTCAGATTCCTATGAACGCTCCAGATACTCTTTATTATGTATCTGAGAACACTCCTGCAATGACCGGTACAATTTATACGAGCGATGTGGCGGCGAGCGGAGGGAGCAGTAGCTCTAGTTCTTCAATTCCATTTACAAAATTCTATATATCTGCAAGTCAACCAAGTTCTACTATTACAAATAGTGCATATCTAGGTCAAAATGTAGGAACTTGGTATGAAGCAACATTTGCAAATGCAGGAAATACTGTAGGACTATCTCCAGATAGTGCAACTCGAGATCCAACAC
>Ga0181591_10004628_pt1 | contig 11946 bp, 2 predicted proteins | sample 071ome_33_FD_133757 | JGI IMG/M metagenome (GOLD analysis project Ga0181591, IMG submission 133757) | Coastal salt marsh microbial communities from the Groves Creek Marsh, Skidaway Island, Georgia - 071412AT metaG (megahit assembly) | ecosystem: Environmental > Aquatic > Marine > Intertidal zone...
AAATGCCATTGTGATCTCAGAAACGCTTGCCCAGCGACTGCAACTTAAAATAGGGGATGGAATCCGTGCCTATTTTCAAAACTCGATCAATCAAAAAATACCGAGTTCACGAAATTTTCAAGTGGTCGCAATTTACAATTCGGGTTTTCCTGATATAGACAATACGCACATCATTGGTGCTTTGGATCAAGTCCGATCACTAAAAAAGTGGTCGCCAAAATCGGTAGGAAATTATGAGGTGTTTTTAGAAGATTTCGAAACTCAAGAATCGATGGGCGACCAAATTTATGATATGTTACCTGCTGAGGTAGATGTGGTTTCTTTGGGAGAAAAATACCAAAGTATTTTTCAATGGATTGCCTTGTTTGATTACAATATTCTGATCATTCTAATCGTAATGATTATCGTTGGGGTCATCAATATGGCTACCGCGCTGTTGGTACTCATTTTTGAACGTTCTCGAATGATCGGACTGCTCAAAACCATTGGGGCAACAGACCATTTTTTGCAAACCTTATTTTTGTCCAACGGTGGATTGATTTTGATCAAAGGGCTTCTTTGGGGCAACGCCATTGGGTTGGTATTTTATGTTTCTCAAAAATATGGCAAGTGGATTACACTCGATCCAACCACCTACTACGTAAAAGTAGCTCCAGTAGCTTTGAATGTATTTTTGGTGCTAGGACTCAATTTTTTTGTTTTGATAACGAGCTTATTGTGCTTGTGGATTCCCCTATGGGTGGTTTCTAAAATAGAGCCCCATCGTGTGATACGTTTTCGATAAACCTGCAATAATGACTGATAAATTAAATAAATGGACATAGCAAACTCAATTTTAGAGACAATAGGCAACACGCCTTTGGTACGACTCAATACAATTACCAAATCCATAGATGCTATGGTTTTGGCCAAAGTAGAAAGTTTTAATCCTGGAAATTCTGTTAAGGACCGTATTGCTGTAAAAATGATTGCAGATGCCGAACAAAAGGGATTGATCAGTCCCGGTGGGACCATTATTGAGGGGACTTCAGGAAACACAGGCATGGGTTTGGCTTTGGCAGCAATTGTCAAAGGGTATAAATTGATTTGTGTCTCTAATGACAAACAGTCTAAAGAAAAATTTGATGTGCTACGCGCTGTAGGCGCAGAAGTTGTAGTTTGCCCGACAGCAGTTGCGCCAGAAGACCCGCGATCCTACTACAGCGTAGCCAAAAGACTGGCACAAGAAATCCCCAACTCTTGGCATGTCAATCAATACGACAACCCGTCAAATGCCCAAGCGCATTATGAACAAACTGGTCCCGAAATTTGGAAACAAACGCGGGGTAAGGTTACTCATTTTGTTGTAGGAGTAGGTACCGGTGGGACCATCTCTGGCGTTGGACGCTTTCTAAAAGAACAAAATCCTTTAATTAAAATATGGGGGATTGATACCTATGGATCGGTTTTTAAAAAATATCATGAGACTGGTATTTTTGATGAAAACGAAATTTACCCCTACATTACGGAAGGGATCGGTGAAGATATTTTACCCGCCAATGTTGATTTTGAGGTGATAGATCATTTTGAAAAAGTTACTGACAAAGATGCTGCCCTGTATACCCGCAAACTAGCTAGAGAGGAGGGGATTTTTGCGGGAAATTCATGTGGTGCTGCAATAAAGGGAGTTTTACAACTTCAAAACAACTTCACTAAAGAAGATGTTGTGGTAGTTTTATTACATGATTCTGGAAGTAGGTATATTAATAAAATTTATAATGACGAATGGATGAGTAAAAATGAATTTTTTAATTAGAAAGTAATTTTTTTCCAAATAGATCAAACTTTTCATTATTTGTTAATAGTCCGTTTTCATAGCAATTAATACTTTTTATTGATTTGTTGGGCCAAAATGAAAAATATGATCCATTTAAAACTCCATCGTTATAATTTATAAACTCACTAATTAATCCATTTTTGTGAAATAAAATTCTTGTTTGATCTAGTCGTCCATTTTGAAAAATTGCTATTTCTTTTAATTTCCCATTTTCAAAATATTCGATTGAATTACCGTTTAAAAGACCATCATTGACTGATTGAATTTTGATAATTTTTCCATTTAAATCCTTATCAATTATTTTTCCTGAAAAAACTTTTTCATTGTACTTGTAGATTAATACTCCATTTTTTGTGTAAACATCTAAAAGATCATCATTTATATTAATCTGGTCTTTTGAGCAATTCAAATTTAAAAGTAACGAGTATAAAAGAATTATTTTTTTCATGTTACACTTTAATTTTAGAATTTAAACAACAATATGAGTAACTTTACGTTGTAAAATAATAACCAAATCTTGAGATTTGAATAAAATATTAAAAAATTTTTTCAAGCTTATTTGGCTGACACTTATATTAACTTCTTATGATGTTTTGTCTCAAGATCTTTCAATTTCATTAAATCTAGTTGGTGAATCTAAACTCTGTTCCGAAAATAGTATTCCCTCAATCGATATTACATTAAGCTCTAACTTTCAAATTGATTTACGCGGAGAAAAGTTAGAATTTTCAATTTCAGGAGCTACCACTTTAGCCCCATTTGAAATGACAATTCCAAATCAGGTTAAATTTAACTTAGCAACAAATACTACTGAAGTTTTAAGAATTGATGATGACACGACTGAAAACTTTCCATCAGTATTGCTTCAGGAAGGAGTTTCAAATCTTACTGTTAGTTTTACTGTTGTTGGTGATATTGATTTATCTAATAATTCTGCATCTGTATCGGTTACATATATTGAACCAAATACGCCAATTATCACATCAGAACCCACAGGATTTATTTTTTGTGAAAATGAGACCGTCATTTTTAATGCTGGTGGAGGAAATGGCACAGACACCTATTATTGGAGGTTTGGGGATAATAATTTAATACAAGGTGAATCTGTAACCAAAGCAGCTGGAGAACTTAGCAATGGAGAAACGATAAAATTATATTTAGTTACCTCTGAAGGCTGTTCTTCAACTATAGTTACGCAAGATATTGTTATAGATGAAATGCCAGAAATAGTTTTGAATATTGACCCTGTAGATAACACAATATGTAAGGGTCAAGATATTGAAGTTACAGTTCAGCATAGTAATTATATTACTGGAAATTCAAAATTTAAACTTACTGGTGGAGATGTAAATTTAGAACAGATTTTTTCAGGTAATCAGAGAGTTTTTAACGTAACAAATATTCAAGCACAAACACTTTACACTGTAATTATTGAAAATTCAAACGGTTGCTCTGCATCTTCAACTTTTACAATCAAAGTCCCATTAATTGATGAAGTAGGTATAATTGCCTCTAATTTTAGTGGAGTATTATGTTATGGAGATAATTTGAATGAAACAATTTATGGGGATGGTTCAAATGCAAGTGTAGTGGCTACTCTAGCTGAAAATTCATCAACCGGATCTTCAATTTTTTATGAATGGCAATGGAAAAGACCTAATTCAGATAATATCTGGTCTTTATTCCCAGGTTCTGGGAATACTCAAAATTTAGATTCTTCAATTATTAGAAATCAGACATTAACCGAAGATATTGTTATTAGAAGATTAGTATATGCTGTTAATGGAACAGATAAATGTTTAGTTGATGAAACATACAACGAATTATATTTTGTTGTCAATAAAGCAAATCTCCCAGAAATTACAGAAATAAACAATGATTATACTATATGTAATTCTGGGGATAGTATCACTTTACAAGCTAATAACGGGAGTTTTGGTGATGAATATCATTGGTATAAGGATGGAACTTTTGTATTTAGCAGCACATCAAATTTTTATACAATTGAAAGCTCTGATATTTCGAAGGACACCGTTTTTGGTCTTAAAATTATAACTGATGAAGGATGTGAGTCTGAAATTGTAACAAAAACCATTAACTTAAATAATCCGATTGAATTTACATTATATACAAATCAGCCCGGTAATATAATTTGTGAAGCAGAAGCCTTTACACTAACCGTATCTTTAACAAATCAATTGAGTGGTTTATATAATTACACATTTGACACTGGTGGTCAAACTTCATCTGCAAATAATTTAACTGGGGTGCACACTTTTAACCTTAGTAATGGATTTCAAGGTGAAACTACCTTTTCTGTTATTGTTGAAGATAGTCAAGGATGTACCGCTGAAAAAAGTATTACTGTATATATACCAAGAATTGGAAATGGAGGTTCAATCTCAACTTCTCACTCAGGTATAATTTGTTCTGAAGGTGAAATTGATCAACCCATTGTAGGAGATGGGTCGTTAGTTGGATCATCTCCCGCAACTCTTTCACTTAACAGTTCAACCGCCTCAATTGTTTATGTATGGCAATTAAAAGGAGATTCTGATTTGAACTGGAGAACAGTTGCAGGGTCTTCAAACACAATTAATTTATCAGAAAATATTTTAAGAACTTTAAATTTTGTTGAAAGAACCAGAATTAGAAGGTTAGCTTACTCTAAAATTGGAAGTGTTCAATGTTTAAGATCTGACATTAACTTTCCAGAGGTAATCTTCGAAATAGAAACACCTAGAAATTTAACTTTAACTACTTCTGATAACACGATTTGTGAAAATCAAAACATTACATACAACGCAAGTGGATTATTAAGTGGAGACATCTTTGAATGGAGATTAAATGGAGTTACTAAAGCTACGGGTACCGCTAATGGAAGCTCCATAAGTTATATCGTAGTTGGTTCAGAATCTTCCATAGGGGTTAATACTATAGAATTGTTTGTAAGTCCACCCACTGTTGTTTGTTCATCTACTACTTCTTCAAATTTTCAAAAATCTCAAAGTCGAAATCTATCTCTTGAAACCAATAAAGATTTTGATACTGTTTGTGTGGGTGAAAACATAATTATAACGGCAACATTGGATCAAATTGATACTGGAAAATATTATTTTAAGGTAAATTCTGTAGAATTTCCTCCACAGTCTTCAAATGCTATAGAAATTTCGTCTAGTGATCTAACTAGTCCCCAAAATAATATTGAGGGTTACTTTATTTCTGACACCTCATCATGTACTTCAAATATTGAACCTCTAACTATTCAAAAAATTATTCCATTAGGGGGACAAATAACCACCGCTCTAACTACTTATTGTGTGAATGATATCCCAAGTCCTCTAACAAATTTAGTTAATGGAAATTCTGATAATGGAAATTCTAATAATTATTATTTTTGGGAATCTTCTCCTGATTTAAATTTTGAAACAGATGTTACAAAAATTAATTCAAATTCGTCCTCATACACTTTTTTAAGTGGAATTAATAGAACTACATATTTTAGAAGAGTTTTTGTAGCTAATATAGGTGGTACTGGAATACCACCTGAGGGAGGAAAAGATTGTTTAGAGTACAGTAATATAATTGAATTACAGGTTTTTTCCTCAGATGGGGGTAGTATTGATCACGATTTAACAACCCCTGGTTTTCAAGATTTTCTTTATGAATGTGACATTAAAAATAACAATCCTACAGTTGATCTTTTTGTGATTGATAACAATCCTCAAGGAAATTACAGTTATCAATGGCAGTATTCTACAGATGAAATTAATTGGATTAATGCACCAATCACTCCTACAGTCGGAAATACATCACAGACTTATACATTGACTGCCACTAAAACAACAGGTTTTTACAGGAGATTAACAACTGATAATACAGGAAATTGCGGCACTGCTACTAGTACGGTATTAACTTACATTTCAAATGTTTTAGACCCCGGAGTATTAAATCAAAATTTAACAGGACCTTATTGTTGGGGGGCAGATCCACCTGAACTCGGAATTAATTCTGCTGTTGCAATTCCTCAAGGTCTAACAGGTATACTGTACCAATGGCAGAGAGCTGAATCAAATAACTTATCCCAAAATGTTTCATTCACCGATATAATTGGAGCAACAAGTCAAAATTATGATCCTCCAAATTTAGATTCAAATTTTAGACACATATTATATAGAAGAGGAGTAAGAATCGATGATGGTGCTTTACAGGGATGTTGGAGATACACTTCTCCAGTAGTATTTACCCAGATTCAAAATCATAATTGGGGAGATATAATTCTTAATAACCCTAATGTTAGTGATTTTAGACCTTTTTGTGAAGGACAGGACTTCCCTACTCTTCAATTAAATATCATAGACCCAGTTGCTACCAGATTTCTCAATAACGGCAATAATGGAGTAACCTTTAATTGGCAAAGATCTTTTGATCTCGTTACCTGGACTACAGTTACAGATCCCGATAATCGGGATGAGTTGTTTAATCCAATCAATGATCTAGATGATGATTTCAATGACCCATATTATCTAAGTGCAGATAGAGAAATGTATTTTAGAGTACAAATTTTATTTAATAATAATGATCCAACCAGCCCAAATTTTGTAAATAATAATCATGAGTCAGGTCAACAAATTAGATTGGTTCACAGAGATGCAAATGAGATACTGGATTTAGGTGAAATTATTAATGTAAGGATTGGCGGCTCTCAAACAATTTCAATTACAATTGATTCGAATAATAATTCAACTGATCAACTAGGAATTTTACTTGCCGATCAAATATCTATTCAAGATAATGGTTATCAAGCAAATTACTACCCAGAATCTGATTTCATAAGCCTTTCGACTTCAGGAGCATTTCAAGAAATTTATGTATTTAATTATGATAATCCATCAAATCAAATTAAATTTAACAAGTCAATTGATTTTTTTGTAACACAACAAACTAATACACAAAATCAATGTGATTTTTATACCTCAGTATTTCATCTAGATGTAGATCCAATACCAACAATTGATTTCGGTAGCTCAAGCTCACAAATAAAATGTGCTGGAGATAATTTTGACCCTTTATTAGTTACATGGTCTGGAACAGGAACTCTTACCATAAGTGGATTGGACCCTAATCTTACGGTATCTTCTCTAGGATTAGGAGGTGTTTCATCAACTGTTAACGGAGATATTTTAGTAACTGGAACAAATTCATTAACAATTACCGGTCCAGCTAACTTAACAAATAATTCAAATACTGTAAATTTTAGATTAAATGCTGATTGTGGAAATATTCAAGGCCCCCTTACTACAATAAATTATCCGTATATCTTTAATGTCATTGGCCCTGCCCCACAAATAAGTGGTCTATTCAGGGACAATTTATATGAAGATGGTGGAAGATATAGGCAAGTTATAAATCAATTTAGTGACATAAATAATCCAGCAACAAATATTGTAGACCTCAATAATACTGTAGTATTAGATCCAACAGAAAACGAAGATCAAACAATTGATCTTTATGCCTGTTTTGATGAAAATGCAACTGGATTTAAAAATTTAGAATGGTTTATTTCAATTAGTACTGCTGAATTAAATTATACAAATCCATCTGAAGTACCTGCTACCGTTTTACAAACGCTTTACGATACTGAAGGTGAGTCAAATGAAGAGGAAGGTGTTAGATTATTATTAAATCCACTTTTTTTTAGCGATAATAATCTTACAGAAGGTGCTCTAGTAGATATAGGAGTTCGATCAACACAAACTTGTGATGGTGCTAAAAGTTCAGTATCTACTTTTACTTTTTATTTTATAAATGCAGAGAATAATGATGTAAATGATCTTTCAAGATTATTTTCCCCCGAACCAATTAATGTAAATTTTTGTGGATTCGATACAAACCCAGTTCCTACATGTGAAATATTAACTGGTTATTATTCTGATAATTTTTCAACAAGTTCAAGTACAATTTTAAATGATATAATTAGAACTGAAGAAAAAAAATATTATACTCAGTTTTTCACAAGTTCATCAAATTCAGTAAATGGATCCAATGACTTTGCAGCACTAAATTGGCAAATTAAAGCTAATGATGAAGCTTGGGGATCTGCTGGTTCTGCTGGGAGTATTTCTGAAGACGGGTATGTTTTGTGGAATGATGGTTTTTTTGGCACTGTTCAAATTCGTGTTGCTCCAATATCTGCACGAAGCTCATCATCATCTGCCACTATAGATGAAACCAAATATAGTTATTCATCAATATATACTATTGGGGAAGTAGATGAGACTATTCCAGAAATAATTATTGAAGACCCCCTGGTTTGTCCTACTCCTAACCCACTTCAATTCATTAAAGAAATTAAGTCTTTTGGGATAGATCTAAATTATACTTTTTTAGAATTAGGCTCAGATTATACATATAATACAAATAATCTTGGAACCGGCGAAGGAATATCTATTACATACAATGGAAGTACTTTAAATGTTAGAGAAGGTGAAAATGGAAACATTACTCCTCAGGATCTGGTAAACGAATTAAACAATAATAATTATTTTGGAAGTGCATTAAGTATTTCATCATCTCGGGATGCTTTTAACTCTTTAAAAATTGACATATCATTAACGGAAAGCTCTACTACTAATACAGTTACAGTTAATGGAAATGGTAATTTAAAATGGGATTTTGGATCCCTAACAGGAACAATTTTAATTGAAAATGGGGATCAGGAACAAATAATTGCTCAAAAACTAGCCTCTGCGATTGATTTACAAACTCTGAATGGACGTCAGTATAGGGCTATAAGTCAAGGATCAATTATAACAATCACCGAATCGGTAAATTCAAATATTAATGCTGGAACTGCAATAGGTGTAATTCCTTCATTTACTGCTACAAATACTGGTATATTGAATCCTGTTAATTTTGAAACTAATTCCTTCCTGATATTTAGTCACACCCAACAAGGCATATTAATAAAAATTACTAATAATTCAAATAGTGTTTCATTATCAGATGCAGGCTTCTCTATTTCATCAATAAATAGAAGCAATTCATTTAATACAGAACCAATTGAATTAGTTTCAAACTTTAATCAAACCTCAAATTCATCTATTGATACTGAATTTATATCATCTTCCTACCCAAATCAGGGGGTAGTAACATCAAGATTTTATATAAAAAATGGTGCAGATGTAGATTGGTATATTTTAAGGGATGGTATTAATGATCAATTGATACTAGACAATATTGGATTAGGAGCCTCAATAATTCAATATAATAACACTCAATTTTTCAAGGTAAATGGAAATTCGGGAGAATTAAATAAAGACTTAACAATAACTTGGGCAGCAAATGCAGGTCCCGGGACATTTTCAATAAAAGCAGTCCCTAGAGGTTGTTCTGGCACTAGATCAGAATGGGTAAGAGATCTTACTTACACAATTCCCAATCAACCGAATTTAAATTTCATTGCTGACCCTGGAGTTAATCCTTCTGCGATAAAAATATGTGAAGGGGATACTGAATTTCAAACAATTAGATATGAAATTAGAAGTCGACTATATGATAACATAAGAATTACAGAGCCGATAGACCCTAGTTCAACGCTACCAAATAATTTCATTACACGTATAGAACATCAAACTCAGTCCGTTACAATAAGATTTCAAAATAATTCTGAGGATAATTTTCCAAAAACATATATAGTACGAATTAATAATACTGATTTTTCTTATGAGGTTCCAATAAATCAAGCACCTGAAACAACAGCACAAGCATTTGCTAATTTAATTAAAAATGACCCAAATTTTTCTTCGACACAATATGGAGGTAATGGAAATTTTCCGGATGCTGATGGTTTTGATGTAGTAATAATTCCAAAATTAGGTGTATATATCGAAAACATTAATTTCCACGCTACTGGAAACACCACAGTAGGACTTAAATTCGCTCTTCAACAAGTTTATCCAATATTAGAAATTACGGGAATTTCTTCATCCTTTGATCCTGGTAATTATAATTTTTTTATTGATCTAAATTTAGGAGATGACTCCTACTGTATTCAACAAGGTGGTCAAAATATTAATATCGAAGTATGGAAAGATGTTTCTTTAGTTTTAGATCAGACTAAAGGCGAAACGGATCAGACTATTTGTTTTAATAGCGATATTGATTCTATAGTTTTTGATGTGTTTGGAAAAGATCCTAATGAATCTTTAAATGTAACTTTAAGTGGAAATTTTCCTTCAAGTATAACCTCAAGTAAAACGAATTGGAATAATACTAACCCACAATTTAAGATTCTTCCATCTGGTCAAAAAACTAATTATTGGAATACAAGAAATTTTAATTTCAAAGTAATATCACAAAATGACAATTGTCAAGATATTGAGCAAGATATTAACCTGACTATTTATCCAGAAGATTTTTTAAGGACAAGTACTGTCACACCATCTGTGAGTCAGCAATTATGTGAAGGTCAAGCCATAGATCCTATTTATTATGAATTTTGGGGAACGAATTTAATATCAGCAACTATCGAAGACACTAATGATTTAAATTTAAACTATTCAATAAGCAATAGAACCCAAATTGCATCAATAACCTTTAGAAATATTTGGCCTACAACAACCCAACAAACTAATAGAGACGAGACATATAACATTTATATAGATGATAGGTTGTATTCTCTTAGAATAAATCCTAGTCCAAATAATGCAAATAATGTTACAACACCACTCCAAATATTAACTGGCTTAGCTAATTTAATTACAAATGATAATAATTCTGCTGCAACGGCTAATGTTTCTCAAACAGATTTAGATGGAGATGGAATATTAGATTATGCAGAAATTATATTTACTGCTAGGGTAGCAGGTGTCACTTTTTCAATAGATACTACAACAATAAATGCTACATATGTTTTTGCTGATCCACATATGATTACAGCTCCCAAACTAATTACGATTACTGGAACTCCAACTGTTAATATAACAAATAATACTGATGTTCAGAGTTATACATTTAATATAATAACTATTGGCTCAAACTATTGTGATAACTCAAAGCCATCAGCTTCAAAAAAATATACACTTAATATTGAAGCGCAACCTTCAGTTGAAGTTACCTCAGATTTTAAAGATATTACTGTTTGTGATGGATTTACTAATGACTTTTTAGAGTTGACTATTTATAGAGGTTCAGGTTTTCAAATAAGTACGACCTCTACAAATTCTTTAATTCCATTTTATCCAGGATTAGGATCTACAGTTACACCAGTTACTATAAATTCAACCAACTATAGATTATTTCCAAATGTTAAAACAAATGTTGAAACTATCACAACATTCACATATACTGTAACCCCAACAGGCAATCAATGTGGTGAAAATTCAACAAATTCAGTTACAGGAACAATTACTATAATCCCTCATTATATCGAGCATATTCAATTTAGTGGAAGTTTATCCCAGACCGTTTGTGAATCCTCTGATTTAATACCAATAAATTTTAAATGGAGTGGAGATTATTCAAAATATAAAATTTTATGGGAAGGTGGTCTAAACCCAGGTTTAAATCTTTCCAGCACATCAAACACACTAACTCTTTCTGGAACAATTCAAGTTCCTGAAACAATTTCTTCTACCGCAAGCTACAGTTATCGCATTGAAATTGATGGGGATTATTATTCAGGGGACAACTGCAATACCCTAGTAGTTACTGGAACCATTACTGTTTTACCAGAATCAAGGATTACTCTAAAAACTCCCACAGAAACACTAAATCAAGTAGTTTGTGATGAAAATTCAATTGATATAACTCAATTTTATATTGAAAATGGGGCTTCAAATTTTCAAATAATATGGGAGCCAAATAAACCTGAGGGCATCGATGTTTTACCTCTACCGCAAAGCATTAACCCGGGGACCTCAACTATAACTATATCAGGTATTATTAATTCCGATGTTGTTTCAAAAACTACTTATAGGTATACAATTAATACTTTAAATAATTTAAATGGTTGTAATGAGGACTCGGTATCAGGAACTATAACTGTATATCCATCAGAAGATAAATTCTTGTTAAGTAGCGCTGGAGATAGTTCAATTTGTTTTGGTGAATCTGTTAATATGGAATAT
>Ga0181591_10004637_pt1 | contig 11934 bp, 12 predicted proteins | sample 071ome_33_FD_133757 | JGI IMG/M metagenome (GOLD analysis project Ga0181591, IMG submission 133757) | Coastal salt marsh microbial communities from the Groves Creek Marsh, Skidaway Island, Georgia - 071412AT metaG (megahit assembly) | ecosystem: Environmental > Aquatic > Marine > Intertidal...
AGAATAGCAGTAACACTGTTAGCTATTATAATTGCAATGCTACCTATTAAAACTCCATATACTAACCATAGCAAAACACCAATAAACATTATCAAGTACATCGTTAGAGAAACACCCTGAGCTTTCTTTTCTTTATATATTTTATAAACTTGTGGAATGAATGCTGAAGTTGTAAGAATTGCAGCTACTATTCCAATTGATTCATGAAATGGGTCTATCATACCACTATATTAATAATTTTACCAGGTACTACAATAACTTTCTTTGGCTCTGCATTGTTCAATATTGAAATTGTTTTGTCATTTGACAAAATAATTTTTTCAATTTCATTAACATCTAAATCCAAAGATAAGTTTATAGTAAATTTAGTTTTACCATTAAAAGAAACTGGATAATTCTTTTCAGATTCAATTAAGTATTTTTTATCAAATTCAGGATACTTTTCATCAATTATTGATTTTACATTTCCAATTTGACTCCAAAGTTCCTCAGCAAAATGTGGAGCAAATGGGGAGATTAAAACAAGTAATTGCTCAAGTATTAATCTATTATTACATTCTAATGAACTAAGTTCATTTACACAAATCATAAATGAGCTTATACATGTATTTAGACTAAGTTTTTCAATGTCTTCAGTAACCTTTTTTATTGTTTTATGTAGTGATTTTAAGGATTCCTCTGAAGGTTTATCTTCAGTTAAGGTTAATTTATCATCCTTAAAGAAAAGATTCCAAAATCTTTTCAAAAAAGAATAAACTCCAGAAATACCTCTTGTATCCCAAGGTTTGGACTGTTCAATTGGCCCTAAGAACATTTCATACATCCTTAATGTATCTGCTCCATATTGATCACATATTTGATCAGGATTCACAACATTATATTTTGATTTGGACATTTTTTCTTGCTCTCTGACACACTCAAATCTTCCATTATCAAAATTGAAAGAAGCATTGTTAAAATCTTTATCTTCTTTTTTCAAACTATCAATGTCAACTTCGTGTTCACCATTTAAATATTTTATATCTACCCTAATTCTATCAACTTCTATATTATTTATTAAATTCTTTGAGAAATATTCTGAAGTGCCTGACTTACGATAAATAAATGCAGAATTTCCAAGAATCATTCCTTGATTAACAAGTTTTTTAGCATATTCATCTTTTTTGAGAAAATCTAGATCAAATAAAAATTTTTGATAAAATCTTGAATAAAGTAAATGTCCAGTCGCATGTTCACTACCTCCGAAGTAAACATCAACATCAGACCAATAAGATTGAGAATCATCAGAAATAAATTTATCATTGTTTTTAGGATCCATATACCTGTAGAAATACCATGAGCTTCCAGCCCAACCAGGCATCGTATTAAGTTCTATTGGAAAAACATTTATATTATCAATCTTACTATTAAGAGTTACTTTCTTGTTTTTTTCATCCCATGCCCATTCATTTGAATTACCTATAGGGGAATCACCATTTTTTGTTGGTAAAAAATTATCTACTTCAGGAAGATGTAATGGAAGATAGTTTTCTTCAATATTTATTGGAATATCATTCTTGTAATAAATAGGAATTGGTTCACCCCAATATCTCTGCCTACTAAAAATGGCATCTCTAAGTTTATATTGTATTTTTGATTTTCCAATTTTTTTATCTTCAATTTTACTAATTATAATCTCTACTGAAGTTTCATAATCATGACCGTTAAGAAATTCAGAATTAATTAATTTAAACCCTGTCTTTTCAGAAAAAGCTGATTTTGAAATATCAATCTTATCAAAAATATTTGGAATATCTAGTTTAAACTTTTTTGCAAAGTCAAAATCTCTCTCATCACCAGCCGGAACTCCCATAACTGCTCCAGTACCATAACTTGCCAACACATAATCCGAAACCCATATCGGAATTTTCTTACGAGAAAATGGATGGATTGCATAAGATCCAGTAAATACACCAGATACAGTTTTAACATCTGATAGTCTATCCCTTTCAGACTTTACTGATACCTCTTTTACATAGTCTTCTATTTCATTTCTATTTTTTGAGGAAGAAATATCATATAAGTCTGCATGTTCAGGTGCTACAGTTAAAAATGAAACACCAAAAATAGTATCAGGTCTAGTTGTAAAAACTTCAATTTTTTTATCTGAGTTTTCAACTTCAAATTTTATTGAGACACCTTTTGATTTTCCAATCCAATTTCTTTGCATTTCTTTTAATGGTTCTGGCCAATCAATTTTATTTAAGTCTTCTAACAGTCTATCTGAATATTTACTTATTCTTAGACACCAATGTTTAACTTTTCTTTTTGTAACAGGATATCCACCCCTTTCACTTAATCCATTAATTATCTCATCATTAGCCAATACAGTTCCCAACTCTTCACACCAATTAACCTCTCCATCAGTAATATAAGCTAATCTAAAATTCATCAAAATATCTGATTTAACTTTATCATTAAAATTTTTCCATTCTTTACTAGAAAAAGAATAGTCTAGATTTTCTAACTCATTTTTATATTTATCATCACCATCTTTTTCAAAAGAACTAATCAATTCACTAATGTGCTTTGCCTTATTTTCAATCTTACAATAAAAGGAGTTAAACATTAATGTAAAAATCCATTGTGTCCATTTATAGTAACTAGGCTCAGAAGTTCTTATTTCTCTTGACCAATCAAATGAAAAACCAATTCTATCTAACTGCCTTCTATACATGTCAATATTTTCCTGTGTTGTTTTTTTTGGATGCTGACCTGTTTTTATTGCATATTGCTCTGCTGGAAGTCCAAATGAATCATAGCCTTGAGGATGAAGTACATTAAAACCTTTATGTCTCTTGTATCTTGAAAGAATATCACTAGCAATATATCCTAGAGGATGCCCTACATGGAGACCAGCCCCAGATGGATAAGGGAACATGTCTAAAATATAGTATTTTGGTTTTTTAGAAATACTGACTTGAAAAGTTTTATTATCTCTCCAAAATTTCTGCCATTTTTTTTCTATTTCTAGAAAATTATATTTCACTTAGAATAATTTTTACAAAGGAAGAACTAATTTAAATAACATAAAAATTAATTTATTAATTGTTTAGTACTTTTACCTAAGTTTATTAATATGATTTCAAAAAGTGATTATCAAAAAGGTAAGGAAACAAGTAATCTCATATCATTATTTGTAATTAATACTCTAGTTCTATTTTTATTATCTGTAACAGTATTTGTCTACCTACAATCTTCCTCAATTGAAAACTATTTTAAAGAAAATATTTTAGTTAGTATATATTTAAAAAACTCATCTTCGGATAGCGAAAGAAAACAACTTACAAAATTTCTAAAATTAAATGAAGATATAAAAGAGTCAGATTTTATACCAAAAGAAATTGCAGCTGAGTCTTTCACAAAAGAAATTGGTGAGGAATTTGTTGATTTTTTAGGTTATAACCCTCTTCTTGACATAATAACAGTTAAGCTATTTGGAGATAAAATTGATGTATACAATATTGAAGAATTTATAGATACTCTCAATAATTTCGTAATTATTGAAGAAATAGTATATGATAAGCCTCTGGTTGAAACTTTAGTCAAAAATTTTGAAAGAATTGGATTATGGATAATTATTGTAAGTATTTTATTTTTTGTTATAAGTTTTAGTTTAATAAATAACTCAATTAAAATTTCAATTAATTCTAAGAGAAACACTATAAGGACAATGCAGCTTGTTGGAGCAACTAAAAAATTTATTAGAAGACCATTTATTTTAAATTATATGAAAATAGGATTATTTTCATCAATGCTATCAATAATTGTTTTATTTATTTTAATTTATCAGTTTAGCACTCAACTTAATGAAATTAATTTTTTCTCAAATATTAATGATATATTAATTTTAATTTTGTTTGTTGTCTCATTTGGAATTTTAACATCCTTTGTTAGCTCATATTTTATTACTCAGAAATATTTGAAATTGAAAATTACAAGATAATAAAAATGAAAAAAAAAGACTTTTTATTTGATAAGAGTAGATATAGACTTCTTATTTTATCAATTTTAGTAATTGGAGTTGGTTTTCTAATTATGTCAGGAGGAGCTTCAGATGATCCTGAAATTTTTAGTAATGAAATTTATAATTTCAGGAGGATTAGACTTGCGCCCTTGATTGTAATACTAGGTTTTACTCTTTGCATTTTTTCAATTCTTAAAAAACCTAAAACTTAAATTATAATGTTAAATGACTACCTAGAGTCTGTAACACTAGATGATATTGCAAATGGTAAGATAATTCTAATTGATAAACCAATTGAATGGACATCATTTGATGTTGTTAAATATATTCGTAAGAGTTTACAGACAAGGCTAAAAATAAAAAAAATCAAGGTTGGACATGCTGGCACACTTGATCCTCTTGCTACTGGTCTTCTAATAATATGTATTGGTAAGGAAACAAAGAATATTTCTAGATATCAAGATTTGTCAAAAAAATATACTGGCATTATTAAATTGGGTGAAACAACTCCTTCATATGACAGAGAGACAGAAATAGATGGAACTTTCGACTATAATCATATTGATGAAAATAAAGTATTAAAAATTTCAAAAACATTTATTGGAAAACAGAAACAATTACCTCCAATATATTCTGCGCTAAAAAAAGATGGCATGAGAATGTATAAGTATGCCAGAGAAAAAATTAAAATTGAAATTGAACCAAGAGAGATTGAAGTTTATGATTTTGAAATGTTAAATTTTAATAAACCATATATTGAATTCGTTATTAAATGTTCTAAAGGAACCTACATTAGATCAATTGCTAACGATTATGGAAAAAAACTCAATTCAGGATCACATCTATATGAATTAAAAAGGATTAGTATTGGAGATTTTTCTGTTAGAGACGCTTTTAGGTTTGAGTAGATTTGAAACATAATAATTATATTTGCATAATCCCGAAGTAATGAAGTACAATCGAATTTTACTAAAGTTAAGTGGAGAGGCACTATTAGGAAAAAATTCCTACGGAATAGATAATGACAGGCTTGTTGTTTATGCTGAGGAAATCAAAGAAATTCATAAACAAGGAGTTGAGATAGCTATTGTTATTGGTGGAGGTAATATTTTTAGAGGATTAAGTGGCTCAAAAGAAGGAATTGATAGAGTTCAAGCAGATTATATGGGAATGTTAGCAACAGTTATTAACGGATTGGCTCTTCAGAATGCTTTAGAGAACATAGACATTCCAACAAGACTTCAATCAGCAATAAAAATGGAATCAATTGCAGAGCCTTTTATAAAAAGAAAAGCAACCAGACATTTGGAGAAAGGTAGGGTTGTAATTTTTGCATCTGGAACCGGTAATCCATATTTTACTACTGACTCTGCAGCAGTTCTTAGAGCAATTGAAATTAATGCTGACGTTATATTGAAGGGAACTAGAGTTGATGGTATTTACAATGAAGATCCCGAGAAGAATAAAGAAGCTATTAAGTTTGATGATATTTCTTTTGAAGAGACTATCAGTAAAGGATTAAAGATTATGGACACCACTGCTTTTACATTAAGTAAAGAGAATAAACTTCCAATAATAGTTTTTGACATGAACATAAAAGGAAACCTAACTAAAGTTATTAAGGGAGAAAAAATAGGAACAAAAGTTTCCAGTTAAATAAAGTTTTATGGAAGAGAACCAAGAAATAATTGAAAATGCAGAATTAAATATGATGGCAGCTATTAGTCATTTAGAAATTGAACTTGCTAAAATAAGAGCAGGTAAGGCAAATCCAATAATGTTAAAAGGTATTTCAGTAGAATACTATGGTAATTTAACACCATTAAATCAGGTAGCTTCAGTTAGTACTCCAAATGCTCAAACAATAAGTATTCAGCCATGGGAAAAGTCAATAATTGATGAAATTGAAAAAAGTATAATTGATTCTAATCTTGGATTTAACCCTGTTAATAATGGAGAATCTATTTTAATAAATATTCCTCCTCTAACTGAAGAAAGAAGAATTGAGCTAACAAAATTTGCAAAATCTGAATCTGAATCTGCAAAGGTGAGTATTCGAAATGCAAGAAAAGATGCAAATAATAAAATTAAAGCTCTAGAAATTTCTGATGACTTGAAATCCAATCTAGAAGTAGATTCTCAAAATCTTACTGATAAATACATAAAGAAGGTAGAGGAGATGTTCACATTAAAAGAGAAAGATATTCTAACTGTCTAACAATGAATCTATCGAAAATTCAAGAAATATATGATTCTCCATTAATTGACAGCGAACTTACCATAGGTGGATGGGTAAGGGCTTTTAGAGCCAATAAATTCATCGAATTAAATGATGGATCTACAATCAAAAATATACAATGTGTAATTAATGATGGTGTCATAGATGAAGATATTATCAAGAGAATTAGTGTTGGATGTTCATTAATAATTACGGGTATATTAGTTAATAGCATTGGTAAAGGTCAAAGTTTTGAGATTAATATTTCAAATATTAAGCTATTAGGTGAATCAGATTCTGAAAAATATCCTATTCAGCCTAAGAAACACAGTTTTGAGTTTTTAAGGGAACAAGCTCATCTTAGAATACGAACTTCAACATTCAGTTCTGTAATGAGAATCAGATCAAAATTAGCTTTTAGTATTCATGAATATTTTAACAAAAATGGTTTCAATTATGTTCATACCCCAATTATTACATCAAGTGATGCTGAAGGAGCAGGAGAAATGTTTAAGGTAACTACAATTGGAAAAGAGGATTTGGCAAAAGAAGATATTGACTATTCAAATGATTTTTTTGGTAAAAAAACTAGTCTTACTGTCTCAGGGCAGCTAGAAGCAGAAACCTATGCTCTTGGCTTAGGTAATGTTTATACGTTTGGGCCAACTTTTAGAGCTGAAAATTCCAATACTTCAAGACATGCCTCAGAATTTTGGATGATTGAACCAGAAATGGCTTTTTATGATCTTAATGATAATATGGATTTAGCTGAATCATTTGTAAAGTATATTCTAGAATATATATTAAAAAATTGTGGCGAAGATTTAAAATTTCTTGAAGAAAGACTTTTAAAAGAGGAAAGTCAAAAACCACAAAATGAGAGAAGTAATTTAAGCCTAATTGATAAGATCAAGTTTACTGTGAATAATGAATTTACTCGTGTTTCATATACAGAAGCATTTGAAATTCTAAAAAAATCCAATTATAATAAAAAGAAAAAGTTTAAATTCCCAATAGATAATTGGGGTTCTGATCTCCAAAGTGAGCATGAGAGATTTCTAGTTGAAAAGCATTTTAAATCTCCAGTAATCATTTATGATTATCCATCCAAAATTAAAGCATTTTATATGAGGTTAAATGATGATGATAAAACAGTTAGAGCAATGGATGTACTATTCCCAGGTATAGGTGAAATAATTGGAGGTTCTCAAAGAGAGGAAAGACTAGATGTACTTAGAAGAAGAATGTCTGATATGGGTATAGACAAGGAGGAATTATGGTGGTATCTAGATCTTAGAAAATATGGCACTGTTCCTCACAGTGGATTCGGACTAGGTTTTGAAAGAATGGTAATGTTTTGTACGGGTATGTCAAACATTAGAGATGTAATTCCTTATCCAAGAACACCAAAAAATGCATCTTTTTAATTGAAATTAATTCTTTTCTTAATTTTGTTTAAGTATAACTAAATATGCTTAATCAAAAATTACAGTTAAAGCTTTCTCAGAAGCTATCTCCACAACAAATTCAGTTAATGAAACTAATTCAGCTTACGACAGCAGAATTAGAACAAAAAATTAAAAATGAAATTGAGGAGAATCCAGCATTGGAAATGGGTAATGAAAAAACAGAGATTGAGGATGATGAATTTCAAGTTGATCTGAATGATGATGTAGACGTAGATGATTATCTAACTGATGTGTCTAACGATTATGACAATAGTCAAAGTTATTATTCAAATGATGAAGAAAACACGAATTTTCAAACAAAAGCTTCATATAGTTTTCATCAGTATCTAGATAATCAATCTAAAAATTTAATTCTTGATGAAAAACTTAAGCCTATTTGTGATTTTTTAATTGGAAGTATCGATGAAAGTGGATATTTAAGAAGAGAGGTAGAAGATATAATTGATGATTTAGCATTTACGCAGAACATAGTATCTTCAAGAGAAGAAATATTATTAGTGTTACAGAAAATTCAAGAATTAGATCCTCCAGGAGTTGGTGCGAGATCTTTGAAAGAATGTTTACTAATTCAATTGAGAAGAAAAAACTCCAAAGAGTCGATTGATAATTCTATTAAAATCATAGAAAATGATTTTGATTTGTTTTCAAAAAAAAAGTTCTCCAAACTATCAGAGAGATACAATTTAACAGATCAAAAATTAAAAGAAGTTATTGAAGAAGTTTCAAAATTGAATCCTAAACCAGGAGGTTCAATAACCAGTGATTTTACCAATAATGCTATTACTCCAGATTTTATATTGACAATTGAAGATGGAGAATTAATTGTAGAATTAAATAAAAGGAACTCTCCAGAATTAAGACTTTCTAATTCTTATAAAAATATATTAGAGGGATATAAAAAAGATCCAAATAAAACAAAATCACAAAATCAAACAATTCAATTTTTAAAGCAAAAACTTGATTCAGCAAAATGGTTTATTGAAGCAATAGAGCAAAGATATCAAACACTTTTTCAAACAGTTAATGCAATTGTTAACTTTCAGAAAAATTATTTCTTAACTGGAGAAGAGAGTAATCTTAAACCTATGATTCTAAAAGATGTAGCCGAAATGATAAACATGGATATTTCTACGGTTTCCAGAGTTGCAAATAGTAAGTATATTGATACCCCTTACGGTATAAAACTTCTTAAAAGTTATTTCTCAGAGGGAATGAAAAATAGTGTGGGAGATGATATATCTACAATTGAGATAAAAAAAGTATTAAAAGATATTGTTGAATCTGAAGATAAAGTCAAGCCATTTTCTGATATTGAGTTATCGAATAAATTGTCTGATAAAGGATTCAAAGTAGCAAGAAGAACTGTATCAAAATATAGAGAGCAGTTAGACATCCCAGTCGCAAGATTAAGGAAAGAACTATAAAAAGTAAAAAATAAGTCCAAGTCTAAAAAAACTTAAATTTAGCTTATCTCCATCTATTGTGTTTTTATTTTTTATTATTGGATTTAAGTCATATTCAAGAGAAATATTCCAAGTGTTATATCCAGCATTTAAGTATATGGATGAAGTCCAGTCTTGAATTTCTTCAATCACTACTTCAGATCCATAAGAGGGATTAGAATACAGCGGAAAATTCTTTTTAATCTTAAAGCCTGAATAAATTCTCCAGAATTTATATTCGTTAAGGGATGAATTTCTCCACCTATACTCAATTGGAAAAGAAATTGATGAAAATGAGATTTTATTTTTTGACTCAAGAAATCTACTTATAACTATTCTATAATCAATTTGATTATCTTGCTCAATTGGCTGAATATTAGATGTGAAATAGTTTCTTTCATATCCAAATCCAAGACCTAATGCTCTTGTCGAATCCTTATTTAATGGAAAGTCCCTAATAAATCCTAACTGAAAATTACCAGAAAAACCGTTTTGTTTAAAATCTTTGATTGATTCAGTCTGAATAAAATAGCTTGATGCAAAATAGAATTGATCTTCTCTATATGGGTTTGATTCAGTATTATTCTGTGAATATAAGCCTAAGCTTAAAAAACAAAATAAGGTGATTAATTTCTTATTAGTTGAAATTTTGAGTATAATCTCCAACTCTAGTTGTATAGTTTAGCTTCAGTGCATTTACTTTTCGCAACTCTTGCTTAATATCACTTATGATTCCCATTTTAGTATCACTATCAACTTTTAGTGCAGTTGTAAGTACATTTTGAAGCTCTTGACGTTTTGCAGCTCTTTCTGCAAGAACAAACGCACCGACCTCCTCCACAGTCCCAAACTTGTCATTAAGTTGAATTTTAGCAGAGGTACCATATGTATCGATATATCTACTAGATGGCTTACCAGCATAAATATAAATTACTCTATCCTTTTTATCTAGCTTCTGAACTTGATCAGCAGCTGGTAAAGTATTTTGTACCATAAGAGTACTATCCCTCATAACAGTTGCAACCATAAAAAAGAATAACAACATAAAAACTATATCTGGAAGAGATGCAGTAGATATTGCAGGGAGATCTCCACTTTTATTTTTTTTAAATTTTGCCATAATTAATTTACTTTACTTGGCTCAGCCTCAGATAATTTCTGAGGGTACATTGCCTTAATTACATCTAACTTTTCCTTTAGACTAGACTTATCATCAGGAGAAGTTCTAGGGTCACTGTACCTTAGGTCAGCCTCTACATAAGTTAAAGCTTCGTTAGGGTATAACTTTGCAAATTCTCTATTTCTAAGAAAATTGTAAGCTGCAACTAATTCATTTTGAACAGCTATATAAACTTTATATTCAGTTTCTCTATCATTTTTTAGAGATATAATTGCTTTATCTGGGTTATCTGATGATCTTGGGTCCCTATTGCCTTGACAATAGTCACATGCTTCTTCTCCAGAGCCACCACCATTATCAAGAAAGTCCACAGCAAGATTTCTTAGGTCTTTAATATCAGTTAGTTCTTCTTCAACTAATAACTGATTATTTTTGTTTACTACAACTGTGAAAATATTTTTTTGTCTAATAATAGGTGGATCAATTTGTTCCTCCATAGGAGGCAACTTTCTATTAATACCACTATCAGTCTCAATTGTTGTAGTAACAAGAAAGAAAATCAAAAGCAGAAAGGCAATATCTGCCATAGATCCTGCATTAACTTCTGGTGACTTTCTTCTAGCCATAGTTTACTTTTTAATAAATTTTTTACCTCCTGAGAATATCATTAGTCCAACTGCAACAATAGCTAAAATATAGAATACTCTAATCCCAGTACCTACAAGTCTTGAACCAATAGCTGATAAAACTTTACCATCTCTCATTGGAGTTTCAACACCACTTGATAGAACAAATGCAATTAATATAACACCAAGAAATAATCCAGCAGAGGTTAATGCACTCTTCATTTTTGCCTTATCCTTTGCTAAACCTCTTAATGAAAAAATAAGAGTCACAACAACAGCAATAAAAAGTATTAATTGACTGAGAATAATTATGGGAGTTATAATACCAAAATCACCTGAGGCAGCTGCCATCTTTATGGAATCATCACCTGTTCCAAAAACAAGAAATAAAAAAATAACACCTAAAACTCCTAAGGCTATACACCCTAATTTTGTAATTTTTTCGAGATTCATATCAATTTATTTTTTTTGAGCTGAAAGTATATCAATTAATGTAATTGAAGCATCTTCCATATCATTTACAATTGAATCAATTTTTGCTACAATATAATTATAAAATACTTGAAGGATTATGGCAACAATAAGCCCAAATACAGTTGTTAAAAGTGCTACTTTAATACCTCCTGCAACTAGTGATGGTTGCATATCTCCTGCAGCTTCAATTCTATCAAATGCTGTAATCATACCAATTACTGTACCCATGAATCCAAGCATTGGTGCAAGTGCAATGAATAATGATATCCATGAAACATTTTTTTCAAGCTGTCCCATCTGAACACCACCATATGAAATAACAGCTTTTTCAGCAGAGTCAACTCCATCTTTTGCTCTATCTAAACCTTGATAAAAGATTGATGCCACAGGTCCTTTTGTGTTTCTACAAACTTCCTTTGCAGCTTCAACACCTCCTGATTTAAGAGCATCTTCAACATCACCAGTCAATTTATCTGTGTTAGTAGTTGATAGATTAAGATATATAATTCTTTCAATTGAGATAGCTAAACCAAGTATAAGACATATAAGTACAATTCCCATAAAGCTTGGACCACCTTC
>Ga0181591_10004644_pt1 | contig 11929 bp, 15 predicted proteins | sample 071ome_33_FD_133757 | JGI IMG/M metagenome (GOLD analysis project Ga0181591, IMG submission 133757) | Coastal salt marsh microbial communities from the Groves Creek Marsh, Skidaway Island, Georgia - 071412AT metaG (megahit assembly) | ecosystem: Environmental > Aquatic > Marine > Intertidal...
AATATAAACATCTCTATTAAAGAACTGAACAAATCCATACTTCGCATCATATGGTTTTGATACATCACTCAATGCTTTAAATCTAAAGTCATTCACAAGGAAGTCTGTGACAACTTCATCATTCGCAAACACTTGAAGTTGAAAGTCTCCATTACCATATGGATACACCACATCAGATGTCTTATTCATAATCCTATCGTATGCTTGTGTGATCGAAGCAATAGGAAGAATGATGTCACAGTCGTAGTTTACCACACATTCTGTCTCTGACATCATCACCATGTCATTCAGAACCTTCTGTCTATGAAAGGCAGGATCATCTGATTGTTCAAATACATGTGTCAAATCTTCAACAGTATCACAGAACTCTTTGATCTGTGGATATGCTTTCTCACTAAACACAGAAGTCTTATCAACCTCTTTAATGATGATGTTGGTCTTGAAATTAGACAACAAAAAACAGACCGAGGTAATTACATTCCTCAGTCTGTCATCAGATTCAATTCTGATAGGAATTATAAAAGTGGCTTTTGATAAATCAAATTTCTTCATCTGGATACTGTCTTGTTTCTAGGTGTTTGTCCACAACGTAGTTGAGTTCTTCAGCATTTACTAACCATGGACCTTCAGGGTGTTCTACCCTCGCGTTATATTTAACACTGGAAGAACTAATACGATTATCATGTTCCCTGTTGGAGGTTAGATAGTCCTCAATGATATAAGGCATACCATGATCATACCTCATTCGGTGATAAAAATCAGTATCCATAAGTAATACTAATTTCTCATCAAATCCCACAAATGTTTTAGTAAGGAAAGAAACACCTGAAGGACTACCAAGAAGATTTCTACCCTCCAACATTTCCTTTGTCCATCTAGGAATCATAGGACGGAAGTGTTCTCTACCATCTCTGGTATGTAAGAAACCATTAAAACACCACTTGCAGTTCTTTTCTCTGTACACATCAAAAATACTCTGAAGAGCTGTAGCAGTAACAAAAAGATCATCTTGAAAGATAATTTTAGTAATCTTACCTTCACACATCTCTACTGCTGAATTGGTATTGGCAGGACCATTACCTAGCTTTTCTTTGTTCTTATAATACCGAATAGTAAAATAGTTTGCATATTCTGCACAAACATCAAGGATATCATCATCTTTAGAATGGTCAGATACACAAACTTCAATGTCTTGAAATGTTTGAATTTTAATAGTTTCAAACAACTCTTTGAGATAAGTGGCACCTTTACCATTCATCTCATAAGTTGGAATTGCAATAGAAATTTCAGGCATTAGATTTTAGTCCAACGATCAGGAACGATATCTTCAGTATTATTCTTAGCAGTATAACCAGTAGTACCAAACCACCGTTTGGGAGCAATGACTGTAGGGTTAGAATTCTTACTCAACCATGCACCCCACCAAGAGAAAGAAGAGTTTGCAATGATATAGTCACTACACATAGTCATCATACACAGATCATACACATTGTTATCTGTTTCAGAAACAAGGAAACGATCTGATTTGAAGATTTCCTGTTCCTTACACCACTTCACATCATCAGAGAAGATAACAACGGTACGATCAGAATCAAACCTACTCAGAGCTTCTTTGTAATAGTCAAGACTACAAGGTGGGTGGTCTTGCGACTTTTCCACATAGTCTGTCCTACGAACATGAAGTGAAATAGGGTTCTCAAGACCACCCATAACTTCCTTACAGTTCTCTACAACATCACTCTTGAATGTGAAATCCTCTTTGATAGAATCTGTAATGTGTGAGAAGTATCTTTCAGTCTGGAAGTATCCATACAAACTCACATCATCAGGACACTGTTTTACCAATTCAGAATCATAGTTAAACTGTCTCTCCTGTAGGAACTTATCACCAACCCTACCCCTATTTTTCAGGTTAGGAAGGTTGAATACCTCAAAGAGTTGATGGTCATTCCACTCATCATTGAAATCACTTTCAGGGATGATGAAATCATATCCATGTTTATCTGCAATACCACGAAGTGCAGCGTATTGGAACATCTGGTTACCCAGTCTTCCAATAATACCAAGATGATTAAAACCAATCATAAGAACTTAAGAATATTATTGATACGATTAATGTAAGTATGTTTATCTTTGATAAACTGCATGGCCTCCTTCATGTTAATCTTTTTACCTCTTTCGGCTTCGATCAAGTTGTTGTATAGGGTCTCTGGTGTTCCACCATATACCACATAGTCACCAAAGGCTTCTTTGATGAATGGTGAGTTGGTTCCTTGAATCCTACCATAACTGATGTTCTTCTGAATCCTACAAGGAATATAACCACACTGAAGATGCCAGTCACTCCTGAAGTCAGGACAAATAAAAGAGTCACGAATCAGTTTACGGTTCTCTTCATGACTCACTGACTGTGTGTAGAGTTTAACTTCTCTACCACCTTGTTCTGCACAGTGTGCGAAGTATTGAATCCAGTATGGACCTTGTTCATACATCATACCCACATAGTGGATATACTTTCTATTCAAAGAGAACTCAACATGATCATTCACATCGATCTCATCAGGGAGAAGATTAGTTCCCCATGTTTGATACAGAGTCCTGGTAGTTTCATCCCAGTGACAGAGGTCTTCTACTTTCTCAAAGTGAACTGTATTACGAATACAGTTACCAAGTTTTAGAACGTTCTCAAATGGTACACCTTGTTTTGTAAAGTATTCAGTATCAACATGGTGAGTAATATACTTACAGTCCTTTCTAACAGGCATGTGTGACTTCTGAGAATCCTCTACAAAGAAGACCGTGTCAGAGTAGTCAAGATCCTGTGGTGTATTTGGAACCCACTTTACATCGTATCCAAGACTCTTGAATGCTTTGAAATATGTATCGTGAATATATCCGTGTGTTGAACTATGAAGGGGATAGTGTCCCCAGATGATAATTTTCATAATACAGTTCCTGGAGGAAGATGGTAATGGAAACCAAATGGTATAATACCTCTGGTTTCAGGGACAGGTTTCTCATGTGCAAACCTAGCCGCAACAGTAACAGGAGCAAACTTACAACCTAATACTTCGTATATATGTCTGTTGTGGACACAGATACAACCGTCCTCTGCTGTATTGTTTGCATTCATGTGTTTGTAGAAGTTACCCCAGTTCACATCAAAGTGAACGTATGCATGTTTAGGAACTTCCAAGAGTTTCTTTGAACGGAGAGTAAAACCACCGTTACCAACTCTCTGATGATTACCCCAAGGGTCAATGTATGCACCCTCAGAGTGTTCCCATGGAGCACCAATATAGTCATACTCCAACCACAGAGGATCCCACTTCTCAGGGTTGATAATAAATCCATCACCTTGAATTACAATACAGTGTGAGGTATCTACATGTTTGTGTAGATCAAAGATCATGTAGTGACTATATTCATCAATCGAAGTAATCTTAGGACACTTCTCTACAGTAATACCACACTCTTCAAAGTCAGGACGATCCTGATCTGATACCAGTTTCACAGCACCAAAACGAATACCCTGTATACTTTTTTTGAAAGCATACAGGGTCTGTTCAAAGTTCACACTGGAAACACAGATAAGTGTTACATCAGGTAAATCAATCATCTTCTCGTTTAATATACACAATACGGTTAGAACTATAAGTCTCTTCTACTCTCTGAGTATCATCAAACAAGAAGTTATCAGGGAGAAGAGCCAGTCCCTGTTGATGATCCTCAACACAAGACTGTTTGTCAATATTTCTGACAATGTAACTATACCGTGAATTCTTGATAATGTCACGAAAATAACCAAGTTGTACATCTCTGTTACATTCTGACAGAGAGTTAATTGCAATCACCAGGTCAGTATCATAGAAGTTATGATCAGAACTCTCATGACAGTTGACAGTATTGAATAGACCATCCAGGAAGTCAAACTTACCTAGATACTTTTCTGTCAAGACATTACACTCAGGAAGATCAACCAGGGTGTAACTCTCAAGGTCAAGGAAGTGGTGGAGGATAACTGCCATACCACCATAACCACCACCAATCTCAACCACTTTCTTAATCTTACCCTTCTCAAAAGCTTCAAGAATGTTCAGAACGTTCAGAGCATACTTGAGTGTAGTGGGTGAGAACATACCGATCTCACTATCAGAGTAAAGATCAGGGTTACCATACTGATCATTGGTTCTGAATACTTCCAAATTATTGAAGAACTGATCACTCAGATCATGATCTCTGATTGCACCAAGAAAGTAATTGAACACATCCAGTCCACCACCCTCAAGGATCTTTCTATAACCACTATCCTTTCTGAAGTTATCAATATCTACTTCCAGACATGCAGCTGCATATGCCTTTGCATTTTCTTCTTTGATGGACCAACCAAAGTCCTTACTGAGTAATTCTGTCATGAGTATAACCTGTTAGTTTTCTTGTACTGTTCAAACTCTTCTTTACATTCTGCACCATTGTAGATATCACCTTGTCTGTCCATCCAGAACCAATCATCAACAATGGCTTCAGAAGGTCTCCACCATCCATCAGATGCATTCCAATCGAACCAATACTTAGGAGCAATGACATTTTCTGCATTCTTATTAGTCCACACAGGCCAGAACCCAAAGGTGGATGAACTTAGAATGACATTCTCAGCTTGGTTGAGAATAGAATAATCGATACCAATAGGACCACCAGGGTACTTATACCATCCAATACTACCTTGATATGGATCTTTCTCGTCTGAGATTGCTGAACCGATTACTTCAGCATCAGGAATATATTTCTTAGCATTGGTAGGATCATCAGTTACCACATAGAACTTTAGATTACCATTGTTAGTCACGCTTCTCATATTATCCATTGCCTTCTCATAATAAGAAGGTGGAAGTGCAGAGTTACCAGTCAGGTAATCACCACCACGGAACTGAATAACACAGGATTCCTGGTCAGTATATTGTGGGAAACTCAGTGACTCATCATAAGACAACCAGTCACAAATCCGTTCACGATGTTCATCAATGTATGACATCCTTTGCATCGTACCTTCAATCTTAGTCCCATCAGGAACATTCAAAAGGTTAGGGTCAGGAAGGCCCACGTTACCCTTGGTGATAGGGTGTTGTATGAAGTGTTCTTTATAGTAGTTTGTGATACCTTCTGGGAGGGTCTCAGGTGGTCCTCCCTCAGGACCAGAACCACCAATTACCTCTTCACCAAAGTCAATAGGCATAAAGGCTTGACCTTTCCACCTATCCTTACCCATAATCCCATACTTGTATCCAAGTCGTTCTGCAATCAGTCTAGTAACAACATAATGCCAAATCTGGTTTCCAATACCAGACCCATAATAAATTTCAGAAATGATCATGCAATGAACTCCTTGTATCGGTCTGGGTTATTTACAATCTCATCAGGGAGATCATCATCAAGAGGGACAATACGGGTTCCCATCCAAGTCCTACCAAGAATATCCTGGTTACCTGAGATGTTAGAACCAAGAGCGTTCTTCACACCATCATGATTGTGTTCTTGGTGACCATAACCATTCAGTTTCTGTTTAATCTTATCTTCTCCACCAAGGAAACTGAAGTGCCAACCACCATCTTCAATCAGGAACTCTCCCTCATGAGGAAGGTTACGACAATCATTGAAACCACCAAACTCTTTCAGATATTTGAAGGTACAGAACTGTGGACCTCTCCAATCATCAACATCCTTACCTTTATCAGTCTGGAGTCTGTTGACATGACACATGTAGAACTTCTGAATACAAGTGTACATGTGACCATCCTTCACAATGTTCTTGACTTCTTTCAAGAACTCAGGATTAGGGATCTCATCAAGGTCACTCTGAATAATAATATCTTCATCAGAAGCAACTTCTAGTGGTGATTCGATCAGACAATCTCTACCATACATTGAACGATGCCAACGTTCGGGGAGACCTCTTGTAGTAGGTCTTGCAGGATGTGCCTTATCCCTGTTAGTATGATACTCCTGTTGGAATGTAGTGAAATCTAGATCACGTTCTCTGGTATCAATAACACGATGAATAATCTTATCCATGAAAGGAGTAAGACGTTCTTTGTATTTCTCAAACTGCATCTCACGTTCAATACCTGTGTAGGTAGTTGCGTTCTCATTAATACAGATGAGGTCAACATGAGGATATACAATCCTCAGTCTCATCTCTAGAAGTTCAATGGGTTCATGAGAAAAGTTGAATACATCAATTAGTTTCATAACTCATCTCCAGTTCAATCGTTCTATCTGCTACGTTTCCTTCGTTCCAGTATTGTGAGATCAATACATTCCTATCTGAAAATGTAGATTTCCAATCAACACTAGTAGGTCTCTTAATACTCTTGGTAAACTTCTTCAAGGTTACAAATGTCATACCATAACTCTCAGGATAACACTCAACCTTGATATTGTCATCCTCATAGTCTTCCAGAGTATCAAGACCAAAGAATTCACAAATGGCTTCATCAACACGTTCCCAAGAACGACCATTGATAACTGCATTCTGTCCTACTTCCCAATGTGAATCATGGAACACAACTGTTGCACCTTTCTTCATACGGGGAACCCAGTAGAACAGTTCACACAGAACTTGTTGTTTTACATGAAGTGAATCGATGAACAGAACACTGATACCATTCAGGTCTTCCAGTTCAGCATACTTACCAATGGTAGAACTATCACCAGTCAGTTGATAGTAGTCTGCCTCACTGATCATTCCATGATCAAGGTTGTCCCAAGACACATCAACTCCATAAACCTTATTACCATTCTCCTTAGAGTTGATACCCATGATACCTGATGACATGCCACTACGGACACCAATGTCAACAAAGACACTGTCTTTTTTTGTAGAGATCAGTTCATTAAGACGAACTGCATTCTGACCAAGATCAGACGCCGTTGCCTGTGTGATAATTTGTTTACTATTCATAATTTTTCTTCATCTCATTGAATACTTTTGCAATACCTACATCAATAGTGGTCTTAGGTAACCACCATCCAAAGATATAATTATTGGCAACATTTCTTTTGTCAAGTTGAACTGTATCCTTTGCAAGACCAGCAGTAATTTTAATTGGTCTATCAATTTTATTAAACTGACCTTGAATAATATCTGCAACTTCTCTAATAGAATTAGAATGAAATGATGTGATGTGAAGTGGATCTTCTGGTTTGAAGTCTGTATATCTTTCCATTACTGTTTCCAGTGCTTCGCAACAGTCTTCCGCATAAAGGAACTGACGTTCTTCTGTACCATCGGTCAACATCTCAAAGTCACCTTCTTCAAATCCTTTGCGGATGAAATCAGTAATGACATGTGCCTTCTCCATGTCTGTCTCAATACCATAAACATTCCAGAATTTTACAAGAAGTCCATTCAATGTCTTGGTATACATCTCACCAACTCTCTTCATCACACCATAAGGAGAGTGACTCATGTTACTCATCTGTGATGATGCAAACACAAATCTCTTTTTATACTTCTCCAAAAGACCAAATACACTGACCATCATTCTGGCGTTGTTGTCAATGAACTTGAAGGTGTGTTGATACTTCTTGAGATACCTAGAACCACCAACATCAAAGGCAAGAAAGAATACAAAGTCCGATTCCTTGATCAGATGTTCTAATGCAAGATTAGGAATCTTTGTAAGGTCTTGATCTTTTGTATTGGTAATATCGTATTCAAAGATCTCATGACCTTTACCACGAAGGTATTCAGTCAGATAGGCTCCAATCTGACCACTAGAACCAAGAATAGTAATTTTCATTTGTTCTCAATTTGGTTATAAATCCATTCGTATGTCTTACGGATACCCTCTTCCAGGGTCTGAGAATAATCCCATCCAAGTTTCTCTCGAATTAGATCATTGTTAGAATTGCGACCACGAACACCCAGAGGTCCATCGATGTGAATCTTTTGAACTTCTTTGTCAGCAACCTTTGCAGTAGTTTCTACCAATTGATTGATAGTAACCATCTCTTCCGAACCAATATTAACGGGTCCGATAAAGTCACTATCCATCAACCGTCTAGTTGCTTCAATGCATTCGTCAATGAACAGGAAGGAACGAGTCTGTAAGCCATCTCCCCACACTTCGATTGCTCCACCTTGCTGCGGGAGGTAAGCGACTTTACGGCAGATTGCAGCTGGTGCTTTCTCTCTTCCACCGTCCCAGGTCCCCTCAGGACCAAAGATGTTGTGATACCTAGCAATCCGTACAGGAATACCGTAATTACGATGATATGCAAAGTAAAGTCTCTCGGAGAAAAGTTTTTCCCATCCATATTCTGAATCAGGGTTTGCTGGATATGCGGATTCTTCACGGCAGTCAGGATTATCGGGATCAAGTTGGTTATGTTCTGGGTACATACAAGCAGAACCAGAATAGAAAATCTTAGTTCTGTTACCTACAGTTTCATTAAACTTGCGTTGCTCATCAAGAACATTCAAGTTGATAGTGACCGAGTTGTGCATAATGTCTGCATCGTTCTCTCCAGTGAAAACGAAACCTGCACCACCCATATCAGCAGCGAACTGATAAATTTCATCAAAGGGTTCTAGAAACTTGTCTACGATTTGTGCGTAGAAGTTACCTGTTTCGCCACCGTAACGAATACAACGGCGAACAAAGTTTACATCACGAAGGTCACCAGTGATAAACTCATTTGCTTCTGTAGGAGAGAACTCAGTATCTTTGATATCAACTCCACGCACCCAGTAACCTTCAGAACGAAGTCTCTTTACCATATGACTTCCAATAAAACCACCAGCACCAAGTACTAGTGCTGTCTTCTTATATTCACTCATAAAAAATCAATGTTTACTAATGTGTATTATATCAGATTTTGATTCTTCTGACACCATCAGAATCTTTAGAACAATGCTCAGTAATTGCAGGAATATTGTTCAGTTTTTCAACAAGAGCTGCAACATCTCCACCACCAGATGTAGGTGCCTCAAACTTTGTTACCAATTCTGCAACTGTCTTTTCCAATGCTTGAAGTCTACCTTCTACTTCCACATCATACTTTGACATGGATGCTCCACTTGCAGATTTTGATGCCGTACCTTTGTATGCCATTTTATCAAAGAGTAATTACTGACCTATTTAGTAAACTCTACACATTTCATCTAGACCCTGAGTAATCAAAAGTTTGGAAGTAAAATCATGTGATTTGAGTTTATCAACGTTTAAAGTCATATTTTTTATTTGTAAAAATTCTTGATCTTTTGGAAAAGGAACATCAAGAATTTTACTTTGACTACCTACTTTCTCTTTACAATAGCCAATAATCTCTCTAAATGAATGTGAGATACCTGTACCAATGTTATAGATTTCATTGGTGTTACTTGACTCCATTAGAGCATTCATTGAAGCACATACATCATCCACATACATGTAGTCTTTAAGATAATAACCACCTTCATATAATTTGATAGGTTCGTCATTCTTGAGACAACGAATCATATACCCAAGAACATTCTTTCCTGGTGTAATGGTAGGATCCAATCCATATACATTACCAATCCTAAAGATACGATACTCAATACCAAAAGTCTTACAGTAAGAAATTACCAGTGATTCTGCACATCTCTTGGTGATCGAATAAAATCCTGTAGGATTACATGGATCATGTTCTTTTGCATCAATCACATTATTACCATAAACAAAACAAGAACTGACAAAGTTGAATACAGTCCCAGGTTTACAATTAGGTAGAACCTCCATCAAGTGACTCAAGTTTGTATCAATATCAAGGTGAACATCCTTGAATACATTCTGATTAGTTGTTGTGCTAATGAGATATAGTACATCAGAAGACTCTGGAAATACCTGATTTCTTGGAATAAAATATTGATTTGGATATAGTTTACAATAAGTTCTTCCAATATATCCTGTTGATCCAAAGACAGAAAGATTATTCATACAAACTTCTCACAGTCTTGAAAGGTTTTTCCATCACGATCTTTATCAGAGAGAATGGGATCTCCATTCAGATTCCAATTAATATCAAGATCATTCCAGAGAAGAGTTCTTTCATATTCAGGATAATAGAAATCACTTGTCTTATATGTTACATGTGCTTTCTCACTTCTAGTATAGAATCCATGAGCAAATCCAGGTGGAACCCAAAGTTGAACCTCAGGACGATTTAACTCAATACCATACCACTGTCCAAAGGTCTCAGAAGACTCTCTGAGATCAACAATGACATCATAGATTGTTCCTCTAATACACTTCACTAGTTTACCTTGTGGGTTCTTTATTTGATAGTGTAATCCTCTTAGAACTCCTTGATACGACATAGAATGATTGTCTTGAACAAAATCATAATCAAGACCAAATTTCTCTTCATTGTAGGACTCAATAAAAAATCCTCTATCATCAATGTATTTGTCTACCTCAATGAGGAGAGCATCTTTCAAACCAGTTTCAATAATTTTCATACCATTTAATAGTCTCTAAAAGGGCTTCATCAAAATCAAACCTTGACTTCCATCCTAACTCATCTTCAATTTTTTGACAATCAATAGAGTATCTAAAGTCATGACCAGGACGATCTTTTACAAATTCAATATCAGAATAATCCTTATTCATCAATTTAAAAATCTTACTTACAACAGTGAGATTGTTTAGTTCAGTTCCTCCACCAATATTATACTTCTCTCCTATTTTACCATTCTTCCAGACTTCAATGAGTGCCTCACAATGGTCCTGAACATACAACCAATCTCTAATCTGTTCTCCCTTACCATACACAGGAACCTTCTTACCTTGTAGAAGATTACATATAGTCTTAGGAATTAACTTGTCATTACTTTGTCTTGGTCCAAAGTTATTTGAACAATTGGTGATAACGGCAGGAAGATTATGTGTATTTACATATGACATGACAAAATGATCACTGGCAGCCTTAGATGCGGAATATGGATTTTGTGGTGCATATGGAGTCTCTTCTGTGAAAGGAGGATCATCTTCACCCAATGCACCATACACCTCATCAGTTGAAACATGAATAAACTTCTTCACATTATTCTCAAGTGATGCATTCATCAGATTAACAGTACCCTTGATATTAGTGTCAATGAAGGGTAAACAATTACTGATAGAATTGTCTACATGACTTTCAGCTGCAAGGTGTAAAACATATTCTGGTTTATGTTTATGAAAGATCTCATCAATGACATAACCATCAGAAATATCAACTGGATATAAATTGATAAACTCAGGAACATTTTTTGGATTAGATATTTCAGTGAGATAATCAATCACAATAATCTCACTATCATATAGATCAATGAGATTATGAAGTAAATTACTACCTATAAATCCTGCTGCTCCAGTAATAAGTAAGGTCATTTTTGATGATATTTTTCTAGAAGTTCGGGGGAGTATTGTTGAATAGATGATTCACTTTCTTTAGTTTCTCTCTTCACCTTCTCAAGTTCATACACTCTATTACGAAGTTCAGTGGAAGAGTATTGATGTTCACGTTTATGGAAGTGTAACTCAATACCATTATCAATACAATATTGTTTTCCAGTGAAGTCTCTATCCTTATACTCTTCACTCAGGAATCTAATATTAATTAATTGTGTCTTGATCATGTTCAGAAGATCTGCTTCTGTTTCATATACAAGGATTTCATCCACATACTTACATCCCTGTACTTGAACATACCTTTCATACACTGACTGTGTTGGTTTGTTCTTAATACCAGGACGATCAATAGTTGGGTCAACCTGAAGTGCAACAATCAGATAATCACACAATTGTTTTTCCATCTTCAACATTGTAACATGTCCAGCATGAAACAAATCAAATGAACTACAATTAAATCCTACTTTCATTTTAGAATATCTTTTCTTATATTATACAAAAAAAGGAGGGTTTAT
>Ga0181591_10004666_pt1 | contig 11903 bp, 14 predicted proteins | sample 071ome_33_FD_133757 | JGI IMG/M metagenome (GOLD analysis project Ga0181591, IMG submission 133757) | Coastal salt marsh microbial communities from the Groves Creek Marsh, Skidaway Island, Georgia - 071412AT metaG (megahit assembly) | ecosystem: Environmental > Aquatic > Marine > Intertidal...
CCAATTGCCCCGCGCCAAAACAGGTCGGGCAGGGTATTGGCAATCTGTGTATCGTGAAGAAGAAAAGGCGGGCCCGCCCCAAGCGGTTTATGCCAGTCAGAGGATTTCCCCCCTGATCGTCGATCTTCCGGTCTCTGGCCGGGTCCCTAAGCATCCTCGCTCACGCTAGCCGTAAACCCGTTTCACCTTGTGCATGCGTGAAAGGGTGTACAGGGCGCGGGGTTAAGACGGCGTGAGTGCTGCGTTCGGTGGGGGCCGATTGATGGGGTATAACCCCATCCTACCCCGAGGAAACGCGCGAGCGCCGACGCATCGGGGCGGCATCATTGCACCATCGTGAAGCACTTTATCTCTCAAAACCTTCGGACGGTTGCGAGTGGCGCTAGGTCGCAAAAGCGCCGCCCCATCGGGGCGGGTCGGCGCTCGCGCGGCAGCCTACGGCTGCTATTCGCGCGGGAATACAGTCCGCAGTCATAGATGAGCAATAAAATCCTTTACCTTCTCAACTGGTAAATAATTTACGAATGATTGCGAAGCATTGGTAACAATCCCAGAAAACACAAGCTGTGCGTTTAACTGCTTGTCGAGGCCTATTGAAAATACAGCCCCACCACTCAAACCATCTACTTCAATCTCGTCTGAATTGGTCACTTTGAAGGTCTTACGATCATTAACAAGAGAATAGTGTTTCTTTCCGTAGAGATACGCCCAAACACTTTTAATATGTTTTACTTCGTAGTCATGCGACTGCTCTGAAGTTGGGTATCCAAATGCTAATAGTATCGCATCATCAAAATTAGCAGACTCATCAATCTGACTTGTTAAGTCAAACCAATCACCCGAACTGTAATCACCGTATTCAATTGCACGAGTGAAGTCGAACAAGCGAAGATCATACTTTTCTTCATTTCCATATCTGTCGCGTGCATACACAACATGTCCAGCCGAGTGTATTCGCCGCTTTTGATTGTTAAATAAGACCAACTGGTCATTGTTAAAATCAGATAGTTGATGAACCGTAACCAATCCAAAATATTGATCGTTCACCTTGCATTTCGTTAAAGTTCCTCTGTTCGACAATTCAAAGTCGGGGAAATCTGGATTGTAAAAAATTGCTGGTTCAATAAATCTTCCTAGTTGAGATGGAGCCGAATTTCCCGGCACCCACAATCCGTTGATGTTCACAGAAGCTAAAGCTTTAAAACTAGTAAATCCGTCGACCCTCAAACATCCAATTCCTCCACAAACCTCGCGTTCTCCTGAATATACTCGAACCGCTTCTCGGGTTTCTTCCCCATCAGCCGTTCGACCAGATCGCCGGTCTCTCCGGGTTCGTCTTCGTCGATGCTGACGCGGATCAGTTTGCGCGATTTGGGGTCCATCGTGGTTTCTTTCAGGTCTTTTGCGTCCATCTCGCCCAGACCCTTAAAGCGGCTAACGTCTATTTTACCTTTTCCGCCTAGACCTTTGGCCAGCCACTCGTCACGCTCGGCTTCGTCGATGCAATACACCCGCTTGGCCCCTTGGGTCAGCCTGAACAATGGGGGACAAGCTAAATACAAATGCCCCGTGTCGATCATCGGGCGCATTTGGGTAAAGAAGAACGTCATCAACAGGCTGGCGATATGCGCCCCGTCCACGTCCGCGTCGGTCATGATGATGATCTTGTCATAGCGCAGATCGTCGATGTTGAACTTGGTGCCAAGGCTCACGCCCAGCGCTTGGGTCAGGTCGCTGATCTCTTGGTTCGTGCCCAGCTTCGAACTGGCCGCGCCCAACACGTTCAGGATTTTCCCCCGCAGCGGCAATAGCGCCTGCGTCTTGCGATCCCGCGCCATCTTGGCCGATCCGCCCGCGCTGTCGCCCTCGACGATGAACAGCTCGGTGCCTTCGCGATTGGTGGCCGAGCAATCGACCAGCTTGCCGGGCAGGCGCAGTTTCTTGGTCGCGGTTTTACGTTGGGTTTCCTTTTCCTGACGGCGACGCATCCGTTCCTCGGCGCGCAGCACCAGAAAATCAAGGATCGCTCCGGCAGATTTCGGGTCGGCCGCCAGCCAGTTGTCAAAGTGATCCCGGACAGAGTTTTCCACCAGCCTTTGCGCCTCGGTCGTGGCAAGGCGGTCTTTGGTCTGGCCGACAAACTCCGGTTCAGCAATGAAGCACGACACAAGCGCACAGCCGCCAGTGATCAGGTCTTCGCGGGTGATGTCCTTGGCCTTGCGGTTGTTGGCCAGCTCGCCATAAGCGCGGATGCCTTTCAGGATCGCCGCCCAGAAACCGGCCTCGTGCGTGCCGCCTTCGGGTGTGGGAACTGTGTTACAGTACGACTGGATGAACCCGTCTCGCGACGGCGTCCAGTTGATCGCCCATTCCACCTTGCCGGGCGTGTTGAACTTTTCGTTGAAATCCACGGTGCCCGCAAAGGGCTGCACCGCATAGGTGCTGGCCGCGCCCAAGGTTTCTTTCAGATAATCCGCCAGACCGCCGGGAAAGTGGAACACGGCCTCTTGCGGGGTTTCCCCATCGTTGATCGCGGTTTTCCAGCGGATCTCGACGCCGCTGAACAGATAGGCCTTGGACCGCACCATCTTCATCAGGCGCGCAGGTTTGAATTTGTGATGCCCAAAGATTTCCGCATCCGCGTGGAATGTCACCGACGTCCCGCGCCGGTTGGGGGCCGCGCCGACCTTTTCCACACCGGTCAGGGGAATGCCGCGCGAAAAGCGTTGCTCGACCAACTCTTTGTTGCGCGCGACCTGCACGACCATACTATCAGAAAGCGCATTCACAACCGAGGCCCCCACCCCGTGCAAACCGCCCGAGGTCTGATAGGCCTTGCCACTGAACTTGCCGCCTGCGTGCAGGGTGCACAGGATCACCTCTAGCGCCGACTTGCCGGGAAACTTGGGGTGCGGATCGGTGGGAATGCCACGTCCGTTATCGCGGACAGTGACGCTGTAATCCTCGTTCAGTTCAACCTCGATCCGGTTGGCGTGGCCCGCCACCGCTTCGTCCATCGAGTTGTCCAAAATTTCGGCCACCATGTGGTGCAGCGCACGTTCGTCCGTGCCGCCGATGTACATGCCGGGACGCTTGCGGACGGGTTCGAGCCCCTCAAGCACTTCGATGGAAGAGGCGTCGTAGGATTGATCGCCCTGTTGGGCGAGAAGATCGTTGGCCATGAAGATACCGCTCTGGCTTATGGTTCTTTGTTTTGCGGTATTATGGCAGGAAGGTCGGGGCTAGGAAAGCAAGAGTTGGCAGAAGTTCACTTTGATGGCAGCATACTTCAAGGAGGTGCCCACCATGCGCGCATTCAACGAGATCTACGACATTGCCGCCGCCCGCAAAGGCGGGGCCGCAGCGTTAGAGGCAATGGTCGCCCAGCATCAGTCGAAATCACCCGATGCGTTGAAAGCCATTCCCGAAAGCCGCTGGCTGGCCGAAATGTCGAAGTTCGTTTTCCGAACGGGCTTGAACTGGTCAGTTATCGAAAACAAGTGGCCCGGGTTTGAAGACGCATTTCACAGCTTTGATGTCGGCAAGTGCGCGATGATGGATGACGCATGGTTCGATAGCTTGCTGACCGATACGCGGATCATCCGGCACGGGGCCAAGATTGCCTCGGTCCGTGACAATGCCGCACTGTTTCTCGAATTGCGGGAACAAGGCGGCATCGGTGCCGTTGTGGCGGATTGGCCCGATGCGGATTACTTAGGGCTTCTGGATATGCTGAAAACCCGCGGGTCCCGATTGGGTGGTAGCACCGGTGCGTATGCACTGCGGTTCATGGGCAGGCCGGGCTACATCCTGTCGAATGATGTCGTGGCGCGCCTGATCGCGGAAGGCGTCATCGACAAGAACCCGACTTCAAAAACTGCGATGAAACAAGTGCAGGCCGCGTTCAACATCTGGCAAGACGAAAGCTGACGCACTCTGACCGAGATTAGTCGGGTTCTGGCTCTGAGCGTCTAAAAAGACTTCAATAATTGACACGGGTCAAAGCGGTATATTTGCTATGCCTTTATACTCCGCCCGATCAATTGGAGATTTGAATGACAACGAATAAAGCAAAGTCAGAAACCACTCCGAAACCTTCAGCCAAGAGCACGGACGGGCACCCCACCAAAGACGAAATCCGCCGCGCGTTCGAAATGGGGCAGTATCCGTATACCGAAAAGATGGCGCGTCGAGCCTATGAGACCCAGAAAGCCCAAATTCAAGCCGAACTTTTGAAGGTTCAGCATTGGGCGCTTGAGACAGGTCAGAAATTTGTTCTGTTATTTGAAGGTCGTGACGCAGCTGGCAAAGGCGGTACAATCAAACGGTTCATGGAGCACCTGAACCCACGTCATGCCCGCGTGGTGGCACTGAACAAGCCCACCGACGAAGAGAAATCCCAGTGGTACTTCCAGCGCTACATCAACCACCTGCCCTCGGCCGGTGAGATCGTTCTTTACGACCGCTCGTGGTACAACCGTGCGGGTGTTGAACGGGTCATGGGGTTTTGCGAACCCAGTGAGTATCTTGAGTTTATGCGACAGACGCCCGAGCTTGAGCGGATGCTGGTCCGTTCAGGGATCAAGCTATATAAATACTGGTTCTCGGTCACTCAGGATGAACAAAAGGCGCGCTTTGCCAGCCGTGAAAACGACCCGCTAAAACAGTGGAAGCTTAGCCCGATTGATAAAGCGTCGTTGAACAAATGGGACGATTACACCGAAGCCAAAGAGGCGATGTTCTTTTACACCGATACCGCAGATGCACCTTGGACCGTGGTGAAATCGAACGACAAGAAACGCGCGCGGATCAACACGATGCTGCATTTCCTGTCGACGCTGGATTATCCAGACAAGGACTTGTCAATCGCACATGCCCCTGACCCGCTGATCGTCAGCCATGTAGGCCATGTGATCCAAAAATCCGATCATATTCTGGGAACAGCTTTGCACCCCGACCAACGTCGCGGTTAAGCTTTCCCCTGCGTCAGCGCTTGCAACCATAGCGTGGGGCGGTCTACTGATTTTAGATGAGTGTTCGCTCCGTTTCTTTTTTCCAGCATGCAAGCGCCTTGATGCGTCTTGCATTACCGCTGATCGCCAGTCAGGTGGCGCAGTTTGCGATCGGGTTGACCGATGCGATCATGCTGGGGTGGTACAGTCTCGAGGCCTTTGCGGCGCAGGTTTTAGGGGGAAGTTTCTTTTTCATCTTCCTGCTTTTCGGATCCGGCTTTGCTTTTGCCCTGTCACCCGTAGTGGCAACAGCAGCCGCGCAGGATGACCAGATACAGATCCGCCGCTCTACCCGCATGAGCTTTTGGCTGGTGGCCATGTTTGCGGTGCTGGCACTTCCGTTTTTATTATTTTCAGAACCGATACTCCTATTGGCCGGGCAAAAGCCCCAGTTGGCCGCGGATGCGAATTCTTATCTGAAAATCATGGGAATTTCGATCCTGCCTGCTTTGTTCGTGATGGTGACGCGCAGCTATCTAAGCTCGCTCGAACAGGCGGCTATCATCCTTTATGTCACTCTGGGGTCGGTCGCCCTTAATGCTGGCATGAATTACCTGCTGATTTTCGGATCGTTCGGATTCCCCGAGCTTGGGTTGCGGGGGGCTGCAATTGCTTCGCTTGGGGTGAATTGCTTTACGTTTCTTTTTCTGGCCATTTACGCAGTTTGGAAAAACCCCGAACACGAGTTGTTCAAACGCTTCTGGCGTCCTGATTGGGAAGCGCTACGTGAAATTTTTGCGTTGGGTTGGCCCATAGGGGTCACCGTTCTGGCCGAGGTCGGGTTGTTTACAGCTTCGTCGATCATGGTCGGTTGGGTAGGCGTGGTCGAGCTGGGCGCGCATGGCATCGCCCTTCAAATCGCCTCATTGACCTTCATGTTTCATCTGGGCCTGTCGCAGGCGGTCACGGTGCGGTCGGGTGCCAATGTCGGCCGCAATGACTGGGCGGCTGTAAGGCAAGTGGCAAGAGTTGCCCTGTCGATCTCTATCGGGTTTTCGCTGTTCGCGATTTCCGTGTTCCTTCTGTTTCCGGAAGCCTTATTGAAAATCTTTGTCTCTCCAAGCGAGCCGAACCTTGATGAGTTGCTAAGAAACGGTGTCATCCTTTTGTATCTGGCGGCGATCTTTCAATTGACCGACGGGATTCAGGTAATCGGCACCAGCTTGTTGCGCGGTTTGAAAGACACGCGGATTCCTATGGTGTTTGCCACGATTTCCTATTGGGGGATCGGGATGACCACAGCCTATACTCTGGGCTTTATATTCGATCTTGGGGCCCAAGGCGTCTGGTGGGGCCTTGTGACTGGGCTTAGCGCCTCGGCAGTGCTGATGCTGACGCGGTTCCGTCTTTTGTTGCGGCAGCACCCACTCGCTTAATCTTTGTTGTTTTTACCCATCAGAATTTCCGATTTTTTGCGCACCAGAACACTGCGCAAATCGTGCATTGCCAAAAGCAGTTGATCGGTCACGGCCTCAAGCTGCTCGGGCGTGGCTTTCGACTGGGCCCATTGCGTGGTCAGGTTCAGGTGATCAGCCGTGCGCAAAATGTCGTCAATATCGCGCCAAGCCAGTCGCTGCACCCGATCCTCGATCCAGTCGCGGATCGCGCCGATGTCGTCATTCGTCAGCTTCCGGTCCCCGTGCGGTTTGATCTCGCCGTTGCGGATATTGACCAGCGCAATCTGCTCCATCTCGATCCGGCGTTGGCGGTTTTCGGTGTCTACACGGAACACCGCCGCGCCGTTTTCACGGGTCCGGAAGTAGTATTTCGGCAATGAGGCGGTCATTTTAGTCCCTTGCAAAAATCCTGAATGCGGCGGCAGGCCTGCTCCAGAACGGCGTCGTCTTCAGCGTAGGATACACGGAAGTAGGGCGAAAGGCCAAAAGCCGCCCCAAAGACAATCGCAACACCGCTTTCTTCCAAAAGGGCAAAGGCGAAATCCTCGTCGGTTTCGATTTTACGGCCACCCGCGCTGGTTTTCCCGATCAAACCTTTGATGGACGGATAAACGTAAAACGCGCCTTCCGGCGTCGGACAGTCCACCCCGTCAATCTCGTTCAAAAGGCCAACCACCAAATCGCGGCGGCGCTTGAAAGCAACGTTGTTGGCAGTGATGAAATCATGCGGACCGTTCAGCGCCTCGACCGAGGCTGCTTGGGAAATCGAGCTTGGGCACGAGGTGCTTTGCGACTGCACCTTGCGAATCGCCGCGATCAGGTGGTTCGGCCCGCCAGCGTAGCCGATGCGCCAGCCGGTCATGCAATAGGCCTTGGACACGCCATTTACGGTCAGGGTGCGGTCAAAAAGCTGCGGCTCGACCTGTGCCGGGGTGCAAAACAAAAACCCGTCATAGGCCAGGTGTTCGTACATGTCATCGGTCATCACCCAGACATGCGGATACCGCAGCAAGACATCTGTCAGGGCTTTCAATTCGTCCCAGCTATACCCTGCGCCCGTCGGGTTCGAGGGCGAGTTGAAGATGAACCATTTGGTGTTGGGGGTAATCGCCGCTTCAAGCTGGTCGGGGGTCAGTTTAAAACTGTTCTCGATACCGCACTCGACCACAACCGGCGTGCCCCCGCCAAGCCGGACCATATCGGGATAGCTGACCCAATAGGGGGCCGGAATGATCACCTCGTCCCCCGGATTTAACGTGGCCATCAACGCATTGTAGAGCACCTGCTTGCCGCCCGTCGAAACTGTGATTTGATCAGCGCTATAGGTCAGGTTGTTGTCGCGCTTGAACTTGGCAATGATTGCCGCTTTCAGATCGGGGGCACCATCCACAACGGTGTATTTGGTCTTGCCTGTATCAATCGCCGCTTTGGCTGCATCCTTGATGTGTTCCGGCGTGTCAAAATCCGGCTGGCCGGCCTCGAGTGCGATGATATCACGCCCCGCAGCACGCAGTTCGGCCACCTTGCCCGTCATGGCAATCGTCGGGGACGGCTGTACGCGAGAAAGCGTCGCAGAAAGAAAAGACATGGCGGCCTCGTTTGAAAGATGTCTGGTGTTGTCCTAAGATAGCAACTCAAGGCGATCAAGATAGATCGAAGAAACGGAGACAAATGACTGACACCGACCTTTGGTACGGCCCCGATTCAGCTACTTTTGGAGACCGGCTTGCCGCTGCACGCCATAAGGCGGGTCTGAGCCAAAAAGACCTGTCCAAGCGCCTAGGCGTAAAACTTGGAACATTGCGCGGCTGGGAAGAGGATATTTCCGAACCACGCGCAAACAAACTCCAGATGGTTGCAGGACTGCTGAACGTCTCGATCATGTGGCTGCTGAACGGCGAAGGCGACGGGCTGGGCGATCCCGACGAAGAAGAAAGTGTTTCGGCTGACGTCAAAGGCATTCTTACAGAAATGCGTGATGTACGCACCCAAATGAGCACCTTGAACGAACGCCTGGCAAAGTTGGAAAAACGGCTGCGCAAGACACTCGAGGACACAGGAGCATGAGCGAAAGCCGTGAGACCCGCCTGAAACGTCTGCAAATGCGGTCGATGCGTCGGGGCATTAAGGAAATGGACATTATCCTGTCCAGCTTTGCCAATGCTCAACTTGCATCGATGGACGACAGCGAGTTAGACCATTACGAAACCCTTATGGAAGAGGCCGATCTGGACCTGTACCAGTGGGTTTCGGGTCAAGCCCCGACCCCGCCGCAGTTTCTGGATTTGGTCACACAGATTTCTGAAAACATGCGTGCTGGTTAATTGCCTTGGATTTTAGTCATTCCGTTTGGCTTAACGGAATATTCGGCAATACTGGCCTAGTCTCTGCCTGTTCAACCGGCAGAGACGACTATGACGCTACACACACCTATCAAAAACCCGCACGCCGCTTTTTCGACCAGTTATCTAGAGGCTTTGGCCCTGGTCGAACGACTACACAGGTTGCTATTGGACGTGATCAAGGATGAATTTGAAAGGGTTGGATTGCTGGAAATCAATCCGGTTCAAGCGCTTTTGCTGTTTAATATCGGTGACAACGAAGTGACTGCCGGTGAATTGAAAAGCCGTGGATATTATCAGGGCAGCAACGTCAGTTATAATCTGAAAAAACTGGTCGAACTGGGCTATATGCACCACCAAAAATGCCATGTGGACAGGCGCTCGGTTCGCGTGCGGCTGACCGAAAAGGGGCGTCATGTGCGCAAGACCGTGGGTGATTTGTTCGACCGCCACGCCGAAGGCTTGGAGCGTAGCTCGATCATCAATGCCGACGGGCTGGACAACATCACCCACACGCTAAAACGGATGGAGCGGTATTGGACCGATCAGATCAGGTATATCTATTAAAGCCCATGCGTGCTTAACCAATGCGCCACGGCCTGCCCCAAGCGCAAATGGGACGCGGCTGTCCAATGGATCGGATCCTCGGCACCACCCTCGACGAAATTTTCTGTGTTAAACACGGCAATCTCTTTCACCTGCCCCATGTCCTGCATCGCCTCCCACAATCCTTCCGAGGCGTTGCGACCACCGGCCCATTCCTCAACACGCTCCCAAGCCGGATCAATCGCCCTTTCGGACAGCGGCGGCGGGCATAGGACGAAAATGCGCGGCGGGGTCGGGTCATCCCAAATGACCGAGCCACCGCCGACATTGCGGGCCTTTTCGACCAGCGTACCAACATTGTCGGCAATCCGTTTCGCCGATGGCTGAAAGCGGGCTTTCAGATCATTGGTCCCCAACAAAATCACCACGGCATCCAGCGGCGCGTGACTGCGCAGCGCCGTTTCCAGAAACCGCAAACCGTTGTTGGTTTCGCCCATATGCTCGGCATCGTCGTGCACAGTCGTGCGCCCGGGCAGGTTCTCGTCTATCACCTCGACCCCGTCCATATGGCGGCCCATGATCACCGGCCAGCGCTCTGCCATCCGAATGCCAGAGCCGTCCGCCGGATAGCCCCAGCTGTTCGAATCCCCGTAAACCATGATCCGTTTCATGCGATCACCAATGCCCGATGTTTTCCATACTTGTCCAAGGCTCGGCCGGTTCCTGCGCTGTGCCCGCCTGCAACAGTTCGACCGAGATATTGTCGGGCGAGCGCACAAACGCCATGCGACCGTCACGCGGGGGACGGTTGATCGTCACGCCATTGTCCATCAGGTGCTGACAGGTTGCATAGATGTCGTCGACCTCATAGGCCAGATGCCCGAAATGGCGGCTGTCGGACGGCAGTTCATCATCTCCATCCCAGTTATAGGTCAATTCAACAGGGCATTCGTGCTGTCCCGGAGGGGACATGAAAATCAGCGTGAAACGCCCCTGCTCGCTTTCAAAGCGGCGTGTTTCTTCAAGCCCCAAAAGCCTGTAGAACGCCATCGACGCCTCAAGATCTTTGACCCGAACCATCGTGTGTAGATATTTGATACCCATGTTTTCCTCCGTATGCGTTGGGCGCAGATTAAACAGACTGCCGGGCTTGTCTAGCATTCAGGCGAAAAGGGGGAAAATCACCAATCTTGGACTAGCAAACCGCAATACCTAGCGGTAGTCTATCATTCCAACACAAGACCATGGGGGTTGCCTTGCATCAGTATTTGTCTGCACTTCAGACTGTTCTTGACCACGGCGTTCGGTCCACGGACCGCACCGGAACAGGCACGATATCGTATTTCGGAATGCAGTGCCGCTATTCCTTGGCCGATGGCTTCCCTTTGGTGACAACGAAAAAACTGCACCTGCGGTCGATCATTCACGAACTACTTTGGTTTCTGGCCGGTGATACGAATATCAAATACCTGAAAGATAACGGTGTTTCGATCTGGGACGAATGGGCCGACGAAAACGGTGATCTGGGTCCGGTGTATGGGCACCAATGGCGCCATTTTCCGAAAGTCAGCAAAACCGACGACGCGCAGGCGAAATTTTTGCTGGGCGAAGTGGACCAGATCACCAATCTTGTCGAGATGATCCGCAAGACCCCCGACAGCCGCCGCCTGATCGTTTCAGCCTGGAACCCGGGAGAGGTCGATCAGATGGCCCTGCCCCCCTGTCATACCCTGTGGCAGGTGCGCATTCTGGACGGCAAGTTGCATTTGCAGCTGTATCAGCGGTCTGCCGATATGTTCCTTGGCGTGCCGTTCAATATCGCCTCATACGCGTTGCTGGCTGTCATGCTGGCCCATGTCACAGGATACGAACCCGGTGATTTCGTGCATACGATGGGGGATGCGCATATCTATCTGAACCATCTGGATCAGGTGAACGAACAACTGTCACGCAGCCCGCGCCCCTTGCCAAAGGTCGAACTGGCGCGCGATGTGTCGTCGATTTTCGACTTCCGCTATGACGATTTCAGCTTTCCGGGCTACGATCCGCTGCCCGCGATCAAAGCCCCTGTTGCGGTGTAAAAGATGCTGACCCTGATCGTCGCCCGCGCCCGCAACCATGCTATTGGAAAAGGCAATGACATCCCTTGGCATGCCCCCGAAGACCTTAAAATGTTCCAAAGAGAAACCTTGGGGGGTGCCGTCATCATGGGCCGCCGCACTTGGGAAAGCCTGCCGTTCAAGCCGTTGAAAAACCGCCTGAACGTCGTGGTGTCGCGCGATCTGTCACTCACGGATATCGTGTGTGGGTCCGTTCAAGAAGCTGTACAGACCTGCTATGCGCAAGGCTATAACCGGGTCTACGGGATCGGCGGAGAAACGATTTACCGCGATCTTCTGCCACTGGCGGACCGTCTGATGTTGACCGAAGTAGACCTTGAGATTGCAGAGGCCGATGCCTTTTTTCCCGAATTCGATGAAGCCGCATGGGAAGAAGTGGCGACCTACGATGTGCGCGCCGCTGATCCGGCCTGTCGGCTTCGGGAGCTTATTCGCAAGCGGTAAAGCAGTCGCCACAACACAATCTCCCCGCACGGATAACATCCG
>Ga0181591_10004667_pt1 | contig 11903 bp, 16 predicted proteins | sample 071ome_33_FD_133757 | JGI IMG/M metagenome (GOLD analysis project Ga0181591, IMG submission 133757) | Coastal salt marsh microbial communities from the Groves Creek Marsh, Skidaway Island, Georgia - 071412AT metaG (megahit assembly) | ecosystem: Environmental > Aquatic > Marine > Intertidal...
ACAAAGAATCCTATAATAAATAGTCAATCCGATTATGCTGATGTACAATCTATAGATAGAAGTAAAGATATTTTACAACAAAATCCTGAAGCTTCACTAAAAGTATTTTATGAGTTTTGTCTAAAAACTTCTATCTTAGAAAAGCTTGTTCTATCTGATGCTCCTACTCTTTCATTGCCTATAAAACTTTCTGCAAAGCCTTCTTTATCAACTACTTACAATTACAGGCTACTAAAGTTATTTTTATTTGGTATCGGGCTATTACAAAAGTCCAATCCAAAGATGTATATTGAGGACATCATTAGAGCTACTTTTAGTTATCAATCTACTAGAGTTTACTCTAACTACTTAAATACTCATTTTGTTCCTATTAGATTGCATCTTAGAAAGGATAGAGCTTTTACTATTCTAGATAGCTATCAAGACTCTACTTTAATAGCTAGGCCTTTAGAGCCGACACAACGTATAAAGACTAAGAGTGCTAATACTAATTCAGTTCTAACTGATAAGCAGCTTGCTAAAGCTCTAGGAGTTTCCAACGAGCAGTCGATAGAAAAACTTTACGAAAAGTTTTCTAAATTTGTCTCAGATACTGATCCAGATCTGACACAAGAAGACTTTGATAAGTCTATAGATAATTTATGACAACCAGCTCTAAAAAGACTATAGGTGACTTTACATCCAGGGTAGATGTTTCTTCTACCATGCCTGTAAAGTTGCCTGAGGAGGTTCTAGAGGTTGAAGATTACAAGCTTATATCCGAGACAATGGATATTGTAGCTAAGTATAGATCTTCTAGTTGGATTGAAGATATATCTCTTACTGAGATGTCTGCTGATTTAATGGTTCTTCAATCTAATCAAGTTACTGTAATGTATAGATCTAGTATTCTTACTAGTACTGTAGATACTATAGAGGACAGATTAAAGATTGAAAGATCAAAAGTACGTGTAAAAGTCAAAGAGATAAAATCTAGCTTTGAAAGAGATGGTAACGCTGTTGCCATCACTGCAGAAGATACCAAAGACTTATCTTACGCTAAAACAGAAAATCTTTGGAATAAATATTGTGAGGCTAAAGCAGCTTCTGACTTTATGAAATCTATGTACTTTTCTTTAAAAGATCTTGTCTATATGTTAAATAACACTATACAAAGAATATCTAGAATAGAGCACATGTAATGGTAAAACAATTTTTTTGCAAGATTGACTCACCTATTGACGGTGGATATAAAGTTATACTAAACTCAAATAATATAAATTTATTACCTGACAAGGATTTAACTATACGGCGTATTTTTACTGATATTGTTTTTAAGTCTGATGATCTTCTTTATGTAGATAATGCAGATCTTAAAGAAGGCGGTAAACTACAGGTCACATCTGCATATGTTATGACAAGACCTATGGCTGATTTACCAAATAAAAAGGTTATTAATATTATACCTATTAATGATATAACAAAGCAGTCAATTGTAGATTGCGATATACATCCTATTGAGATTTTTCAACAATTATGTGGTACAAACTTATAAAAGAACTTTTATGGCATTTGATCAGCGTTATACTTTTTTCTATTGCTAGAATGACAACTTACAGAGCTCATAGAGTAGTCTAGATGTCCAAGGTAATTTTGGTAGCTGCAGTTTACGTTTTCTTTATTGCTGCAGTTACCTATAACTTAGTTAGAATGTTTTCTTAATGCTAGATCTAAAGTATACAATTATCAAAACTAGACAAGAGCTTGATACTCTTGTTGATACTCTCAATAGTATTGATGAGTATGCTTTTGACCTAGAGACAACTTCTTTATCTACTCACTCTGAAGACATCAAGATTGTTGGTATTGGTTTTTCTTTCAGAGATGGTGAAGCTTACTATATTCCATTTAATCAGCCAAATCTAGGTCTTGACTCTAATCAGATACTTTCGATGCTTAATGATAGTCTTGATAATGAGACTATTAGAAAGATTGCACATAACATCAAGTATGACACTAGAGTACTAGATAGATTTGGCATCAAAGTACAAAATATTTACTTTGACACTATGGTTGCCAGCTATTGCCTTTATGGTGATAGATTTAGGCATAACTTGGATGATCTAGTGCTTCATCACCTTAACCATATCAAGGTACGTACTAAGACTCTAATTCCTAGAAAAAGTAAAGACAACCCTAATCCATCTATGATGGACGCACCTATAGAAAGTGTAGGCGCTTATTGTTGCGAGGACGTTGACTTTACATTTAGACTTTACAAGGTGTTTAAAAGGCTTTTAGACTTACCTGTCAACTCTGTTGCCAAGGAGCTTTTTTATGGCACCGATATGCCTCTTACTGATGTCTTGATTAAGATAGAGTGCAAAGGAATTAAACTAGATGTCAAGAAGATTAATGAAATTAGAGATATTGTAGCTGAAAAGCTTGTATCTTTACAGAAAGATATTGATGACCTTGCTGGTAGAGAGCTTTGTCTTACTAAGCCTGTAGATATTGCAGATTGTTTGTATGAAGAGCGCAAAGTTCAAGAAAAACTAAACGTCTCTATTCCAAAAACTGCTTCTGGTAAATATTCTACAGCGGCGGCTACTCTTGATACTATCAAAGACGATGAGCTTGTTTCTAAGATTATTGAGTACAAGTTCTATACTAAGTTGATGTCTACCTATATTACCCCACTACCAGGTCATATAAGCAGCTTTACTGGTTACATCCATCCCTTCTTTTCTCATACTAGAACTGCTACTGGTAGGCTTTCATGTAGTGAGCCTAATGTCCAGCAACAGCCATCTAGATCTGAGCTCGGTAAGAGAATCAGGGAGGCGTATGTATCAAGATTTGAGGATGGCAAGATTCTAGCTGTTGACTACAGTCAAGCAGAGCTTAGAATTCTTGCTCACATGGGCCAAGAACAAGTCTTTCTTAACGCTTACAAGAATGACGAGGATGTACACTCTGCAGTTGCCTCTGAGGTTGTGTATGAGGTACCTAAAGATGAAGTTACTAAAGAACAGAGAACAGTATGTAAAACTGTTAATTTTGGTCTGCTCTATGGTATGAGAGCTAAAAAGCTTGCTGCTACTCTAGGTATTTCCATTGACGAGTCTAGTCAAATTATGGATAAATACATGGGTAAGATGGAGGGCCTCAAGAGTTTTCTAGATTCTTCTAGAGACTTTTTGAAAAAACACGGTTATACGCAGAATTTCTTTGGTAGACGTAGGTACATTCCAAAGATATACAGTGAGAACCAGCTTGATCAATGGTCTGCAGAGAGGGAAGGTGCTAACAATATCATTCAGTCTACTAACGCAGATATGATTCGTCGGGCTATGATTGAGATTCAGAATTTCCTTGATGACGCTAATCTAAAGTCTATTATGATTCTACAGGTTCACGACGAGCTTGTCTTTGACGTTCACCCTGATGAGGTTCAACTAGTTAGTGACAAGGTTTGTGAGATTATGGAGAACGTAGTAGAGTTTGACATTGTTATGAAGGCAGAGGCAGCAGTTGCTGAGAACTGGAGTGAGGCTCACTAATGAGAGAAAAAGGTGATATATTTGAAGAGCAAGTAGCTTATGATATGGGTATTAGAAAAACTAACAACTCAGGCGCTAAGTTTGATAATGCCGACTTATCTAATCGCGATCTTATTATTGAGTGTAAGTACAAAGGTAAAAAATCTTTTCAGTCTTGTAGCAACGAGATAACTAAACTTACTAAACAAGCGCATAAACATAATAAAGAGTGGATTTACATTCAACAAACTGAGACAGCGGCATATGTTGTTTTAGATTACAATTACTTTCTTGAGCTATGGACGACTTTAAATCATGGGTCAGAGAGCTAAGAAAACATTTTCCGCCTCTTCTTCCCGTTAGAGTTTATAGGAAAGATCTATCATCTCAACGTTGTGCAGGTCTTACCTACCTTATTGATGATAAGGGAAAGCCTACTAGATTTGTAATATATATTCATAAGAGCAGTTATACTCTTATGTTTCATATGCTTATTCATGAATGGGCTCATGCCTATGCTTGGCATACTGGACCTTATGTTCAAGATCATGGTATAGAATGGGCCTTAGCTATGTCTAAAATATACAGGTATTTTGAGGGCGCATATACCTCTACTAGCATTGACTAACTCGTATATATCTTATGACGATGACTGACATTGATAAACTTTTAAGTACTGATAAATTTAAGAACCTTGGAATTACCAAGGCTTCTGAAGCTGCAAAGTACGAGTTCTATAGCACTCCCTTTGCTAGTGTTAACTCACTAATTGGAGGTCTACCTATTGGCAGATTTACTACTATTGCAGGACCAGAGCATACCGGTAAGGGTGCTTTCTGTGCCCAGCTAGTAGCTCACTTGCAATCACAAGATCCTGACTTTACTTGTCTTTGGACAGATGCAGAGAATGCATTTGATGAAGCATGGCTTCAAAGACTTGGTGTTGACTTAGACAGAGTTTACCTTCAGCGGTATACTACAGAAGTTAACAGTATGGAGAAGTTAATGGATCAAGCTCTATCACTTCTTAAGCAAGCTAAGATTAACCTATGGGTTGTAGACTCTATTGGTGCATTGCTACCTAAGAATGATGGCTATGTGACTAAGGGTACTAAAGAAGAGGATAAGAGCCTTGAAGGCACAAACATGCTTAACTTGCAGCGAAAGCTTGGCGAGTTTTATCGTAAGGCTAATATCTATATTGCACCAAGACCACAAGAAGAATATAAGGGTTGTGCTACCCTTATGATTGGTCAGATTTATACTGTGCCTTCTGCTCACGCTACTATCAGTGAGGTTAAGGGAGGTAATGCTGTTAAGCATTGGGCTCACCTTAGACTTATGTTTAGGCGTGGACCTAGATCTGATTGGCCAGAACCTATTGAAATTAATTCACCTTCTGGTAACAAGATCAAAGTATACCCTGGATGGTCAGGGAGAATTAAGGTTGAAAAAACTAGAATTAATGCTAACGAGGGTAAAGAAGTTATTCTTCCCTTTAATCACGGGTCGGGCTTTGATAGCCTGTCTTCTACTATTTATTCTGCTCTTGGCTTAGAACTTATTAGCAGAGCTGGAGCTTTTTATAGTCACCATGCCTTACCTGAAGGTAAGATGCGTGGAAAAGATAATGTAATTGAGTATTTTGCTACTAATAAAGATGCGTATCAAACCCTATACAACGAAGTTATGGGTTTAGCATTGGAATGTATTCCTGAAGAACAACAATTAACTGAAACTGAATAGTATGTCTAATATCCAATTTAACGTAAGAAAAGTATTTCCTGGTACTGATGCACAAAAGAAGGTAGGTATCCACGCTACTTTTAGCATGACCATTGATGGTCCCGATGGTATTATTGCTTCTTTGAACGATATGAAGCTAATGCAGACTCGTGATGGTCAATATTATATTGATTCTGCTTTCCGCCAGTATGATGGTAAGGATCGTGAAACTGGCGAGCCTAAGAAAGTAAAGATTAACTATGTTCGTCTTTTCCCAGAAAAGCAAAACTGGGATAAGAAAGATGCTATTGTTAAGCTAGTTCTTAATGAACTAGGTAACGCTCCTGCTCGTAAACCTGCGGCTGCGGCTCCTACACAGTCACCGTCTTCTGCCGCTCCGCAATCTGATCCATGGTAAGTCAGGCCTGGAAAGGATTAGAAAGATACGTAGCTAAGTGCCTCGGGGGAAAAAGAATCCCTCGGGGCGCTAATTTTTCTGATTCACTTCCAGATGTTGTGGCTGACGCATCTTTTAATATATCTAAATCTAAAGGTGTCATATTTGCAGAGTGTAAGCACTCTAAGAATCAACCTTGGATAGATTACATTGAGCCTATTTACAATCATCAACTTATTGTTGCTGGGATACATAATATTCAACCTATAGTATTATTTGAATTAGAAGATATTCACCTTTTGTCTAATTTTGTTCCTAATTCAAGAACTACAGTATTAGATAGAGCTATCCCAGGCTACATGCACAAGCATATTGCTCAAGCAAAAATGTATATTGATCTTTATAAGTCAGACAAGATACTAGAGTATACTATACACGATGCTTCTGCTGTAGATGATATAGTATGTGAAATGCCACTTGTAGTTATGGCAAAGAAGCATAGCTCTTTTAGACTTGCTTATATAGCGCTAAAAGACTTATATAATTTTTATTCTATGCAAGATGATAAGCACTATAGGAACTTACAAAAGAAAATCAGACAGAATAATATTATACGTTCCTCTTGATCTACCTACTTTTAATAACCTAAAGGCGCATGTTATACATAGTATGTTTTTTGCCGTTAAAGTTGTAGCTTCAAAGAGGAAAGCCTTTAATTTATGTAGTATTGGTGATCATTTAGATAGACATAACAGGCAAAATCCTGTTGAAGCGGATATACATATAGGTGTAGATTTAAAAAATACACCTAGTAAAGAAACAATATATAAATTAGATCTTAGTGAATACTGGTTTGTTACGGCTTATCATGACACTGAGGAATTTTCCTTTTCTGTAAGGAAAAAAGATTACTTTATTGAAAATAGGAATTATATAGATGTTGGATAAACAGCATTTTGAAGAAGTATTAAAAGATGCAGCTTCTCAAGTTTTTGAGGGCAAGGGAGAAGAGCGTCATGGCCATGGGCAAAAGCTTGAACAACAGCCGTGGAAACTTATTACCGATAACGTAGGGACTGGCTTTGTTGTGGGACAAGCTATGAAAAAGTTATTGGAACTTAAAACTTTTTCGTCATCTATTGACGGTCAGTTATCGAACAAGGACTACCTTGCTTGGAGGAGAGAAGCTCTAGGGGTTATAGTATATACAGTTATGGCTATAATGTATAGAGACAGTATAAATTCTAATGATTAAATATATAGTACTATGGACAAGTTTAAATTATCTGATAACTTTTTAGCTAAATATGAAGGGCAACAACCTAACTGGGGTTTTGGTAACCTAAGTTATTTTGTATATAAAAGAACCTACTCAAGGTTGACAGAAAACGGTAAACAAGAAGAATTTTTTGATACCGTTAAGAGAAATGTAGAAGGCGTATTCTCTATTCAGTTAAACCACTGTAAGAAAATGCACTTGCCTTGGAATGCACACAAGGCTCAGATTTCTGCACAAAAAATGTTTCAGAAGATGTGGGAATTCAAATTCCTACCTCCTGGACGTGGATTGTGGACTATGGGTACTCCTGTAGTAGATAAAATAGGTTCTGCTGCTTTAAATAATTGTGGCTTTGTTAGTACAGATAATTTAAACAAAGATTTTTCAGGTCCTTTTGCTTGGGCATGTGACATGCTTATGCTTGGTGTAGGTATTGGTTATGACACTAAGGGAGCAGGAAAAGTATCTATTAGGAAACCTACTGGCAAAAAGCAAACTTATGTGATTCCTGATACAAGAGAGGGATGGGTAGAGTCAGTTAAGCTATTACTTGAATCTTACCATAATAATACAGAAGAACTAAAATCAGTTATTCACTTTGACTATTCTGAAATTCGACCTAAAGGCGAGCCAATCCATGGATTTGGTGGTACGGCTAGCGGATTTGAGCCTCTTAGAGATGGTCATGAAAATCTAAGAAACCTATTTAAAAACTACCAAAATAAAGACTTAGATTCAGTAGGTATTACTGATATTTTTAACTTTATTGGTAAGTTTGTAGTTGCAGGTAACGTCAGACGTTCTGCTGAGATTGCTATAGGTGAAATTGATGATACAGACTTCATCCAGATGAAGGATTACAATCTCTATCCTGATGAGCTTGTTGATCGTAGATGGATGAGTAATAACTCAGTTTTTTCCAAGCCAGACTCTGATTTTAGTGGTGTAACCAAAGGCATTGCAGTTAATGGGGAACCAGGTTTAATTTTCATTGACACTGCTCGATCTTATGGAAGGATTAAAGACGGTTCTAGGGAACCAACTCATTATAAATATGATCACTGCGAAGGCTTTAATCCATGTGCTGAGCAATCTTTACTTTCATATGAGCTCTGTAACTTAGTTGAGACTTTCCCGGCTAATCATGATTCTGCTCAAGAGTATTATGACACTCTCAAGTATGCTTACTTGTTTGCTAAGTCTGTCACTCTAGTTCCAACTCACTGCGAGAAGACTAACCAAATCATGCTACAGAATAGAAGAATTGGTTGTTCTCAATCTGGTATTCAGCAAGCTATCAAGAAGTTTGGTATCCAGAAATATCTTAATGAGTTCTGTGATCAAGGCTACAAAGAGATAAATAACTGGGACCATATTTATTCCCGTTGGCTAGGTATTCCAACCAGTATTAAGATGACTACTGTTAAGCCTAGTGGCACAGTTAGTATCCTTGCTGGGTCTACTCCCGGTGTTCACTGTACCCATAGTGAATACTATATGAGAACTGTACGTGTTTCTTCTGATAGTCCTTATATCCCCAAGCTAAAAAAGGCTGGATACAAGATAGAAGAGTCTGTTAATGACAAAAAAACTTTAGTTGTTTACTTCCCTGTTAAGGAAAATAACTTTACTAAGTCTAAGTATGATATTTCTCTTTGGGAGCAACTTACATTAGTTAAAGAGCTACAATACTACTGGTCGGATAACTCTGTTAGTTGTACTGTAACCTTTACAACTGATGAAGCTAAAGATCTAAAGAGCGCTATTGAATACTTTGCACCTTACGTAAAGACTTTATCTTTCCTTCCTTTGGATGACCATAATTATCCACAGGCTCCATATCAGACCTGTACAAAGGAAGAGTATGACGCTTATGTTAAATCTCTTAAGAAACTTGATTTGTCTAAAGAAAAAGAACAAAGCGCTGGCGAAAGATACTGCACTAACGATACTTGTACAGTATGACAAAATATGATATAGGGTCTTGGCCTATATTAGATTATATTGGACCTGAGAGGTTTCGCAATCTCCTTTCAGGTCCTTTTTCTTTTAAAAAATTCTGTAATAAGCTTGATAAATTAGCTGCAAAAATTAGTCATATATCTTTTGATTCTTTTGCTTTACCTTCTGTAGGTACTAGGCAACAGAGAAAAAATTATATACTAGGTATTTCTTTTGAATTTTTTATTTATCTTTTATATCTTACTTCAAGACACTTTAAGACACCATTTATACTACCCGTTGATTATTACCTCCCTTTACAGGGGGTGGATGACTGTGGAATTGATGCACTAACATATGCTAGTGATTCTGGTTTAGGTGCTGTACAAATAAAATTTAGAGGCAACCCTAAACATGTATTTGACTTATCTTTTGACAAATTACATAATTTTATTAACATAGCTTATAAAAGAAGTGTTAATAACTTGTATTTAATTACTAATGCGTTTTATAGTGAGTCCCCTGATAGCTGTATACAAGTTGTAAACGGTACTCACATTGATTTATTTATTTCTAATAACGCCAATCAATATCAACAGTTTTTACTTTGGCTTGTAGACACTTATAAAACTAAGAGGTAACAATGGTAACTAGAAAAGTAGAAAAAGAGATTACTGTAGACTCTGATGATCCTTTATTTAATATTTTTGATCCAGCATCAGAGATTCCTCCTGTTAAGCTCTATAACGTTTTACCTGATCATTGGCAGTTTAGGACAAGTACTAGAGATTATGGTTACAACGGCCAGCATTTAGTACAGATAGAAGCTATTCACACTGATTACTTAAAGACTGCTAGCTCTTTAATCTTTAAGCCTTTTAATAAGATGTCTGATTATGCATATACTATGTCAGGACATCTTTCATTTCTCACTCAGATGACTTGTACTTTGTCTAAAGATAAGATTACTCTTAGTGAGTACGGCTGCTCTATTTACTCTCCTTCTCTTTCTGGTTACCATCCTATTTCAGTTTCACGTAATTTACGAGAAAGCATTATTGCTGTACGCATAGACTTAACACATAAATTTTAAGCACATGTCTACTGAACTAAACTCGACTCCTTTTTTTGATAAGTATGAGCTTTTTGTTACACCCGAGGCACCAAATATTCTTTATTCTTGTAAGAAAGGGTCTATCAGAGAAGGAAAAGAAAATAACTACACACCCCGATTCAACCCAGTCTACTCTACTGGAAATTACAATATTATAAAACCTAAAATTGGTCAATTTAGCGCTTATGCTAGCTATTCTAGAAAAACATATAAGAATTTTTATTCTTTTAAGGATCACCCTAAATTTTCCTATGAGCTACACCTAAGAGCTCAATTTTCTTTCTTTTCTATTCTCAAGAAAATAAAGGATCAGTATGATAGTATAGATAGTAGCTGGGACGAGCATGTTAAGTTTCTGTCTTTTTACAAGCCAGGTAATATAGTACCTAGATCAAAAAGATCTGATGCCTATACCTATAGTATTTGCAAGGTTGATAAGGTTGAAACTATAGACAAAGATAAGAAGTACCAGATTCATATGACTGCTTTTTCAGACCAAAGTTTTAAGGCTATTAATGGAAGACCTATGGTCTATGATGTAACTATACAAGGGCTTAGACCTTTTTCTAGTTTACTTAATATGTCACAAATAAGTAATTTTTTGACATGGAACTGGTCTAATTTCAAAAATTCTATACTCACAACGTATTTATTATTTAGAGAGTTTTCAATATACAATAAAAACAATGAATCACAAAATTTATCCGAATGATATAGTAGAGCAAATCCAGTCTATTGGAAATAAGCTTTCTGCTATCTTTAATAAAGAAAAGACAAACTTAAGAACTATCTCTAAGTTTGCTAACATGTCTGTTAATTCCGTTAAGTCTGTACTTGCCGGTAAGACGGGCAATATAGCTAGTTACGCTTTAGTTGCTAAGGCTTTAGGTACTGACCTGATTACTGTTATTTCTGAAATTAAAAATGAAGTTACTACCAATCCAGGTCCAGTAGCTACATCTTCAGAAGAACAGCCACAAGAGTTTACTTTAGACTCAAGTGAGAGTAGTGCTATTATAATCTAATGACTTCTAGGAAAGAAGTTGTAGATTTTCTAAAGTCTGAGTTACCTGATGTAATTACAGACATAAAAAATGGTTCTTATGAAGCTAAGAATACATTTACTACTTTACTATTTCCTTATGTAAAGTCTGTTGTATATAAATACAGAAATACTATTGATGAAGACTTAGATGGTTTAGTAAATTTTATTATAGCTAAATTAATCTATAATATTAATGACATTGACCTTGATAAGCCTATTATGTCTTATATAACAAGGACAGCTATTAATCAAGCTATTGACCAGCATAGAAAGTATACTAACAATAAGGCAAATGATACAATTGAGTATCAGGCTTTTAGAGATTATGATACTTTAGAAAATCTTACTGGTATCAATATATCTGATATACACGATGTAAAGTCCTCTTTATCTAATTATCTTGATAAAGAGCAAGTCAGTTTGATTGAGCTATTTTATATTGAAAATAAAACTACTTTAGAAATTGCTCATTTAACTGGTAACAGTTTAAACTATACAACAAAAGCGATAAAAAATGCTAGAGAAAACTTTATTAGAGCGCTTGTCAAATGAGCCTATGATTAGTAATGAGCAGACTATTACTATTAGTTGTGCTCAAGACTTAGAACACTACCTCCCTGAACTTACTTTAAAGTTTAACATAGGTATAGACAAAGAAGGTAAGCACTTTGTATCTACTGGAATTACAACAATCAATGAGAGACGTCAAGCAGCAGAAGTACACAAGCTTGAACATCTTAAAGAGTATGATTTAGGTAATGGTGTCTTTATTTACTACGTGACTCAGAAAAATGGTCCTGATGAGATAGTTTCTATTGTAGTTCAAGAACATATTGAAGACCCTAATCAAGATGCAGAGCAATCTAATAAAGAGCTAGTTA
>Ga0181591_10004673_pt1 | contig 11897 bp, 10 predicted proteins | sample 071ome_33_FD_133757 | JGI IMG/M metagenome (GOLD analysis project Ga0181591, IMG submission 133757) | Coastal salt marsh microbial communities from the Groves Creek Marsh, Skidaway Island, Georgia - 071412AT metaG (megahit assembly) | ecosystem: Environmental > Aquatic > Marine > Intertidal...
AGCCGGAATGTCGTTTCGGGCGGGGTGGCGCGGGCGGCGAGATCGGTCGGCGTGAAAAAGAAGACAAGGCTGTCTTCGACGGCGGTCAGGACCAGCGCAGCGGCGATGCCCAGCAGGCCGAGCGAGGCGGCGACGACGAGAAGGCGGCGATGCTTGCGCTTCATGATGCGTCTTCCGGCGTGTTGCGCCGGCGGCGTTTCGGAGCCTGGGCTTCGGCGGCGCGGAGTGCAGCCTCGCTTGCGCGCAGCCTGGCGATGCTTGCCACGGTCATGACCAGCAGCACCAGCGCGGCGAATCCGAGGGCGGGCCAGATATAGGCTGCGTATCCGCCCATGTTCAGGAATTCGTTCATGTCGTCCACTTTGCGAGAGCCGTTAGAGACGGGCGCGCGGCAAGACGCGTCAATGCCGGATATTTCTACCGCCTCCGCGCCGGTATTCCCAGCCGGTGACGGATCACGTTGGCGTTGGGGGCCGGTGCCGTCCGGTCGGGGGGTGCGCCGGACTACCGTGTGACGCTTTCCAGGTACTCAATCAGGTGCTCGCGGTCGTCTTCCTTCTTCAGACCGGGGAACGCCATGCGGTTCTTCGGAATGAAACCTTTCGGGTTTTCCAGATAGGCGGAGAGCGTATCTTCGCTCCACACGATACCGGAGTCCTTCATGGCCTTGGAGAACTTGTAGCCGATTTCACGCTGGCCGGCGGTGCTGCCGAATACGCCCCACAGGTTCGGGCCAACCTTGTTGGCGCCGCCCTGATTGACCGTGTGGCAGGCCGCACAGCGCTTGAATATCTTGGCGCCGTCTTCCAGATCATCTGCCTGGGCGAGGCCCGGGGCGGTCAGGGTGGCAAGGGACAGGATGGCGGGAACGAGCAGGTGTTTCACGGCAAGTGGTCTCCGGATCACGTCTTTCGGGAATTTCTTGTGGTCTAGATAGGTGCTCGGGCGGGGCGCCACAACGCTTGCCGGCTCACGATGCCGTGGAATGTTCCGCGGCTGAAAGTCGCAGCGCGCGGGTGCGCGCGGCGTTCAGATCGGCGCGCATGCGCACCAGCAGCATGGTGGCGAAGTACAGCGTGAATGCCAGTGACATGAGCAGCAGCGGTGTCAGCATCGACGGGTCGATGGCGGGCGCGTCCAGCCGCGTGATGCTGGCCGGCTGGTGCAGCGTGTTCCACCAGTCCACCGAGAACTTGATGATCGGTACGTTCACGAAGCCGACCAGCGCCAGCACGGCGGCAGCGCGGGCGCCGCGCTGCGGGTTGTCGAAAGCGTGGGTCAACGCGATGTGGCCCAGATAGAGGAAGAACAGCACCAGCACCGATGTCAGCCGGGCATCCCAGACCCACCATGTGCCCCAGGTAGGCTTGCCCCAAAGGCTGCCGGTCACCAGGACGATGATGGTAAAGCCCGCGCCCAGCGGCGCGGCGGCCCGGGCAGCCACGTCGGCCAGCGGGTGCTTCCAGATCAGGGCCACCGCACTCATCACCGCGATGAAGGTATAGGCGGCCATCGCCATCCAGGCCGACGGCACATGCACATACATGATACGCACCGTCTCGCCCTGCTGGTAGTCGGCGGGCGAGGCGAACAGCATGAAATAGATCCCGGCCGCGAAGAGGATCGCGGTCAGGCCGGCCGTCCAGGGCAGGAGCGTCGCGGCGAGCCGGGAGAAGCGGGCGGGATTGGCAAAGCGGTGGAACACGGGTTGGCGGTTCTTTCTTGCGTAGGAAGGGAAGACTACTCGATCGCCTGGCGGAGTGCAGCCGCCGTGGCCCAGGGAGCGAGCGCGAGGGCCGCGAGCAGGAAGCCGCCCATGACCATCAGCTGGGGGCCGATGGGCCGTCCCGCAACAGCGCCGTCGATGGCGCCTGCGCCGAAGATCAGCACCGGGATGTAAAGCGGCAGGATCAGCAGCGCCAGCAGGACCCCGCCGCGGCGCGCGCCGAGGGTCAGCGCGGCGCCGATGCCGCCGACGAGACTGAGGACGGGCGTGCCCAGCAGCATCGAGGCGGCCAGCGCGCCGATGGCTTCGCCCGGCAGATTGTAGAGCAGGGCCAGCACGGGGGCCGCGACCAGCAGCAGAACGCCCGTGGTCAGCCAGTGCGCCGCGGCCTTGGCCAAGGCAAGGGTGCCGAGGGGAACCGGCGAGAGATAGAGCAGGTCGAGGCTGCCGTCTTCGTGGTCGCCCGCGAACATGCGCTCCAGCGACAGCATCGCGGCCAGGAGCGCGACGACCCAGATGATGCCGCCGCCGATGCGCGGCAGCATGCCCGGGTCGGTGCCGACGCCGAAGGGGAACAGCACGGCGGCCAGCACGAAAAACACCACCGCAATCACCGCGTCGGTGCCGCCGCGCCAGGCCAGCCGCAATTCACGGCGCAGGATGAGCATGAACCCGATCATGTGCCGCGCGCCGAGATGGAGAAGTGGTCTGCCTTGCCCTCGAGCAACTCGTCCAGCCGCCCGCCATGGGTCGAGACGATGGCGACTCCGTCGTTGGACAGATGGGCGAGGATGGTGTTGGCCAGCATCGAGACCGCGCCGGGGTCGAGGCCGGTCGCCGGCTCGTCCAGCAGCCACAGCATCGGCCCGGCGCGCGAGTTCTGGCCGACCGCCAGCCGGGCCAGGTTGACCCGGCGCTTCTGCCCGGCCGACAGGTAGCGCGCGGGCACATCGGCCAGCCCGGCGATGGAGAACTGGTGGAGTGCAGTCTCGACCTCGGGTTTAAGCCCGTACAGGCGGCCCCAGAATTCGAGGTTCTCCGACGCCGTCAGGGACGGCTTCAGCGGGTCGGCGTGGCCGACATAGGCGGTGCGGGCGCGGTGCGCGTCCGGATCTCCCGCAACATCCTCGCCTTCCCACGCGATGCGTCCGTCGGCGGCGGGCAGGAGCCCGGCCAGCACGCGCAGCAGGCTCGACTTGCCACTGCCGTTGGATCCCGAAAGCAGCATTGCTCGTCCCGGTTTCACGGCCAGGTCGAGACCCGCGAAGACGGCGCGCTCGCCCCGGATACAGGCGAGGTTATGGGTGGTCAGGCCTTGCAAGAAGCGGGGCTCCCCGGGAGACGAACGTTCGACGGCGCGAACCTAGATGGTTTTCCCGCCAGATAGAACAGGCCGCATTGCAATCTATTCCGCAACGAAAAAGGCCGCCGGCTGGGGGATGCCGGCGGCCTTTAAGGGCCTGTATGAGCTCCGGAACCAAGGGGAAGGCCCGAAGCGTTGGAGGCTGGCCGAAAACGTTGATGGGGGACGTCCTCGGTCAGCCTTCAAGATCGGGGTCGAGTTTGACGAGACCGGGGAAGCAATGCGGCGGAAATGTGATTTCTGCGCGTGTCCGGTCCTTGATCCGCAGATCTCGGGCCAGATCGTCCGCTGCGGCCCGGCTCAGGCCGATATCCCGCAGGGTCCGCTCGTCGAGCGAATCCAGCTCCCGTGCCCAACTCCGCGCGGCGCGGCGCCGCAGCCAGCCGTCATGCCGCGCCGCGATGACCCGTCCGAAGGCCGAATTCCGGGGGAGGTTTGAGTGGGGCGCGGGCCGTGTCCGTGGGTTTGTGTTGTGATTTATAGCCATATTCCAAGTCTTCCGTGTGTGCGTTCGCGCGCCTGCGGGAACCGCGCGGGCTGCCGGTTTTGGCGCAATATGGCGCGGGACTGCGCAATCACCCGGTACATGCTCATCAGAATACGGGTCATGGCTTCGCTCCGTCGGCCGTTTACGACGGGCATGAAATGGACCGGCTTGACAGTTAAATACAACGAATAGTATTTCTTAAAAACATCAAAAAAATTGATAAATAACGATGACGAACACACTCGATCTCGCCCAGCTGCGCACGTTGCTCGCCGTGGTGGACTACGGCAGCTTCTCGCGCGCGGCTGAACAGGTGCACCGTACCCAGTCTGCCGTCAGCATGCAGATCAAGCGGCTGGAGGAGACGGTCGGCAAGAGCCTGTTCGAACGCGCCGGCCGCCGCTCGGAGTTGACGCGCGAAGGTGTGGCGCTGGTCGATTACGCGCGCCGAATCCTGCGGCTGCACGACGAAGCCCTGATCGCGATCTCGCGCCCCGACGTGGTGGGCGTGGTGCGTCTGGGTGTTCCGGACGACTATATGAGCGGCTTCCTGCCCGACGTCCTGTCCCATTTCGCCGAGACCTATCCGCAGGTGGAAGTCGAATTGCGTTGTGAGACCAGCGGCAAGATTTCCGCCGCCTATGAGCGCGGAGAGGTGGACACCGGCCTTGTCACCATTGCCGCTGTGCCCCAGCAATGCCGTCTGGTGCGGCGCGAGCCCGTGGTCTGGGCGACCTCGCGGCGGCACCTCGTTCATGAGCGTGACCCGGTGCCCCTGGCAGTGTTCGAGCCGGGCTGCATCTTCCGCATGTGGGCCCGCAACCTGCTGGACGAGGCGGGACGCGCCTACCGGATCGCCTATTCGAGCGAAAGCCTGGCCGGTTTGGTGACGGCGGTCGAGGCGGGGCTGGCCGTCACGCTTCTGCCGCGCAGCAGCATGCCGCCCGGATTCCGCGAACTGGGGGTCGATGAAGGATTTCCCGCCCTTCCGGTGGTCGATATCGGCATTATCCCGCCGCGCGCGGATGCAGGCGCCGCGGTCCATGCGCTGGCCGACCACATCGCCGAACATGTGAAGCTGGGCCCGGCATCGTCCGAATAGCTTCACCGGATTTGTGACCGCTTCGCGCCTTGGAGTCGCAGGGCGATTGCCCTATAAAGCGGGCGCGTCTGATGCCGACCGGGTCGCCACCCGCGCGTCAGCTTCCGAACACACAATTTTCGCCCCGAAAACGGGAAGGAGAGCGCGTCGATGAGCACGATCGGCCAGGACACCCTGAAAACCCGCCGGACCCTCGAGGTCGGCGGCCGGAGCTACGACTATTTCAGCCTCGAAGCGGCTGCCGGCACAATCGGCGACGTATCGCGCCTGCCCTATTCGCTGAAGGTCCTTCTGGAGAACCTGTTGCGCTACGAAGACGGTCGCAGCGTGACCACGGATGACATCAAGGCACTGGCCGAGTGGGCCAAGGACCGCCGCTCCGACCGGGAAATCTCCTATCGCCCCGCGCGCATCCTGCTGCAGGACTTCACCGGTGTTCCCGCCGTGGTGGACCTCGCCGCCATGCGCGATGCCGTGCGCGACATGGGCGCCGATCCGCAGCTCATCAACCCGCTTTCACCTGTCGATCTGGTGATCGACCACTCGGTGATGGTCGATTATTTCGGCACCGACAACGCGTTCGCAAAGAACGTGGAGCTGGAATACGAGCGCAACGGCGAACGTTACGAGTTCCTGCGCTGGGGCCAGACCGCGTTCGACAACTTCCGTGTCGTCCCGCCGGGAACCGGTATCTGCCATCAGGTGAACCTTGAATACCTGGCCCAGACCGTCTGGACTGACGAGATCGACGGCAAGACCATCGCCTATCCCGACACGCTTGTCGGAACCGACAGCCATACCACCATGGTCAACGGCCTGGGTGTGCTGGGCTGGGGTGTCGGCGGTATCGAGGCGGAGGCCGCCATGCTCGGCCAGCCGATCTCGATGGTCATTCCCGAGGTTGTCGGCTTCAAGCTGACCGGCCAGTTGCGCGAAGGCATGACGGCGACCGACCTTGTGCTGACGGTCACCCAGATGCTCCGCGCCAAGGGCGTGGTCGGCAAGTTCGTTGAGTTCTATGGCGACGGTCTGGATCACCTGACCCTGGCCGATCAGGCGACCATCTCGAACATGGCGCCGGAATACGGCGCGACCTGCGGCATCTTCCCGGTCGATGACGAGACCCTGCGCTACATGCGTTTCACAGGGCGTTCGGAAGAGCGCATCGCGCTGGTCGAGGCCTATGCGAAGGCCCAGGGTATGTGGCGCGACGCCAACAGCCCGGACCCGGTCTTCACCGACACGCTGGAACTCGACCTGTCCAAGGTCGAGCCGTCCATGGCAGGTCCGAAGCGCCCGCAGGATCGCGTTCCGCTGTCCCAGGCCGCTTCGGCCTTCACCAAGGTTCTGGCCGATGCCGGTCTCGCGGGCACGCCCTCGAATGACGATGTGGACAACCACGAACTCACCCATGGCGATGTCGTGATCGCGGCCATCACCAGCTGCACCAACACCTCCAATCCCTCGGTGCTGATTGCTGCCGGTCTCGTCGCCCGCAAGGCACACGAGAAGGGCCTGAAGGCCAAGCCGTGGGTGAAGACCTCGCTGGCGCCGGGCTCGCAGGTGGTCACCGAATACCTGGAGAAATCCGGGCTGCAGGAAGACCTCGACGCGATGGGCTTCAACCTGGTCGGTTATGGCTGCACGACCTGTATCGGCAACTCCGGCCCGCTGCCCGAGCATATTTCGGAAGCGATCCACGCGCGCGATCTCAATGCGGTCTCCGTCCTGTCGGGCAACCGCAACTTTGAAGGCCGCATCGGCCCGGACATCAAGTCCAACTACCTGGCCTCGCCGCCGCTGGTGGTCGCCTATGCGATCTCCGGCAGCATGCTGAACGACATGTACAACGATCCGCTGGGCAAGGATCAGGACGGCAACGATGTGTTCCTGAAGGACATCTGGCCGACCAATGCCGAGATCAACGCGGTCATGGAATCGACCCTGTCGCGTGAGATGTTCGAGGCACGGTATGGCGACGTCTTCCGCGGCGACGACAAGTGGCGCGATATCCGCATCACCACGGGTCAGACCTACCAGTGGAACGACGGCTCCACCTATGTGCGCCATCCCAGCTTCTTCGAGGACATGGCGCCGGAGCCGGCCGAACTGACGGACATCTCCAACGCGCGCATGCTCGCCATGCTGGCCGACAGTGTCACCACCGACCACATCTCCCCGGCGGGTTCGATCAAGGAAGACGGGCCGGCGGGCGACTACCTGAAGGAACATCAGGTCCGCCCGATCGACTTCAACTCCTACGGCTCGCGGCGTGGCAATCACGAAGTGATGATGCGCGGCACCTTCGCCAACATCCGCATCCGCAACGAGATGGCGCCGGGCACCGAAGGCGGTGTGACGATCCATCATCCGTCGGGTGAGCAGATGTCAATCTATGACGCAGCGATGCGCTACCAGTCCGAGGGCGTACAGCTGGTGGTCGTCGGCGGCAAGGAATACGGCACCGGCTCATCACGCGACTGGGCGGCCAAGGGCACGCGCCTGCTGGGCGTGCGCGCGGCCATCGTCGAGAGCTTCGAGCGTATTCACCGCTCGAACCTTGTGGGCATGGGCGTGCTGCCGCTGCAGTTCCTCGAAGGCATGGACCGCAAGACGCTCGAACTGACCGGCAAGGAGCTGTTCGACATCAAGGGGATCGCCGATGGCCTGAAGCCGCGTTCGAACCTGGAATGCACCATCACCTATGATGATGGCGCGACCCGGGACATCGAGCTGCTGTGCCGCATCGATACGCTGGATGAGATCGAGTACTACCGCCATGGCGGCATCCTGCAGTACGTGCTGCGCAACATGGTGCAGGCCGCCTGACGGGCTTTCACCGTCAGTTGATTGGCATGTGACACGGGCCGTGACCATAGTCTGTGCCATGCCAATGCTTGCCGGGATACGCCGCGCGTTCGTGCGCGCGGCAGCGGGGCTCGCACTCGCATCGGGACTGCTCTTCGCAGCGGTTCCGGCGGGGGCGGGTGAGCCCGTTACTGTCGTGGAGCTGTTCACCTCGCAAGGTTGCCCGTCCTGCCCCAGCGCCGACCGGATTCTGGGCGAACTGGCGAAGCGTGACGACATCCTGGCGCTCAGCCTGCATGTGGATCACTGGGATTTCATCGGCTGGCGCGATCCGTTTGCCAGCGCGCTCTATTCCCAGCGCCAGCAGCGATACCTCGACCAGCACAACCTGCCTTACGTCTATACACCGCAGATCGTCGTCGATGGCCGCTTCCAGGCCTCGGGCAACAAGCCCGACGAGGTGCTCGCGGGAATCCGCCAGGCGCGGGACGAACCGGTTGAACGGGTCGAGGTGACACTGGAACGCATTTCCGACGGGCAGTTACATCTGCGTATGCCGGAAGGTGAATCTCGCTATCGCGACGAAGCGAATATCGTGCTGGTGCGTTTCGACGAGAAGCACGTTACGGATGTCACCCGTGGCGAGAACAGCGGGCGCAGGCTCGTGAACTATCACGTCGTCCGGCTGATGCGTCCGATTGCCCAGTGGGACGGTGGCGCCGTTGATGCGGTGGTGTCACTTCAGGACATCGAGGGCGCGTCGCCGGAATACTGCGCCGTGATTGTCCAGGAGCGCGGTCAGCGCCGCATTCTGGGCGCTTCGGTCGTGGATATGCGCGCGCCGCCGCCCAACGGCTGACGCCCACCTCTAGGGGCGCGAAAGCTTGACCGCGCCCAGCTTCGCGAACCACAGAATGGCCCTGAGCGCCGCCACCGGCTCCGCGCCGGCCGCCGCGATCAGTTCGCCGACACTGACGGGCGCCCCGCCGTCGGGCAGCGCGGCGAGCAGGGCCCGGGTCTGGGCCGCTTCGGGCAGCAGGCCCGAGACCGCACTATTGATCTCGAACCGTAGCAGATTGTCCATCGCCGCGTCGGTGGTGCGCCGCCGGACCGTCATCTGCATATCGATCAGGTCGCTCGGATAGCCTTCGAACAGGCGGTAGGGATCGTCGCGCAGCAGGTCCATGGAAGCGCCCGGCGCGACGGGTGCGATCTCGGTGTCGGTCGCGCGCCGGGCCGCCAGTTCGGTCCACAGGGCCTCGTATTCGGGAATGATGACCGACCAGTCAAAGCGGCTGCGCGCATGTGCCTGTCCTGCTTTGCCCATGTGTTTGCGCAGGTCGTCGTCAGAGATCAGGCGGGTATAGGCGTCGGCGACGAGGTCGGGATCGACCGCGGTGAACTGCGCGGCGCGGCCGATATAGCCGCCATAGCTGTACCGGCCCGAGCGGTAGCGTGCCGCCAGGATATCGCCCGCGCCGGGCGGGGCGGAGACCGTCGGAACGGCGATTCCCTGAACGCCGTTGTCCAGCGTGTCGCGGTAACCGTTCCAGTCGGTGATGACCACCGGCAGGCCTGCCGCCATGGCCTCGACCGGGGTCAGGCCGAAGGTCTCCTGGATGTTGTCCGAAAGCGAGGTGAAGAAATCCGCGGCCGACCAGGCCTGGCGGCGTATCTCCGCATCGCGCCCATCGACGATATGCACCGGCACGTCGGGACACACCTCACGCGCCAGCCCCTCGATCTGTTTGCGCTCGGCTTCGGACTCGAACCAGCCCGCCAGGATCAGGTGGACCCGCCTGCCAGTGGCGCGCTGGGCGGCCTGCAGGCCCATGAACATGGGCAGCGGATGGGCCTTGGCCGTGGCCGACAGTCGCCCGAGAAACAGGGCCGCGACTGAATCGCTGGAGATGTTGTTCTGCTGGCGGAACGTGATGCGGGCTTCGTCGTCGCCCGCGAAGGCCTGGGCGTCGATCCCGAGGGGGATGATTGGCAGTTGCAGGCGCGCAGGGTGTTCGGGCCGGGTGTTGAGGCGCGTGCCGAGATATTCGTGCCAGCGATCGAGCAGGCCTTCCACCATGTCGTGGACTGCACGGGAGGTGCAGATGACCGCATCCCAGCTTTGCAGGGGTGCCGTGGCGAAGGTGCCGATGGCTTCCATCACCGTGTCGCTGGCCGTGGTGTGGGTGATGCCGCACAGGCTCCAGGCGCGCTGGTCATGGCGGCGGCGCAGCCAGGCGTGATCGGCGATGGTGGGGCTGGGGTAGAACAGGCATCCGGTCGTGCCGATCCGCTCAGGCGTTTCAAACGGGATCCACCGGGCGCTGCGCAGCGGACGGCCGGCCGACCGGCTGGACGGTTTCGGCAAAGGCCTCGGCGGCCTTGCGGTCAGGTGCCATGCACACGAAATCGCGCACCGTCGCGTGCCGGGCATAGCCCGCCAGGAAGCTCGCACCGGCGGACTGGCGGCCCATCAACCGCCGTCCCGACATGGAGTAGCCATCGGGCATGTAATAGATGACCGCGGACGCGGGCTGCGATGTGTCCTGAGACGTCAAGGCGAAGTCCTGATGGTTGGTATGCCATACTACCGCGCCTTGGCCTCTGTTGGAATCCCGGCCCGGCCGGAAATCCGGCATGCGGCGGTTTTTCGCGGCAGTTGCATTCGTGCCACGCAGCGGAGATGCTGCGTCATGTCGTTTCACCAGAAGCCTCCGGTCCGCGCCGTTCTGGGCCCCACCAACACCGGCAAAACCTATCTCGCCATTGATCGCATGCTGGGTCATGAGACGGGCATGATCGGGTTTCCACTGCGCCTGCTCGCGCGCGAAAACTACGACCGGGTCGTGCGCCTGAAGGGGGCCGGCGCGGCGGCGCTGATCACTGGTGAGGAGCGGATCGTCCCGCCCAATCCGCGCTACTTCCTGTGCACCGTCGAGGCGATGCCACGCGACCTTTCGGTCGAGTTCCTGGCCATCGACGAGGTGCAGTTGTGCGCCGATCCTGAACGCGGCCATGTCTTCACCGACCGCCTGCTTTATGCGCGGGGACGGTCCGAGACGATGTTGCTGGGTGCCGAGACCATGGCGCCGATCATCCGCAAGCTGGTGCCGGACGCGACTTTCGAGCGGCGCGAGCGGTTCTCGCGGCTGACCTATGGCGGGTTCCGCAAGCTGACCCGCTTGCCGCCGCGCAGCGCCGTGGTCGCGTTCTCGGCTGCAAATGTCTATGGGCTGGCCGAACTGCTGCGCCGTCAGCGCGGCGGGGCCGCGGTTGTGCTTGGCGCGCTCAGCCCGCGCACGCGCAACGCCCAGGTGGCGATGTACGAGGCGGGTGAGGTGGAATATCTCGTCGCCACTGACGCCATCGGCATGGGCCTGAACATGAACATCGCCCATGTCGGCTTCTCGTCGCTGACCAAGTTCGACGGGCACGGCTTCCGCCGTCTCGCCCCCGCCGAGGTCGCGCAGATTGCGGGACGCGCGGGCCGGCACACCGAGGACGGCACCTTCGGTCCGACGGCCGAACTGGAGCCGTTCGACCAGGACCTGATCGACGCGGTGCAGGACCACAGGTTCGAAGCCGTACAGTCGGTCTTCTGGCGTTCGAACGATCTGGATTTCAGCTCCGCCGACACGCTGCGCCGCAGCCTGGACGCCCGCCCGCCGCGTCCCGAACTGCGCAAGGCGCGCGATGCCGACGACTACAACGCGCTGGCTGCGGTCAGCGAGCATGACGATATCCAGGTGGCCGCCTCGAACCCGGAGGCGGTTCGCCTGTTGTGGGATGTCTGCCAGATCCCCGATTTCAGTGGTGATCTGTCTGGCAACCATCCGCGCCTCGTCGCGCGGATCTACAGGTTCCTCATTCGCGACGCGGGGACGATCCCGTCGGAATGGATCGAACGCTCAATCGGGCAGTTCGACCGAACCGACGGCGATATCGACACCCTGATGGCGCGTATCGCCGGCGTGCGGACATGGTCCTATATCACGCACCGGCGAAGCTGGCTGGACGATGCCGATGGCTGGCAGGCCCGCGCGCGCGCGCTGGAGGACAAGCTGTCCGATGCGTTGCACGAACGCCTGACCCAGCGCTTCGTCGATCGCAAGACGGCGGTCTTGACCCGGCGGTTGCGCGAGAACAAGGAACTGCTTGCCGGATTGTCCGAAGACGGCAAGGTTACGGTGGAAAGTGAAGAAGTGGGGCGCCTTGATGGATTTCGTTTTGTTCCGGTCGATGACGATGTCGCGGCCAGTCCGCGGCTCATGGCAGCGGCGAACCGCGCCGTGAGGGAAGCAATCGGTACGCGTATAGCCGCCCTGGCGGGCTCCGAGGACGATGCCTTCGTCCTCGATCACGCCGGTGCGCAGATCATGTGGCAGGACGCGCCCGTCGCGCGCATCGTGGC
>Ga0181591_10004682_pt1 | contig 11889 bp, 16 predicted proteins | sample 071ome_33_FD_133757 | JGI IMG/M metagenome (GOLD analysis project Ga0181591, IMG submission 133757) | Coastal salt marsh microbial communities from the Groves Creek Marsh, Skidaway Island, Georgia - 071412AT metaG (megahit assembly) | ecosystem: Environmental > Aquatic > Marine > Intertidal...
ATAAGCATTTTTCCCGCCTCGATAATGTTTTTTGGAATAATGTCGCTTTGATTGTCCAGGACTAATGATGACGTACCAGGCGTATTTTCCATCCCCAAAATTCCAATTTTTGACTTTCAGCCTGGCTACCGTTACTTTGCTAAGATTTTTCCAAATTTTAATTACCTATACGCTCTAAGTAAGTCTATAGATTAATACTTAAAGAAAGAAATTTGAAAAAAAATCAATTATTTTTAGTTGCCTTTCAGGAGCTGTTTTCTTCGAAAAGAATGAAAGAGCTGTTTGAGGTTTGGCTATACTCATAAAAAATGCCCAAGCGTTACACTTAGGCATATTTTATGCATAGGGAGAATTAAGGCCCAGTGCTGTAAAACTTATCATAATCTTCTAACGGCGCTGGGTCGTTTTCCTTTAATGCTTTTTATCCATAAATTAGGATGTCTGGCTAAAAGCGCTCTAGCCTATCAGTCTGGGCCGTCATTGCGTGCAGGCAGGTGTTTTTGCTTGCAAACATCTTGCACCCTGTAACAGCAGCAAGAGGATAAAATAGCGCTAAGGCCAGCATTTGCGACAAAGTTATCAATTGCCCTTGCCGCTTTTATGCTCAACCTCCACCATAGCCTGTTTTTGACAGGATTTGATAGCCCCGATTCGCCATACAGTTATCAATGATGGCAGAAGGGCCAAATTTAGTAATTAATCTGTTGTAGTCATTTGCTTCGGCAGCAGATGATGCGCCAATGCCCGCGCCATAGATAGCCCCGATGGTTGTACCGCTATCATCGTTACCATCCAGAGCATTCCCGACAGCCGCGCCAACTAGCGCACCAACAACAGCAGAAGCAAGAATATCAGCCTGTTCTTCTGCCTGCTGTTTGTCATAGGCCTGTTGTGCGGCAATGGCTAATTGCCGGCATTGCGTAATATCTGTATTAAATTGGGCTGTGTCATATTGATAATAATCAATCACAGGGGAATAGGTATTTAAATCCAGGCGATGTTCTGCCCCGCCGCACCCTGCAAGCAAGCCAGCCGCGCAGATTAAACTAATTTTAAGCGGGTTAGCGTTCATTCAATATCCTGATAAAACCAAAAAAATATCCTTTATTTTTAATCAAGCTAACATAATGGGCAGCCGCTTGATAGGGGGGGATGCTATCAGGGTTTTGGATCAATTGCCGACCTTGATAACGCCGAAGCGGCTAACCACATCCTGATATACCACTTGAGCGTTACTGTTTTTAATCACAATGCCCAGCACCAGGTTATCCTGACTATTCTGGGCGGTAAGCCGAAAGCTTTCGGATAAATTGATATGCAGCCCATCACTATATTCATTGCCTACCTGGCCAATATTATAAGCCTTATAAATCGCTGTTTGGCCATTATTGGTAAGTTTCAAATCTGTATCCAGAAAGCAGGCCGCGATATTGATGTGGCTTCCATTAAACCCGCAGCTTAAAATCGCGGTATAGCCTTGTGCTGCTGCAAATTTTGAAAAAAGTGATATTGCGCATATCAGAACGATATTTCTAATAATTTTCATCTTGTGAACCCCTAACTCCGCAAAGACCATAAATCTATACGTTAGGGCTACTTTTTTAGATTTGTTTTATTCTGACTGGAAGTGTTTCGATTGGGGCGCGCGGCTCTTTGAACCAGAAACATAACCAGTAACACGCCAAACACATAAATAAAAACTGCCAGAGGGGAGTCTAGCAAGGCGTGATGCAGGTCATCATTTGCACAAATAAAGGATTGTTTCCATTGCGAAGCTGTTTCTGATTGTGAGACAACAGCACAAGCGGTGTTATTTTCATTCACCTCTGGTTTTCCTCCCTGATTTTATGAGAACATAAAAAATATAATCATGCCAGCCTTTGTCCTGAAAAGCAGGGCACGCGCTGCCGGGAATTAAAAATGCATAAAATTTTTTTCATCCAGTTCATTTTTTTGATGTGCCTTTTGAAGGTCAGCGCATCGGCCTCGGATAATCTGACAATGGATAAAACAGAGGTTTCTATTGGTGCTTTTGCCATATTTGCACAAGAGACAGGCTTTGTATCTCAGGCAGAAAGGCATGGCGGAATGGTCTATGAGCTGGGGTGGGTGCAAAAGCCCGGCTGGAATTGGCGAAAACCCTATGGGGTGGCTGGAGATGATAATGCGCCTGCGGTGCATATTACGTTCTGGGAAGCAGAGCAATATTGTCTATGGGCGGGCAAAAGGCTTCCGACACGCAGCGAATGGATAAAGGCCGGCTATACAGAGAGCAGAGCCTATCCGCCAGACGGGTTTGAAAGGGGAAGAACCTATCCATATCCCACTGGAAATTCACCGCAAGGAGCAAATTGTCTATCTGAATGCGGCGCAGAAAAGAGTCTGCAAAACAAAAAGAAAGATTTCAGCCCTGTTCTGTATAGAGGGGCAGGTCATGCACCAATTGGCATTACCCGTCCGGGAGTAAACGGATTATATGATATGGGCGCGAATGTATGGGAGTGGGCCAGAATTTCTGATTCCAATATCTCTGGTACTAGCAGCGAGCAGGCAACAATGGGCGGTTCCTGGTGGTATGGCAAACGCCAGATGCAGGCTGATTATGGTGCAACAAAGCCCCGGGATATGGCAGCTGTTTATATCGGCTTTAGATGTATCAGCGATGCCGGCGGGTAACATAATCAAGGCAGGCAACATAATTACATCGGCAGACAATCTATGAGGTAGCAACAGATGGATAATAAGATCAAACTGATTAAATGGCTGAGTACAGGGGCGGTTTTGTCTGGTATTGCGCTGACAAATCTGAATATTTTTCCGCTGAATATTTTAATCCACGGGGCAGGGGCAGCCGGCTGGACATTGGCAGGCTATTTAACCAGAGACAGAGCCTTGCTGACGAATTTTTGTTTGCAGCTACCTATATTTGGCTTTGGCATCATCAATTATTTTTTTGCCTCTGCCGGATAGCAGAACACACAGCCCCTATTTGCTGCATCTTACCCCGATAATCACTTTGAAATAATCGCTTTGCGGGGCATAGCCATGTTCAAGCAAGGCGTAGCGGCAATGATTGTCCTCTCGCCCTTCAAGCAGGTTTAATTCTCCGTCATCAGCGGTAATATTCTCGATAACGCTGTATTCTTCGACGATCTCACCTTTGCCATTTTCAGATATTTGCGAGTAGCAGGTAAGATAGAGATCTCCCTCTGATATCTGCACAATTTCGGTCATATTGGTTTTTTGACCATTTTCTTCTATCCCATATTCTGCATTAACCTCAAAGCCGGCTATTATGGTGCTGGTTTCGCGGCTATTGTTAGAAATAGAAGTGCTGATTAATTCTGATATGCCAGCAAATGCGGCGCAAAAAGCTGCTTCTAGTGATGGGCCACCTTGTGTGGCGATAATCGTAAAATTATCCTTTTGATCATCAATGCTCACGCCAAATTCCGAAACATTCAGGTCATTTTCGTTATATAGCTTGAATTTGGCGCTGGCAGAAACTGGTAGCAAAAACATAATAAGCACGGCAATAAAATATTTCATCAACTCAACTCTAATTATTTATACTTATCGATTCCTAGAATATCGCAGAGAGATGAATTTTGTCCAAACTTTCTGTCTTCTTTAAAATTTTTGGCGGGTGGCCATATCAATAAAAAAACCGCCATATCCAAACGGGGGAGAAATGATATGGCGGTCTTTTTAAATGAAAGGAACATTTTGGGGTATGTTCTTTGTTGGTGTGGGGCTTGGGGTAACTCCCGGGAGCCATCCATTCCCCACATTTCCAACCTAATAAAGCATCGCGTATTAAAATAGTGCTATGATTTTTCTGCGGTGATGCATTTTTTGCATCACCTTTTTGGTTTTTTTGGGGGCTGTTGTTTTTGCAGGTAATTAAACCCTCGCACGCGCTAGTTGCTTGTCAGGATAGCTACCCCTATTAATACCAGTGCCAATGCGCCTCTGGATATCATCGGAACAGCTTTCATAAAGGTCGGATTGGGCGGTGTGCCAGCTTTAGCCGAGCGGTTTAAATGGATGTTTAAGCCAGCAAGGACAAGTAGCAAAAGGCTTGCCCCCAGTAATTTTAGATGAAACGCCCAGCCTAAATCAAAGCTGGCATAAACCAGATAGGTGAGGGCGATACCAGTCCCCCATAACAGGATAATCGCCGCCAGCGCGATCCTTGCCAGCGTCTTGATGCTGGCCTGAACCGGTGCGGCAGGTTTCATGCCTGCCTTTTGATGGTTTTTAGCAAGGATAGCCCCTGCAACCCCCAGACCGCCTGCAAGAAACAGCCCCAGATAATGAAAAAATTTTAATAAAATGATGCTGGTCATAAATACTCCCTGATATACCCTATTGTGACAGGCGACAGGCCAGCCCTCAATGGTTTTTTGCCAGCTATTAACCTATGCTAGGATACAGATAAAAGCGATGAATAAAGCCATTAAAAACATCTTTTTTGTTTTGTTTTTTCTATTTTTTAACAATGCAGTATATTCAGATATTCAAGTGAATATTGAGCGTGTTGGCGAGCCTATTGCCCACCCCTGGGGTGTCAGCCAGATAGATGGTTCGCACTATCTGGTTACCGCACGTTCCGGCGAATTATTTAAGTTGGATATCAATACAGGCCAGCATCAGCCAATTTCCAATGTCCCGGCGGTCTTTGCCAAAAGGCAGGGGGGATTGCTGGATGTTGGAATAGAAAATAGCACGGTCTATCTCTGTTATAGTCGGCCGATGCTAGATGGCAAGGCGGCCACCGCCCTCTATCGCGCAGAATTGGCAGGAAATGCATTGCAGGGTGGAAAGGTGCTTTTTACCTCTAATTTTTTATCCACTTCCGGCCATCATTTCGGGTGCCGAATAGTGCTGGTAGAGGATTTTATCTATCTCGCCCTTGGCGAGCGCGGTGAGCGAGACACAGCCCAGGATAACGCCCTATATTCAGGGGCGGTTATTCGTTTGACCAAAGAAGGCCATCGTGCCCCGGCCAGCGGTGATAATTGGCCAAAAGGGGTTTTCACCAAAGGCCATCGCAACCCGCAAGGCATGGCACGTCATCCGCGCACTGGCGAGATATGGCTGCATGAGCATGGCCCCAAAGGCGGGGATGAGATTAATATTTTACAGGCCGGGGCAAATTATGGCTGGCCAATAGTCAGCCATGGGCGCGAATATTATGGCGGCAAAGTAGGAGAGGGGCTAACAAAGGCAGAAGGGTTTGCCGATCCTGCCTGGGTATGGATACCCTCTATCGCCCCGTCCGGCATGGCTTTTTATGACAGGGATATGTTTCCCGAGCTGAAAGGCGGGCTTTTGGTTGGCTCTCTTAAATTCCGTAGCCTGTATCATCTGCGTCTGGAAGGTGAAAAACCTGCCTCAGAAGAAGTGATATTAAAACAGAAAATTGGCCGGATACGCGATGTAATGGTCGCTGAAGATGGCGCAATATTGTTGTTAAGCGATGAAGTAAATGGCGGGCTGTATCGCCTGTCGCGCGACTGAAAGTCTCTGCAGTTCAGGAAAGGTGATGCAAATAGGCAATCTCTTTTAATATCTTGTCCTGCAACTGGTTAAAGCGCGGGTCTGGCTGCTGGCCAATAATGCGTGCGCCCAGGGGATCATCGGCGGTGATGGCCGCCCCGCTCATGGTTTGCAACACCGCATGACCGCAAAAGGGAACATGGGTCTCAGAATAGCCCCCTTCATGGGCCATCACCAGCTTGCCATTGGTAAAATCCATCAGCATTTTTGTCAGCAGGGCAAAATCAGCTGCCCCCAAAAGCATCCGCGAGAGCGGATCAACCCCCGAGGCATCAAAGCCGCACGCAACCACCACGATATCCGGGTTAAAGGCGCACAGTTTTGGCATCACTAGCCGCTTAAAAGCATATTGATAAGCGGTACTTCCACCGCCTGGTATCAATGGGATATTCAAATTGGATAAAGGGGCGTTCTGGCCGCCTGTATCGCCTGCATCGCCGCTATCAATGGGATAGTTGCGTTCTTGATGGATGGAAATGGTCAGGACATTCGGATCATCATAAAAAATATGCTCTGTGCCATTGCCGTGATGCACATCCCAATCAACAATCACCACGCGCTCTGCCTTGCCAGCCTTTCGCGCAACTTGCACCGCGACCGCAATATTATTGAACAGACAAAAGCCATTTGGATAATCTGGCAGGCAGTGATGGCCAGGTGGGCGCGACAGGGCATAGGCATTTTTATGCCTCCCGTCCAGAACCGAAAAAAGCGCGTCTATGACCAGTCCGGTAGAGAGGCTGGCAATCTCGAAACCGCCTGGCCCAAAAGGCGTGCGCAAGCCAAGAATACCGCCCTTGTCATCCGATAGCGCCTTAAAGTCGTCCAGATAGCTTTTCGGGTGGATAAGGGCTAACTCATCTATACTGGCCAGCCTGTCCGGGCTTTGGCTGTCCAGCTCTGCCAGTAATCCGGTCACCTCAATCAGGTTCTTCATGCGGCGTTTGGTTTCCGGGGCTTCTGGCAGAAAGCCTGTACTGGTTGGCTCTACCAGACCGCCAACAGGAAGCAAAAAGGCATAATTTCCTGCCCCGTGCCAGAAACATTTCTCATGCCAGAAAAAGCCTGTTTTTAACGCATCTGTCATTGAATTACCTCTTGACCGCTTGCTGAAATTTCCGCTCTGCTTGTCAGCGTAAAACGTTTTTCTGCCTGCGTCATTAAGAGATAAAAAATTATGCTTACCTTTACCAAGCCCTTTACCCAGCAAGAACCCATTCCCGAAGCCGGTATTCAGCAAGCTCTGGAGATTTTAAGGCATGGGCGCTTGCATCGCTATAATGTAGCTGGCGATGAAATATCGGAAGTCAGCTTGCTAGAGCAGGAATATGCCAAATGGCAGGGTGCGCGCTATTGCGTGGCGACCGCCTCGGGCGGGCAGGCGATACAGCTTGGCTTGCGGGTATGCGGGGTAAGGCCGGGCGATAAGGTGCTGGCAAATGCCTATACGCTTGCGCCTGTTCCCGGGGCTATCCATGCGGTTGGGGCAGAGGCTGTACTGGTGGAAATTGATGCAGATTATCATATTGACCTATCGAATCTGGAAGAGATGGCACAGCGCAGCGGGGCAAAAACATTGCTGTTGTCACATATGCGCGGCCATATTGCCGATATGGAGGCATTGATGGCGATTGCGCGCGCCCATCACATCAAGGTGGTTGAGGATTGCGCCCATACGATGGGGGCGAAATGGCAAAATAAACGTTCTGGCAATTTTGGCGATGTGGCCGCTTTTTCAACCCAGACCTACAAGCATATGAATTCAGGCGAGGGCGGGTTTTTGACCACAAATGATGATGAAATGGCCGCCCGGGCGATTGTGCATTCCGGCTCTTATATGCTGTATGGCCGGCATGGCACCTTGCCGCCCGATGAAGTGTTCGAAAAAATAAAGCTGGAGAGTGCCAATTTTTCCTGTCGTATGGATAATTTGCGCGCCACAATTATTCGCAGTCAGATGCCACATCTGGACAAGAATATCGATAGATGGAATCAGCTTTATGATACGCTATTTGCCGCGTTGGAAAAAATAGACGGCATTGATATTCCGACGCGCAAGCAGGCTGAATTTTATGTAGGCTCCTCCATACAATTCAAGCTGAAAGCTGTTTCAGCCAGTGATATTCCCGATTTTCTGGCCAGATGCGCGGCGCGCGGGGTGGAATTAAAATGGTTTGGGGCAGACCAGCCAGCGGCCTTTACCAGCCGCTATGATAGCTGGCGATATATCCCTGATTTGCCTGATTTGCCAGCGACCAAAGCTGCGCTGGCCAAGACAGTGGATATGCGTATTCCGCTGACCTTTGATGTGGCTGATTGCCAGATCATTACGCAAATTATTGCTGAGGAAATGGCAGATTATCGCGCCCATGCCGGATAGAAAAAGCCGAAACAAAATCCCTTAAAAATTCTGTTATCCCAGCCGAAAACGTACCCGGCACTTATGGCGAAGCCGTCTTGTCACCACCCCTTGCGGGCTACTGGCGGAAATATGGCCGCAATCAAAACAGATTATCTGCCAATCTGTACCGCTATCATCAAAGGCGGTTTTATAGGCAGAGCTGTGCAAGTGGCATTCCGGGCAAGTGACCTGCAAGTATGCCGGTTGGGGGGTATCAGATATTTCAGTTGATAGGTTTGTCTGTTTGGTCATATCCTTTTGATCCTGTCCTTTAATATAGGTGACAAAGCTGTTTAATTCGATAAAAAAGCAAAGGTAGAAACATTTGATGCCGTCGGGAGAGGGCCTTGATGAACAAAAACAGGCAGAATTTTTGGGTCACAATACTGGTTTTTGGGGCATCTCTTGGCGTTACAGGCTGGGTCATGCTGGTGATACCGGAGCTGCATTTTATCTATAAGGAATTAATGCCTGTGCTGGGCAAGGGCAAATATCTGGCCTTTATACTCATGGGGCTAGCAATGTTTATCTGTTTGCCAGTTTTTATAACGCAAAAACTGGTTGGCGCTATCCTGCCAGCCTATCGCGGCAGCTGGCCTGAAAAAATAGCGATGGGGGGTGCGATTATCCTGTCTGTGCTACTATCGCGCAGCTTTATGTAAGGGCTGTGGCAAGGGCGAATAGTACATTGATGGAAAGGGGCAGGATTTTGCCAAAATCGGCCCAGCTTAACTGGTATTTATTTGACCATACAGAGCCTGTTTTCATGGCCTTTTGGCAGTTTGTGCGCAGCTATCTGGAAGAACAGGGGATAGAGACAGGCAGCAACCTGTATGATGCAAAATGCAATACTATCAGCCTTGCCAGAGAGGGGCGGTTGATGCTGGGACAGATGTGCGGATTGAACTTTTCGCGCTATCGAAAGGAATTACCCGGCTATATTGGCAGTTTTATTCTGACAGAAGAGGGCGTGCCAGAGGGCTATTACCATAGTGTGATTATTGCCTCAAAAAAGCTGGAAAAGATTTCTATAGATGATTTGCCGATAAATGAATTACGCGCTGCCATTAGCGAAAAAGACAGCTATTCCGGGCGTTTTGCCCTCTATCAGGCGCTGGTGCGAAGTCCAAACCTCTGCGCGTATGGCGAGGTTAGCTATACAGGCGCACATCGCGGCACGCTGTCAGCGATTTCTTGCGGGCAGGCGGATATTGGCGCGATAGATTGCCTAACCTGGCATATGCTGCAATCTGCCTGTCCTGAACAGGTGACAAAGGTCAAAGTGATTGGCACCAGCCGGCCTGTTCCTGCCCCGCCACTGGTAAGCGGCCTGGCAGAGCATAGCGAAAAGCTGGTCTTATTAAAAAAAGCCATAAAGGCCGCGTTTAAAGAGGATAAACTATCTGCCGGGATGAAAAATATAGGTATTTTGGGATGCAAGCCCCTGACACGCGCACATTATGATATATTTGGGGCATATAAAATCTGAATAGAATTTGCGTTTTTTGGAATTCCTTTTATTCTCAAAGCCGCAAAGGAAAAAGTTAAAGACAAAAGCGCGTAATTGAAGGGTGGTAAAGATGTTTGGTGCAAGAAGTATTCTGGTAATATGCAGCTTGCTTTTGCTTGCTTCCTGTTCGGCAAAGTCACTTATTAACACAGTTGGACAGCAAGCCAGCGCGCTATTTGCCCCGATACAAGCGCGTGTTCACCATCCCGCAGGCGATTTTGTGGCGAATGAGGATACGCCTTACAGCCTGCAGCTGCTAGTAGAGGATGTTGATATCCCCTATGGCGATAAGCTGACCTTTTCTAAGGTAGAATTGCCAGATTGGCTGGGGCTAAGCCGCGATGGCTTGCTAAAAGGCACGCCGAAAAATGCCGATGTTGGCTCGGATGAAATTATTGTCCGGGTAACAGACAGATCCGGCCAGTCAGATGATGCGGTATTCATGATCACTGTCGTCAATACAAATGATGCCCCGAAATTTGTGACCACCAGCCTGCCTGTTGCAATACAGGATAGCGCCTATGAAATGATGGTTGAGGTTATGGATGATGATATCCCGCATGGCGATGTGATGCGCTTCAAGCTGGCAGACGGGCCTGACTGGTTGCAGATTTCAAAAGACGGTATGCTGGGCGGTACACCCGCCAATGCTGATGTAGGCGACCATATTGTGGTGATTGTTCTGTCTGATAAAGCCGGGGCTACCATACAAAAAGAGTTCAAGTTAAAGGTTGAAAATATCAATGATGCCCCTGTTTTCATAACAAGTAACAGGAAATAACAACCAATGGCTGGTCTGCAAGAGCTTGAAATCGGTTTTGATGTTCCGGCCGAAATCGGTATGTCTGTTGAGGAGGTGCAAACCCCTGCCTTGCTGATTGATCTGGATGCGTTTGAGGCAAATTTGAAGCGTATGCGCCAGCTGGCAGAGCGTTATCACGTCCAGCTCCGTGCCCATGCAAAAATGCATAAATCGGTGGATGTATCACGCCGGCAAATGGAAATTGGCGGGGCAATGGGAATTTGCTGTCAAAAAGTTTCCGAAGCCGAGGTGTTTGCCAGAGCCGGCTTTGATAATATCTTGATCACCAACCAGATTATTGACACAAGAAAAATCAATCGAATGGTGTCCTTTTGCGCGCCTGGCCGTCGGGTGATTTGCTGTGTGGATGATATGGCCAATCTGGCTGATTTATCCGCAGCAGCAAGCTGCAAGGGAGTTATTCTGGAATGTCTGGTAGAGCTGGAATGCGGCTCGCAGCGATGCGGGGTGAGTGATCTGGCAAAGCTGGTAGAGATAGCGCGTGCCATTGAAGATGCAGAGGGGCTGAAATTTAGCGGCATACAATCCTATAATGGCCGGGTACAGCATCACCAGAGCTTTGCCGAACGCCAGGCAGTGGAAAGAAAAGTGGCGGCTGTCACCGGGCAAGCTGTTGATGCGTTAAAAAAGGCTGGCTTGGGGTGCGAGATTGTTAGCGGCGGCGGGACAGGCTCTTTTGCCTTTGAGGCAGAATCAGGCATATTTAACGAAATTCAATGTGGTTCCTATGCCTTTATGGACGCTGATTACGGGCGTATTGAAAATGAGAGTGGCCAGCGTTTCGACCAGGCAGAATGGCAAAATGCCCTGTTTTTGCTGACCAGCATTGTCAGTACCGCACAGGATGGCCGGGCTGTATGTGATGCCGGGCTAAAGGTGCAGTCTGTCGATAGTGGCTTGCCGGTGATTTATGGGCGCAAGGATGTGCGTTATATCCAATGTTCAGATGAACATGGCGTTATTGAGGATAAAAATAAATGTCTATCGCTAAAAGACAGGCTGATGCTGGTACCCGGGCATTGCGATCCAACCTGTAATTTGCATGACTGGTATGTCGGGGTGCGCGGCGACAAGGTTGAAGCCTTATGGCCTGTCTCGGCACGTGGCAAGGCCTGGTAGCTTTTTTAGGCGGCTGGCATTAATTTAGCCTGCCTATCCCGGCTTAAAATCCATAACACAATGCCCAGATTTAGCACATTCCAGGCAATACCATTGATAAAGGCGGCCTGATAGGAACCGGTTAGCTCGTAAATCCAGCCAGACATCCAGCCGCCCAGTGCCATACCGATAATAGTCATCATAATGACAAAGCCAATACGCGCTCCGGCTTCTTTAGGTGGCAGGAATTCGCGTACCACCAGCGCATAGCTGGGCACAATCCCGCCTTGCGAGAGGCCAAAAATCAGGCTGACTACATATAATGAGGCCATCCCGTCAAAGGGCAAATACATCACCAGCGCGATGCCTTGTGCAAAAGAGCCAAGTAAAAGCGTGCGAATACCGCCTATACGGTCAGCTATCAGTCCGGAAGCTATCCGGCTTACCACCCCGCCAAACAGCATAAGCGATAACATCTCTGCCCCCACTGCAGGG
>Ga0181591_10004690_pt1 | contig 11885 bp, 6 predicted proteins | sample 071ome_33_FD_133757 | JGI IMG/M metagenome (GOLD analysis project Ga0181591, IMG submission 133757) | Coastal salt marsh microbial communities from the Groves Creek Marsh, Skidaway Island, Georgia - 071412AT metaG (megahit assembly) | ecosystem: Environmental > Aquatic > Marine > Intertidal zone...
AAAAGAGCAGGACACAACGGTTGCTTACCGTCGTTCTTGCCGTGAAGGTGTGTGTGGTTCTGACGGTATGAACATCAATGGCAAAAATGGCCTGGCATGTATCACACCGCTGTCGGAAGCGACCAAAGGAAAAATGGATAAGCTGGTACTGCGTCCATTGCCTGGTTTGCCGGTCATCCGTGATTTGGTGATCGACATGAGCATGTTCTATCAGCAGTTTGAGAAGGTTCAGCCGTTCCTGCAGAACGATAAGCCGGCACCGGCAATCGAGCGTCTGCAGTCTCCGGAAGAGCGTGAGAAGCTGGATGGCCTGTACGAGTGTATTCTGTGTGCATGTTGTTCTACCGCGTGTCCGTCTTTCTGGTGGAATCCGGATAAGTTCGTTGGTCCTTCTGGTCTGTTGCAGGCTTACCGCTTCCTGGCGGATAGCCGTGACACCAAAACGGATGAGCGATTGGCAGCATTGAGTGACCCATTCAGCGTTTTCCGTTGCCGTGGGATCATGAATTGTGTCAATGTATGCCCGAAAGGTCTGAACCCGACCCGGGCTATTGGTCACATCCGTGACATGCTGCTGAGCCAGCAGCTGTAAGGGATTACCACAGACCGACCGTGTGGTATTAGACGTAAGTTGGGCTGGACACACAGCCCACTTGCGTTAACATTTTTTCAAGAATAGCGCCCACAAAGCGCTATTTTTAACTAAGCTAGTTTGATAGTTGAGGGAACGGGGCATCCCCGGTTCAACTCAGAGGCATTTCAACTTATCCGGTTGGCCCTTCCGCATGCCGTTTTTTAGCGTAATGAGTCGGTGCGTGCACTCTGCAGGTGAATCCCTCGTTTTAAGTTAAAACAGGGTGGTCGTACAACATGCACGAGCAGACAATGGAGCAACTATGGAGCACCTCGCAACTGGCGGGTGGCAACGTTGCTTACGTGGAAGAGCTCTTCGAAACCTATCTCCGCGATCCAAACGAAGTCCCGGAAGAGTGGCGAACTTATTTTGATCAGCTTCCACGCGTCGACGAAAACACATCCGTCGACACGCCTCATAAGCCCATTCGGGAACAATTTCTTCTCATTTCCAAAAACCAGAATCGTTTACGTCCGGCCTCACAAGCAACAGTGAGTTCCGATTTTGATCGTAAACAAGTTCAGGTGCTGCAACTGATTAATGCCTATCGCGGCCGTGGTCACCAGCATGCCAAGCTTGATCCTCTGAACTTAATGGAACGTGAAACGGTGCCTGATCTTGACCTGGGGTTCCATGGTTTATCGCAGGCTGACCTGGACGTGACGTTTCAGACCGGTTCATTGTTTATCGGTCAGGAAGAAGCCAAGTTAAAAGACATTGTTGACGCGCTGGAGCTGACCTACTGCGGTACAGTGGGTTCTGAATACATGCACATCGTTAACACAGCAGAGCAGCGTTGGTTTCAACAGCGTCTGGAAAGTGTTCGTGCCCATCCGAGATTCGGCGATGAAGTTAAGTTGCATTTGCTTGAGCGTTTGACCGCCGGTGAAGGTCTTGAGAAATATCTGGGCTCACGTTATCCGGGTGTTAAGCGATTTGGTCTGGAAGGGGGTGAAAGCTTAATTCCGTTAATGGATGAGCTGATCCAGCGCTCTGGAACTTACGGTGCCAAAGAAATTGTTATTGGTATGGCGCACCGTGGTCGTTTGAATACTCTGATCAATACGCTGGGTAAAAAGACTTCCGACCTGTTTGATGAGTTTGATGGCAAAGCCCAGTACGTTTCTCACGGCGACGTGAAGTACCACCAGGGTTTCTCCTCAAACGTTATGACCTCCGGTGGCGAAGTGCATCTGGCGCTGGCATTTAACCCATCCCATTTGGAAATTGTTTCTCCGGTGGTTGAAGGTTCTGTTCGCGCTCGTCAGGACCGTCGTGAAGATGAAACCGGTGAAAAAGTGGTTCCGGTTCTTATTCACGGTGATTCAGCTTTTGCTGGCCAGGGTGTGGTGATGGAAACGTTCCAGTTATCGCAGACCCGGGCTTATAAAACCGGCGGTACGATCCATATCGTTATCAATAATCAAGTCGGTTTCACCACCTCTCGTCGCGATGATAATCGCTCTACTGAATACTGTACCGATGTTGCCAAGATCGTTGAAGCGCCGATCCTGCATGTGAACGGCGACGACCCTGAAGCCGTTCTGTTTGTGACTCAGCTGGCGGTGGACTACCGCAATGAGTTTAAAAAGGATGTGGTTATCGATTTGGTATGCTACCGCCGTCGCGGTCACAACGAAGCCGACGAGCCGTCTGGCACTCAACCGCTGATGTACGCCAAAATCAAATCACAAAAGACTACCCGTGATCTGTACGCGGCGAAGTTGATTTCAGAAGGTGTACTGACCCAGGAACAGTCAAAAGAATACGAAGAAGACTACCGCACCGCACTGGACAATGGTTTGCATGTTGCCAAAAGTCTGGTGAAGGAGCCGAATGAAGAGTTGTTCGTTGACTGGACGCCGTATCTTGGGCACGAATGGACGGCTAAGTCTGACACCTCTTTTGACTTTAAGCGTCTGCAGGAACTGGCCAATAAGCAGCTGGAAGTGCCCGAAGGCTTTGCTGTCCAGCGTCAGGTCAGCAAAATTCTGGAAGATCGTCGCAAGATGGCCGCTGGCGCCTTGCCGATTAACTGGGGCTTTGCTGAGACTATGGCGTATGCCACCTTGCTGGACGAAGGCCACTCGGTACGTATGACTGGCCAGGATGTTGGTCGTGGTACTTTCTCTCACCGTCACGCCGTGTTGCACAACCAGAAAGACGGCGAAGCGTATATTCCACTGCGTAACCTGAAAGAAGACCAGCCTGCGTTCGACCTCTACGACTCCACCCTTTCGGAAGAGGCGGTGCTGGCTTTTGAATACGGCTACTCCACAACAACACCGGGTGCACTGGTGATCTGGGAAGCGCAGTTTGGTGATTTTGCCAATGGCGCGCAGGTTGTGTTCGACCAGTTTATTTCCTCTGGCGAGCATAAATGGGGTCGTTTATGTGGTCTGACCATGCTGCTGCCACACGGCTATGAAGGCCAGGGGCCGGAACACTCGTCAGCACGTCTGGAGCGTTATCTGCAGCTTTGTGCTGAGCATAATGTTCAGATTTGTGTGCCGACCACACCGGCGCAGGTGTATCACATGTTGCGTCGCCAGGTGATTCGCCCACTGCGTAAACCACTGGTGGTGATGTCGCCGAAGAGCTTGTTGCGTCACAAACTGGCGACCAGCACTTTGGAAGAGCTGGCTGACGGCCACTTCCAGACCGTACTGAATGAAATTGATGAGCTGGATCCTGCTAAGGTGAAGCGCGTTGCTTTGTGTTCCGGCAAGGTGTACTACGATCTGCTGGAGCGTCGCCGTGCTGAGGGTATCGAAGACGTTGCCATCGTACGGATTGAGCAGCTGTACCCATTCCCGGCAGATGATCTGGGCGAAGTATTACAACAGTACAGTAACGTTAAAGAAGTATTTTGGGTTCAGGAAGAGCCGATGAATATGGGGGCATGGTACAGCAGCCAGCACCATATGCGTCGCGCCGTGGCCGACCTGAATGAGAAGTTACATCTGGAATACGCCGGTCGCGCAGCGTCAGCATCACCTGCTGCCGGTTATATGGCGCTCCATCTGGAGCAACAAGAACAATTGATCCGTGACGCCTTAGGGCTTCAGGGCTAATCGCAGGAATATTAAGGAAAACATCAATGAGCATCGAAATTAAGGCACCCACGTTTCCTGAATCTGTTGCCGATGGCACAGTTGCAACCTGGCACAAACAGCCAGGCGAAGCAGTCCAGCGAGATGAGTTAATTGTCGATATTGAAACCGATAAGGTGGTTCTGGAAGTTGTCGCGCCAGCGAACGGCTCGCTGAAGAATATTCTCAAAGAAGAAGGTGATGTGGTTCTCAGTGATGAGGTACTGGCCGTCTTTGTTGAGGGTGATGTTGCCGCTGATGCACCAGCAGAAGCACCGGCCGAGGCTGAAAGTGAAGGTTCTGATGATTCAGCTTCAGACGACGCGGTTGCCGGGCCTGCTGCGCGTAAGCTTGCGGCAGAAAAAGGCGTCAACCTGGCCGATGTGAAAGGTACCGGCAAAGGTGGTCGTGTCACCAAAGAAGATGTGCAGAACCATCTGAAAGCGGCACCGGCAGCTCCTGCGGCTGCAACCAAAGCAGCCTCAGCACCTGCTGCTAAGGCAGCCGATAATGCGCCTGCCATGAATTTACCCGCTGGAGAGCGGATCGAAAAACGCGTTCCGATGACACGTCTGCGTGCCACCATCGCACGTCGTTTGGTCGAAGCTCAACAAAATGCGGCCATGTTAACCACTTATAATGAGGTGAACATGAAGCCTGTGATGGAGCTGCGCGCTAAATACAAAGATCGCTTCGAGAAAGCCCATGGCGTCAAGTTAGGCTTTATGTCGTTCTTTACCAAAGCCGCGACCGAAGCTTTGAAACGCTTCCCGGCAGTGAACGCTTCTATTGATGGCAACGACATGGTTTATCACGGCTATCAGGACATTGGTGTTGCTGTATCCTCTGACCGCGGTTTGGTTGTGCCTGTGTTGCGTGATACTGATGGTATGGGGCTGGCGGAAATTGAAAGCACCATCGCAGATTTCGGTAAGCGTGCGCGTGACGGTAAGCTCGGTATTGAAGAAATGCAGGGCGGTACTTTCACCATTTCTAACGGCGGTATTTTTGGCTCTCTGATGTCAACTCCGATCCTGAATCCACCGCAGACCGCGATTATGGGAATGCACAAAATTCAGGAGCGTCCAATGGCAGTCGATGGTGAAGTGGTTATTCTGCCAATGATGTACCTGGCACTGTCATACGATCACCGTATGATCGATGGCAAAGAAGCGGTGCAGTTCCTGGTTACCATCAAGGAGTTGCTGGAAGATCCAGCCCGCCTGCTGTTAGACATTTAATCGGATAGTTTTAAGGAAAACGAAATGAGCAAAAAGTTTGATGTGGTAGTTATCGGTGGTGGCCCTGCCGGTTATGTTGCTGCTATCCGTTGCGCCCAGCTGGGCCTGGAAACCGCTTGTATCGACAAGTGGATTAATAAAGAAGGTAAAGCCGTATTTGGCGGTACCTGCCTGAATGTGGGTTGTATTCCATCCAAGGCATTGCTCGATACTTCACACAAGTACGAAGAAGCGAAAGAAAAATTCTCCGTGCACGGTATCAGCACCGGTGATGTTGACATCAATATCGCCGACATGCTCAAGCGCAAAGATCAGATTGTGAAAAATCTGACAATGGGTGTTGCCACGCTGTTTAAAGCAAATGGTGTTACACCACTGGAAGGTACCGGTAAATTACTGGCAGGTAAGAAGGTCGAATTCACCAGTCATGGTGGCGCGACCGAAACCATTGATGCCGATAATGTCATTATTGCAACGGGTTCTGTGCCGGTGAATATCCCGCCTGCTCCCCTGACTGACGACATCATTGTTGATTCAACCGGTGCGCTGGAGTTCAGCGAAGTGCCCAAGCGTCTGGGTGTGATTGGTGCCGGTGTGATCGGCTTGGAATTGGGCAGTGTTTGGGGCCGTCTGGGTGCTGAGGTCGTTGTGCTGGAAGCGCAGGATAACTTCTTGCATCTGGTCGATCAGACCGTTGCTAAAGAAGCGAAAAAACTGTTCACCAAGCAAGGCATGGACATTCGTGTGGGTGCACGTGTAACCGGTTCTGAAGTTAAGGGTAAAGAAGTTACGGTTACTTACCAGGACAGCGAAGGCGAAAAATCCGAGACTTTTGACAAGTTGATCGTTGCGGTTGGTCGTCGTCCGTTCACTGAAGGGCTGTTGTCCGGTGATTGCGGCGTCAATATGGATGAACGTGGTTTTATCTTTGTTAACGAGCACTGCGCTACGGATGCTCCGGGGGTTTATGCTGTTGGGGACGTGGTTCGAGGCCCAATGCTGGCGCATAAAGCGTCAGAAGAAGGTGTGATGGTGGCAGAGCGTATTGCCGGCCACAAAGCACAGCTGAACTATGATGTGATTCCATCAGTTATTTATACCCACCCGGAAATTGCCTGGGTAGGTAAGACTGAAGACGAATTGAAAGCGTCGGGAGAATCCTACAATGTAGGCATGTTCCCATTTGCTGCTAATGGTCGTGCTATGGCCGCAGCCGATACGGACGGTTTTGTTAAGATCGTTGCCGATGCTGAAACTGACCGTATTCTGGGAGCCAGCGTTATCGGTCCGAATGCCGGTGACCTGGTTCAGCAAATTGTGGTGGCGATGGAATTTGGTTCCACTGCCGAAGACGTTGGCATGATGGTGTTCTCACACCCGAGTATTTCCGAAGCTGTGCATGAGGCTGCTCTGGCCGTTAATAATGCAGCGATTCATAAAGCGAATCGTAAGCCGAAGAAAAAATAGCCAACTCAGGAATTAAGTAAGTGCCCGGATTTCCGGGCCTTACTTTATGGCTGAATGGTACTGATGTGTCTTCAGTAAGTCCGACAAAATTGGGGCATTCAGTTAACACAGGTTGCCGGGTAACCCCCGGCTCTAGACAAGAAACAGGACAAAAGCGATGAACCTTCACGAATATCAGGGTAAGCAGCTTTTCGCTCAGTATGGTCTGCCAGTGTCGAAAGGCGTTGCAGCAAAAACTGTCGAAGAAGCGGTAGCAGCAGCTGACGAAATCGGTGGTGACAAATGGGTAGTTAAAGCCCAGGTACATGCCGGCGGACGTGGTAAAGCCGGTGGTGTAAAGCTGGTTTCTTCTAAAGATGAAATCAAGGCGTTTGCAGAAAACTGGCTGGGTAAGAATCTGGTGACTTATCAGACTGACGAAAACGGTCAGCCTGTTAGTCGCATTCTGGTGGAAAGCTGCACCGATATCGCGAGTGAACTGTATCTGGGGGCGGTGGTAGACCGTTCGACCCGTAAAATCGTTTTCATGGCATCGACAGAAGGTGGTGTGGAAATTGAAAAAGTAGCTGAAGAAACACCCGAAAAAATTCTCAAAGCCACGATTGATCCATTGACCGGTGCACAACCGTATCAAGGCCGTGAGCTGGCGTTTAAGCTGGGTCTGGAAGGCGATCAGATCAAACAATTCACCAAGATCTTCATGGGTCTGGCGAAGTTGTTCGAAGAAAAAGATCTGGCACTGATCGAAATTAACCCGCTGGTCATCAAAGACGATGGCAATCTGCACTGTCTGGATGCCAAGCTGGGTGTTGATGGTAATGCACTGTACCGTCACAAAGACCTGCAGGAAATGAACGATCCATCACAAGAAGATGCCCGTGAAGCAGAAGCGGCTGAGTGGGATCTGAACTATGTCGCACTGGATGGCAACATCGGTTGCATGGTGAACGGTGCTGGCCTGGCGATGGGTACTATGGATATGGTTGCTCTGCACGGCGGTTTCCCGGCTAACTTCCTCGACGTTGGCGGTGGTGCGACGAAAGAACGTGTTGCGCATGCCTTCAAATTGATTTTGTCGGATGACAAAGTAAAGGCGGTTCTGGTTAACATCTTCGGTGGTATCGTTCGTTGCGACATGATCGCAGAGGGTATCATTGGTGCCGTTAAAGAAGTGGGCGTTAACGTTCCTGTGGTTGTGCGTCTGGAAGGCACCAATGCTGATCTGGGTAAAAAAGTTCTGGATGAGTCGGGTTTAGACATCATTGCAGCTCAATCTTTAACAGACGCTGCGGTACAAGCAGTTAAAGCGGCGGGGAACTAAGACATGTCCATTCTGATTAACAAAGACACTAAAGTTATCTGCCAGGGCTTTACTGGTGGTCAGGGTACTTTCCACTCTGAGCAGGCAATCGCTTACGGTACGCAAATGGTCGGTGGTGTCACACCGGGTAAAGGTGGTACTGAACACCTCGGTCTGCCGGTCTTTAACACCGTTGCCGAAGCGGTCGAAGCGACGGGTGCCGATGCATCGGTTATCTATGTGCCAGCGCCTTTCTGTAAGGATTCTATCCTGGAAGCAGCGAATGCCGGTATTAAGCTGATCGTATGCATTACTGAGCATATTCCGGTTCTGGATATGCTGGAATGTAAAGTGAAGTGTGATGAGTTGGGTGTCCGTTTGATCGGTCCTAACTGTCCGGGTGTTATTACCCCGGGAGAATGTAAAATCGGTATTATGCCGGGTCACATTCACTTGCCAGGTAAAGTCGGCATCGTATCCCGTTCCGGTACGCTGACGTACGAAGCGGTTAAGCAAACGACCGATTACGGTTTTGGCCAGTCTACCTGTGTGGGTATCGGTGGTGACCCGATTCCTGGTTCTAACTTCATTGACGTTCTGGAAATGTTCCAGAACGATCCGCAAACCGAAGCCATCGTTATGATCGGTGAAATCGGTGGTACGGCTGAAGATGAAGCGGCGGCCTACATCAAAGAAAACGTTACTAAGCCGGTGGTTTCATACATTGCCGGTGTTACGGCGCCTAAAGGCAAACGTATGGGTCACGCGGGTGCCATCATCTCTGGTGGTAAAGGTACGGCTGATGAGAAGTTTGCCGCACTGGAAGACGCGGGTGTTAAAACCGTTCGTTCACTGGCTCAAATCGGTGAAGCGCTGAAAGAAGTGACTGGCTGGTAATCGCTGTTCACCTTCCAAAAAACCCGCTTCGGCGGGTTTTTTTATGCCTGTCGCTTGTGATGGCGCTGCAATTTCCGTAGCAGGTCGGCTCATCTGCGATGTATGGTAGCAAGATTGACGCCCGCTGCAGCCACGTCAGCACCAGATGCTACCTTAGTGGGTCCCCTCCTTGGTCTTATAGTCGGTGTGCTTCTCCTCACCTATCGTTGGGATATTGATCACTGGAGGAGGCCGTATGAGCTACCAACAACAATATAAAGCTTCTATCGATCAGCCTGAGCAATTCTGGGCTGAGCAGGCCAGTAAGATTCACTGGTTTCGGCAACCCCGGGCGATTCTCAGTCGTGATGAAAACGGTGTTGATCGCTGGTTCGCTGATGGTGAGCTCAATACAGCCTATCTCGCTTTGGATCATCATGTACTGAATGGCCGTGGTGCTCAGACGGCACTGATTTATGATTCACCGGTTACGGGCCAGAAACGACGTTACAGCTACAGTGAACTGACCGAAGAAGTCGCCAGGTTTGCTGGCGTGCTTGCGGCTCAGGGGGTGGAAAAAGGCGATCGGGTGGTTATTTATATGCCGATGGTGCCCGAGGCCGCGGTAGCGATGCTGGCTTGTGCGCGGATCGGAGCGGTCCATTCGGTTGTTTTTGGTGGTTTCGCTCCGGGTGAACTAGCGGTGCGGATTGACGATGCCGAACCCAAAGTGGTGGTGTCTGCATCCTGCGGTATCGAAGTTGACCGTATCATTGAGTACAAGCCTATCCTGGATGAAGCCATTGCCATGGCTGACAGTAAGCCTTCCTGCTGCATTATTCTGCAACGACCGGAGCTAAGCTGTGACTTGACCGCGGGGCGCGACGTAGATTGGCATCAGGCGTTTGAGAAAGCGCAGCCGGCGGACTGTGTGGCCGTGGCTGCGACCGATCCGCTCTATATTCTCTATACATCAGGTACTACCGGTAAACCAAAGGGGGTCGTGCGCGACAATGGTGGCCACGCCGTTGCGATGAACTACTCCATGGATGTGGTGTATGACATGCACCCCGGAGATGTATTCTGGTCGGCATCGGATGTCGGTTGGGTGGTGGGCCATTCGTATATCGTATACGGGCCTCTGATTCGTGGCTGTACCACCGTGTTTTATGAGGGTAAACCCGTGCGCACCCCGGATGCCGGTGCATTCTGGCGAGTCTGCGAAGAGCATCAGGTGAAAGGTATTTTTGCGGCACCTACGGCATTTCGGGCGATACGCAAAGAAGACCCACAATGCAGTTTGGCAAAGCAGTACGATTTATCGGCACTGAAAACGGTGTTTATGGCGGGCGAACGCCTTGATCCGCCCACTTACGACTGGGTTGATCAGCATATTCAGCGCCCGATTGTGGATCACTGGTGGCAAACCGAAACCGGGTGGGCCATTGCCGGAAACCACATAGGTCTCGATCCTGGTACGCCAAAAGCCGGGTCTGTGACCCGTCCATCGCCGGGCTTTAATGTCCATATTCTTGATTCAAAGGGCAGCCCGGTGGCTGCAGGCGAGCAGGGTAGTATTGCGGTTAAGTTGCCTTTGCCACCAGGCTGTTTGCCAACCATCTGGCGTAATCATGAACGTTTTGAAGCGGGCTACCTCAATACCTATAAAGGGTATTACGTTACCGGAGATGGTGGTCTGCTTGATGGCGATGGCTACTTGTTTGTACTGGGGCGTACCGATGACATTATCAATGTTGCCGGGCACCGTTTGTCGACCGGAGAAATGGAAGAGGTGGTTGCCGGGCATGACGCGGTGGCTGAGTGTGCTGTCATCGGTCAGAACAGCGACTTAAAAGGCGAGGAGCCACTCGGTCTGGTGTTGTTGAAAGATGGCGTTCACGTGGATGAGGAACAGTTAAAACAAGAATTGGTTCAACGTGTACGTGACAGTATTGGTGCTGTCGCCAGCTTTAAAAATGCTGTGGTAGTACAGCGTCTGCCGAAAACCCGCTCCGGTAAAATCTTACGCACGGTGTTGCGCAACATCGCCAACAATGAAGAGTATGTGACGCCGTCGACCATTGACGACCCGGCTTGTTTGCAGGAAATTGAATTGGCGCTGATCGATAAGGGGTTGCGCTGAGTCTTTGAAACTCAGAGCCCGCCGGGAGCAGCTCTTTATGCTCCCGGTTGGTGAATAGTCACGTTTAATTCACACAGACGTCTACGGTCTTCAGAGACTGGGTAATCATTTCGACGGCAGTGTCCAGCATGTCATTCGCTTCCATGCTGCCCTGAGTCTGATGGCGGACGTTATCCGACGCCTTGAGGATTTCCGCTACATAGCGGTCTATTTCAGCCGCTGCCACGCTTTGTTGTTCGACAGCCGTCGCGACCTGAATATTCATCATCGCAACTTCGGCCATGCTTTGGGTCATTTCGCGTATCAGTGTCACGGCGTGATGGGACTGGGATTTACCTTCCTCTCCCTGGCGATTGGAGGTTTGTACCGCCTGAACCACATTATTAATAACTTCCTCAAAGCGATGCAATGTGGCTCTCACTTCATCGGTGCTGTCTGCTGTTCGTCGCGATAGCGCCCGCACTTCGTCTGCAACAACCGCAAAGCCGCGGCCGTGTTCACCGGCGCGTGCTGCCTCAATGGCGGCATTCAGTGCCAGCAGATTGGTTTGCTCGGCAATTTGCTCAATCGAATCCAGCACCACTTCCGTCCCTCGGTTAACGTCTTTTAATTCGGTGATGGCGGAAACCGCCTGACTGAGTTCATCCTGTAATGAGTTGATCGCATCCTGTGCCCGACAGGACTTCTCGGTGGTGCCGGTATGACTGAAAAAAACACCCTGAACGAAGCCGGATGTGCGGTTCGCCAGATCTGCCACTTCATGAATCGACGCATTTAATTCATGCACAGCGGTTGCTGACTTTTCCAGTTGGTCGTGCTCTTCATCGGTACTGCTGACGACGCCTGTGGTTGCTTTTTGAATCATTTCGGCAGCATGGGCGACCTGTTTGGCCGACTGATTAAAACTGGAAAACGCATTGCCCAGTTTTTCGTGCAGCCGGACAAAGGCAAAGTTCAGCACCTTGAGTTCGTTAGCCGTTTGTTGGTCAAGCTGGTTAACGTCCCTATCTGCGGCTGTTTCGACGACACGGTTTTTTAAACGTTTCACTGCGTTACTGATGGCTCGAGAAATACTGATGATTAACGCTGTAGTCAGCAGTGCTGCCAATATCAGAATCACTGCGCTGGATGA
>Ga0181591_10004702_pt1 | contig 11875 bp, 29 predicted proteins | sample 071ome_33_FD_133757 | JGI IMG/M metagenome (GOLD analysis project Ga0181591, IMG submission 133757) | Coastal salt marsh microbial communities from the Groves Creek Marsh, Skidaway Island, Georgia - 071412AT metaG (megahit assembly) | ecosystem: Environmental > Aquatic > Marine > Intertidal...
CTACTTTTAGACTTGATTTTTCAATCGTAGACTTCAATCTAAATGTTGATCCGGAGATTGAATCAATTTCAAATCTTACCGCTGTATTATATACCCAAGAATTTGCAAAAGTTTGTTTGAATGTTTTATTAGTTGATGGATTTTTGATTATCTCACCAACATTCTTGACACGGATAATCTGTCCTTCCGATACTAAAGAAGGATTTCCGATAGTTTGAAAATCAGAAAGAACACCACCAATTCTAACTTCTACTTTCTTTGAAGTATCTCCGTTTTCAAATCCAAAGAATACCTCATCTTTTCTGATATCATCAGAAACAGAAATCGCAGTATCAACTCCTGTACATTGTAAAAATTGATTTAAAGTTTTTTCTCCGTAGTAAATTTTATTAGTTCCGGAGATAATATTACCTGTGCTACCAAATCCGACAGTTGAATCAACTGTGATTACAGATGATCCTACAGATACTGCGTTGATTGCCTTTACTTTTGGTTGAACTTTGAAAGTTCCTTCAACAGTGTCTCTGTCAGTATATCCAACAAAAAGACCTAGTTTATAATATGTGTTAATGCCAGATCTGGTGAAGATCTCAACCTCAGATACCGATGCTTTTGTTGTATCATCAGTAGAATTTGTTATCGTTTGTCCAACAAGATTGTTTGGATCTCCAGAAATTCTTTCTGCAACAACTACTTCTCTTCTATTAAACTGTGCATCAGATGGTTTGAAAAGAAATCTCTCAAGATCTACGACTGTTGGTGTCTCACCGTAGAGGACATTGAAAAGAATTTTGAATGATTCTTTCGTGCCTTTTGCTTTATAGAGAGCATTTGACTCTTTGATGAAATTGTTTGCATCCAAATCTGATACAAACTCCGAATTTTCTAATCCAGGTGTGAAGGTGTACTTGAGTTTTTTATAAAATTCTTTGAGGAACAGGGCACTTAAGTTATGTACTTCATCTCCACCAGTGTGAGATGCACGAGAAGTTTTCTTAAATACTAATTCTTCCGAGTTTAAATCGGTTCTATAGGTCTGAATACCACTAAAACCTCTGATACATCCAGTGAATGTATTGGTGGTTAGACCTGTATAGGTGATAATTTCATCACCAATTCTAAAGAGACCATACTCAGATGGAAATCCTTTAGTAGAATATACCTGAATAGAGTCTGTGGTTGAAGAAATTCCAGAATAGAGGGTGGTTTTACCAGAAATTACTTCCTGAGTAAAGTTGTCTAACTGTAAATACTGATCTAAATTTTCAGCAACGTCTGAAGGACCACCTTGGTACTCCTGTGAGATATAATATTGCTTTAGAAAATCAATTGATTTTGGACTTTCAGAACGCAAAAATTCAGGAAGTTGGCTATCAACAATCTGCTGAACCTTAACTCTCTGCTCAAAACCAGTTTGTATCATCTTATCCTCTCTTAAGCTCTCCGTTTAAGTAACTAGAAGTAGACTTATATCCCACACCTGATGTTTGTTCTCCAGATGTAATGGTATCTCTCACCATATTTATGGTGCTATTTGAAACATCAAACGACAAATAAAGATCTTTCAGTCCGATTACATCATTTGAATCTGGAACTGCTTGAATCTCTACAACATTGTTTTCTTTTACAGTTGATGTAATTACAAGAGTATTGATTAAAAGTTCACCTTTTGTGTAATCAACCGTTCCAATTGGGTTCAAAGTTCTGCTGATTACATACTCACCAGAGGAGTTTTTCTCATCTTTGGTGATAACCAGGATTCCTTTACCGCTTCCATCCAGTTTTCCATCAGATCCTTTGTTAGGGAGGTCTGTGAAGTAGTAAAGATCGGTACTTCCAGAGATTCTAAATCCAGTACTCTTGATATTGAATCCAGATTCGTTGATATGAAATGCATTTCCGTAGCACAACTCATACTGTGTTGGAGCATTGATCAATGCATTCAAGTTTCTTCTAATCTTGATGCGTGTGATGTTTGAGGAGATTGCATCATCTACATTATCAATTGTGTGGACCAACTTACTATACTTAAATCTGCCGCCAAACTGATTGATATTAGATGTTGAGTATGTATTCAGAACTGTGCTAATCTTGGTCTTAAGATCATTTACACTCGTGACCTGAGAACTGTTGTAGTAAACGGCACTATCAATTTCAACGAAAAGAATCTTCAGATCAAGGATTTTCTGGTTTATACCCGAAATACTGTATTCTTTTAACTTTGTCAGAATATTTTGCTTGTCAAAATCAGAAACAAAGTTACCATTCTTTGGTTTGATGCTAATAAAGACGTTTCCAAACTGTGGTGGGTCTAATTCTTCACCACCAACGACTGAAACTGACTCAGTATTTGGGTAAATTGACTGAATAATCGCTTCGTAGTCGCGAGTTGTTACTGCTCTGTGCTGAGAAGCGTAAATTCTTGGTGCAAAATACTTAATTGACTCAATTGGTTCAATATCTCCACCATTTGACGCTGCATTTACTGTGTTTATGGTAATTGCAGACGATGGAATGGTAATATTTCCGTCTCCATCAATAACTCTGCCCGAGAAAGAGAAATTACTAGGTCCGTTTCCTTCTTTTCCATCGGTAATGATGTATGAAACGGTGATGACAGCGCCATTTTCTAATTTTTTGCCAAAATATCCGTCGCCAAACAGTAATTCGTACTTTTCGTCCTGAACTTCTTGAATCAGATAGATCTCAGAAGAGGCATTCAGGTTCAAAATGTTGGATGCCAGTGAATACTCTCTTCCATCACCAGTATCAGCAGCGCCTTTTACCTTGACAACGATTGTTGAGGTGTCAATGAACGAGTTATCAAGAATAAATCTCTGATCTATGGATCCATTGACGACAAAAGCCTTTTTGAGGAACGTTCCCTGGTAAATTTTCAGGTCATCAAACGATGCTGTTCCCGATTTGATGGTCGTTGTAACATCTTCTGGAATTGAGAAGACATAATTGGTGTCATCTGAACTCCCAACGCACACCAGACCCGCCTGTAAGGTCAGTGTAGAGGAGGAACTGCTAGTTGTTATGTCAAAGTCTACTGTCGCCTGTGCGGCGCTTCTAGAGCGCGGTACGTAACCTATATTTCTTGCCAACGAAACGACATTTTCTCTCAAAGTCGCAGAGTCAAGGAACGACTCATTGACGATCATGTTTGAGTTGAACGCCGTAATATATGTGTTATACGCTAACGTGTCAATTAAGACAGAAAAATTAGACCCCTCAAAGTCAAAATCCGAGAAATTGGAATTTGCTCTCAGATAATCTTTGATGGAGGTCTTTATCTGATCAAAATCGAGATTTGTAAATTTAGTGAAAGGCATTTTATCTTGCTGCCTCTAGTAAAAATGTGAATTCTTGCGTCGGAAACTCCAAACCAACAATATCAAAGATCACAGTTACATCAAAAGAGTTAAGATCTGGTTGTGGATCGACTTCTACAACCGTATTTGCAACTCTTGGTTCAAAATTTTCAATAGTTTCAAGAATTTGTTCTTGAATTACTGATGCTGTGGCAAAATCAACGAAGTCAAATAGACTTGAACGTACATCTGACCCTAAAAGAGGTTGAAAAAACCTCTCTTCAGGGATCGTTTGTACTAAATTCATGATGGATCTGCGAATTGCAGACTCATTTTTCAAGATTGGCAAGTCTTTTGTCACGGGATGTGGGTCAAAAGACAGACTAATGTCTCTAAATGCTCTAGAAACCCGTGGAAGTGCCATTTGGTCCGATAGTTTTCTTGAATTTATTTATACTTAATGTCAGAGTTTGCCGTATGTTGGCTCCGTTCCATAACTCCAGTCATCATAATCCTCATCATTGCGGATTTTTTCGTGCAATTCAGTTTGTTTTTTCAAATCATGACGTGGTGCTGGGTCATCCATAACTTCAGTAAGCACTCTTTTCTCACTTTTGACCTCTTTCAGGTAAAAATCTGACCTTGGATCGGTGATGAGTGTTCTTCCACTTGCGATAAAGTCTTCGCCTAAGTCTGTACGAGAATTTCCCATTAAAAAACCTCCTTAAAGTCCTTACAAAAAGAACTTTTAAAGAGGTTTCTATCTCTGGTGGTATTTATTTACCTTGTCCGCGATAGGGTTTGCGTGCTTTATTACGAGACGACGCGGCGTACTTCGTACCGTTGCCATTCCCTTGACGAGTTTTCTTCGGCGCTCCAGCAGAATAACCGCTCTTGTTAACGCCGACCTTTGATTTCATTGCCATTATGTATAAGTTCCTTGTGATGGGTTAAAAATTTTCGTTTCAATATCCGAGGGACGTGGAGAACCTGTCTGATAGAATTCTACGGACAGATCCTCCATGATGTCCATGTATTCCTCCGAAGAGAGATTGGAGTAGACCTTTTTGCCTTTAATAAAGACTGTGTAAAGATCGTTAGACATCAAATGATCCTTGTCTTTTCGTGACCAACTCTGATACGAGGATCGCACCAGATTTCAAAGCCTGCTTCCTTTGCATCCAAACAGAAACTCACATCTTCTCCGCACATGTCTTGAACCTCACCAGATTCAAAGACTTGCATCTTGGGAGCAAACCAGGGATACTTCATCTCTTCATGCTCAAAGACGCCATGCTTGATCATCAACCAACCGAAACCAGCATAGTCAACAGTGAAGGGCTTCTTACGCTTAGACATCGTTTCCAGAGTTTCATGATTCATGACTCCACCGTTATTACGGAAGTCATCCTCATCCATCCAGTGTGCAACAGAAGAAGTTTGTCCGTCTTCAGTACAATACCAACCAGAAGCAATGTCTTGATCCATCAAAATCAATTGATAGAACTTATCAGTGTTGAATACGATGTCACTATCAATCCACAATTGATAGTCATACTTCAGTTTGCCGTCCCAGGGAATTTGATCAGGTCCACGCAGAACGTTTGCTCCAAGACACTTACAACGGGCGAAGTTGACCATTGAAGAGTAGTCTTGTGAGATCTGAATCGCTGCACCACTCTGTACGATATCAAAACAGAGTTGAACAAAGTTCTTCAGAAAAGTGTAGGAGACTCCGCGTCCAGGCAAACAGAACACGATGGTCTTTCCTTTAATCATCTCTCTTGCCTTGTCATAGTCCCATTCGGGAGTCTTTGTGACAGCAGGAGATTTTGCTTTAACAGTAAATCCTTTAGCCATGAGATAGTGTAATTACGTCAGTTATCATACATGATTATGTAGAAGATGTCAACCGTCCTTGACTTCAGTTATTACAATACAATCTCCGTCAACCTCCATATTAACTACTGTCCCTTCATACCACCCATTTTCATTGACGATCCACTCTGGCAAAGTCACAATATAATCACCAGTTACTGGATCGACTTCTACGGGCACCAAATTTTCTCCGGGATTTTTTTGCATGTGCATAAATTCGTCCATTGATTTTATATAGAAAAAGTGTGAGTTTGATAAAGACCTCGCGAAAGCAAGACTTTATAGCTTAGAGGGACCCATGGTTTTTAGCCACACGCGCCGTTATAAAGAACCCCCGTAATCGGGGGCACTGCGTATACACGAACCAATAGAATTACACTGCGTTCGTATACTTACCATTGTTGAAGTTAGCATAACTGAACTGCGAACGATTGACCAACTTCACTGTACCGAACTCATTGGAGTAGACATAACCTTCCCCACCGATTGGGGTCTGTCCGATGTAAGCGGCGGGACCATCATTACGGCAGAGGTAGAGTGCATCATCCTTGATAGATTGCACCAACTTCCAGTAAGAAATCAACGTGTAATCACAATCAAACTCAGTATCAACGATGGGACGATTCTCACGGATACATGCATTCAATTGCTTCTTAATTTCCTTCGCTTGCTTCTCATCCACGAACTCAACATTCTGTGCCATAAGTTTAGCAAACCGAATCACCTCAGTAAGGTCTTCAAACGACCCTGCACACTTGTCATAGCTACCGCTGAAGATTCGCGCTTGAGGTTTAACGAACTTACAGTAGAATGTGTCGGTGATAGTGAAGTCCATTGGCAGCGCCATGGCATCACGAAGGTCAGAAAGTGCAATGTAGAAGGTATGCGGAGCGATGATAATTTCTTCGCTCACGATGTTATCAAATTTGTAAGTAATGGTGTTCGGAGTATACTCATCCGAACCGCCAAAACCTATAAAATCGCCTTGAAAAATACCATCGTGACGGGGTAGATAATCAAAGCATTTGTGCAGGATTTCTGCAACGTTCCCCGTGTGGTTAGCATCAATATCCTGATGAGATTCGTTGATCTTAATTTTAATTTTGTTAAAGACAGATTTGGTCCCCACGAAGAAATTACCCGTTGCAGGATTAACGCCCCAAACAATAGCGGGTGCACCATCAATCTTCACAGAAAGGTTACCCTCTGCCAGCAGCAAATCCAGCACGGAAAGGTCACCGGTCAGGATGGTATCTTCGGGGTGTTCGATGTGAAGGTTTTTGGTCATGATTGAAAAAGAAAAGTGAGGACAATTGAGGGGGAATTTAACCCCCAGAGTTATACTCAGACCAGCAGGTCAGAGGCAGCAAGTGCACCCAATCGCATCCCGTTACGAAACTCAGTGGTGAAGAATTCGGTGCCATTGTATAGGCGAACGAACCACTGAAAATCTTTTTGGAATACACCTTCGCCCGCGATTCCATGCTCATCCATGATAGCATTGAGACGGGATTTGGTGGTGTTAGATTGCCAACCACCATCAAAGAGGCGGATGTAATCTTCACCCACATCGGCAATATGATTGCCGTGGAGGTACACTTTAGACTCGCCAGTTTCAGCGTCAAAAGTAACAGAAGTGTTCGCAGATTGCCAATCCTGATTGTTGGAAATGGCGGCGTTCATTTGCTGTTCGATCTTACGCATGGTTTGGTTCGTTTCTTTGACTCTTTAAGTATGGCACCCCGTGGGGCGGTTTGGGGAGAATGGTGGACAGTTTAGAGATCGGTCATCATGTCCAGCATCTCAGCGGCATCAATGGCAGCATCATCCCAGCGCACCCCATCGCGGGTTTGCACAAGGTGGCGACCGATCTGCCCTTCGGTCATGCAGCGCACGAACTTCTCCCAGGGGGTCTCCCAGGGGGCACAGAACTCAACACATGCCTTGGCAGTGTTGTAAAGAAATTCATCGTTTCCGATCCACAGGGCAGCGTTCCAGGTTTCGTAGTTTGCCCAACCGTTGTAGGTGGTGTCGGTTGCCAGGTTGTGGATGGCGTTGCTCATGTCGGTTCGTTTGGTATGGGATAATTCTACAGGGTCAGCGGCGGATCAGATCCCCTGCGGTGTGCAGTGCGTCCGCTGTCACAATGCGGACGGGGCGGATCGGTTCCCAGAGTAGATACAACAGACCAGCGGCGACGATCAGTTTAAGCATGGTGGCACGATGGAAGTCAGCGGAACGGGAGCGGGTGAGTGCTTTGATCATTTGGCGACCCCGAACACCAGATCAGCGATGGCGTTGGTGTTGGCATCGGTGCGACACCAGCGGATCGGATCGCCAGACAGGGGAACCATCCAGATCATGCACTCCTCACCCCATGCCTGACCCAAGCGGTAAGCGTGGTTGATATCCGTTGCCCAATCGCAACCGTAGGAATCAAAGGAACCCCACGCGGTAGGTTGAACTGCGAAAGTCATGGCGTCGTTTGAACTTCAGTCATTATAGGCACGGGATCCGCCGATTCCAGGCGCTGGGTGGACAGTGCGCCAGCTGGTACAGCGGAGCGGCCGCCCTGAGTATAAAGAACTCAGGGGAGAGTTGGTTATACTCAGTAACGCGAATCGTTGTTGAATTCTTTATACACTTCGGAGACTTCCTCCCAGTGCTCATCACGAAGGGGACCACACATGTCCTCCATCCAATCATAAACCATTGCCCAATCGGCGTCGTTTTCAGTAATGAACTGAGGGAGAGATTCCAGGTAGAAGTTGAAAGAATTCATGGCAAAAGTGCAAGGATCAGTGTACATCAGAGACCGTTCAGAAAGTCTGCCATTGCTTCACGATACTCTTCTTCAGTATCAAAAACGCGACCATGGATAGTCTTAGGAAACTCACCCAACTTAGCAGGGGTGGGCACATAATCGCGACCCTTAGCGTAGATCTGAGCGATGTAGGGATTTGAAGTGGTTTTGTTCATGAGAGTATGATGGCACGGATCGGGGATCCCCGTAGTTCGTGGTGATACCAAACGGGAAATCCATTGATCATCCGTGCTTATCATTCAGCGGCGATTGATGGGGCGGCTGCGATTCTCAATAGTGAGAGTAGTTGAGAATCAGAACAGTTTGTATCAATAATCGGTGTTTCCGTTGATATAATTTTCTACGTCAAACTTTTCTTCCTTTTCCCACTCCTCTTTGAAATCTATCACGTCGTAGATCTCACCAGGAGCATCAGCAATCTCAGTCCAGAGTTCATCAAACATTGTGCAATTTCCTGACGACTTGAGTACAATACACGATCTGGGGTGCAATGGTCGATATTATGGACAGTTCAACTTGTGGCACACATTCTGTACCATGAGCACAAAAAATGGGATAATGAGTAACACGAACTCATCACCCCGAGTTTGTATAATTTACTGACGAATCAGTAGATGTCAACAACTGGTTGAACATGCACATCTACTTTCTCATCACCTTCGAGTTCCAAAAGATCTTTCCAGTCAAGATCTTCCAGGTAAAGATCATCATAACACGAAATGTCTAAAGTTACAACAACCCGATTCTTCTGTGCTAACATGATAGGAACTGCGAGGGTACTAGATTATATCATGCATAATGAATATATGCAAGCGTCTCATAATCATGCGAATCGCGTTCATACTCATCATCTAGGTCATGTGTATAACGTTCATCTAGATGCGCGTTCATGTGTACATATGCATCATAGATCTCGTCTAGATCATATGTGCAATCCTGCGCGAATGTATAGTCTAGATCGTAATCGTCGTACATGAGGAAGCTAGGCGAGATGTGTGGATACTAGTGTATGATACATGAATCTAGACGAGATTGCAAGCTAGATGAGCATATGTGTGTGATCTCGTCTAGACGTGAGCTAGACTAGATTATTATGCGCGGAGCTAGTCTAGATCCGATCTAGTGCACCGTCTCGTCTAGATTCATAAAACTTATTTATAATTCCTTTGAGTAATTGTGTACTTCTGCTAACATTTCGCCGTCCCCGTACTTGACAAACTCCGCGTTTCATAGTACGCTCGCTTAGCTCACAATACCTGAGCACCTTTTCATAAGGTATAAAGACAATACCTGAGCACCTTTATGAGACTTAAATCACACATTATTCTCAATAATTATTGCTAATGAGAATCATTAAAGAAAAAACAGTTTTATATTTATTATTACATTTAAAACCTATTTTTGAATATAAATTGTATAATTTGTTACAGGATCTTGACTATTCCAGTGTCTCACTACCCCTGATACAATAAAAGCATTAGTAACCAAGTAACTAACAAATATACAGGTGCGTATGATAGCAATCGTATCTGATTCTCTGTCGTCACTTGATGCTTTCTCCCCTAATGCTTTCGCCCACCATCTCCACAATGTCTTCCTCTTTTCTTTCATTTATCAAGAATCAATTCATGATCATATTGTGTTGCTCTTCTTCCAATATACAATAACTTATCCCATTCCTGAGCATAACACACGACAAGACAGTGAATCTTCTCATGTATAGGACATTCTTTGAGATCATCACTATCCTTACATTTCACTCCTATCTCAATCGTACAATACTGATCACCGACAAAATACACCCAACCTTCAATGTTCTTCCATTTGACATAATCATTGACTGTTGGTTTGTACATCAGGAAAACGCCGCCATGAGTGGATTAAGATTTAATTGCATCGCTGAGTATGCAGTAGTATTCTTCACATCTACCTTATCACCTTGCTTGGTGGCATTGATAGGCGCGAAATACTCTCGGGTTTTGGAGTTGTAGAATCCCCAGATACAAGGACATTCATGATGATCATTGTAGACAAACCCACGACGGTGTATAATCCAAATTGATAGAACATTACTTTTAAAGCGTAATGCTTCGTATCTGTATCCATCAGGGGCTTTGTGCGGGAAACTCTCGGGTAGTTCATTCATCAACAACAACACGAAGTCTATTGGGATTGTATCCTTCTGCAAGCAAATCATTCACCTTTTGAGTTGCTTGCTCTTTAGTCATCTTAACAGCATCATCATCTTGAGTCTGCCATCCAGATGTACAAAGTTCTTCAATTCTGTAGAGTCGTTCCATTTGATTGTTCTTGCGATTGTTCCAGTTTAGTATAATAATTAGTGCCTGTCAAGCATGAGTATTGGCGCTGAAGTTCATACTTAATACCATGCAGTTTCCCACACATATAATTCTCATAGGCATTACCCTTGAGCAGATTCAGTAGATTCTCAACTTGCATTTGTGCAAGAATGATCTTTTCCCTTTCAGTCACAGAAACTCCGCCATGTAGTAATCAACAGTCAATTCAAGTTCTGCTGCTTTCTGTTCAATCTCCATTGCATACTCTTGGGCGAAGGTATCACTCTCTACGGAACAAAACAGATCCAGAGTGCTTTCATGCATGTAATCAGAATGATGGTTCACAGTCATTAACTTGATAAAGGGTTGAATGGTCCATACTATCATAGACCTTTTTCAGGCGATCATGAATAGCTCTGGCGCTTCCATAATACCGCCCGATCTGATACTCATCTCCACTGTCTAACAGTTGCAGAGCAGAGAGAATTACTCCTAACTCATGGACATTCAGAGATACATTCTTTTCGTGAGGCATAACACATCATTGCGTTCATTCTAATTATACCACATCCACGGGCATCAAACCCTCTAGCACTTCCTCATCATACAGATCTTTAATCTCTTCCTTCATCTGATCTTCGGTACATTCTTGATAAGAATCCATCAACATATCAAATGCCATTTGACACAAATCATCTAGGTCCATACCATCAATAATCATATTGGCATAGTTTTCTTTCAGTTGGTTGAGTTGTTCGTTGTTCATGATGTTAGGATCGGTGGGAAAAGAAACAAATGCCATCAGAGAATACCTTTGTCTAAGAATGTGTCGTTGATGATGCCACAGATGGCACGTTCTTCAAATTCATAGTCACCCCAGATTGCAAATGCAACCTCAACCTGTTCAATAATCTCATCCCGTAATTGTCGGGCTTGATCAACAGTCAGTGACTCAACAGTTGTAGGCATGGAGTTCTCCCAGAAATCAGTCCAATCTTGAGAAGTTGCTTCGGTTACCATAGCATCAAACCATCAGAGGAGAGTAATCAGAACCAGTGTATGCTTCCAGGTTAAAGTCCAGGACTTCAGCACCATTCGCAATGTACTGATTGATGTCATAAATGGCATCAGACTTCATACGAGTGGTGAAAGAAGTCATCTCAGTCTCTTCACCCTTGTGCCAGATGACACGCTTGACAAAACGCTTGCCAGTGCCGACGGGGAAGAAATCAACGGTGGTGGCGGAGGTTTGGAGTTGCATGGGGTGTTCCCTTGATTACCTTTGTATTATAGTGCCAGATGGGGGTCAGGCGACCGCTGCTTGTGCCAGTTCCTCTGCTGGCACAATGGCGACTTCCAGGCGCTTCCAACCGCGAACCTCACGGATAGCCTCAACCACTTGATTCACCATGCGGTTATGCTGAGCATCACGTCCCTTGGCAGTCTTGCACTTGGGACGCTGAGCATACAGGATGCTGGTGGTATCATCGGCATTGTCAATCTCAATGCGGTAGGTTTGCTTCAGCATGGGGTGTTCCCTTGATTACCTAGTAATC
>Ga0181591_10004703_pt1 | contig 11875 bp, 2 predicted proteins | sample 071ome_33_FD_133757 | JGI IMG/M metagenome (GOLD analysis project Ga0181591, IMG submission 133757) | Coastal salt marsh microbial communities from the Groves Creek Marsh, Skidaway Island, Georgia - 071412AT metaG (megahit assembly) | ecosystem: Environmental > Aquatic > Marine > Intertidal zone...
AAAAAGACCTGTTAGCTGGGAACATTTTAGGTGCAGGAAACTTCTTAGGAACGACTGGTCTTGATGCGGATACTGCACAATTTCTAGCGAATGTCCCTCAGGCAATGACGATCACCCAAGAGGATAGTAACCTTCAGGTATCAGACATGGTAAATGGAATGGCTGATCTTGCTACGGTTACACAATCTGTCAAGGATTCACTTAGTGATTTTGGGGCTGAGATTGATTGGGCAACAGGCGAAGTTCTCACTGGTTTTGAAGGAAGTGTTACTGTACTTTCAGATCGTGTCACCGGATTTCTTGATGATGTTGGCGCTACGGGAACAGATGCAACTAAAAGTCTGGCTGCAGGAATTTATACCGACCTCTCAAAGTATGCAGACTTAGTTAAAGCTGGAACAGATGCTGCGGACATTTATCAGAAAAGAGCAGAAGCTGAAGAGAAGCTAGTAACATCGTTAAAGGAGCATGGCAAAGCATTAGCTGTTGAAGTTGAAAGAGCAAGAAAAGAGTCATTAACAACTCTTTTTGGAACTGACAGAAATATTGGCTCAATGGATATAAACAATTTATCTGAAGATCAGGTTGACGCATTTAATGAATTGAATAGAGGCGGTTTTGAAGCAGAGATCAGAAATGTCGGCAAAGAATTGGCTGAGAAGCTTGCGAAGCCTGATGAAACAGGTGCATCGTTGGCTCAACAAAAGGAGCAAGCAGAGAAAGATCTGGCCTCAGCCTCAACTGAAACAGAAAAAGAAAAGTACGAAGCAATTTTAAAAAATGTAAAAACTCAAATCTCAGAAATCGACAATGCGGCTTTAGCTCAAGTGGCGGCTATTGAGAATCAGCGGCAAAAAGCTCATGACGATGCAGTATTTGACGCTAGAAGTGAATTAGGCATGGTTGGAATCGAAGAAAGGCAGGCTAAGGAATATGATGATTTCAGGGATAGTTTGATTGACGCAGGATATGAACTTGATCAAATCATTGAGCAGATGGATCTTTACGAACAAAAACAAGCCAAAGCATTAGAAGATTACATTAGAGCCATTGAAAGGGACACTGAAGCCAGAATGGAATCATCGTCAAATATTCTCTCAGCCTTTATTGGATTTAAGGACACGATTCTAAAAGATTATTTCAGATCACCTGAAGAGACGCTCAATGATAATTCTGTACTTACTGCCAATACATTACTTACTGCCATTTCTTCTGACTTGGCTCCAACACTTGCTGAAATAAAAGCTATTATAAGCCAGTTTGAAGGAACTGAAAACGCTAGTATAGCTTCTACAATTGAACTTCTGAAGCCATTGGCATCTGCTATTGATAACTTGCCAGAATCAGTAGGTGGTGGAATTGGAGGAATTAGAATAGCTGATGCAAATATTGATTTAGAATCAATTAGATCTGGTCTTCAGTCTCTTCAAAACCTTCCTGAGATTTCTGCAGACGCCACTTCGATTGCTGATGCTTTAGCTGCAGGTTTATCATCGTCAGATATTGAAGGCCTTGCATCAAAAATAGATTACGCTCTCAAAGAAGGCGGATTCAATACTTCCTTAAATGATTTGATCCCTGATTTGCCGGAAACAGGAGAAGACAGATATTCAGCCTTACTGTCTTATTTGAAAGACAACAAGGACTCTCTTGTTGAAGATTATGGCGCTGATGCCTATATGCAGAAGTCTATGGAAAGATTTTACAATTATATGGATTCTTTTTTAGCTGCGAATGGAAAATATGATAGCCACTACAGCGGAGGGTATGATCCATCTAAGCATAGTCTAGAAACTTTTGCTACAGATGCTCCTGAGGTAGCCGCTATTTACAAATTCATTGCTGAAGGAGGGGATCTTACAATTGAGATGGAGGAGATTGAAGCACTTATCTCCCTTCTTGAGGAAAGAGAGTCCCTGCTTGCATTCTCAAGTGCAATGGAAGAGCTTGGGAATTCAACAGTTTCCTCTACAGAAGAAATAGAAAGACTAGTAAGTGCCATAGAACAAATGTCTTATGGAACTGCAAAGTTTGTTACATCAATCCAAGTTGGGGACGAAGGTGAAATAACTGAAATACAGTCTAATGCAAGAGCAAGAATTGCAAGAGCAGGTGCTGATGAGCTTGAAACGTATTTGCAAAATCAGAATCTTAACAGCTTAAGTCTTTCAAAGCGAGGAGAGATTCTTTCATATGTGGAAGATGGAAAACTAAGCAACAATGATATTGCGAGAATCAAGGAGTTAATTCCTAATATAAAAGATGAGCAGCTAGAGAATTTGGCATTAATGGGGGCAGAAATCACCAATCAACTTGCTAGTATTGATGCACAAGCCCAACTGGACATTCAGAGACTCATAATAAGCAATTCTAGAGACAATGAGTCCCAGCTTATAATGGATTTGACTTCACAGATTGCTGAGATTCGAGGAAAAGAGTTAAATGAAAATCTTGAAGCAGCTTTAATTCGAGAAACTATTGCTCAAAATGAGGCGAGAAGAATAGATGAGCTTAATAGCATTTATGAAAGAGGTCAGGGAGCCGTTTCAGAGCTTGCTTCAATAACCTCATCGTATGGTGAAGAGATTGAAAGAGTGAATAAGTCAATAATCCACCTTAGCCAAGATAGTGAAACCTATGAACAGGATCTAGATTTCTTGACAAATAAAATGAATGCACTGAATGCAGCCAGAGCTAGAGAAATTGATTTGATTGAAGAGAGCCGTAATGAGCTTACAAAAAGTATTGAGGGAATGGGTAGAAGAAGTGTGGCAGGAGATGACATTGCAGATCAAATTGAATCAAAAAGAAAAGAAATCCGTGACAAATATGGTGTAGAGGATATTGCAGAAGCTCAGTCATTAATTGACGCTGAAAATTCAGTTCGCAATTCATCAGGCTTGATTGACAAAGATCAATACGAATCATTTATCAATGATTATGGCATTTCATTGAAAACCAATACTGCTGAGAATTTGACTGAAAATCTAAGGATTTTAGCCGCTGCTTCTGAAGATGCAACCACGGCAATAACTCTTTATGGAGAAACTTTGGTTGAAGCACAAGAGCGTTTGGTGACAGAAGCTTTGGACGGAATCAGTGACTCATTGAATAGCTGGATTGGCAATAGCAACCCGCTCAATAGCTTCACTGAAACAGCGACTCAAAGCCTAGAGGACATTCTTTCCATCATGAATTTGGACAAAGAAGGAGAGAATGCTCAACTGGCAGCCTTGAAAGATGGAATTGCAGTATCAGACTTCTACAATATTGATACAACCACAGGCATGGCCTCTTCAACAGGAACCTTGAGCATGGCTTCCTTTGCAAATGTTGATTCCGACTCTCCTGCTTATGACATACTGAATCAATTTGTTGAGTCCTTCAATGAAGCATTATTGAATGCAGTAGAAGAGATCAATGCTAAAATCAGAGGATATGATAATGAGATCTCCAAATTAGCAGCAAATAACCAAAATGCTCAGTGGCTTGCTGATCTGATTGATTTCCAAGAAGAAATCCTTCAGATCCAGCAATCTGATAGGACTGATGCACAGAAAGCCGCATTGATTGAGCAGAAGCGAATTGATAAAGACAAAAGTCGTCAGCAAGAAATTGAAGAAATTAACAAGAGAGGATTCGATTTTAACAATCCTTTTATAGAAACAATAGAAAAGTATGAGAAGGAAATTAGTGGCGCCACTGCAACAAAGAATCATCTATTGGCAGAGCAGGAACGACTGCTAGCATCAGGGAACGATTTGAGTAAGGATGAATTGGCATTACTGAGTGCAACCGAAGCGCAAATAATAGCACTAACATCTGCTAGAGAGCGAGAGTTAGCATTAATTGATGAGCAGATCAAAAAATTAATGGAGCGTATTGATAAAGAGGGAGTTAATCTCTCTAGAGAAGAGGGCATTACTGATACAGTTGAATCTTACAGAAATGAAGTAAAGAATCTTATTGGGTTCTCTTCACTAGATGAAATTAATGAGTTTACTTCTTTAGCAGACGCCAAGAGTGGTCAAAATTTATTTGCAGATAGTGATTTTCAGACATTCGCTAAAGGTATGGGGATAACCTTTACGGGATTACCAGAAAATTTGGAGGAAGAGTTAGCTTTATTTAATGGCATGGTAAGCAACGCAGAAACTGGGGCTGTAGAGTATGGAAGTAGAATTCCTGCCATGCAAGAGAGGCTTATTGAAAACCTGATTGATGAAATTGAAAATAACATTGCAGATATAACACAAAGGGGTGTTGAGAACATTCCAGCTATCATGAATGTAATCAAAGGGTACGAAGAAGAGATCAGCGCAATTGGTGAGGAGATTGATCGAACTGACGATCTTAATGTTGTCAATGCTCTACTTAAGCAACAAAATGCACTCAACTTGGCTAGGGAAAGGGAAATTGAGCTTCACGAAGAGCTTCTTGCTGATTTAGATGAGAGAATTGCAAAAGAGGGCGTATTCCAAACAAGCAGAAGTGGAATTGAAAATACAATTGAGTCTTTTTTAGCTGATATTGAAAGTGCCACTGGCTTTTCAAGCAAAATGGATTCTTCATTTGCAGTGAGGACACTTACTGGCGCAAATCCAAATGAGTATAAAACAAACTATACCCTTAGAGCTTTAATGCAGGAATTAGGATTTGAAATCACAGGTGATGAAGACAAAATTGATCTGGAGGAAGGGCTTGTTGCTCAGGCGCTCAGAAATGCAGAAGATGCCGAAACTAAATATGGGAATGTCGTCTCAATGGGTGCCCGTATATTAGAAGAAGAGTTTACAAATTTGATTGATCAGTTTAATTCTCAAGGAAGAGACCTGACTGAACTTGATCAGATAAATAATTCTTTCATTGATTCAGTCAATAACATTACTTCTTTATATGATGCTACTATTGAATGGTCTGATGCCACTATCGATGGAATTAATTATTCTATAACTGCAACTAGTGAAGAGCATGCTGCTGTTTTAGCCTTAACTGAAGCAGCAGTTGCTGCTCGTCAAAGAGAAATTGAAAAGCTTAAGGAGCAGCAAGAGTTGGCGGAAATGGATAAACTTTCCAGTTTCTTTGGAATTCAAGAGCAAGAAATGACTTATCAATCTTTCCTTGAAACCTTAGAAGCTGTTGGAGATTTAGTTCAAGAAATAAAAGACACTGTTGAGGACATTACATTTAGTGATTTAAATCTTGCGCCAAACAGAGATAAGCTTGAAAAGGCAACTGAAAAATATAGTGAGTTGCTTGAGAAAGCACAACAGCCGATGATTGATGGATCAGTAGATCAAGAAGCTGTCAGAAAATACCTTGGTTTTATAAATGAATATTTACAAATGAACCAAGATGTATATAAGTCTTCTGGCACCTACTTGAGAGAATACGAAAAAGTAATGAGCGACTTAGAAGGTGTTGAGGGTGTTGATTTAGGCTTGGCTGGGACAGTTAGTGAGATAGGTATTGAAAACACATTTGATAAGTTCAAGCATTCAATCGAAAAGTTTATTGATGATGGATTGAATCTTGATGTTATTGATTCAGAGACCTTAACTAATTTGGATCTCTTCAAAGACGGGATATTGGGAGTTAGCGAAAGCTTGAAATCATCTATTGAAGATGAAAATGGGATTGGTGATTTCGTGAAAGCTCTGAGAGGAATTTCAAATGCAGCAGAAGGGATGACAGCCTTAGGATTAAGCCCTACAGATATCTTCACAAACGCTGGAATTAAATTTGATAGCGTGGTTGGCTCGCTCATTGACAATGATCTTTCAGGTATTCTTATTGGGCTTGTGAATTACGTTGTGACGAAAACGGAAGAACTTAAGCCTGATGAGACTTTTGATAATATTGTCAAACAATCTGGAATTTCAGAAGCGGGTCAGTTAGTTACAGAAAGATTTAAGAACGAAGTTAAGGTGGCGATGAAGACTATTAGCGGAAGTTTTATAAATACTGTTAATAGGATTGTCAACACAAATTTGAAGGGTTCATTAGAGGATATGGTGACTTCTATAGCTGCCCAAATCAAGGAGGCGGATGCACAGATAGATGCGCTTTTAGAAGATACGCCCACACTTGACTTTGATATAGAGCCGATTAAAGCAAAATTGATTGAACTTCAGGGGGCTTTTCTTTCAATGATTAGTGAAATTCGGGCAGCAGTTCCTCAAACACCAACACCAACACCAACACCAACACCAACACCAACACCGACACCAACAACAGATAATCCACAGACACCAGATAATCCACAGACACCAGATAATAGAGGTGTCCAAACTGCACTTGGTGATTGGAAAAAATATTTTAGTCATAAATTGCCTCTTCGTGAAGATCAATATGGGTCAAAACGTTTAACTTGGGGTGTTAAGATTGAAGATAGCGATCTTTCTCGTGAAGAAGTTGAAGCTGCCATTCTTAAAGCTGTTAATGATAACAGAGGCCTGATGAAATCTACAAATTGGGACTCTATTAATCAGATTAATGAGATGGATGCTTTCGGTCTGATTATCAGTAAAGTTCCGGGTGGCACCGAATCAGGCGGAATTTGGGGTATTCATTATACTGGTGTGAATAAGGATAGCATTTTGTACAATAGTCAGAAGGCCCAATTCAAAAACTTCAAATTTGCTCAAGGCGGTTATCTTTCTGGAAAATCACATGAAATGGGCGGAATACCGATTGAAGCAGAGGGTGGCGAATATATTCTTAACAAGAATGCGGTTGAAAAACTAGGGGTTCCTTATCTCAACTACTTGAATGAAGAAGGAGAGTTGCCATTCATGAGGTTCGGAATGTCCGACTTCTTGCGCCAAGACACAGAAGTAGGAATTTCCGAAGCAAAGACGGACAGTGAAGATGTAAAGTCTTTAATTAGGGAGCTAATACAGGCTATCCAAGATGGAGATAAGAGTGTGGTTGATGCTCTTGATGATCTTGACCTAAGTCCAGAAGTTAACGTATTCACTGACTTAGACAAGAATATAGAATCTCAAGTGGATGCATTTAGGATGGGGCTTCGAGATCATGTGAGAAGAGGAAAGAACTTAAGGGATTTCTAAAATGCACACTAATGAAGAAACTCAATTATATATACATCTGAACTACAAAGGAGAGTTCTATTATATTGCGGACTCTGCTGTCACTGCCAACTACACCTACTGGCCTTTTTTAGCAGAGTCTCCAAGTATTGGTTATTCTGGTGAGGGTTATCTAAAAATCAATTCTGGCTCTCTTTCTATCTTGAAAGACTATGATGGCAACGAAAACCATCCATTTTCTGGAGACCGTTACCTAGAGGTTTTAACAAGCGTACAAGAGATCCCGATTGAAATATATATGGGTAGCGACTTGATTCCGATGTTCTCTGGCACAATCGCCTTAGAATCTGTGACGGAAAGTCTTATCAACTTTACAATAATGGAAGAAGAATTCAAAGAACCATTGGTTTACCCAGTTCTTGACGAAGAGAGGAATGAAACTGAAGAAATTCTTTTTATTTACCAATCAGATGTGGGGTTTAGTGCTGTAATCAAGATGCTGGATAATCCATTCTCTGATGATGAAGAAGTTATCTTTGAAAGATTAAATACGGTGGCTGGAGTAAACACAGATTCGTTAATTTATGATAGAATCAAAGACAATCGATATATTGTGACAGATAGAACGACAAACTTTTTTAGACTTTTTGACAAAGAAGAGCCCGATCATTTAATAACAATTGATGATTTAGGAATAAATTCAACAAGCCTTTCTTTAAAAACAGGCGAATCCTTGATAGAGAGTGCATTCTCTTTAAGCTCTGGTCAAGTTTACAATCTTCCGAATCAGCAGATATATAATATAGGCTACCCCAGAACAATGCCCTTCAGTTTTGGAAATTTGCAAATCAGAAACCCAGTTATTCGATATGGAGACAAAAAGATAGGTAGTAATTTCAGGTATTTAATAAAAAATCCACAAATTGATTTTAATGATTCGACAACATTTCACTTATATGATGGAGGTGTTGAGATAACGGATAACGTAATCATCTCAGAAAGCGACACCTCTCATATAGCACTTTTAGCTTATCCGGTTGATGAAATCGCTATTTCAGGGACATCTCTCAATGGTCAGACGATTGAGTCCTTTTTTCAACTTTGCTGCCAATACTTGACGGGGAGCCATCTTGGCAAGTCAGATGAAATTGATATGGAGAATCTTGATTTGCATCCAGACTTTTCAATGGCACCTCATGCATCCACAACTGAAATATCGATCTTTCAAGAATCAGATATCAGCGTTTTAGAGATGGCCACAAAGGTTGCAGAGACAACTAACTACTTATTTTATTTTTCTCCATTTACAGATTCCAATGGTGAATATAAGAGAAAAATGAAGGTCATTGATATTAATGAAGTTCTTTTCAATGATGAGCTATATCCTGTTGAGAAAGAGATAAGAGAGGATGATCAGATAAGTATAAATCTCCAATATCCCTATCCGATCAAAGCGATTGAATCTTCGATTACTGTAAACAAGCTCTATCAAGGAATAGCAGAAGAAGAAAAAAACAGATCACAAATGAAAAGTGTGGATATAAGCTTTAGAGTTGATGTTCATTCTATAGGTAATATTGAAATTGAGGATGTCTTTGCTCAATCTGTATCAGAAGGGAAGAAATGGCTTCAAAGGAAAAAGGCAACTAATGTTCTCCCAAGTGTTCAAATTGAGATGAAGGACATTCAAAAGGAAGTGGGATTGGGGACAAAGATTAGAGTTTTTGATTTTGTTAGAAACTTCATGGCAGATTTAATTGTAAGTGATATCTCTTATAATTTTTCTTCAAGGAGCACAATGATTCAAGGACTTGGCATTATTAAAACAATGGAGCGATACTGATGAAGATCCTTGTTGATGATAGCATCAATAGAATTGAAGCGAGAGATTTAGGTTTTTACTTAGGCAGCAAAAGTCATCATAAAGGATCAAACGCCTTAAATGATATACCTTCTGTGGAATGGGTAGCAGGATACCCAGCAGTGACTAATCCGATTAGTTATTCTTCATCTTTAGGCAGACTTTATATTGAAGTAGATTTCAATGTTGAAGGGAATGGGGCATTAGGGTCTTTTTATGTTGGAAAGTTCACCGCTGATCGATTGTCAATGTCAATTCGCCATAATATTGACCTTGATTCTCTACCATCAGGAGTTGACCCAGATGATTATGAAGAACCTATAGACAATGCATATCCATTCTCGAATCACAATTCATTTCCTCCCATTCAAATCCCAATCAGAGTTTATAACACTCTTAGCGATTTTGTCCGAGGTCAATTTGTTCGATATCATGATTATTTCAGGACTCTGGAAGAAATAATGGTTCCTTCTTATGAGTTACATGACCCCTCAGGCACAACCTCTAGTGTGGTGCCTGACCCTTCGAATCCTGCTAAGACGATCCCTAATAAGCATTCAAAAGCAATTGGCTATGTTGCAAAGCCATATGAGATGAGATTCAAGTTTATCATGGAAAATCAGAATGTTCCTAATACTGATTCATTTTATTTTGAGGTGTCATCTTCAAGTTTGATCGGGTACTCAGAAACAATAGACGGTGTAAGTTATGATTATGTTGAACTTATTGGTCGATTTATGATTGATTCATCAACACCTATTGCTTATGACGATGAGTTTTTTATAGAGAACATGGACATTGGCTCATACATAGTCGGTAAGCAGCAAAACTATTCCAATCCTAGTGACTTGTTTCAAATTATTAAGATAAAAGGAAATGGTACAACTCCTTCAAGTGTATCTTTAATTAGCAGGAAGCCAAGCTCTCAAGTGAGTTTGCTTCCTGCTAATACAGAAAACAACTCAGGACTTTATACTATTCATACTTGTTTAAGATCATTGAGACTTGGTTTAATTCGATGCGGCTATTATGAAAGCTTCCCTAATGCTCAAGTCGGACTTTCTAAGAATTATAAGGACTTTTCAGTAAGAACTGAGCTTGTGAATGGTGGGCATCAATATATCAATAGAAACATTTCTAAGAACTACTCTGGTTCAATGATTCTTGACCGTGAAAGAGTAATTAAATTTCTGAAGTTTGCTGAAAAACAAAGAGCAAAACCATTTCCAGTTGAGGTTTTAACAGGGATGATTGAAGAAAGCCCAACCTCAATGTTCTGTGTTTTTGAGCAAATGCCTGACGAAAAAATGGGATATCGTACAGGTGTCTTAAGAGATATAAGTTTTAATCTTAAACAAATTCATTAGGAGGTTCCATTGGCTTACACAAAGATACCATTCAAAACAGGAGTTGGTGACATTGAGAGAATTATACCTCCTAATCCGTCAGATATTCAATTTGAGGCTGACTTCAGATCAAACACTGAAGAGTTTCTTGAGGTAATTAAGGTTTTCAATGCGGGCTTTGAAAACCTTGTCACAGAACTAGGGCAAGATCCATCAAATCCGGGGGTGGGTCAGCCACATCCTTCTTATGTTGAAGCTAATGTCCGATCACTTGCACTTGCTGGTGAAAGAATTGAACCTTTTCTTCTTGATGCCTTAGCTGCGAACAATGCAGATTCGTCTAATGACACTTTTTTACTGCCAGACACGCAGAATCTCTTAGATTCTTCTGGAAATATTCTCGTCGCATCTGATGGTAGAAAATATGAGAATTTAAGATTCGCAAGTCTACAAGATCGTTTCGAATATATAGACACCAAAAACGAAAAAGACAGGATACAGATTAAAGGGGCGCTAGAAGCCAGTAATCGCACAGATCTGATCAATAATCTTATCTGGGAATCCAATACTGGGATGAGATTTTCTTCCCTTCAAGATAGATTTGAGGATTATGAGGTTAAATTAAAAGAAGCAAGTGATAATCTTCTTTCTTATTCATCAAAGTTAAGCAATTCAAGCACAACTCCTTTTGCAAGTATTCATCACAGATTTAAAGAAGTTGAAGAGAGAACTTATGATTTAGAAATTGAAGTTGACAATGCTCACAGAAACGGGACAGACACATTGCATCTTCGTTTTTCAGATTCAGAAAATCTTTTGAGCAATGCGATTAGTAAGAACCTTTCTTTTGCCTTAACTCCTTCATCTCCATTCTTATCCCTAGAGGACAGGTTTGAAGAAATAGAATCAAGAGCAAAAGCTATTGAGAATGACCTCAGTTCAAACTATGCGAATTTAACAGGTGACTCCAATGTAGACTTCAACACAAGGAATCTGACAATTCATGGAGACCTAAGCACATCTAATGGTGAGTTTGAAATTAATGAACATAATCATGGTGGTGGAATTTATACTTACTTGAAAGTGAAGGATATAGACTCAACTCATGGTCAATTAGATCAAGCTGTCAATAAGAAATATATCGATAATATCAACACGATACTCAGTCAGCAGATAAGTAACATCAATGGGAGCACTGTTCCCGGTTATCAGCAGTCAAATGCATTATTCAACATCCCAGACGGTAAATTCTTGAGTATATCTTCTGGTGCATTGACTTGGGCTGATCCGCCAACTTTTAACCCTAGCACCTCTCCTTATGGCTGGCTAACTCATCCTCAAGTAGCATTTCATGAAGTCCAGTTTGATGGTGAGCTTTATTTAGATCGTACATTGGTCGCAGGCTTTACTTATTTTATTGCTGGAGACTTGGTATTTCCTGATTTCATGCCAGATGGAACAACTCCATGTAATTCCGTCCTGACACTAGACAGTGGTGTTTTGGGTAAAGAAGGAGCCACATTGATTATACAAGGGCATGTGATTGGAGACGCCACTAGAATTGTAGAAGATTCGACCAATCCCAATTTGCCAAGAGTAATTATACAGAACTGGGC
>Ga0181591_10004704_pt1 | contig 11874 bp, 10 predicted proteins | sample 071ome_33_FD_133757 | JGI IMG/M metagenome (GOLD analysis project Ga0181591, IMG submission 133757) | Coastal salt marsh microbial communities from the Groves Creek Marsh, Skidaway Island, Georgia - 071412AT metaG (megahit assembly) | ecosystem: Environmental > Aquatic > Marine > Intertidal...
ATCTTCTATTGATTGATGTTGATGTTGATGTTGATGTTGATGTTGATGTTGATGTTGATGTTGATGTTGATGTTGATGTTGATGTTGATGTTGATGTTGATGTTGATGTTGATGTTGATGTTGATGTTGATGTTGGTGTTGGTGTTGATGTTGATGTTGGTGTTGGTGTTGATGTTGATGTTGATGTTGATGTTGATGATGTAGGTCGTGAAAAAATATTATTTCTAAATATAGATGAATATGATCTGTATGGGTTATTTGATGTTGAATTATACTGACTTCTACGGAGAGTTATAAGTTCATTACAGATCTGTCTTTCATATTGAATTGATGATGTTAAATTTTGTTGAAAGTATGAATATAATTGTATTATATCTTTAATTGTTTCATCATATCGTCGTAGTAATACTATATTATCTAATGAATTATTATGTGAATATTCTAATGTATTTAATAAAAGTCTTTCATAATTTGTATAATGGGACATATGTAATAAATATTATATTATTTTAATTATATATATTATCTTTCATTTATATCCATAATAATCATATTAATATTAATATTAATATTATGGATATATTAACTGTAATTATATATATATTAATTAAATATTTAAATATATAATTATATAATTGTAAGAGTATATTATGTCTAATATAGTAGATAAAGGTATATCAGGATTACATAATTTAGGTAATACATGTTTTATGAATAGTGCATTACAATGTTTTTCGCACATGGATGAATTAGATAAATATTTTAATAAAAAATATATTAAAAATGAACAAGACTCGGAATTAATAAATGAATGGATAGAATTAAAAGAAATATTATGGAATGAAAATTGTGTGGTTGCTCCTAAAAAATTTCTGTTTAATATTCATAAATTAGCAAGAAAAAAAAATAGAGAGATATTTACTGGATATGCACAAAATGATCTACCTGAATTTGTAATGTTTATGATAGAATCTTTTCATGATGCTATGAAAAGACCAGTTGAAATGAATATAAAGGGTAAATCAGTAAATAGTACAGATGATATAGCTATAAATGCATATAGTACAATAAAAACATTATATGAAAAAGAATATTCAGAAATTTTGAATACTTTTTATGGAATTAATATTACACGTATTTATGAAATGAATACAAATAATATAATAAAAATTATTTCAGAACCATATTTTATTATTCATTTACCTATACCTAAACTAGAAAGAGTAAATATATACGATTGTTTTGATTTGTTTATAGATAAAGAGAAGATGATTGATGATAATAAATGGTACAATGACAAAACAAAAACATATGAAGAAGTAGAGAAGGATATGGTTTTTTTTAATTTTCCAGATGTAATATGTATTAATTTCAAACGATTTAATAATCAATTAAGAAAAAATAATTCAGTAATTGATTTTCCATTAGATAATTTAAATTTATCTAAATATGTGGATGGATATAATAAAAATGATTATAAATATGATTTATTTGCAGTATGTAATCATTCAGGAACAATAATGGGTGGTCATTATACATCATTTATTCGACCTAAACTTAGTGATAAATGGTATCATTTTAATGATAATAAAATACAACTTATTAATAAAAATGATATAGTAACAAGAATGTCTTATTGTCTATTTTATAGAAAAAAAAAGATATGATACTATATTAATAATATAATTTTAATACTATGAATATAGATGTTAAAACTACATCACAAATGTCATTTGATCATATATTATCATATGTAACAAAACATAATCCATTAATATTATTTATCGTAATAGTTATCTTTTTTATTTACTATTTAGTATTTAAATCACTGGGTAGAAATCTTGTAGCTTCAGTTGGTTCTACAACTGGATATATAGCAAATACATCAGGAAAAAAAATTGGTTCAAATATTTCTAAAAATGTTATTAAAAAAAATAAAGGTATTTTAGTATTAGAAATATTATTATGGGGTATGCTATTATTTCTTATATTTATAAATGGTATGCAATTATTTTTATCATTGGATATAAAAACTGCTGTTAGAGATTTGTTTAGTTTACATCCAAAAGTAGATATTGAAATAACAACTGATAAAATAAAAAAAAATGTATATAAACCACCTGAAAAAGAAGTGTTTCATATTCCAAAAAATACATATACATATTCTGATGCAAAGGCTATATGTAAAGCATATAATTCTGAACTAGCATCATATAATCAAATAAAAAAATCGCATGAAAAAGGGGGTGAATGGTGTAGTTATGGATGGTCAAAAGAACAAATGGCTTTGTTTCCTACTCAGGAAGAAACATATGAAAAGTTACAGAAAATAAAAGGTCATGAACATGATTGTGGACGACCAGGTATTAATGGTGGATATATTGATAATCCTAATATGAAATTTGGTGTAAATTGTTTTGGATATAAACCAAATATTACATCGACAGAAAGTCAACTTATGAATTCACAATCATTGTATCCTAAATCTAAAGAAGAAATAGAATTAGATAAAAAAGTTGATTATTATAGAACAAAAGTACCTGATATTTTATTAGCTCCATTTAATAAAACAAAATGGAGTCGTGTGTAATCATTTTATTATTTGATTATTTTATTTTATAATTAAATAATAGATATAGTTTAAATGAATTATAAATCTAAATCTAAATCTAAATCATATAAAAAAAGAAAATCAAGGAAATCAAGATTACGTCGAAATACTAATCGATTACATAGATCACGAAATATTAATTCAAGAAAATATTCAAGAAAACATTCAAAAAAATATAAACACTCAAAACATAAGTATTTAAAAAAACATGGTGGAAAACCAGCATCAATTCAAGATAAACCATTTAGTACAATATCAAGTATTCGTTATGATTCATTTGGAAATATTTCGTAATCTATTTAAACATATATCTATAGGATACATATTATATAATTTATTATCATGAGTGAAAATAATCATGTTAATACATCTGTTGATCAAACTACAAAAAGAGTGAATCAAATGATTAAAGTTCATACTGATACATTAGAAGTTTTTAAAAGAAAAAATAAAGATTATGGTGATGCATTTGCTAAACATGGTATTGTCGGTTTAATGATACGAATGGAAGATAAAATGCAAAGATTTATTTCAGTTTCTAATAATGGTATAAATCTGGTTAAAGATGAAACATTACGTGATACATTAATGGATTTGCATAATTATGCCGCTATGGCAGTTATGCTACTTGATGAACAAAAAGAACAAAATCAAATTAATCAAAATACTACATAATAAAAATTCTATATAATTAACAACCCATAATAAATTGTTTCATAAAATAATATAATACACTATTTTATAAAACAATAAAATTTAATCAATTCTATTCAATATTTACAAATGAAAATATTCTATAATAATTATATTACTCTATAATTTTATTTATTTCATTTATTGCTGTTAATGATGCTAATTGTTCTGCTTTCTTTTTTATTTTATGAATACCAGTAGCAAGTAATATAAATATTTGAGGCATTTCTATTTCAATTGTATTAAATGTATTATTAGACATATCTAAATTTTCTTTATAAGAAATAACATCATGTTCATATTTATACCATTTTGTTAGAAACTTCTTTAATTCATTTATATTTCCTGCTTTATTTTTATCTAAAATTTCGTTGTCATGATTAATTACCAAATATACACCCATATGATATCCATCATCATTTTCTTCGTGTATTATATATTTAGGTGTAACTTTAAATTCCTTCTGGATTTTTACTTGTAATATATTTTTATAATTATTATCCTCTTCTATCATTTCTACCCAATCTATATGTTTTTCTAATACATTTACTACAAAAATTTCTGCCATCTGATATCCTGGACCAGATGTAAATGTCTTATACCAATTATGTTCATCTTTCACTTCTAATTTATTATACGTTAAAAATATTGATCCTATAAATGCCTCAAATAAACAACCTAATTTCTTTAAATTATTTCTTGTTCCCTTTTCTTCAGCATGTTTAGACATAATAAACCATTTATCTAATCCTATATATTTTGCTAATTTACCTATATTTTCATTTTGAACAATTTTAATTTTCTTTTCAGTCATAAAACCTTCATTTTCTTTTGGAAATCTTTTGTATATATAAAATCTTACAATATTTTCTAATACACTATCTCCTAAAAATTCCAATCGTTCATTAGACTTTGTTTTTAATGGTATTGAATCTACAGGACATTCACTTATAATAATATTATTCATTTCATTTTCTTGTTGACTACGTTTTACATATGATTTATGAATAAATGCTCTTTTAAATAATTCCATATTATATACTGTTTGAATAGGTAATCCATATTGTTTCAATATACTCATAACCTCTTTCTCTGTTATCTCTCTATTCACAGGATTATATGGTGAAAATACTAATGTTTCATCCATGTTTCAATACACAGTTATTAATAATATAATAATAATAATTATATATTTTTATATCAATTTTATATTAATATCTTCATCATAATTACTATATATACATCATTCAGTTGTATAAATAATATACGTAATAATACATAAATACAAAAATATTACACATATATTACTTATAATTACACATTTTAGTTCTCCTCTGGTCAGATCGTATAATTCTGGATCATAAGGTGAATAAATTACATAATTTTCATTTTCATCTTCATTTTCATTTTCATTTTCATTTTCATTTTCATCTTCATTTTCATCTTCATTTTCATTTTCATTTTCATTTTCATCTATTACATTCCTTTTTCGTATATTACTTAGTTCATCTGACATATTCAATATTAATATATAATTTACTAACTTTAAATATGTTTAAAAATAGTTATTTAAATACTATATTATAATGGAATATAGATATATTTAATTATGAAAATTTTAATTGATATACGTGAGAAGAGATTATATGATGAAATGTTAAATATTCAAAAAAAAGACGAAAAATTTAAATCTATTTGTATTGAAACAAATTCATTGGAATTAGGTGATGTTATGATTACATCAGATGATATAAATGTAACCAATTGTTCTGATATATTAAATGGAGAGATTATACTTATTGAACGAAAAACAATTACTGATCTTGCGGCAAGTATTGTTGATGGTAGATATAAAGAACAATCTCTCCGTCTTGGTCATTATCATATTCCAAATCATAATATTTGTTATTTATTAGAAGGTGATATTAAATTATTAAATAGTAGATTTCATCGTGTCAAACCTGGTGCTATTTATTCTTCTATGATTGTATTGCAATATTTCAAGGGATTTTCTGTTATGAGAACAATGAGTATATACGAAACTGCTGAATATATATTACGTATTACTGAAAAGGTTTCCAGAGAAAAGAATAAATTAGGATATTATCATGGTAATCATGATGTATTTAATAGCAGTAATTATACATCTTGTATAAAGAAAACAAAAAAAGATAATATAACACCTGATAACATTGGGATTATTTTATTAAATCAATTACCTGGTATAAGTGATGCTATATCATCTTCTATTATGGAAAAATTTACATATTTTGATAATTTATTAGAAACGATGAAAAAAGATAATACGTGTTTAAATGATATAAAATATAATACAAAGACAAATTCACAAAGAAAAATATCATCATCAGTAATAAATACTATATTTGAATATTTAATACCATCATCTAATATACACATAGATACACCTTAATGCATTAATAATAAAATTGATTATATTTATTTATTAATACAAATATAAATTATGATATGAATAAATATATTATGAAAGTTATGAATTATATAGACAATTCATCATTATTGTCATTTTATAATATCAAGGATGATGTGGATGATGTGGATGATGTGGATAGTTCTAATAAACAAATAAAAACAAATACAGGTAAAAATACTATAATAAATTTATTAAAACAAATTCAAATTAATGTATGGTTTTCTAATAAAAAACCTATTTTTAGAATAAATAATCAAATTATATCAAACGGTATGATTATTCATTTATATTATAAAAATATAGATAATATTGAAAACAATAAAAAATTGTTAATGTTATCTACATATTTAGATAATGAATATATACTAGCCTATCAAAAATATACAAAAATACCATATCTTATTTATGAAGATTTTTGTATTGTTGGTTCATTTATATATGATCATAAAATTAATATAGAATATATTCATAATGAAAAATATCATAACGGACCTAATACATGTATCGAATGTAAATCAAAATGTTTCAAATATTCAAAAAATCATAGACAACATATATTTAAAAGTTATTTTAAAAAATACTGTTCAAAATGTAAATATTCTATTGAATCAAGTATATAACATATTATAAATTAAAATGTATAATCATATTATTTAATATCAAAAGAATATAATATAATGGATAAGAGTAACACATTATTATTTGATAATATTTATGATAAAACGAATTTATTCGATACATCAAATATAAAAAGCGATTTTATTTCATTTTTAAAGAAACATTATCATATGATTAATCTAAATGAATTTACATTAAAAGAACATCAAAAAATTATAAAAGAATATATGATACAATTAGATACACGAGGAATATTATTATTCCATGGATTAGGTTCAGGTAAATCATGTACTTCTATTACTACAATAGAATCAATATTACAAAATATACTTGATGAATTATCAAATATTAATTCTGATATTGAAATAGATTTAAATTCAATATACAAACATATGTATGTATTTACACCGGCATCTTTACGAGATAATTATAAAAACGAATTATCATTTTGTGGTAAAAAGATAAAAGAATATAAAAATGATAATAAATTATCGGATGACTTTATTAAATATATAAATTATAATAGTAAAGATTATGAAAAAAAATTAATTCCAAGTGATTCAAATGAAACAAATTCACTAGATAATTCTATTATAATTATAGATGAAATACATAATTTAGCTTTACAAATTTCAAATAGTATATTAGGAAATACAAATAATATAAATACTGATAGTATATTTAAATTATATAATTTAATATGTAATTCAAAAAATAGTAAACTTATTTTTTTAAGTGGAACTCCAATTATTAATTATCCATATGAATTATTAATTATAATTAATTTATTATATGGATGTCATTCTTATGTTAATATACTTATAAATTCTGAATTAAATTTATTAAATGATATTGAAACAAAAAATATTTTTGAAATTAATGAATTTGATTATAATAAATATGTAGAAAATATCATAAAAAAAATAAAAGAATTAGATACAGATAATACAATTATTAAAAATACAAAGTCTATTGAAATTGTAAATAATAATAATACTCTTGAATTACGTTTATATAAAACAAGTGATTATTTTATAAATAATAATATAGATTTAAATTCTACTTTAAAAAAAAATAATATATCGTATGAAATAAATAACGAATCTATAAATAATCAAAATACTATTTTATATAGACATGAATATAAATTACATAAAAAAATATCAAATACTAAAATAGATTACGAACAATATTTCAATTTGATTAAAAATATAATTAAAAATTCAAAAGTTACACTAGAAAAAAAATCTGATACATTATTTAATGATTCAACAAAACATATAAATGATTTAAGAGATAAATTTACTAAAATTGAGTCTGATAATACATACGATAATAAATTAGACTCTACTATTCGTAGTATTATAAATCCTGATGTATTCAATACCTATAAACATATAAATATTGGTAATATGATTTCATATTATGGAGATAGTAAACAAAATATGCCTTCATTTGATACTTCAATATTAGAACTAAATGAATTAGAACTCGATGAAAATATAATCATAGAATCTAATTATGATAATTCTATACAAGTAGAAAAACTACTTATTTCAAATAAGAGTCAACAATCTATTATTTATGAACAAATGTTAGAACAAGAAAAAGGTACTAAGTCTAATTCAACATATAATATTTTTAAAAACGATAAAAGGTCACAGGATAATTTATATAAAATATTTACTAGACTTGCGTCTAATTTTGTATATCCAGTATATAGTATTAATAATATTAAACAAAATGATCCATATCAACTAAATAAGTCATTCAGTAAAAAAGGTGGGTCTAATAAACCCATACAACCTACACCACCTATTTCATCTAAATCAACTGGATTTTCAAGAAAATCTAAACTTCAATTATTATCCGAATTAAATAAATCAAAAAAAAATACACGTAGACAAAAAAATATAGCAAATAGTAAATCCAATAATACAAGTTCTAAAAAAAATGTTACACGTAGAATTACACAAAAATCAATCCAACAACAAAAAAATCCTGAACAAGACACTCCCGAACAAGACACTCTAAATAAAAATATTCAGTCGGAGCAAGGGGAACCAAATCAAAATACTCAGTCGGAGCAAGGGGAACCAAATCAAAATACTCAGTCGGAGCAAGGGGAACCAAATCAAAATACAGACACTCCTGAACAAGACACTCCCGAACAAGACACTCCAAATCAAGATATTCAGTCGGAGCAAGGGGAACCAAATCAAAATATTCAGTTGGAGCAAGAGAAATCAAATCAAAATCCAGAAAACCAAGACCAAACCCAAATCCAAAATCTAGAAACTCATGAACAAGACACTCCAAATCAAGATATTCAGTCGGAGCAAGGGGAACCAAATCAAAATCCAGAACCTATAACTCCAAAAAAATCAATTCAACAATCTGAGAAAAAAGTACCAAATTTATCTACTAAAAATACAAATAATAAAAATAATAAGATTATTATAGATAAAGAAATATCTGATTGTATTGTAAATCGAAATAATACTTCTGATAAATATAAAAATTCGGATGAATATAATAAACATGAATTTTATTCAAATGAATTACAATTAGATAATCTTTATAATTATTCATGTAAATATTATACTCTTTTAAAATTATTACAAAAAGATAGTTCCAAAATTCATCTTGTTTATAGTTTTTTTGTAAATAATGAAGGACTAAATATGATAAGAAATATATTATTAATAAATAATTATAATGAATTTAATCCATATAATTCTACATTCATTAAAAAGTGTTTAGATTTATATATTACATACTCCAAAGATGTTACTAATGATAAATCAATTGATATAGATACATATATTAATGGTATAGATTTTCTGAAGAACAAAATGTTTGTATCATTATATAATGAACAAGACGACAATATATCACAAATATTAGATAATACTAACGAAAAACAATTAAAAAATATTTCACAAAAAAATAAACTTATTAATTTAATAAAAAATGAAAATGTTGATAATTACACACAAAAAATTGGATCATCTTCTTTTGTCGAAGAAATGATAAAACTTTTTCAAAATATTAAAACAGACAATAATTCATTAAACGATGAATATAAAAATATATTAAACACTGAAATAAAAAGTAAGGATTCTACTATTTCAATAAAAGTTACTACTTTTTTTAATATATTTTTTAAGAAAATGCAAAATAATATTAATACTGTTCTTATATCAAAAAAATCAGCAGAAGGTATCAGTTTTAAAAATATTAACTATGTTCATATTATTGAACCATTTTGGAATTTTTCTATTATTAAACAAATTATCGGACGTGCACGTCGCATCAATTCACATGAAAATTTTATAAACGACAACGATAAAAAAGTACATGTATATTTATATTTATATAATCATACGAATAATATAACTAATAACGACAAAAATAATATTCCATTATCAACCGATATTATTATATATAATAATGGTAATAGAAAAAATAAAATAAATATTTTCTACTTAGAAAAACTAATATCTTCTTCATTTGATTGTAATTTTAATAAAGAATCCTATAATGATAATATTCAATGTATTCAACAAAATACAAGAACCATTAAACAATCATCTAATGAACCAAACATAGAAGACAATCAAACAAACATAGAAGACAATCAAACAAATATAGAAGACAATCAAACAAATATAGAAGACAATCAAATAAATGAACAATTTAACGAAAATATTCCGAACATAAATGATATTTCATCTAAACTTAACAATAAAACAGATAAAAATGAAGAATAAAACATCTATTTAGTTTCCATTATATATGTTATAGAGAGATTAGTTATAGTATTAATATAATCTATACTATCGAATGTATCATTTTTAGGATATAATATATAAAATTCCATCAAATCATCTAATGAATTATTTAATAAACTAGTTAATGGTTTGTTAAATTTATTATTATATGATATAATTTCATTTTTATTTATATCAAGTATAAACATTGTTTTATCATATATATCATTTACATTTTTCATAACATGTATATAATTATATTTATTATCTATTATTGTTTCTTTACATGTATATAGAATATGATTAATAATTATATTATTTATCTCTCCATAATATTCTTTTATATATTTCAGTAAATTATTATAATATTCCTTATCTATTGATACTTTTGATATAGTATATGTATTATAATATTTTGATATATCATCATCAATTTTTATATTATTTTCTACATTAATATAGTTATTATCTATCTCAATATTTTTTTCTCTCTTTATTTTTAATTCTTCTTTCTCATTTGAATTATGTATATCATTTAAAATTTTACTATTTGTCTTTTTTTTTAATATAGACTTAATTTCATTATTTATATCATCACCTATCTTCTCTAATTCAAATTTAGGTGTTTCTATATAAGTATATTTATTATATACAATTTCATCATCTTTTATAGGAATAGTATTTATATCTTCATCTTTTTCTTCATCATTTTCAATATTATATTTATTTTCATATATATATTCATATGTATTCTCATTTTTCTTTTGTAGTTCATTTTTTATTTGTGTTCTTATATCAGTTGTTTCTATATTATACATTTCATAATTTCTATTTTTAATTTCATTCTCCAATAAATTATCTATAGAATTATCTTCCTTATCCATTTCATGATCTCTAAAATCTATATCTTTGGGTTTATCAATCGTTATTATATCATCTATTTCTGATATATGATTTAATATTTTATCTGATAATTCATTCAATTTAATTTCTTTCAATTCATTCTCCTTTTTATATTCATTGTCTTCAAATATTTTATTATTATTATTATTTATTATCATAAAATTATTTTTTATTTTTTCATTATTTCTTTCTTCTTTGATACTTTTTATATACATATATATACTTTTCATAAATGTTTGATTCAATATATTTGTATTCTCAAATGAAAATCTATTTTTACGAAAATCTTCTAATAATGTTATAGACATTTCTATAACATTATTTTTATCTTCTTCAATTAATTCAGATTCATTTAATATTTCTTTTAATAACATTTCTAATATTACTCTATTTGATTCCCAATTTTCATAACTTGATAAATATTCACTCATTTTTATATTGTAGGTAATATTCTATTTTAAATTTTAAATTTTAAATAATTTTTTAATAGCATTATATATAAATATAACTTTTTCTATGTCTGAAACAAATATAGAACATTCTTCTATTAACATTGAAATAAATGAAATAACTGATAATAATAATCCAGATGAAAAACCTGAACATTCAAAAAAAAATAAACGTCAACAACGACACGCTGCTGAAGAACAAGCTGCCAAGGAACAAGCTGCCAAGGAACAAGCTGCCAAGGAACAAGCTGCTAAAGAACAAGCTGCCAAGGAACAAGCTGCCAAGGAACAAGCTGCCAAGGAACAAGCTGCTAAAGAACAAGCTGCTAAAGAACAAGCTGCTAAAGAACAAGCTGCTAAAGAACAAGCTGCCAA
>Ga0181591_10004719_pt1 | contig 11863 bp, 8 predicted proteins | sample 071ome_33_FD_133757 | JGI IMG/M metagenome (GOLD analysis project Ga0181591, IMG submission 133757) | Coastal salt marsh microbial communities from the Groves Creek Marsh, Skidaway Island, Georgia - 071412AT metaG (megahit assembly) | ecosystem: Environmental > Aquatic > Marine > Intertidal zone...
ATCACGCGGGATGATTTTAATCATGCGGTGATGCCCCTACTCGAGCGTATGCGTCAGCCGATGGAGCGCGCCATCCGCGACGCGGATTTAACGCTGGATGAACTGGATCAGGTGATTCTGGTAGGTGGCGCCACACGCATGCCGTGTGTGCATGCCCTGGTGGCTCAGATTTTCCGCAAGATGCCAACGCGGCACCTGGACCCGGATTTGGTTGTGGCGATGGGTACTGCCATTCAGGCGGGTCTGGTTGCTAAAGACGAAGCCTTAGATGATGTGGTACTGACCGACGTGTGCCCATACACCTTGGGCGTCGCGATCCGCAATCACAGTGCCTTTGCGAATCGACAGGGGGATTCTTTCTCCCCCATTATTGAACGAAACTGTGTGGTGCCGGTGAGTAAATCCAGTGATTACTCTACGACGGTTGATGACCAGGAATTGCTGGACTTACGCATTTTTCAGGGCGAATCCCGTCTGGTAAAAAACAACGTTTATCTTGGTGGGCTGGAAGTCCGGGTGCCAAAAAATAAAGCCGGCCACGAGCAGGTGGAAGTACGGTTCAGCTACGACATGAACGGCATTCTCGAAGTCGACGTCACGGTGGTGTCTACCGGTGAAAAAACCAATACGCTGATTGATAACAGCGGTAAGGAATTAAGCCCGGCGGAAATTAAATCGAGCCGTGAGAAATTGGCGGCACTAAAAATTCATCCACGGGATGATGAATTAAATGTTCACTTACTGCACCGGGCAGAGCGCTTGTACGAAATTATGCTGGGTGAGTTACGTGAGTCATTGAGGCAAGCCATTGCACAGTTTGAGCAGATTCTTAGTCAGCAGAATCCTGACGTTATTTTGTCTGCACGAGAGGGCTTTTCTCGCTACCTCGACGACCTTGAACAACAGGTACGCGTGTAAGTGAATCCGGTGGTGAAGATAAGGGGGTAGTAGGGTGTGGGATATTCTGGGCCTGGACGGCCCCACCGATGATGCGAAAGTGATTAAGCGGGCATATGCGAAAAAGCTTAAGCAGGTAAAACCCGATGAGTCTCCGCAGGAATTTCAGATTCTGCATGAGGCGTATGAAGCGGCCAAGGCGTATGCGAAGCAGTGTAAGCGCGAGCAAGCCGCTGTGGCAGAGTCCGCAGCATCTGAGTCACTAGAACCCAACATCATCGATGAGGATGAGGCCCAACCTGCTCTCCAGACCTCCTCAGGCAGCGACAGTGCTGATTTAGCGGCGTCTACCACCAACGTTGAGGCCCATAGTCAAAACGAGGCCTCTGAAGCCTCTGAATCACCAGGTGACTTCACTTCATCTGACGATTCGACTACAGAACCCGAGTCAGCACATCTCACTGCCGATCAAACGGCTGCGCAAGAACAATCCCCGGAGCTTACTTCCGATTCACAATCCGATTCACAGAGGCCTAGCTCAGACTCAGAGGAGCTTGCCGCCGACTCAGGGGCAGATGAGCGCGACCACATGGAGGAATACCACGCCTTTATGCATCAGGTGGTAGCGTATCTGGAAGACCATCATCAAGCGGTGGATTACGGTGCCTGGTCGCAGATTTTAAATGCGTATTTTCTCAATGAATTTACTTACAAGTCGCATGCATCCTATTGGATTTTTCACACCGTATGCGGTTTGTGCGAAGCCTCGATTCAAGCCGCTCGAGAGGCGGATGGTGAGCTCGTTTCTGATGTCTCTACCGAGCTATTGCACCTGTTGAACGTGCATTTTAATTGGGCAGGGCATCTGGCCGAATTAGAAGAGCGTTTCGATCCGGATGCGGTCGATTTTATTATTACGCAAGCGCAGTCCTGGGTGCATCCGGACGAAGTAAAACGACGCGCCGTTCGTGTACCACCGAAGGACGGCAATCATCTGACCGGCTATGGCGGGCAACTGTTGTTCTATCGAGCTTGGGCAACACTTATTGATTATTTTTTGGTGCTGGCTATGTCGGCACTCAGCGTGGTTGGTATTGACCGTCTTCTGGCGCATTTCGAAAAGGCCGCGAATTCCGATTCGTTTTTCTGGGCCATCTTCCTGTTGGTTGGCGCTTTGTATTTCGGCCTGATGGAATCTTCAAAGTTACAGGCCACCTTGGGTAAGCGCATGGTCAAACTGAAGGTAATTAATACCCGCGACTGTGGACGAACGTCGTGGTTAAGATCGACCCTACGTTTTGGCATTTTTACTGGTTCCATGCTGTTTTTTCAGGTCTTTATCTGTGCGTACCTGTTGTTCTCCCGACGCCTTCATATTCAGGATGTGCTCACCACGACAGAAGTGGTGTTCAAACACGAGTACAGCAGCCACAAAGACGCTTGAGCATACCGGTAGCCCTGATGACTATCGGTGTTGTTGCTCTACTGTTTGCTCACCCCTTGAATCCATCAATGGCCAAATAGCGACTTAAGGGCCGCATCTGGCAACTCCGTTGGTTTTATTGCGCATTGTGTCATTGAAGGTGTGATTTGATTACGTAATGATCAAATCATTGTGACGGCAAATGACAGTGAGCAAGGGAGGGGCGGCATCATGGCCATTCAACACAGTGTGGGTGCGGGCGGGCACAATACGCCTGCTGACGTGCGGGTGATTCAGGCCGCACTCAACAGCATTCTCAAACCTCAGAAACCCTTGGCCGTCGACGGACTGATTGGCCCGGCCACCATTGCTGCGGTGCGTGAGTTTCAGGCGGATGAAGTCGGCATGCAGCGCCCGGACGGCCGCGTAGATGCCGGAGGGCGGACGTTACGTGTGCTGGCGGGGTGCCTACCCAAAGGGCTGTCGCGTGATGCGTTGGCGGGGGTAATGCCTTCAGCGAGCACCGCCACGGTGGATACGTATTTGCCGTTATTAGATCAGCAGTGCGCGTGCCACAGCGCAATTGGGTCGCCGCACCGGCTGGCGCATTTTCTGGCGCAGATCGGCCATGAGAGTCTGTCACTGCAACTGACCGAAGAGCTGGCTTCAGGGCAGGCTTACGAAGGCCGCAGCGATCTGGGCAATACGCATCCGGGTGACGGCGTACGCTTCAAGGGGCGGGGGCTGATTCAACTGACCGGGCGCTACAACTACGAACGGTATGCGGCGTTTGCCGGGCTGGATACCTCACAGCCCGACTGGCCAGAACAGGTGGCGCACCCGGATCATGCGCTGGCGGTCAGTATCTGGTTTTGGGAGCAACGCGGTCTGGCGACCAAAGCCGATCAGGATGATATCCGTGGCATTACCCGCACCATTAATGGCGGCTGTAACGGCCTGGACGACCGTGAAAGCTATCTGGCGCGGGCGAAGTTCTTTCTGGTGTGACAGTCGTTAGCTGGCTTTCCAGGCGTCGATCTCTGCCTTCCAGCGGGCAATCAGCTCACGGTTGTCGTGATCTTCCGGGTGAAAATCTTCCCGGTAGAAATCCTTAAATGGCGCTTTGATGCAGGTGAACATGCCTTGTTCACCGAAGAGCATGGTCCAGGCTTCTTTGGTTTGAGCCCAGCTTGGCATCCGTCGCGCCGCCCACAGTAGGTAGAAAGTACGGCCGATGGTCAGGGTCGGGAACAGTACGGCAATGGCGCGCATGATGCGGTAGAGCATTTTGCGTTTGCCGCCGGTACTCATGTACACATCGAAGGCCACGGATTTGTGCTCAATCTCTTCGATGGCGTGCCAGATCATCATGTACTTGATCGAAGGGTGCATGCCCTCTAGCTGTTCGGGGTGAGTAAGTACATACTCGGCAACGATGGCCGTGATGTGTTCCAGACACACGGTCGCCGCCAGACGCTCGCGCTTGGAGCGTTTGGCATTGAGCAGGTTGATGGCCTTTTCTACCCGACGCTCAATGGTTTGAGCGCGCCAGCCGAGCGACTCCAGCTTCTCATTTGCCAGCTTGTGCTGGTTGGTGTGGTGCGCTTCCTGACGGGTAAAGTCTTTTACGCTTTCCTGCAGCACAGGGTCCGTCACCCGATCCTTAAAATGACGAACGGATTCAATGAACATCTGCTCGCCCGGCGGGAAGGTGCCGGAAAGCACGGCGATGAAGGCGGTCAGGATCGGGTTGTCACGATACCAGTCGACGCTGTCGACCTGATCAAAGCTGAAGTCCATCTTGCGGACTTCAATCAGCGGCGCGTGAGCGCTCTGCTCTGTGACTGGGGTCGTGAGCGTAGTGGCAAGGGAAGCATCGGCCGTCATCGTCCCATCTCCTGTGTAATTTGTATCACCTTTGTAGGGTTTTATAGCTAATATAGCGCGCATTGCACAATGACTGGCTTGCCTGTGGTCTCGGTCTTTCCGGCCAGTGGCGTATTCGTCAGTAGACTCGGGGCCGCGTCGGGAACATCGCACTGGCGTTGAGGTCGATAGCGGGTACGGTTGTGTGCCGTTGCGCTTTTGCTTGTTAAGGAGACACCATGCGCTTTATTACGTTCACTTTGCTGTTGTTATGGTCCTGCCTGGGTTGGGCTGAGACGGACGGTGCTACCGCGGACGGCGGTGAGATTAATCGTGAGTCGGTCAGTGACCTGATTGCCACGCTCGAAAACGATGGCGAGCGTGAGGCGTTGATCGAACAGCTGAAGCTGATGATTGATGCCCAGCCGGAACCTGAGCTGCCGTTCATTGCCACCTTGTTCGATATTGATGCTCAGGCGCCGGGGCTGATGACGGATCTGATGGATCTGATCCGTGGTTACGGGCTGCCAGAGAGTTTTATCGGTGACTTGCTGACCTTCTCGGTGACCGTGTTTCTGGTACTGATTGGTTTGTTCCTTAATGGCGCCTTGAGTAAGTTTCTTGATCGCCGCATGGACATCGTCCGCAAACGTCTCAGCTGGGACGACAAGCGCTTCAGCAGCATCTTTCGCATCCAGCGCTGGGCAGGTTACCTCGTCAGCCTGATTCTGATCGGTTACGCGACCTGGCACCTGATCGCCACTTCGATGGGCAAAGAAGAGATCGAAGGCCCCGGTTCCTTGTTAAGCGCAGTTTTGACCATTGCTCTGGTAGGCATGGTCTTCTCCATGATCTGGGAGGCCGTTAATGCGTTGCTGGAATCCATGATTGAGAAGAACGAACGCCTGAACAGTTCCCGCTTTCAGACCATTACTCCCATCATCCGCAACATTCTGATGATTGCGCTGACTATTATGTCGCTGATGGTGATTCTGTCCGAGCTCGGCATCAACATCATGCCGCTGCTGGCCGGTGCAGGTGTGTTGGGGATTGCCATTGGCTTTGGTGCTCAGACATTGGTGAAGGACTTCCTGACGGGATTGATGGTGGTGTTTGAAGACCTGCTGCAGATCGGTGACGTTGTACGGATTGGCGATAAGTTCGGTTTCGTGGAAAAGATTACTCTGCGTAAGGTGCAGTTACGGGATCTGGACGGCACCGTGCACACCGTACCGTTCGGCGATGTGACTATCGTGTCTAACCTGACTAAAGAATTTAGCTACTACGTCTTTGAAGTCGGCGTTGCTTACCGTGAAAACGTTGACGACGTGATGGCCTTGCTGAAAGAACTGGACGAAGTATTCCGACAGGATGAGAGCTTTGGTAGCCGGGTGTTGGCGCCGCTGGAAGTACAGGGCCTGGATCGCTTTGATGACAGTGCGGTTGTGATTAAAGCGCGCTACAAGACGAAATCACATGAGCGCTGGAATGTGGGTCGTGAGTTTAATCGCCGGATCAAAGCCGCGTTTGATCAGCACGGCATCGAGATTCCGTTCCCGCATCAGACCATCTACTTTGGCGAAGACAAGCAGGGGAATGCCCCCAAAGCTAATGTTCAGTTGGTGAAGGCGAGTAATAGCGAACCTTCTGAAGCAAGTGAGTAATCACTATTTGGCGATCTGCATCTAAGGTGATGCAGACCTGAAATACAAAAAGGTGGCCAGTCTTGGACTGAGCCACCTTTTTAGGCCAACTGCTTTGGCTGACCGTTGATCCGCCGGGCAACTCGTAGCTGGCTATGCAATCTTAGGCTGACGTGGCCCAAACAGGAACCAGGCCAGCAATCCTGCGAGCGGCAACAACAAGATGGCCGCAATCCAAACTGCTTTCACCCCCAATGTGGTGCGTGCCTGCACAACGTTAAGAATGGCGTAGATATCGCCAATCAGAATCAGGATGCCCAGCAGGCCTCCAACTTCAACCACCATAATTTCCCCCGGAGTAATCTTGCGCAATAACGCCCGGATAGTACCACGCCTGTATCGAGGTCGGTTTGCTATCTAAGGTTGTCTTTGACAGGGTATAGATACGATTTTACCCGGAGAATTCAATGAACCTCGAAAAGAAGGGCATTCAGGCAACGCTATTGATGCCCGTTGCCGTCCCTACTATCGTCGTTGCAGCACTTCTTATCATTGGCACCATTTCTGATCCCGACGCGGCAGGCAGCGCATTCAGCAGTATGCTGGCCTGGATCACACAAACCTTCGGTTGGTTCTATATGCTGGCGGTGGCCGTGTTTCTTATCTTTATTCTGTGTGTCGGTTTCAGTAGCTGGGGCAACATCCGCCTTGGCTCCGATCATGCCGAGCCGGAGTACAGTTTCCCTGCCTGGTTTGCCATGTTGTTCTCTGCGGGCTACGGCATTGCGTTGTTGTTTTTCGGCGTGGCTGAGCCGGTACTGCATTATTCAACGCCGCCAGCCGGTGCCGCGGAAACCGTACCGGCCGCCAAAGAAGCCATGCAGATTGCCTATTTCCACTGGGGCCTGCACATCTGGGGTATCTATGGTCTGATGGGGTTAGTGTTGGCTTACTTCGCCTACAGGCACGGTCTTCCCTTGTCTGTGCGTTCGGCATTGTATCCCTTAATCGGCGATCGCATACACGGCTGGGCGGGTCATATTGTCGATACCTTTGCTGTCCTGGGTACCATGTTTGGCCTGGCGACGACCCTGGGGCTATCGGTCTCGCAGATTAATGCCGGTATTAACTACTTATGGCCAGCCATTCCCATCAGTACGACGGTACAGGTGATTGCCATTGCGGTGATTACGCTGGCCGCGACGGTCTCGGTTGTGGCGGGCATGGATAAGGGCATCAAGAACCTGTCGATGCTGAATATGGCGTTGGCGGTATTTCTGATGGCGGTGGTGTTCGCCGTCGGGCCGAGCATTCACATTTTGAATACTCTGGTGCAGAACACCGGGGCGTATCTGGGCAGCGTGGTTGAGCGTACCTTCAATATGCAGGCGTACACCCACAGCGACTGGATTGGTAACTGGACGCTCTTTATCTTCGCGTGGACGATAGCGTGGGCGCCATTTGTGGGTTTGTTTATTGCTAAGATCAGCCGCGGCCGGACGATTCGTCAGTTCGTGTTTGGGGTACTCGCGGTGCCAACGGTCTTTACCTTCCTGTGGTTTGCGATTTTTGGCGATACCGCGTTACACATGATTATGGAAGAGGGCAAAACAGCACTCATCGGAGAGGTGCAAGCCAACCATGCGGTAGCCTTGTTTGAGTTTTATGATCGCTTGCCGATGTCGTTCTTCCTGTCGCTGGTGACTGTCTTCCTCATCATCACCTTCTTCGTGACGTCGTCGGATTCCGGCTCTCTGGTGGTGGACTCTCTTGCCTCTGGTGGTTTGTTGGAGACACCCGTCTGGCAGCGGGTGTTCTGGGCATTTTTGGAAGGCGGCATTGCCGCTGCGTTGTTGTTGGCGGGCGGTTTGAGCGCCCTTCAGACGATGACCATCGTCAGTGCTCTGCCATTCGCCATCATTATGTTGTTGGCGGTGGCGGGTCTCTGGCGAGCGCTTGTGATTGAAGGCCACCGTGATACCTCGATCAGCGCGATTACACCGGTGCGTCCGCACAGCGACGGCGGCGACTGGCGTAAGCGTCTGCACGGCATCATGAAGTTTCCGGGTGCGAACAAGGTCGAGACCTTTATCGAGGATGTCGTGGTTCCGGCGCTGCAAGAAGTCAGCGAAGAGCTGACATCACACGGTTGGAACGTCGACGTTACCTCTGACACCGGCGAGGCGGCGATGACGCTGGTACGCGATGGCGTCGACGAATTTTATTATCAGGTGAAAGCGACAGAGCACTCAGCGCCCGACTACCGCACTGCCGGAGATAAGCCAGCAACCTTCTGGCGCGCGGACGTGTATCTGCGCCATGGCTCACTGGACTACGACTTGTTTGGTTGTAGCAAAGAAGAGGTGATTCGGGACTTGGTCGACCACCTTGAGCAGTACCTTAACTTTATCGACGCCGCGCCCGGCACCCTTCCTTGGGAGCCACAGTGAGCGACCTTTGCCGTCGTTAAACGGCTTCGATAGTTGAGCAGCTTCTATCTGTGCTGAACGGGATAGGAGCTGATTAGTATTAGTTCTGGGCGATAAGCCAGTCTACGAAGGCTGCGAGGTCGTTAAATACCGGAGCCCCTGAAAGTGAGTCATGCAAAGTAAGTTTGTGCTCACTTTTTTCGCCTTTGCCGGTGCGTACAAGGGCCGTCTGGCAGCCAGCATCAGCACCGGCTTCCAGATCGCGGATCGAATCACCAATCATCCATGCGCCGTCTGCCGACGTGTCCAAGGCTTGCTCAATCTGATGAATCAGTCCCGGCAGCGGCTTGCGGCAATCGCAGTGATCGTCTGGGCCGTGCGGACAATAAGCGATGTGAGCGAACTTGCCGCTGTGTACAGCGGCAAGCGCAATCATTTTGTCGTGCATGGCTGCGAGATCGGCCTCGGTGAAGTAGCCCCGTGCTAATCCGCTCTGGTTAGTCGCCACGGCCACGGTGTAGCCTGCTGTGCAGAGCTTACCCACGGCTTCAGCGCTGCCCGGAATGGGAATCCACTCATCCACGGATTTTACGTAAGCATCGGAGTCTTGGTTAAGAACACCGTCGCGGTCGAGGATGATGAGTTTCATAATTTCTCCAGTGCCGACATAAGACAATAAAAAAGCCCGACCGGAATGCCGGGCGGGCTTTGCGGTTCGGATGCGCTTTACAGCACGGCAATATCCGCGATACCGATAAACAGCCCTTGCAGCTGCTTCAGCAGTGCCAAGCGGTTGTTTTTCACGGCGTCGTCGTCGGCCATCACCATCACGTTGTCGAAGAAGGCATCGACGGACTCACGCAGGCCGGCCAGTTCGGTCAGCGCTGCGCTGTAGTCGCCAGCGGCCATCAGTGGGGCAACAGCCGCTTGCTTAGCCGCAACCTGTTCGGCCAGTGCTTTCTCTTCGGCTTGTGCCAGCAGAGCGTTGTTTACATCTGCGGTCACCGCATCGCCGCCGTTCTTGGCAAGGATGTTAGATACACGCTTGTTCGCAGCAGCCAGTGATTCTGCGGCATCGAGCTTGCTGAATTCGAATACGGCTTTCACGCGACGGTTCACATCCAGTGCGTTGGTGACGCCCAGCGCACGTACGGCCTGGAATACGCCAGCCGGGATGTTTTCATCCGCGTACCAGGCGCTGAATCGGTCCAGCATGTATTCGATCAGGGTGGCTTTGGTGTCGGCCTTCGGAGCTGTCTTCCAATCACCTTCCAGTGCGTAATCAATCAGCGTTGCCAGATCGATGTTGATCTCTTTCTCAACCAGAATACGCAGTACACCCAGAGACGCCCTTCTTAAAGCAAAAGGATCTTTAGAGCCAGTCGGAATCTGACCCAAACCAAACAGACCCACAAGGCTGTCGAGGCGGTCGGCCAGTGCAATCAGAGTACCGGTCTGTGTGGCAGGCAGTTCATCACCGGCAAACGCAGGCATGTACTGTTCAACCATGGCCGCAGCAACGTCGGCGTGTTCGCCATCGTGCTCGGCGTAGTATTTACCGGCGAGACCTTGCAGGTCGGTGAATTCGAACACCATGTTAGACACGAGGTCGTTCTTACACAGCTGCGCTGCGCGCTCTACCAGTGCCTTGTCGCCACCGGTTTCGCCAGCAATGCGCGAAGCCAGAGCGCCGATACGACGGGCTTTATCGGCAACAGAACCGAGTTTGTTCACCCAGACGACGTTTTCGAGCTTGGCGAAACGGCTTTCGAGTTTCTGCTTACGGTCGGTATCCCAGAAGAAGGCAGCATCGGCCAGACGTGGACGGATTACTTTCTCGTTACCTGAGATTACCTGTGCCGGATCTTTCGATTCGATGTTCGATACGGTGATGAAGTTAGGCAGTAGTTTGCCGTCTTTCATTACGTGGAAGTACTTCTGGTGTTCTTTCATGGAAGACACCAGAGCTTCTGGCGGTACGCGCAGGAAGTCTTCGTCGAAGGAGCCAGCCAGTGCTACCGGCCACTCGTTCAGGGCGGTGACTTCGTCGAGCAGGTCGTCGTCGATCACAGCTTCGCCACCCAGCTTCACGCCTTCAGCGGTAACCTGTTCTTTGATCAGGGCAGAGCGTTCCGCGAAGTCAGCCATCACATAGGCTTCACGCAGTTTGCCTTCGTACTCACCCGGAGAGGCAATGGTGATTTCGCCGGCTGAGTGGAAGCGGTGACCGCGTGTGGTGTTGCCGGCTTTCAGGCCCAGCACTTCGGCGTCTACAACGTCATCGCCCAGCAGCATGAGCAGCCACTGAACCGGACGCACGAATTCAACGCGTGATGCACCCCAGCGCATACGCTTAGGAATCGGCAGCTTGTCGAGGCTGGTCTGAACGATATCAGACAGCAGCTCGCTGGTCTGCTTACCCTTAATCGTACGCTGAATCATCAGCTTGCCAGCGTTTTTGCCGTGCGAATCCGGTGCGGTCTGCAGGTCAGCAGCGCTTGCGCCAGCGCGGGCAGCAAAGCCTTCCGCGGCTTTGGTTGGCTTACCGTCAGCGTCGAACGCGATCTTGGCTGGCGGGCCGTATAGGGTTTCTTCCTGATCTGCCTGCTGGGTTTCGAGGCCAGCAATACGTACAGCGAGACGACGTGGTGCGGCAAACGCGACGACATCACCGAAGTTCAGGTTGGCGTCTTTCAGGCCTTGGGTAATACCCGAGGTGAAGGCGTCAGACAGGGTTTTCAGTGCCTTTGGCGGCAGCTCTTCGGTACCCAGTTCAACTAAGAAATCTTTCGTAGACATTACTTCTTCTCCTCAGCGGCTGCTTTCTCGGCTTTCTGGGCCTCATAACGTGCGAGTACATCGGCACGGTTGGCTTCTTCCGCCAGCGGGAAGCCTTTTTCAGCACGGCTGTCGAAGTACGCCTGAGCTACTGCACGAGCCAGGGTACGGACGCGGAGGATATAACCCTGACGCTCGGTCACGGAGATGGCGCCACGGGCATCCAGGAGGTTAAAGGTGTGAGACGCTTTCAATACCTGCTCGTACGCAGGCAGTGGCAGGTTCGCTTCGATTAAGCGCAGGGCGTCTTTTTCATACTGGTTGAACGCGGTGAACAGGAAGTCCACGTCAGCGTGTTCGAAGTTGTACGCAGACTGTTCCACTTCGTTCTGGTGGAAGACGTCGCCATAGGTCACGGCTTTGCCGTCCGGGCCGTAGGTCCAGACCAGATCGTAAACAGAGTCGACTTCCTGCAGGTACATGGCGATACGCTCAAGACCGTAGGTGATTTCACCCGTTACCGGGAAGCACTCAAGGCCGCCCACCTGCTGGAAGTAAGTGAACTGAGTCACTTCCATGCCGTTCAGCCAGACTTCCCAGCCCAGACCCCAGGCGCCCAGTGTTGGCGATTCCCAGTTGTCTTCTACAAAACGGATGTCGTGAACGAGAGTGTCGATGCCCATGGCACGCAGAGACTCAAGGTAGAGCTCCTGAATGTTTACCGGGTTTGGCTTCATTACTACCTGAAACTGGTAGTAGTGCTGCAGACGGTTCGGGTTTTCACCATAACGGCCATCGGTCGGGCGGCGGCTTGGCTGAACGTAGGC
>Ga0181591_10004728_pt1 | contig 11854 bp, 17 predicted proteins | sample 071ome_33_FD_133757 | JGI IMG/M metagenome (GOLD analysis project Ga0181591, IMG submission 133757) | Coastal salt marsh microbial communities from the Groves Creek Marsh, Skidaway Island, Georgia - 071412AT metaG (megahit assembly) | ecosystem: Environmental > Aquatic > Marine > Intertidal...
CCAGGGTCGTAACTAGTATTATAACTAACAGATGTTTCAAGCATCATGTATAATTCTATTTCGTCTTTGACTTCTAAGAAATCAGATAAAAAGTCCTCTACACCTGCTATAATACCAGCCGACTCGAGTTCAGATCTAAATTCAGTAGAGCCAGGTGCAGATTCATCTATTCTTAAGTATAAAATTAGTTCCCAATCTAATTCGCTACCAGATGCATCTTCATCTAAATCTTCAGCAGTATCTAAGAAACTAGATCCAGAGCGATCAATATTGGATATTCTTAGCATTGATGGCTCTCCACAAATAGCCTTTAATCCTTCATTAAGTATTTTAGTTTCAATAGGATTAAAGATCGGTCTCTCTTCTGATTCTAGTATTAGATCATGGCTAAATAATCTTGGACCAAGCTCTCGTAAGGCTGAACCAATATCTAGATGCTTTAGCGTCATCCAATGAAATGGAGTCTTATTATGATTGAGCACTATACTTGGATTACCTTCGTTTCTCAGATTAAGTACTCCCTTTAGTGCCTCTTCATTTCTAATATCAACTCTACGGCCGGCCATGTTACCGTTGCCCTTATGAATTACACGATATATCTCATCATTTAGAAATACCATAAATAATCCAGGCTTAATTTCAGCGTGACCAGATATTCTAGTCGCATATAATCTTCTGCCGTCTGTTTCAGGTTTTCCTTTAATGAGTAACACTGATCCCTTTCCTATGGGACTTCTATATGCTTCGTTGAACGATATAACATGTTTCTTCATATTTTTATTTATTTCGAATGATAAATAAATCTATAAAAAACCGTGTAACTATGTTTTACCAAAAGATTGATCTTAGAAAATTATATGAGCAGATGGATGAGCCGGTCTCAATGGACGGAGATCCAGGTATCGTAAACTCTTTAGAAGGAGGGGAACCTCAAGCTGCTGAAGAGTTTCCAACAGAGGAAGAGATGGCAAAGAAGGAAGCAGTTGATATCGCTAAAGGAAGAGCTTATGCCTTTCCAGTGAGTGAGGAAGCTTATTCGCAACTAAATGATCTGATTGCAAAAGGATCCGGAGATTGGATGAGCAAAGAGCCTCTTAAGTTGATACAGGACGGAAGAGGAGGCAAAGCAGCTACAATGATGGCTGGAGGTCAGGAAAAGCCAGTATACTTGATGGTTCGTTTAAGTCAAAGTAAAGGAGATGCTAAAGCCAAGCCTCTTAACCTTGAAGCAGAGGATAGAATCTATGTAGCTCTTTTAACTTCTCCTGAAAATCTAACTAGCTACCTTGATACTGCGTCAAATATTGATAAACATATAAGACTATCTGTTTTAACACCTTTAATGAAGGCTGGTAAAAACGTAGAGCATACAATTGAGATGTGGAAAGATTTCCAAGCTGAAGAACAACTAGATGTTGCAGGTCAGGAAGAGGTTCCGAACGTAGCCGGTGATGATGTTGCTAACATGGCACAAGACAGTCCAGGATTAGCTGCCCAACTTGATCTACCTGAATCAGTTAACTACAGAAAGAGATATGTTAACGGTAAGTGGACTAGAGTTAATGAAGCTGAGACTAGATATGAGGGCCCACGTGGGGAAGATGTTACTACCGAATGGCAGACCTCAGGTTCGAAGCCAGAAGCTAAACCAGAGGCAGCGTCAGGTTCTAAGCCAGAAGCTAAACCAGAGGCAGCGCCAATATCCATCAAAGATTTTGAAGAAGTTATAAAGACCGGAAAGGTCCTTAAAGTTGGTAGAAGCGGGGATGCGGTTAAGGCCCTACAGAGATTCTTAAGGATCGAGGACGATGGTAAATTTGGTCCAGCAACCAAGGCAGCTGTTATTAAATTCCAAAAAGACAGAGGTCTTAAGCCAGACGGGATCGTAGGTAAGAATACAGTTGGTGCTATAGAAAAAGCACAAGCTGAACAAAATCAAGTTATGAAACTTAAGCCTAAGACTTTGGACAAGATCGAAACCCCAAAACTTGAGCCTAAGAAAGTAGAACCAGTTAAATCTCCAGGAGTTCAGGAAGAAGAACCTGATATAGATAATATGAGTCAAGACGAGTTAGAAGCTGAACTTAAAAAAGCTGAAGACGAATTAGCAGCTGCTAAAGGTGGTGTTAAGCAAGCTCGAAAGGAGCGTAGAGAAGATCGTAGAGAAGATCGCAGAGAACGTAGAGAAGATCGCAGAGAAGATCGCAAAGAACGTAAAGACGCTAGAAAGGAGCGTAGAGAAGATCGCAGAGAAGATCGTAAAGAAGAAAAGCTTAGAAAGAAGATAGAAAGATTAAGAAGAAGAACTGGAAGAAAGGAAGACAAAGCAGATAAGATTGTCGGAGAATCTAAAGTATACTCTTTTGAAGAGTTCGTTAAATCAGTAAACGGACTACAACACTAAACATATTTCTTTATGTCCGTACTTAACTATCATTTATATAACATGGTTAAGGGAATTGAGCCCAAGTGGCTCAATTCTTTTAATAGAGTAACTGAAGGGATTAAATTCATTGAGTCAGAAGACTCGAATGAGATTCAAATAGACTTCAATAATGATAGTGAGGAAGATATTGTAAAGCTCGAAAACCCTATTGAAACCAGAATAAGTAGATTTGATAAAGTGCCTACGTTCGCAGGATACTCACTGGAGAAGAATCCTAGATCTGCTAGTTTTATCGAGTATATTAAGAGCTGGGAATCGATTTCAGACACTGAATTGAGGGCTTTAATCGACCATACATATCCTAACGAACTTAAGAAGATAAATGTTAGAGTGCTATTCGTAACTGGATCAAGCTCTCCGATGTCAGCTAGAATAGCCGAAGCCTTGAAGGAAATGTACTACAAGAAAGCTAGAATAGTAGACGTTATGAAGGCCTACTATGGAGCAGACATCAAGGATATCATAGATTGGGATAAGTATGAAGGATCTGATCCTAAAACAAAGAAGATGATAGATTCTTTCTTAAGATCGGGGAGTAAAGATTTCAAAGGATACATTAAGAAGTCAGGCGGACTTCAATCAGGTGCAAGAAAGATACTAAAGCCAGGTCATACTATTGATGATTATATTATAACATCAATCTCAGATGAATATTCTAAATGGATGGAAATGGTAAAGGACCGAAGTATCGATCAGAGAGTTAAATTAACTAATCGTCCTCACTTCATGTTAGTCGACGAATTTGTAATTCAAGGATCTACGGTCTTGGGAATATTTAGACAACTATCTGACTCCCTTAATAAAGCAGCTAAGGAACAAAGAATTGATAGGAGCACATTAGAATTCCTTAAATTTTCTCTACATGGATATGTCATGTTTACACAGGGATCTAGGTTCAAGTTATAACTCGCTTACTTCTCCCAGTACCCATCTAAGGGCCATAATTCTCTCATTAATATCAGAGCATTTTCTAAGGTTATCTTCTATCTTAGATTCATCTCTTGTTTTTTCAACGATTAGTATACCTTCAAGCATTTCAGTGCTTAAGGAATTAAACTCCTCGGTTAATTTTTTCTTTACTTCTTGTTTAGTTCTCATGATGAACATTTTTCTAAATCAAACCAATAATACTAAATTTCGTCTAATTTCTTAAATAAATAAATAAAATAAACCATTAATAATGGCAGACAGAGTTTTAAATTTTTCAGAATTCCAAAGTAAGTACTCAGAAGAGACTGAACAGGACGCAGCAGCTGCATACTCAGACATGTCAACTGCGGCTGACAATTTTTCAGATGGATTTGATGAAGATACATACGAAGAAAATCCGATAGGTCCTAAGAGACCGGTTGCATCGGGAGAAGATACACCGGTACAACCTGGAGAAGCTGGAGCACCAGCCTTCGATCCTAATGCGACTAGCGGAACTGAATTCCCAGATGAGGAAGAAGTAGTAGACGATTCAGAAGAAACTGAAGTTAATCCAGTATATGGAGAATATGATGAAGATGGAGGAGGTAATCCAGAAGAAGAAGATGAGGATATAGATGAGGATGAAGAGGACGAAGAAGATGAGGATGAAGAGGACGAAGAAGATGAGGACGAAGAATCAAACGAGTCTTTTTCCTGGGGGAAGAGAGTAGTTGAATCATTCCATGAATTTTCTACATCTAATCGACACGGAGGAGAATATGATACTATATCGGATGAAATTGAGCTAATTGATTTCGATGATAGCGATTACGAGGACGATCATCAACATGATGACGAATGTTTCGTTAAGTGTAAAGCATGTGGCCAGACCAAAGTAATTGAGCCGGGAGATAAACCTTACGGTGTAATGAACCAAATGGATCCAGATTCTTGGTGGCAAGGAATGGAGCTTGGTATGCAGTGCGGATGTAATATGTAATCACAATAGAAATGAGATCAATACCGGAAAACTTTAGAGAATTCATGCAATCAGCTGAGACACATCAAACTCAGAGTAATCCGTATGTTAATCCATTTGTGGAAGTAGGTAGAGACCTAACACGTCAACCCTTTCACCTAGAAAAAAGACCTGAAATCGGAGAAAATAACGAAGACAATATGGCTGAATTAGAACACTCACCTAAAGAAATGGTTATGCAGAACCTTGAAAAGATTAAGAAATGCATAGAGTGTATGATTGACACGGTTCATAATAACGATCAAGCTGAAGAATTAATTCTTAATCACGCTTGGATGGTAGATCACATATCAACTTCGGCCGATGATCTTCAAGAATCTTGCGATTTTATGTGTCATAAACTTGGAGAAGAGAATACTTCAAGATCCGAAGAAGTTCAACTAGTTGATCCTTCTCACTTCGAACAACCATTCGAGTCTAACATGTGTAATACTAACTTTACATCTTTCTTATTAGAATCAGAAGGAAGTAAATGTAAGTGTGGAGACGATTGTAAATGTAAAGATTGTAAGACTCACAAGAGAGGTAAATATGCTGAACCTGTTAATGAAGGTTATCTTGAGGAAATTGATAGAATTACAGATGAACCTGTAACAATTAAAGACATATCAACTAAGGATCTAGTAGGAGCAACAGTTCAAAGAATACCTCAAATGCCTCTTTCTCGTGGAGAACAGATCGCTGCAGCTGCTAAGAAATCTGGTGGAATTCCTTCAGATAAGAAATTTACGTTATTCCTTAAATCTAAAGCGGGAGATCCTCTTTGTGTCTTAAAGTAATTCGTCTCCTAGACCATTATCAATCACCCTAGGGTCCCAGTTCAGGAGGACATCAGATAATTCATCATTAACCATTGCTAGCATCTCGATGTGCGAGAATGAATCCTGAATGGTCTTAGTTAGCAAATTAACTTTAATTTCCTCGAGTTTCTTTAGAATATCTTTCTCGAGTTCCTTTTTAACTATTTCTAACTCTTTACTCATTATGCCATCTCGTATTTGGGCTCGTTCATTCGATAGGCATAGCTTGCCCATGATTCCGAATTTACAGCTCTATATTGATCTTGACTGTAAAGCTCAGTATTATACCACATTGAATTAATAGTTCCAACTGTCGTGTCCAGTAGGATTGATTTATCAATAACCTTAATCTTCTTTCCTACACGAGCAAAGATGGTAAACCAATAATCGCTACCTTCGGGTTTAAATTCAACTGCCTGTAAGGCACCTTTAACGTGACTCGATATACAACTTTCTGGATTTTTCATGAGTCTATCATGGTCCCAGGAAAGAGCATCGCTACACGTTAGATAACCAGCTCTACACTTTACGATAAATCTAAAGCTACCCGTTGAGTATTGACTTAGAATATCAACAGTAGGAAGCTTTGCAATATTAACTAGATCTTTCATACGTATTATTCTTTAGCGTTATTATACCACTACTTCTCAAATAAATAAAATAAAACATTGAAACAATGAAAAATTTCAAGTCAATCGATCGCATTCACGAGTCTCACGACATGGGAGTTATATCTCCAGAAGTATTGTCAATGACTGTTGGAGATCTATTAAATAAGCTGGAGTCAATGGACACTCAGGACAGCGCTGAATATGAAATTATTGAGGACGCAATCAAGTCTTTAAGCGATAAGCTAGTTGGGTACGATAATGATTCATTCGATGTTTACGGAGACGGGGTTGAAGTTGATAATGAATACGGTGATTTTGAGATAGAAGGAGATGACAATGATGATTTTCCTACTTTCGGAGACGCTGAATCAGATAGCTTACAATCCCAGGAAAGAGATTCACTTAACGACTTTACATTCTAATGAGATACAAAGGCTTTAAAAAATATTTAAGCGAGACCATAGGTGCGGTAACCATGGTCAGAAAACCAGCTGATAAATTAAATGAGCCAGATCATAGGGTTGCCGTTCCTAATATAATTCATACAAGTAGGGCAAGTGCAGTACCCACACATTGGAATAATTCACCCTTTATGTCAGGTGGAAATTATGGAGCAGGAGCTCTTAGTTTTGGAAGTAATCCCAAGATGGAAAAGAAAGTTATGACATACAAAGAATTTATTAAGATAAAGAATAGTATTCGCAAAAATAAAAAGAAGAAAAATGGCTAATTATGTAGATTCCTTTAAATCATTTTCTAAGAAGTCAACCGCAGTTGAAGAGCAACAAACGGCTCAGGCTCCTATTAATGTACCTGCTGAATTTCAAGCAGATCAACAAAAGATAAATGATTTAAATAATACGATAGCAGCAGCAGAGCAGGATCTTGCTCAAAAGAAAGCAGATTTAAACAGGTTAACGCAGGAACTACAGAATAAGATTTCGGCTAAAAACCAACAGGTTGCTCAGGCAACAGCACAACAGCCAGCTCAAACTCCACCAACAGTATAATGAAGAAGGAAGTTAAGACATATGATGAGTTCTTAAACGAAAAGGAGCAGCATGTTGTTTATCCTACAAACTTTGCTGGGATGGTACAAGGAGCATGTTCAAGCATTCATAGTCAAATTATGGCTATTGCTAGAGAACTAGCAGGAGAAAAAGAAGCTAGAAACCCTTATAGATATAGTGGAGCCGATAATAAAACCGGAGAAGTAAGTGAAGTAGATATTGCAAGAGCAATCAACTTAATATTTCATAGTGATTGGAAGAAGGATCTGAAAGCCCAAGATATTAGAGGATGGGTAACTAAATGCATTGATAGGGCTCAAACACACGACGATCGAGCGAGTAAAAAGAACCAAAGAGCGATGAGATTCGCTCTAGGAGATGAGGATTCTTGGAAGACTGATCTTGGAAAACAGGGATTCAGCAGAAATAACGACTAATTAAATGAGTGAACAAGAATTAATAGAAGACATTAATAATGAGATTACCTACTCAGGTATGCTTCCTTATTCTCTACCGGAAAAGGAACTAAAGCGTATCATTGAGAATGATTCTAGATATTTCTATGATAACTGGAGACATGCGGTCGAGCCAAGATATTTACTGCTCCCAACTGACATGTTTAAGACTGAGCAATTTAAGGTTAGCAGAACTATTCAGATGCCAGATTGTGTTCAATTTGTTACTGATTTAAAGGAGGCAAAAGGAGCATCTATATTTGCGACAATAGATAGAGATTTTTCTGAGCAAAAATTCATTGGATCAGAGGTATATCTTACTCCATTCATGGGTGAATCAATTATGTATAGAACAATCATGTTCTCATTCCTGGATTTAACCAGAGGGCTTATCTTAGATACTATTGCATATGACTACAATAGAAATACCAATTCACTAGGAGTTGTCGGAAGGACTCCTAAGGTAAACGCAGTCGCTAAGATTTTAAAGAAGATAGATAAGGATAAATTATTCGAAGATGAGTTATTCCAGAGATATGTGAGAGCACATTCCAAAGTTAGACTAGCTCATATGCTTCAAACTTTTAACTATCAACTTCCAGGTGATGTGACTATTAATTATCAAAATATGGTGACCACAGCTGAAAAGGAAATGGAAGAAGTTAAAGCAATGATGAAGGGAGAAAATACAACAGATTGGATGCTGTTATACAGACAATAATATGAAAAACTTTATTTTTAAATACGAGCAGTTTGTAAATGAGGCCAAGTCCTCTCGTGGAAAATTCTTTCCTAGATTAGGAAACTATGTTGAAAGCGATTATACTCCACGTTGGAAGGATACTCCTCAGAGATATAGAAACCTAGCAGATCATCAAGCACTAGGAGTCTTAAGATTCATATGGGAAGCTGGAGAAAAGGGTAGAAAGATGGACGAGATAAAAAGATTTTATTTTGGCCGAGGAGATATGAAAGGTAAGAGATATAGAATTGACTACGGAGACTGGAGTCCAGAAACGGGAACCTCAATCGATTTTGAAGGAGAACGAGAATACGATCCGACAAAAGATCGAGGAATGGGAAGTACTCTGTTCTATGGTAGCGACTACTGGGGAAAACAAACCGGTATACTCAATGCTCACTGTGATAAAAATGCTCAGGGAAACTGGGTACTTACAGATAAGAAACTAAAAAAATATTTTGATGCAGTTAAGATGTCAGATCTTCTAGATCCTGAAGAATTTGATGCTCTTGACCAGCTAGGAATGTTCGACTAAATGGCAAACGTTAGAGACTTTTACATGAGAGACGAGAATGATCCTCAGTTTAGAGCAGATCAAATCGAGGTATACGATGATGTGGAAGCTTGCATCAGCCAAATTAGAATGACGCTTCTTACTAGAAAAGGAGAAGTATTAGGAGAACCTAACTTTGGTCTAAATCTAGAAGGATACTTATTTGATTTCGAATTAGATCCGTTCGGTCTTTCAGACGAGGCACAAGCTCAAATTAGTTCATATGTTCCAGAATCTAAGAAGAGAAGAGTAAGTGTTACTCCTTCCTACACTCTAGATGAAAGAGAAAGAAAGCTATATGTTCTTAAGTTTACAATAGACGGTAGAAGAAATCCTTATGCGATCCTTTATGATCACTAATAATTTATCTCTAATTTCTTAGATTTTGCTACTCTTTTAAGAGCAATTAGATACAAATCACATAGATCCATGTGCTTCGTGTCACGTCTAATTTCAGAGGCTTCCTTTAGGACTTCCAATCTTATACCATAGTCCTCAGCGATTAGTAATATTCGTTCGATTTCGCTCATTTTAAGGAAGAGTATACATTTTCAGATTTTATATATGTTGCCTCGTACACTGATTTTCCCGGTACTAGGGGAGATGGCATGGACCATTTACTTCTAAGATTCCTATGAGCCATGTTATACTGCGACAATCCCCTATTATGATGTTCAGGAAAGTGATTGTCGCTGTGATGAATTATAACCCGATCTACTACTCCAACTTTATATCCTAATGAATGAGCATACATACACATGTCTATGTCTACGTGGTCCTGATCATCGTTTAACCCGGTGTCAAAAACGTAATCCCCGATCTTTTCGGTATCTATTACTAAAAAGTAACCAGGCAGCCATCCTTTATCGTAAACTTTAAGTAAATGTTTTCCTGGCTTGTAATTTGGATTGTAAGTTTCATGTGTTCCTGCTATGACCCAACCTTTCATTTTCATGATATTGATTGAGCGCCAGACAACATCTTTCTCTAAAACTTCAATGTCATCATCCATCAACACAACATATCTTTTACCTGAAGATTTAGCTAATTCCCAAACTTGAGATAAGTTTGAACCTACAAGCTTCTGATCTACACTTATAACCTTTTGGTAAGGTAGCTTCTTAAGAGAACCTAATAAAGAATCTAAATATTTTCTACGATGCGTAGCGATCGCCAAGACTACATCGTCTCTATAATCGTTCTCTACCTTCTGTTTGATTTTTTCAGGTAAATTTTCTGAATAAGGTCTGTAAATTATCTTTTCCCAGCCTCTGCCAAAAATGTCTTCCTTTTCAAATAGAGCCTTTTCTATATTACTAAGATAGTTGCTGTTATTAAATTCCTGATGCGCAAAGGATTTTATTTTTTCTCCTAAGCCGGCCTGATTAAAGAAGAAAGACATATGCCATCCTCCTTCTATTACATTGAAGCCATTAGGCTTTGCCTTGTCAGGAGTCAAGAAGTTTCTAGTTGAATCAATGACTTCTTTAGAAGTGACTTGAGATTTTTTGAAAGCTTTAGTGCCTGACCATTTACCTTTGTATGAGCTGTAATCGTAGTAGTAAAAATCTTGGGAATATGCGATAGGAAACTTTTCAGATGGATATAACTTAAGCGTCGCGATCGATTTCCTATTTGGTATCTCATCTAAATCGCTTACTAAAAGGATGTCATCATCTGACATAAAATCAATATGATGCCAAATCTCCATTCTTTGACCCTTTTCGTTGACCCACGCTCTAGTGTTTTCTATAGCATTACCATCTTTACTAACTTCTGGAGCTCCGTGGATTACATGTACCACTTTATCCAAGTACTTTGAATACCTTTCTTTGTTTTCATTGAAGTGAAGAGGTTTGGGTAAACCGGAATGAGTGTGCGTAGATTCTACAAGAATGAACTTGTCAACTGCTGGATAGAGCTCTTCTAATCTAACATCAAGCAGATCGAACTCATTGAAGAAAATAAAAGAATCTACTACCATTTAACTAAAGAATACTGCACCTGTACCTGACCAGTGACCATGTTTGCTAATATCGTATTTTTCTTCTTCTATGCACTCCCAGAATTCTTTCATTCTTTGATTGAGTTTAATGTCGTCCAGCATCAAAATGCCTTTCCAACCAATAGATCTCAAATAGTGATAAAATTGATGTTCAAAAATACCGTCGTGCATAGTATCTAAGAATATAAAAGAAGATTCCATCACCGTAGGTTTGTATTCTGGCATTGTAACCCATCCCAAAAGATAACTTACATTAGAAGGCCATCCTGTTAATTGTTTAACGTCCTCTAGGTCAAATGATATTACTTTGTTTTTATCATTATACGAAAGAGCTAAACCAGAAAGACCTCTATTCGTACCTACGTCTAAAAGAACCGTGTCATTGAATAGAGTAGACATATAAGCAAGAAGCTTGTAATGCTCCTTTCCGGGAATTTCTAAAAAGTAATTCTTATGATTATTGTAACCGGTGATGAGCTCTCCTAAGTTAGTTAAGTCTATCTCATTAAGCGCCTTTACATCAATATTCATATATTAAGATTTTATGTATTTCCAAATTGATTCACCAGGCTCTTGCCAATTACCTTCTCCGAAGAAATCATTAAGAGCTCTTCTGATAGGATTATGCTTCACGTCATGACCTGAAACTATTCCGCCTTTCTTTACCTTGGGATACCAAGCAGTGATGTCAGCCAGTACATTGTCATAATCATGAGCTGCGTCAATGAATATTACATCTAAGCTCTCATCTTCAAAATCCAAAGCTGCTTCAACTGAAGCCTTTCTAATAGGTTCAACTACTGCCTTAACAGGTTCTATGTTTTCTAAAAAGTGATTGAAGAGACCATCCTCGGTTTCTAGTAATGGCTCGTAGAAAGAACCTCCTTTTTCGTTATGTTCTTCGCTACCTCTAAATGTATCAATAGCATAGAATGTTATGTCCTTTTCAGAGTTTATGATTTCAACGCCAGCATACGCCACGGCTTTTCCTTTCCATACTCCGACTTCTGCTATCTTAAAACCATCTCGAGCAGATTCTATTAAGGATCTGTAATAAGCGGGATAAGTGAACCACCCATGGATGGTGTTGTAATAATGTTCCATATTTATTATACTATTCTAACGTTGCTTTCGCTGTATCATTATTTTTTCAGAATAACCTCTATCATATCTGATAATATAGATTTTATTCTCTGGCAAATCTCTCATTGATGTGCCTAAATATCTTCCACTCATATCATATACTTTATAAGAACTGCTTTTATAATTTGGTGTTAATTC
>Ga0181591_10004735_pt1 | contig 11848 bp, 11 predicted proteins | sample 071ome_33_FD_133757 | JGI IMG/M metagenome (GOLD analysis project Ga0181591, IMG submission 133757) | Coastal salt marsh microbial communities from the Groves Creek Marsh, Skidaway Island, Georgia - 071412AT metaG (megahit assembly) | ecosystem: Environmental > Aquatic > Marine > Intertidal...
AGCGAAAATTTGGTTCGATTTTTTGGGGAATGATGCGGGGAGGGGTTCAACCATCAGAAAAGCTTCCGAAGTCTCGTCTCATATCCTTCCAAGAAGGAATGCAGGAATTACCCAAAAGATTAGCAGAAAAACTGCAAACTCCTCCTGTTCTCGGATGTGAAATTAAAAAAATTGAAATTAAGAATAATGGTAAATGGAGCGTTCAAGGAGAAACTCAAGATGGTAAAATAAAGGAAGAGCTTTTCGATGAGGTGATAAGCACACTACCGAGCCATGTGCTTTTAAAGATCGAGTGGGTAGGCATCAAAGATGCCCATCTTTTTAAAACACTTACACAAACTTTCCACCCTCCCCTCGCCCTTTGCTTTCAAGGTTTCAAAAGACAACAAATCCAGCATCCATTGGATGGCTTTGGTTTCCTAGTACCTGAGAAAGAAAAAAGGAAGATTCTTGGTACTCTTTTTTCCAGTACTTTATTTCAAAATCGAGCTCCAGAAAACTGTGTCCTTCTCACGACCTTCGTTGGTGGAGAAAGAAACCCAGAATTGTGCAATCTTCCAGAGAATGAGATTTTGGAATATGCTTACAAGGAAAACCAGAAGCTTCTTGGCATTGAAGGGAAGCCGACATTTGAACATATTAAATTATGGCCAAAATCAATTCCCATTCCAGATTCTACAATGGACGCGAGAATAAAGGCTGCATCAACATTAGGTCTGAAAAACAAAGGGTTATTTCTCAAAGGGGCTCATATTTCTGGAGCACCTCTTCCTAACTGCTTAAATCCTTAACAGTTATAAATTTAAAATCGAAATCAAACTATTGGAAAGATTGCCTAAGGCTAATTACTTGTTAAAATTATGGTAATTAAAAAACATTCTTAATTCTCATGTCGCACAACGATTCAAATTCTTCCGTAAAAACTCTTGTCATACTTCTTAATATGGGTGGCCCCCAAAATAAAGATGAGATTCATCCTTACCTAAAAGAACTTTTCCAAGATAGAGAACTTTTAAAGTTACCCTTCCAAAAAATTCTAGGTAGAATTATAGCTTGGCGAAGAACTCCTAAAATCCAGGAGAGATACGAAGAAATCGGACAGTACTCACCTACAAAGAAAATTATGGATGAGCAGTGTGCAGAAATTACTAAGAAACTAGACGCAGAACGCCCTCAATCTGCTCCACACCTTTGTCTATCAGGTTTTCGTTATTGTTCTCCTAGAACAGGGGAAATGATCAAAAAGCATAAAAATGCTGAAAAGATCATTCTATTCTCACAATATCCACAACATAGTTGTGCAACAAGCGGCTCATCCTTATGCGACGCGTATCGCTGGTTAGAAAAAGAAACTGATAAAAGTTTCCAAAATAGAATTTCAGTGATCGATCAATGGTGGGATAGGAATGATTACTCAGAACTCTGGGCGATGTTGATCAAAAGAAAGTTTGAAGAAATGAAAGCTTCTCATGGATTAAAAGATGAAGATATCAGGATCATTTACTCTGCACATAGCCTTCCCGAATCCTACTGTCTGGAAAAAGGTGACAAATACAACGAGGAGATTACAAACTCAATGGACCGTATTGAAAAAATCCTTGTATCATGGGGACTTAAACATGAGGGCGCTTTAGCCTGGCAAAGTAAAGTAGGTCCTCAGCGGACGAAATGGCTCACACCCAGTACTCCCACTGTAATCGCAGAAACAAAACAAAAAGCTATTCTAATGGTACCGATCGCATTTACCACCGATCACATAGAAACACTTGATGAAATAGACATTGAATTTCGTGGTTATGCGGACGAAGTAGTCGACCACTTTGAAAGAGTTGACTGTTTTAATATGGAAGAAAAGTTTATCGATTTATGCACCCGACTCATAACAGAACACATTGAGTCTGACTATAAATCTTGCATACGACCAACCTGCATCAACTGCGAAGGCACAGATTGTGCGTCCATGAGAAAATATTTCAAATCCTACCCGATTAGTCAAAGAGATCTAACCTCCAATTCTCACGAAAAAGCCTCCGCTTAATTACATCAATAAAATCAGGCTGCTTCACCGGTAAGAAATCTTTATTGTGAATTTTCAAGACACGCGGGATCTCCTATGGTTAGCCGGAGGCTTATACGGAGTCGCTTTTTTTATTGGATTACTAAAAACATTTAAAAATAATTTCTCCCTTTTTCGAGAAGCTCCGTTCACCGCCATATCATTTGGTTTCATTTTTCATACACGTGCCCTTTATTTTAGAGGTTTGGATGTACACGGTTGCCCACTGGGAAACACCCTAGAGAGGGTTCAATTTATTCTTTGGTCTTTAATTTTGGCGTTTTTAATCCTTCGCCTTCTTTGGCGACTAGATTTGCTTGGATCTTTTTGTGCCGGACTTTCTTTTTTCGCAGGATGGTTATCTTTGCTCTTTCCAAGCCTAGATTCTAAATACTGGCTGTTAGAAAACTATCAAAGATTATTCTCAAACCCATGGGTTGAATTACATGCCTCGATTGCAATTTTCAGTTATGGTATATTTTCTCTTTTATCAATCGTATGTGCAATGTATCTAGTCCAACATAAAGCTCTGCTTGATCATGCCACCGGAAAATTTAGTTCCTTCCTACCACCTATTCATGATCTTGAACATGCGGCGTTTCGATTGCTATTGATTGGAACACTTTGCTTAACTCTTTCACTTATTGTGGGAGGAATGCATTGGTTGCGGCATCCTGAGTATGTTACCACGATTAAATTATTTATCACTTTAATCTTGTGGGCAGGATATTGTCTTTTGTTTTTTCTAAGGAGTTCAAATATTTTGTTTGGCTCTAAATTTTCAAAAGCTTCGATTGCTCTTTTCTTAATCGCCATGCTCAGCATGGGGTTCATGAGCTCAAAAGATAAAAGCTCAGCTGTTTCGCATCCTCAACAGACTTCACAGGAATAAATATGAGTGTGCAAAATCAATCGCTCCATCTATTCGGTAGCTCTCATCATCTTGCAGATCTTGGAATTAGGGAGAAAATAAATCTACCAGCAAGCGCCATTGATGAGTTTTACCAAGGTCTAAGTCAATTACCGGGTCTTGAGGAGTGTCTTTTATTAAATACCTGTAATCGTACCGAAATATACGGAGCAGCAAACAATGGTTTTTCCCCTAACTTACTCTGCGAATATCTTAGTGAATTTCGTAAGATTGATTATGATTTCCTTGCTCAGCATTCCTACCAACACTCAGGAGAAAAAGTGGTTAAGCATCTTTTTGAAGTCAGTTCTGGAATTAATTCCCAGATGGTGGGTGAAACCGAAATATTGGGCCAAGTTAAGAGGGCATATGAAGACGCATGCACCCGGAATGTATCCGGAAAAATGTTAAATCGTCTTTTTCAAAAAGGATTTCAGGCAGCGAAATGGGCACGAACCAACACAGGTATATCCAAAGGCCAAGTTAACCTAGGTAATGTTCTGTGCGAGCTGGCTCGCCGAATTTTTGGCAAAGTTTCCAACTCACGCCTACTCGTAATCGGAGCAGGCGAAGTGGCTGAGTCCGCAATGGAAGCATTTAAATCGAGAGGTGCCCAAGCTATAACAGTTACGGGTAGAACCTTTGACTGGTGTCCACTCAGCAGGAGGAAACCCGATGAGTTGGCCGAGAAATTTGGGGGATTTGCCCTATCTTTTTCGAAATATCAGGAATCACTGCATCACTTTGATGTTATTCTAACTTCCACCGCCAGTGGCAGGTCACTCATTTCTGAAACCGAAGTTAAACTGGCTATGAAAAGAAGACCCGCCAAACCGCTTTTTTTGATCGATGCATCCGTTCCCCGGAATATCGATGAATCGGTTGCCAAAGTGGATAATGTGTTCCTTTATAATATGGATGATATCTCGGCAATCGCCAACGAGAACCTAAAATCACGAATGGCGGAGGTAGAAAGATGTCGAAATATACTAAGCAAAAAGGCCATTCGAATATGGGAACAAATGACCCATCATGCCATGCCTAGTTCATCTGCCAGCCAATCGACTGCATCCAATTCTTGAGGGTTTCTCAACTTTTCTCTCAACTGTTCAGATGCTTCGTTGAAAGCCTTTTGATTTTTGCTTTCATTCGCCAAAATTGCCTTAACAGCTAATGACAAGGACGCACCATGTGCGTCAGATTGAATGAATTCCTTGTAAGGAGGGGCATCCGGCAAGAGCAGGTTTGCCATTCCCAAAAAAGGAACATTGATCAGGATCTTACCAAGAAGGTAGGTTAGAAAATGTGCTTTGTAGGCGATTACTCCAGGAATACCAGCCAAGGCACAGGCAAAAGACATTGTTCCCGAACTCATTAAAGCCACGCGTGCCTTCAAACCGTGCAGGTTTTCGCGAATTAATATTCGATTACGGAGGGTTGGTCTGAGGGAAAGAATTTGCTCCACACAATCTTTTATCTGAGAATTGGGCACAGGTATCTCAATTTTCAAACCCGGGTCATACTGGATGAGCTTTTCCGCAGCATCCAAAAAACAAGGAAGGATTCTTTGGATTGGCTGAACTCGGCTACCAGGCAACAAAAGGAGTGGGCCCTTTTGATCATAGCTGACTGGAGATCTATAATCGCTTCCTACAAAAGGATGCCCCACAAATGATACCGGCAAGCTAACATCCTCATAGCATTTGACTTCAAAAGGGAAAATCACGGCCAAGCCATCCAAAACATTGGTCATCTTAAATCTTCTTTTGGGCTTCCAAGCCCAGAGCTGAGGACTCACATACTGGAGAACCTGAATATCCCCGCCCCCCTTCCTTGATAGTCCTTTTTTCCTAAGTGCTTCAGCCAGTCTCAGGTTGAACCCCGGATAATCAATAAGAAGAATAGATTTAGGACGAAACTCCTCGACCCATTGCAAGGTGTACCCAAAAAGTTTTTTAAAAAAACCATAGTTCTTGAGCACTTCAAAAACTCCAACGACGGCGTGATCAACCAAGTCAAAAAGAAAATCAGCCCCACTTTCTTTTAAGTTTTTCCCTCCTAAAGCCGCTACTTTTAAATTGGGATATCTATTTTTCAAGTTCCCCACGAGATGTGCTGCATGTTCATCCCCGGAAGCCTCTCCTGCAATGACCAAAAGGTCTATTTGCTTCGATCTAGATGGATTAAACAAAGGAGCCTTCCGTATATTTTGTTTACCAACCCGATTCGATCTTTTGCGTTACACTGAGAGCCACTTCCAGTGCGGACTTACCGAAAGAACCGTCCGTTTTGGGCGTCTTTGCCTGAAGTACACAATCCAAGAATGATTCAATTTCCAAAGCCAGAGGTTCACCCTTTTCCACTGGAACTTCGTTCCTATCAAGTGCCATTCCCTTCTTTTGAATAAAATGTCCTTTTTGATTCATAAAATCCAATGAGAGGTATCCACTATCCTGAAAAACTCTGATTTCCCGGGCTTTTTTCTCACTGACCCGACTAGCATTAAGATTGGCCACACATCCATTTTCAAAAACAAGACGGGCATTGGCAATGTCTTCCGTGGGTGATAGCACACGAACACCGATGGCTTCAACCGACTTTAATGGAGAGGCAACCAAGGCGAGGGCAATGCCAATGTCATGGATCATTAAGTCTAACACCACTCCAACTTCTGTCCCTCTTGGCTGAAATGGGGCCAAACGGTCTACAGTGAGGTACTTTGGTGATACCACCGCGTTTTCCAAATAATCCATCACAGGATTATAGTGCTCAATATGCCCTACCTGTACCATCACTTGATTTTCATTGGCGGTCCGCAGAATTTTTTCCGCTTCCAAACTTGAAGTACAAAGGGGCTTTTCCACCAATAAGTGACAACCCTGTGCAAGAAGGGGGATTGCCACATCTGCATGCTGATCTGTGGGGCAGACTACGCTGACCGCATCACATGCTTGGCCAAGTTCGGCCAAGTTTTCAAACCTTCTGCAACCATAAGCCTCCTCAATTTTTTGAGCGGCATCATCAGATGGTTCATAGAAACCAACAAGATTGCTAGATTCCAATTCATTATAAATCCTTGCGTGATGCTGCCCGAGATAGCCTACACCTGCCACCCCGCAAGCAATCTTTTCCTTTGGGTTCAGTTTCACTTGTAAAATATTTTATTCATAAATCAATGTACCATCCTTTAGGGATGAGGTTTTATCCGTAGCTTGTGCGAAGCTTGGATTATGAGTAACTAAAATCAGACTGGTTTTTTCTTTTGTACACGAGCTCAAAAGTAAATTCATCACCTCGGCTCCCGTTCTCTCGTCTAAATTACCTGTAGGTTCATCTGCCAAAATTACCTGAGGTCGATTAACCAAGGCACGGGCTATTGCCACCCTTTGCCTTTCTCCTCCCGACAGTTTGGAAGGAATTTGCTTACTCTTATTCCCTACTCCCATTTGTTCCAAAAGCTCCCTGGCCCTAACTTCATACTCTGTAATTGGTAGTCCGGATAAGCGAACACTCATCAGCACATTTTCCAGAACGGTAAGTTCTGGGATCAAATAATAGGACTGGTAAACCACCCCGATGTGCTTGGCACGCCACGATGCCTCGGTCGCCAGGGGTTTAGAAGCTGCATCGATTTTTCTATCCCCCCAAAACAGAGTACCCTGATCCGCAGGTTCCAAACGGGCGATCACATTCAGTAAAGTGGTCTTTCCGCAACCAGAATCTCCGCGAATACTCAGAGAAGACGACTCCTTGAGTGTCAAATTCACCTCATTCAAAACTTTAAGATCGGCAGCCCCTACAATCGAAAAGCTTTTTGATAAGCCTCTTGCTTCCAACACTGTACCCAGATCCTGATTACTCACTTCGCAAGGCCTCCGCCGGGTTCATACGAGCTGCTCGCCAGGCAGGCAAAAGTCCTGCAATGGTAGATACACCAACGGCAAAAACAATAAATGTCAGAAAAGTCATCATGCTTTGCTCTGATTCCCAGGGATAAGGGACTTCGAGGCTGTAAAAATCATAAAACTGAGTCACTCCGGCCTGCCCATCCTCTCCCGCAATCCGGGTCACGATAAAACTCATCAGCACATCCCGATAACGAATAAAGGTCAGGGCCAACCCGCACCCCAGCAATGCTCCAAGCGAACCAATGATAAACCCCTGCATGCAAAAAATCATACCAACCGCAAAACGGGTACCTCCCATGGCAACAAGCAAACCAATTTCCCTAATCTTTCGCAAAACGGTGGTCATCAGAGCAATCGCAATCGCAAACGCAGCAACCAAACCTATCGGAATCATGATTAGCACCATGAGATATTCTTCAAATTTCAAAAGGTCAAAAAACCAGGCATTTTCCACAAACCAAGGAATGATCCTCCAATTCCCTTCTAGGTCGCCCTCCAATCTGGCACACAATTCTCCAAGTTTATTTTCATCATGTAAATAGTCCGTTTGAAACTTTATAAAAAAACCATCACATGCATTCTCTTCTCCTCGCATGTCTGCCATAAACCTACGAGTACCTATCAGTGCATCCGTGTGAAATCCCTGCCAGGGAACTTCAAAAATACCACCGACCCGAACTTCACGAGGGGGAGCCATCTCATCAGACTTGGCCTGCTCTATCATAGTTGGGGAATAGATTTCGAGGATCGAGGAACGAAAAGTTTGAAACCTAAACCGGTCACCTTTCGATAAAGGTGCGCTACCCTCGACCAACTTGAACTTGGGGTAGCCCCAACCAAGATCGCTCGCTATCTGATCAAGGCTCCCATTTAAATCAATCGACCCCAATGAATTTCTCAGATTATACTGGTCTTCTGACAAAAATTCGATCGTCCACTCATCGCTTTCGACATAAGGGTCCAGCCTTTCTACAATCACACGGCCTTTACTGATTGAAACATTCTGATCATCCAAAAGTAAAACAGTCGCAGCCCGCACACCCAAACGGTTGGCTACTTGCTGGGTAATGAAGACCACATCGTCTTCAAGCGAATCAGTTGTCGGAATCGGGGTGACATCCTTGGAGTCATAACCCTGAACCGGAACGAACCCTTTTTTTAGAAATTGATTTAAGGGAAGAACACCATCCGACTGACCTGGATCAATTCCCATCGAAAAAGGCACCGCATGATAATCCCTGTTTTGAAGAAGAAGGTGTCCCTGCATATACGCAGAAACCTTTTCCACTTCAGGCTGGGATGCAATTTTTTGACTATCCTCTCTCCACTCAAGTTGTCTTTGTAGCGGAACCGCACGGGCATGGCCCTGCGCATCAATGATATCAGACCTGAACTTCTGCTGAAAACCCTGCATAAATGCAACCACCACGATCATAACATTTACACCAAGGGCAACACCCACGATGGCCAGAAGGGAAAAGAAGGAAACTTTTCTTTGGGAAGGAAACAATTGTTTCCAGGCAAGAAACAAGGGCCAAGCCGACTTCATTATAATTGCCCCATCCGCCTTAACCTAAGGCAATCGTGGGGCTAAGGTAGAGTTCTTGTCAGGCAGGGAAATATTTAAGTCAAGGGTCGAGTTTAACTCGCCCGGTATATACTCAAGAATCCCTTCCTTTAATCCTTCAAGCTTTTCGACATCAATCGCAGGCAAGGGATAATCTTCCTGAAAAAAATGAAGGTAGCCAATAAACAAACCGGCACCAACAAGAGCAAATAAGGCAAGCTTGAGCAAACCCTTGAGGATTGAGAACAGGAGTAAAATGCATACCAAACTCAAGCAGACAATTAACAAAGGATGACTCAGAATTTTTTCAATGACTTCTTCCATCTTTAAATATTATTCTGCCAAGTATAGAAGTATCGACAATGCAAAAGATTGCCGAAAGATATAGGAGGCTTACCTGATTGAGATCTGCGAATGTAAGAAAGCTACTTCCTTTGCATCCACTCGCCGGATGATTTGCGAAACCAATGCCCTTTCTTGCTTTTTGTGACAAGTGCTTTAGAGAACTTGGTGGCTACATCATCCACACTACCACCAGTCTTCGACGCCATGGCTTTAAAAAGTAATTTACGATCCTCATTTTCACTGGAAACCATATCTTTAACCTTCTCTGAAGAGCCTTCTCTAAGATAGACAAACCCATCGGTGCCCTCTCCAACCAATCCCTGATCCTTAGACTCAACCAGGGCTGGTAGCCTTTCTTTCATTCTCGAGGCGTAATCAGCAAAAGCGTGAACTCCCATTCCCAAGAAAAGGATACTCAAAAAAGCAGGTTTTAGGTAATTATAAGATTTCATGTGGAGATCATTCAGTAGTTGTGGATTCAGTATCATCATCATACAAATCATCCAAGAAGTCATTCACTTCCTTTTCAATTTTAATGGTGATATTATGATCCAAGGTTATGTGATGTTCCGTCTTAACTGCGGTACAGGAAAACATGCAGGCGGTTCCCAGCAAAGAGAGTGCAGTGGGTAAAATTCTAATCATGCAATTACGATAAGCTAAAACCGCCATATTCTGCAAACTGGTTTTATGAAATGAGAAATTTTTATTTTAGCCTAAGTCGCTCATGGAAAAAGCATATTTTCTTTCCATTTCAGTAAATCCTGCAATCCGCCGAGAAATCTTGGATTATAATCCAGATCAACTCTTTGTTCTTTGGTCTCGCGCGAACCATTTATGGACATGATTATCTGCCGATCATTTTCCAAGACCTTAAAATTTATACCCATCCCATCGACCTCCAAATCCTCTAATGCCCATGAAGTTAGCTTAAGGTTTTTTGATTGAGGATCCGTTGGATCCACTCCTCCGTAAATCAACTCCCCCTGTTTAAATTTTATATTCGCATTTACAGAAGGATTAAGCTGCAGAAAACCAGTACCAAAATCCCATGCCCCATCATAATTCGAAAAGGAAACCATACCGGAAAAATTACCGTCAATTTGCACATCTAACCCCTCAAAAAAGTCGATCATCTGCTGCCCCGAAACTTCCGTCAATTTAGCCTCCACTTTAATTAAGTCGGTATACATTTTCCATTTCGCCAAATCGACCTCCAAACTCCCACCAAAAATTCGAACAGAAAAATCAGAAATCAAAAATTCACCTTCTTCATTCACAGCCAGGGAGAAATTTCCGTCCTCGAGAGTGAATTGATCATTACTGAATTTGGTAAAACTCAGATTATTTTCGGGTACTGTAAGTAATGGATCAAATGACTTTACTGCAATCGAACCGGTCAATCCTTCCAAAACTATTTTATTATTCCCCAGCCGAATATCGGAATCATTAAAATCAACACGATACCCGCCCTCCATCTCGTCCAAGAGGGACACAGAACAATTCGCGGGATTAAAATCTGTAAATACCCCTTTTAATTTGGCCGTCAGGCCATCGATGACGACCTTCTTAGTTCCATGAGGTCTAAAAGTAAGCGATAGGTCCTCAACCAAGGAATCTTCGCCAACCAAGGCCCGGTCACAAGACAGAACTTGATTCATCTCTCCAGCCAATGGGTTTGATATGTTGCCTAAGCCATTAAATGACAAGCCAAACAGTCGAATACCGATATCCGTTAGGATTGCATTCAGCGGGAGCACCTGAACTCTAAACAAATCCAAATCTGTATTCGCGAAAACACTTAATTTTCCATCATAAATACTAAGTCCTTGCTCCTCGATTTCCAACTTATCGAAGAAAATATCGTGAGATCCTTTGAGAGAAAAATCTTCCAGATCTGACAGGTTTAAATCAACAACTGGAAGACTCAAACCGGATACCTTTACATTCCCGAAGTTATCTGCAGCTCTCAATTCCTGAAATGAGGGGCGAAGAGTTACTATTTCATCATTGATTTCCGCTCCCAGTGCCAAACCTTTGACATCCAGAAAATCTTCAACGCTAATATTTGCATAGGTTCGTGTTTCAACATCGCTACTATTTTTTGGTGTTACAAAAGAAATGATCTTCTCAATTTCAAAGGGAAACTCCAGAAGTTCGCCAGCAATATTGCTACCATTGAATTCTACAAAGAGATCAACAAAACGATTTCCATCTATCCGGCCAATTCCCTGCATCACAAGATCCCCGGATTCTACCTTAAATTCATTTGCAAAATCCAAACCGGTAAATCTCGAGAATGGATACTTAAGCAACTCACTTTTATTTAAATCAGGGAACTTTATTTCCACTTCCCCGTAAGTGCTTCCATCTTCCTGCCAAAAATGCAGTTCCGACAGGAAAGGAAATTGGGCAAATTCTCCGTCAAAAATCGTACTGGCCAACCCTTGATTATAATCCCCTTTAATTTTAAATTTCAAGGGTAGCGAAAAGTCAGGCCATTCCCAGACAGTTTTCGCATTAAACATCCGAAAAGTCTTTAATTTAGGGTTCGATAAATACTCAGCTAATTGCTCAAGCCATAAAGTGCTCTCGGTATCAGTTTCTCGGGAATGCTCAGCTAGCATACGGTCCAAAACTGCTTTCCCATCAAGTTTCAAATTAAGGTTTCGAAGGGTAAAAGAATTAACCTCACCTGTAGCCAACCCTCCAGGTTCATATTGCAGTAAAAGGTTTCCCAAAGACAAGTCTGCCTCTTTTGTCTCGATAAGAATATTCTCGATTCCGGTTTCCCATGGATCAAGTCTCGTAACTTCCATATCAAACTTTTCAGTTTCTGCCTCAGCAGCCAAATGACGAATACCCCAGTCAAGAAGACTCGGAGCCAAAATCCAAACCATCGCCACAAGGATTACACCGCTAGAAAAAGCACCGAGCAATACATGCCAGGGACGAATCTTGGTAATAATTTTTTTTGGAGGCATATCTGTCCATGAACCATGGCAAGAATCAGAAAACTGAAAAGCTCAAAACGCATCTGAAGCACTTTCACTTGAAAAAAA
>Ga0181591_10004739_pt1 | contig 11842 bp, 18 predicted proteins | sample 071ome_33_FD_133757 | JGI IMG/M metagenome (GOLD analysis project Ga0181591, IMG submission 133757) | Coastal salt marsh microbial communities from the Groves Creek Marsh, Skidaway Island, Georgia - 071412AT metaG (megahit assembly) | ecosystem: Environmental > Aquatic > Marine > Intertidal...
ACCGCTCCGGTGCAAACTGAATGTATCGTAGGGCAGACTTATGAATCAAAGGAATCAGGAAGTTTTCCTGAAAGTTCATAATAGTACGCTTCTGACGTTTGATAGACGCTGCCTGTAGCATAGACATACCAGAAGCAGTGGAGTTACGGGGGTTAGCAAAGTTGCTGTTAGCTCCGTCCATTGCTCCAGTACCCATCTGAACCATACGTTCTAGTTCAGCACTTTCAGTAAATGTAGTGTTGGCTACATTTCCAAAGTTTAAGGGGAGCAAGGCTGACCGAGGATCACCGTTTGTAAGGATTGTCTTACCGGCTTTGACCTCGAACTTGACTCCCCTTGGGAGACGAGTAGCATCCACACCCATCATGGGGTGCGTTGTAAGGGCCAGAGCGTCAATCCTTGCTCTCAGTTCTGCATCTAGAGCCTTCTGAGGATTGTAACCTTTCTCTGCCACGCCTCGTCCCCAAAACTTATTAGGAACCCGATCTAGCTGAAAAGACACAAACGGACGATCTTTCATTAGATATGGATTTTCAGCCGCCTTAAGAACTACCGAATCGTTTGCAATAACAACAACAGCTTCTACAAGTTCGTCGTCTTCATAATCAAACTCTTCTAACAACCCTTCGGTTTTGTTGTTAAGATACTTCTTGGGAACCCGTCCCCAGTATTCTACGATCTTAACCTTATCCATATCGGAGTAATCACCATCCGAATCTTCGTCATAACCAAAGTCAACATGGTCATAACTTCCCAGAGGTTTATCTTCGTAAACCCCTTCTTTCATTCCTTCAATAATTTCATACTTGGGTTTAGCAACGACCTGTGCAACACCCAGAGCTTCGTCAATAGAAGTTACACAAGGATAATAACAAATTCTTTTGGTGTAAGGGAGTCAACCTTTACAGAAGTAATTACATTTTCCTGAACACTAACATCTGTAGTAAGCGTGTTAGGAACAGCGGTTTCTACTGGTACACGTTCTATTTCATCAATAACATTAATTTTAGCAATACCTGTACCGTAGATAGCAGCATTCAAAAGACACTCAACTACTGCATCTTTTACTTTACACCTGTTCAGGTCTTCCTGCAAAAGAACCTTAACTACTGTAGCATCGATAGAGTTCTGGTCAAGAACATCATCACGCAGATCAAACCACATGTCCTGACCAAAGATAGCTTCTTCCAGTTCCGCTACAGTCGATTCAATAGCCTGTTGTGTAGCAGGAGAAATCAACTTGGAGTTTTCGGACTCACGGGTTTTATCTTCATAAGACCAGATACCACGCCAGATGCGATAGTACTCATCCCAGTTTTCTAGATAGTTGGTGTTACGATGGGTTTCCCATTCTTCCACCTTACTCATAACCCACGAAACTAGGGATGCCTGAGGGTCTTTATATGATAGTTCATCCATAAATTAATATCCTGATACAGTATCCAAAGGTTCCCACTCGTCTACTTCTATCTGCTGTGCAAAGTCTGCTACCGAAACTTGGTCTATGTATGCCAAAGAGTCTAACAAGTCATCGTGAGAAAGTGGACTTGGAAAGTCTAGCATCTGACTTATAAAGTGGTGGTTCCACTCTGCCTTTCTAAACTTGATCTTGCCGTGTTCGAATCTACCCTGCAACGACCAAACTATTCTGTCTTGCTTTCTTTTGCCGCCATGAGTAACATCTGTAAGATTAATCCAAGAACCTCTTGTTCTCATTTCATCTTCGATGTAGGGCATGATAGCATTCTTAAGCGCACCTGCTTCAATTCCTACTGTCGTTGCATTTACATCTTCAGCTATCGTAATAATCTTTTCTGCTGTCTCTTTGATGTTCCAACGACCGTGGTGTATATCTTTAACTAACCACTCGTCACCAACTACTTTAACTACTGATATAGCTGTTTCGTCTAGTTTAGAAGACTTTAGTCCGCGGGACTTATCGCTTTTTTCAAAACCCGCCGGATCGACCGAAACCACATACGAACCCGTTTTAGAGGCCGTATCTTCATCAAACTCTTCATCATCTTCATATTTAATCCATTCTTCTTTAAACACACCACCTGAAAAACTTTCAAAGGTAGCTTCAAATTCCTGACGAAATGCCTGAGTAGACATTGACTTTTTAGCTGCTTCAATTTCATCGGGGTCCAGAAAAGGATTATCTGTTGAAACAAACTGATAGGATTCCCAATCCTTTTCGTTTTCCGGTAGTTGTGCTTCTATCCACAGCTTGTGAAAGTGGTTCTTACCTGCGGGTGTACCTATAAACAACGCACCACCCTTAACGTCTGCCAGTGTGGGCCTAAGGATCATCTCCCACACTTCTGGTTTCATTGAGGCATATTCATCCATTACGACATATGCTAGACCTACGCCTCGTAGTGTATCTGGTCTATCTGATCCCTTTAGATAAATCTTACGGTCATTGACCAGTGTAATTGTAGCAGTGTTCTCATGTGTGCTTTTGATTACATTCTGGCCTACGTCCTTGAGGATTGACCAGAGAATATCTTTAGCCTGTTGAAATGTAGGGGCTACATAGAAGACATCCTTGTCCTCACTTTGGAGTGCTTTAATAATCAGCACCCATGCAGCTAAATAACTCTTACCAAATCTCCTGCCACAACTTGCTACTTTAAATCGTTTGTCAGACTTGAAGATTTGCATCTGAGCATCGTGAAGAGTAACCTTTAGATCAGGCATCTTTTAGTTCTTCAAACTCTGCTTCAAATACTTCCTGCTCTTTTGCTTCCTTTGCTTCTACAGCTTTTACACCTTCGATTATGATATTAACACCTAAGTCCTGATGTTCGTGTGTAATCTCTACTGCTTTTGAGGTAGGAATAATTCTGTCCATACACATCTTCAGACAATGCCTGTCGCCCTCCAATGCCATCTCAATTACCTTGTTTACAATCTCCGGTCCTTTGGTGGACATAAGTTCTCTTGAGAGCTTTGTATATTTGTTTAGAGAACCTTTAGGTCTTCCTTCTGGATTGAGGGCCTTCATACCCTTGTAGAAGTTTGGATTACCTCGTTTCTTCTTTACTGGTGTTTCGTCTGACATTTATCACTCCTGACTTTGCCCTACTATGTAGGAAGACAGTTACCATTTTTTACAACTCCAATATCGTGCAGATAGTTTACTGGGTGGAGATGTATCACACTTGTGCCTCGCACGGAAGCTCTTGCGGCGCTTAGGTTGATCCTTTTTGATACTCATGTTGGGATCACCGAATCTAACCAACCGAACCTTATCCCCTTGCTTTGCCAGAACTGCAAACTTCTTTGACTTGCCGGGAGTCCTTTTCGGTTTATTATATCCAGAAAACTTTTCGCCTCGGTAGGTTATCATTTTTTCTTCTTAACTTTTTTCTTCTTTTTCTTGGCGGGCTTTTTGTAACCGTAGTTCATATCGCTCTCCTTTAAAAGACAAACCCCAAACCTAACGGTTTGAATAACTTAAGTATCTTAAGAATTAACTTAGTTATTAATTTTAATAACATACTTAATGAACAACCTAATATAACTATATTATAACATATTTAGCTTCTTTTGTCAATAGGGTTCCTTAGGATTTCTTAGGAATAACCCGCCTCACCCCAAAAGTCAACCCCTAAGTTGTACTTTAGTTAAGTTAATTATCTAATTCATGGACCTCCAAATTGCTTCCCATGTGGTCATGAGGGTATATATAACATGGCGAGGCGTCAAGGGGGCCCCCCCGGCCTACCTATGACTACCACAGAACCCCATGGACTTCCTGAGAAACACAGCGCCACCTCAGGGATGCCTCAGGACTGCCGGAGAAAACGAAAGGAGGAAGAATGCCTGAGTGTGGATATATGGGACGTCCCAAGAAATCCTCAGGACCACATCAGAACCACCTCAGAACCACCATGCGACCAGATACCTTATACATACGCAGGGAGAACTGTTGCATAATTGTCACACTTTGGAGGATATTCAGAAAAAAATGGGATATCCCAGAATTTTCTCTGGACATCCTCAGAACCTATCCCTACATTCCCATCATCAACAACGCAACGAAGGAACGAAACTATGAAGACCTATACCGTGGAACTGTACTTCACAAACTGGATTTTCGCGGAAGCCGTCGAGTTCACTGCCCCAGAAGGCCTAGACGAGGACCAGTTATGGGAAGCAGTCTGTGCCGATTATGAAGGTTATCAGGTTGACAACCGCGACGTAGTAGTAGGGGGCGTCGCTCCCTCTTACTGCTAATTCAAACCACCACACCGAAAGGAAACAAAGCTATGACTACTATAGAAACCGTAGAAGTAACCGCCGAGACCATCAACAAGGAACTGATCAAGGCAGTCAAGACCGATGCGAGGGTAGCTCGGAAGCTAGTGCTGGAAGTGCATCCGTTCGCTGCTGAGATACTGAAAAAGGAGACCGACGGCGCGTGGCCCACGAAGTCTCTCACTGTCAAGATGATAGACGCCTCTCAGGTACTACAGGACATGTTTGTCGGTCTATCTCAGGCGGACCGATCGAATCATGTTCGGGATATCAAATTCGTATCTGAGAACTTCGATGCGGTAGTGGCCGAGGGAGAGACTAACGGCTGGCGGAAAATCGATGCTATGCGTAAAGCTATCCAGAAGGCTCAGAAGGCTGCTGAGAAGGATACCGAGGAAACTTCCGAGGATACTCAGGAGGCTACTCAGGAGGCTTCTGAGGCTACTCAGGAGGCTACTCAGGAAACCCCTACGATCAGCATCAATGACATCATGTCAGCGATTATGAAACATATTCCTGACGCCACGAATGCACAGTTACTGGCGGTAGCGGAGGAACTGGACCCGCTGCCTAGGGAGACGAAGGAACTCACTGGCGAGGAACTGCTACAGTCTCTTGGAATGAACGCCTTCAAGTGACTTCTACGGAGCCCCTTGACACACGTCAGGGGGTTCTATAGAGTTCATTTATCAACATGAAAGGAATATCATTTTTCATGGATGAACGGCAGAAATATCCATTTTCAGAGCCAGTTATCGTTTTTCAGGAAGGAAACTGAACTATGCAGATCAAACACCTCGGATCGAACATGACTGAACTTCAGTCTGGTAATGTCTCGGTACTCTTTAGTTATGAAACCCCGGTAGCTGGATGGGACTGCAAGGGACCATTCAGAACAACGGAATACTTCAGTCGCACCACGTCGAAACATATCAACAAATATCTGAAGCTATATGGTGGCGAAGATAACTGTAGACAACTCGACCAGTCTATGATAGAAAGCATCTGTGAAACATGGGACGTCCCAGAAAATTGAAAGGTGAAGATATGACTGCTAGAGTATGGACCAAAGAACAGACACAGGAAACAATCAAGGCACTCCGAAGGGCGGGGTACACCATCCCGCCCAAAGGGGACACTGGAATGTACAAGACAGAAGAGGAATACGAACCGGGTAAAAAAGTTTTTGTTGCAATGGTAGGAACAAGGGGGTATCTTGTCAGGTACTGGGATGGATTGTTTCAAGAGGAGGACGAAGAATGAATTACGAAACTCAGGAAATCATTTCGAAACTACGGAAAGCAGGAGAAAAGATAGCAATGCAACACGCACATGGTAGCCCATATGATAGAGGATCAGCGGATAGGTTCTACAATCGCAACTACAGCCCACACTGGTGGCCCGAAGGAACCGGCAAGGGGTACAAGGTACCGCGTGAGATGATGACTGCGGCCCAGATTGCGGAGTATCTGCGGGGGTGGCGTGAAGAAAACGATAGAAAGGATTGGGGCTAATGTTGGGAATAATGTGGAAGAAGATATGTAAGCACTGGAAAGTAGAGGAGCGTATATTCTTCTGTTGGATTATAGTTTTACTTGCTTATGTGGAGATATTTCTATGAAAGAGAAACATTTAGTTGCGTACATGGAAACCGCCTACGCATTCGCTGAATGTAGCACTGCGAGGAGGCTCAAGGTGGGGTGTATCATTGTGAAGGACGAAAGGATTATATCCATCGGATACAATGGCACACCCTCTGGATGGGACAATAACTGCGAGTCAGAACTATACAGCACCGACATAGACGAGAACCCCAGACTAATTACCAAGCCTCAGGTTCTACATGCGGAGTCCAATGCGATAGCGAAGCTTGCTAGGTGTACCGAGAGCGGAGAAGGTGCCACGTTGATATGTACACATGCACCCTGCATGGAATGTGCCAAGTTAATCTTGCAATCTGGGATCGTGTGTGTTATATATTCAGAAGACTACAGAAGCCCAGATGGTCTTGAGTTTCTGACCGAGGGCGGTGTTCAAATCGTCCAAGCTAAGATGGAGGTTGTAAACGTATGAACATATTCTACCTACATGAGAACCCACAACGCTGCGCTGAAATGCACTGTGATAAGCATGTGGTCAAGATGATACTGGAGTCTGCCCAGTTACTCAGCACGGCGCACCATGAGATCGACGGGGAGCCTAGTATTGAATGCTACAAGTCAACGCATGAGGGTCACCCAAGTGCTGTGTGGGCAAGGGAAAACCGTAGTAATTACATATGGTTGTGGAACCTTCTTAATAGTCTATGCAAGGAGTACACAAAGAGGTATGACAAGGTTCACAAGACCGAGAGAATCGGCATGGTAAGGGACTTGGGCAACTGTCCTTATGAATTACGCAACGGTCCCTTCACTGACCCACCTCAATGCATGGATGACTACTGCAAGGTGCCGGGTGATACCGTCATGGCGTACCGTAACTACTACATTAATGAGAAATCTTACATGGCCCGCTGGAAATGTACCCCTGAACCAATCTGGTATACCATCGGCATGGCCGCACAAATGAAGGAGACTGCATGATGCCTAAGAAATATAACTGGACTTACGACGAAAAGATTACAGCCGAGGAGTTTCTATTGCGACTTGTGCCTTTGGTAAACGGTCCCGTTCGGACACTATGGGAGTGTGATGGGGATATGTTTATGTCTGACTATGCCAAGCTGTGTGACGCAGCGGCACGTCTCAGGATATTCGAAGACCAAGTAAAGAAGAAAGAAGAGGACAAGTAAATGCGATGTAAAATCTGTGACATTAAACTAAATAACTCAGAATTACTTCGGAAGGATGTCGATGGCAATCACATGGACACATGCAACAAGTGCATAGGTGCCATCTATGAAAACACCGACGAGTTTGATTTTATTCTGGATGTCAACTTAGTGGTTGACAATGAGGATGAAGGAGTGTAGTATACTAGGGTATCCTAAGGAGATAGATTATTAATCATTAATGTTATTCTCCTTAGGATACTTAAGAAATCTGGGATGTCCCATAATTTAGAAAGGATTGGTTATGTCTATCAAAGATGGTCGTCGTAAGGCACCGAAGAAGAAGAACCCTGTCGCTCGTGACATGCACAAGTTCAACAAGCGGAAGGTCTTTCGTAGTCAGAAGAGTAAGCTGGCAACTGAAGCAGTCGATGAGGAACTTAAGGATTACATGAGAGGTAACTATGATAGATAATGTATGGGTTGTCTTTTCCTATGACGGCTATGATAGTTCCAAGATTCAGAAGGTCTTCACATCTGAGGAGATGGCGTTGGATTATCGGGACTACCTGACCCAGATAGGGGACGATAGATGGAATGGTTTCTACGTTAAAAAGTTTCAGATCGAGAAAGGTAGTTGACAATGGGTATTTTTTCCAGTAGTATAATGGGTGTAGTATGAACGCAATGTATGACATAATAGAGGAGTCATGATATGATTACTGAAGGAACAGTTGCTTTTTCGAACCTTGAAGAAACGGAACGCTACAACGGACAGGACACTGGAAAGTATTCCATCGTCCTCACGCTGGAGCCTGACGAAGCAGCCAAGCTGGCACAGGAGGGAGTCAAACTCCGTGAGTACAAGAACCAGCCACAGCGTAAGTTCGTCACCAAGTTCTCTGGTTTCCCTGTGCTTGATGCGGAAGGAGAACAAATCTCCAAGTACATTCCGTATGGGTCCAAGGTCCGAGTGATGTGGGAACCGGGCAAGCCCCACCCTCAACACGGCGTTGCTCCGTACTTCAAGAAGATCAAAGTTCTTGAGATGGCGGAACAAGTCGGAGCGGACGACGAGGATTTCTGATGCAGGAATCCACCTTCATTGGCAAGGCTCCCTGTCCGTCATGCAGAGAGAGCGGCGAGGACAAGTCAGGTGACAACCTCGCAGTCTACGATGACGGACATGGGTACTGCTTCAAGTGTGGTCATGTGGTGTCGGGGGGATCATTCGATCCCTCCACACTGCCCACAGAAAATCTGGGATCATCCCATAAAACGAGAGGACTAGAAATGGTTGGTGTATCAGGACCAATTAACGACAGGAAGATATCCCAGCGGATCGTTGAGAAGTACGGCGTGACGCTGGAGCATGACAGAGAGAGTGGTCAAATACTCAAGCACCACTATCCCTACTACGAGCAGGGTGGTGATGTAGTAGGAACCAAAGTACGCAACTGCCCAAGCAAGGAGTTCTATACCACGGGTACAATGGAAGGCACTGGTCTGTTCGGACAGAACGTTTGGAACAAGGGCGGTAAGTTCGTGACGATTACTGAAGGTGAGATCGATGCTATGGCTGTAGCTGAGATGTTCGATGGAAAGTATCCCGTCGTCAGTCTGAAGCGTGGTGCAGCAGCAGCATCGAAGGACATCAAGGAAAGTCTTGAGTGGCTGGAGACGTTCGATAAGGTAGTCATCTGCTTTGATAACGATGCGGCTGGAAAGAAAGCATCTCAGGAAGTGATGTCCATCTTCTCACCGGGCAAAGCCAAGGTGGTATCCCTCCCTCTCAAGGATGCAGGGGAGATGCTACAGCGTGGTAAGGTTCAGCAGTTCGTGAAGGCATGGTGGGGAGCAGAGGAATATAAACCTGCCGGTGTCATCTCACTGTCTGACGAGAGTTGTTGGGATGCGTTCGTGAACCGTGGCAAGGCGGAGATTATCCCCTTCCCTTCCTCGTTTGGTACGCTCAACAAGATGATGAACGGTGGCATGGGGGCAGGGGAGGTGACCGTGATCGGTGCCTTAACTTCTGTGGGTAAGACCACCTTCGTTACCAATCTGTTGTACGGTATGTACAAGGAGACGAACCGAAGGATCGGTGCTGTGTTCCTTGAGTCATCCATCGGTGAGACTACGGAGAACGTGGTCAGTGTCGTAGGTGGTGTGAACATCAAGCAGATACCGGAGGAGGAGCGGGACTACAGTGGTTACCGTAAGTTCTACGACGAGGTGAAGGAGAGCGACAGGATTCATATCGATGACCACATGGGATCATCTGACATTGACGACCTGTTCTCTCGTATGCGCTACCTCATCAAGGGACTAGACTGTGAAGTGATTATCCTTGATCCTCTGCAAGCTGCGGTGCAGTCCAACGAGAACGGATTGATTGATGACTTCATGGACAGGTGCCTGAAGATTGCCAAGGAAACCAACGCGGCTATCATCATCGTGTCCCACCTGCGTAAGCCCAGCGTCAAAGACCCTCACGATGTCAACGAGTACGACATGAAGGGGTCAGGGTCCATCAACCAGATAGCATTCAACACGCTGCTACTCAGCCGCGCCAAGCTGTCTGACGATGATTACACTCGTAACTGTACCAAGGTACAGCTTGTGAAGTGCCGTCGCACAGGACGGACAGGACATGCTGGCTGGCTGTACTACGAGATCGACACTGGACGTATGGTCGCCGGTGCCGCACCCGAAGTGCATGAGGTTGCTGATGAAGAATTCTGATCTGGGTAGACTGAACCGTTCTTTGTACATAAAGATGAGTACCAACTATTCCTGTGAGGTATGCGGAGGTACGTATCCTGAGGAGGTTCTTGAGTTTCACCACCGTGATCCATCGAAGAAGGAGTTCGGATTGAAATCTTCTAAGTGGAGATCACATAGGTTGAACAAAGAAGTCTTTCAAGAAGCAGCGAAGTGTGCTATACTATGTAGTAACTGCCACAGGTTAGAACACGTAGCTTTGAAAAACGGTGAGACATTGATCTATGACAAAGAAGCTTATACTCGATATCGAAACTACCGCTTTGCCCGTAAGCAAGGTATGGATGGTAGGTACGATGAACTTGACTACGCAGAGCAAGAGGAATTTTTTATGTCCTTATGCAGAGACTGCTTGCCTACAGGAGGAGATCAATAATGTGGACATTGTTGTCGGTCATAATATCATTAATTTTGATAGGCCCGTTCTAGAGGAACACCTTGGTATCTCGTTCGATAACGTACAGGTAATCGACACTCTGGTTCTCTCACGTCTGTTCAATCCACAGCTAGACGGAGGACATTCTCTGAGAGCATGGGGTGAACGTCTGCACTTTGAGAAGGGTGATCACGATGACTGGACCAAGCTATCTGATGAGATGATTAAGTACTGTGAGCGTGACGTAGAGGTAACTGCCAAGCTGTACACTACCCTCTGCGAAAGGCTTGCTCAGTTTCCCGGTGAGTCCGTCGAACTGGAACATAAGGTTCAGGAGATCGTGTCTCAGCAGGAACGCAAGGGTTGGGTGCTTGACCTTGAGAAAGCTTTCGATATTCAAGCACGTTTGAAACAGAGAAGTATGGAGGTTGAAGATGAAGTACATAAAAGGTTCACGCCGCTACCGGTATTTGTTAAAGAAGTCCATCCAAAAACTAAGAAAGACGGCACCCTTAGTTCTGTTGGTCTTCGCTTTCTTGGGGATGATGTCGATACCGTTGCTGGTCCATTTTCACGCATAGACTGGCCGGAGTTTAATCTAGGTTCACGTCAACAGATTGGTAGGCACCTGAAGTTCTACGGGTGGAAGCCCTCCTCTTTCACAGAGAAAGGTCATGCTATTGTTGACGAGAGTATTCTATCTGAGGTGGACATACCCGAAGCCAAACTAATCGCTGAGTATCTACTGCTACAGAAGAGATCAGCACAAGTTCAGTCTTGGATAGAAGCGGTAGAGGAAGATGGCAGAGTGCATGGTAAGGTCAATACGATTGGTGCAGTCACGGGACGGATGACGCACAGTAATCCTAACATGGCACAGGTTCCTGCCTCTTACTCTCCGTATGGTACTGAATGCCGCGAGTGCTGGACAGTACCGAAAGGTTTCAAGCTAGTAGGTGTAGATGCCTCTGGCTTGGAGCTTAGAATGTTAGCCCACTACATGAACGATGAGGAGTACACACATGAAGTCACGAACGGAGACGTACATACAGCAAACCAGAAAGCTGCTGGACTTTCAACAAGAGACAACGCTAAAACTTTTATCTATGCTTTCCTCTACGGCGCAGGAGATGCCAAGATCGGAAGCATTGTCGGCGGTTCTCGCAGAGACGGAGCAGAACTTAAAGAAAAGTTTCTCTCTAACACACCATCTCTTCGAACTCTACGGGAACGAGTCATACGGGCAACCAAACGCGGACACCTGAGAGGACTAGACGGTAGACGTTTGATAATCCGAAGTGAACATGCAGCCTTGAATACACTTCTACAGTCAGCCGGTGCAATAGTTATGAAGAAAGCATTGACAATACTGGATGAGTATGCTATCATACATGGTATAGACTATAGCTTTGTTGGTAATATCCATGATGAGTTTCAAGTTGAAGTCAGAGAAACTCAGGCAGAAAAGTTTGGATGGTTGGCAGTAGAGTGTATCAAGGCGGCGGGTGACAGATTGGATTTGAGATGCCCACTCGACGGTGAGTACAAAGTCGGAAACAACTGGGCAGCTACCCATTAATCTGGGACGTCCCATAAAATAGGAGATTGAAATGAAAAGTATCGACACTCTCGTAGAAGATATCTAT
>Ga0181591_10004744_pt1 | contig 11834 bp, 10 predicted proteins | sample 071ome_33_FD_133757 | JGI IMG/M metagenome (GOLD analysis project Ga0181591, IMG submission 133757) | Coastal salt marsh microbial communities from the Groves Creek Marsh, Skidaway Island, Georgia - 071412AT metaG (megahit assembly) | ecosystem: Environmental > Aquatic > Marine > Intertidal...
ATCAGGCACTCTATCGTCAGCCAAGGCACCATCAGCGGTCGTGCAGCGCACCGAGGTCCCAACCTTGGTCAGGTACCAGCGACACGCCTTCCGTTTGGCAAAGAGTGTCGTGAGTTATTCACGGTGCCGAAGGGCTGGAAGCTGCTGGGGAGTGACCTGAGTGGTCTGGAGCTTCGGTGCTTTGCACACTTCATGGATGACCCAGAGTACACCGCTCAGGTTCTCGATGGAGACATACACACGTATAACCAGAAAGCCGCCGGACTGCCGACGAGAGACCTAGCGAAAACCTTTATCTACGCAACGCTCTACGGTGGGGGCGACATGCTAATCGGTAAGCTTGCCGGTGGTGGTCCTAAGAAAGGCAGAGCACTGAAGCAGGCTTTTGAGAACAGTGTGCCAGCCTTTGCACGGCTTAAGAGAAACCTGCAGACAGCCTCTCAGCGTGGCTACCTGTACGGTCTGGATGGCAGACACCTGTACCTCAGAAGTGAACACAAAGCGCTCTCACAGTTACTCCAGAGCGCCGGGGCAGTCCTGTGCAAGCAGTGGGTCCTGCTGATCGATCAGGAGATCCAAAAGCACTACCCAGACGGCGATTGTTACATCGTGGGTTGGATACACGACGAGGTCCAGATCGCTTGTCGAACAGAGGAGATCGCAGAGCATGTCGGACGTGATATCACTACAAGAATGGCGGGAGAGAGCGGAGAGGCTTTCAAGTTTAAAATCCCCATCACCTCAGAATATCAAATCGGAAATACATGGGCTGACACTCATTAAAGATGAGGCCGAAGCAGCCTTTGCGCTGCACATGGCGACGATGCTGACAGTCCTCTACCGGATCTGGAGAAAGCCCATCGGTATCAAGAGCGACTTCGCCAGAATGGCTGCTTTCTATGTCGCCATCCTAGCCTGCGAAGGAATGATCACAACAGCCATCGACGAAGACGTCTTTGGAACAACTTGGCTCATCACAGAGAAGGGCCTCATAATGAAGGGAGAGCTAGATGAATACATCAAAAGCCTCATCGAGCGACACGACGACACCTCAGGCCCCGATAATATTACTTGATGGTGACTTATACCTTTACAGAGCGGCGGCGGCTGCAGAACAAGAGATTGATTGGGGAGACGACATTTGGTCTCTGTCGACTGATCTCAAGGACGCCAAGGAAGTCTTCAAGACCCTTGTCGATGAACTTAAGGACTTCCTGCAGACCGACAACCTGATCGTCTGTTTGTCTGACAGGGACAACTTCCGACATGAGCTTTATGTGCCTTACAAAAGTGGTCGTAGGAAGACCCGAAAGCCGGTCGGTTACAAAGCTCTCGTTGAGTGGGCCAAGGAAACCTACAAGTTCTCTTGTGAGCCGCTGCTAGAAGCTGACGATGTCATGGGCATCCTTGGGACCGACAAGAGCATTGAGACCATTGTCGTATCAGACGACAAGGACATGAAGACTGTCCCTTGTAAACTCTACCGGCCCATGAGCGCTGAGATGCTCACGATCACTGAAGAGGAAGCCGACAGAAACTTCCTGCTACAGACGCTGACCGGGGATATCACAGACGGCTACAAGGGCTGTCCCAATGTAGGCATCAAGACCGCCGAGAAGATCCTAGGTCCACGCCCAAGCTGGGCTGCTGTTGTCGGTGCTTATCAAAAGGCAGGCATGACAGAGAGCCAAGCGATAACCCAAGCTCGATGCGCCAGAATACTGAGGCGCAGCAACTGGGATGCATCCAACAGAACCATAAAGCTCTGGGAGCCAGCATGAGATGCTCAAAGGTAGACACGCAGCCACCTTCGGTCAGAAGAAGTATGGACCGGAGTATTTCACCAAAGCTTTCTGGAATAACGGCAAGCACATGCTGCCTTGGAACCTCGTAGCAAGCTTCCGCAATCCACACCCCACGCCAATTGAAGAGTACGCCCTAGGCATACGTCTGCTCGAACATGAGATGCGCCTCTGGGGCAGTGGAGTGAGGATCGAACTCTACAACGAAGACCGAGATAAAGGGGGCATAGATGCCAATAGACCATCCTTCAGATCCTGCACATTATAACACGCTTCCTGTCGAGCCCATCGAGTTCATCATGGAGAACGGCATGGAGTTTTGGCGCGGCAACATCATCAAGTATGCCGCCCGTGCAGGCTTCAAGGGCAAAGAAATCGACGATCTCCACAAGATCATCAGATACGCACAATTCCGCATTAACCAAATAGAAGGACGAAAGCCCCAACATGACGTATAATCGACCCAACTTTAATCCAGCCGACTACGGCCCATCATTGCCCATCAGTCAACAGATTGACCGTGAGAAGTATTGTCAGAAGAACGAGAGCTTTGCTGATAAATGCTTTCGCATTGCCAAGACACTGGCTGACGACAACAAGCATGAAGAGGCACTGCAGAACATCCTTCTGAACATGCGCTTCCTGCCAGCAGGTCGCGTCCAGAACGCCATAGGCGCTGCCAGACAGACCACGGCATACAACTGCTTTGTGTCGGGTACTATCGACGACAGCATGACCAGCATCATGCACCGTGCGACACAGGCTGCAGAGACCATGAGACGCGGCGGTGGCATAGGTTACGACTTCAGTAACATCAGGCCACGACAGGACCTCATTAAGTCACTGGACAGCCGCTCCAGTGGCCCTGTGAGCTTCATGGGGATCTATGACGCAGTATGTCAGACCATCAGTAGCAGCGGTCACCGTAGAGGTGCTCAGATGGGCGTCCTACGCATCGATCATCCCGACATCGAAGAGTTCATCAGGGCGAAGCACAACAGTGACAAACTGACAGGCTTCAACATCTCTGTCGGTGTGACTGACGAGTTCATGTATGCTCTGCAAGATGGCGAACTGTTTGACCTTAAGTTCGAGGGTCGTGTTTACAAGAGCATAGATCCACACGCACTCTGGGATGAGATCATGCGGTCGACTTGGGATTGGGCTGAACCCGGCGTTCTGTTCATCGACCAGATCAACCGTAAAAACAATCTGTGGTATTGCGAGGATATCGCCGCGACGAACCCGTGCGGTGAACAACCACTGCCACCCTTCGGTGCGTGTCTGTTGGGTTCTTTTAATCTCACTAAGTACCTGACGCACACCTATGATGCTTTTGAAGAGACCGGAACTAACAGTTTCAACTGGGACCTCTTCAAAGACGACATCTACAATGTGGTCGCCATGATGGACAACGTGATTGATCGCACGATCTACCCGCTGCCTGAGCAAGAGATCGAAGCCAAAGACAAACGCAGGATGGGCTTAGGCATCACAGGTCTCGCAAACGCTGCAGAGATGCTTGGGTATCCCTACGCCAGTGAACACTTCATGTTCTTCACAGAGCGCCTGATGCAGGTCCTCAGAGACACTGCGTATTTGGCTTCAGCAGATCTTGCGAGTGCTAAAGGTCCCTTCCCATTGTACGACGAGAAGCTGTACCTCGATGGTGCAGGAAGCTTTGCCTTCAGTCTACCAATGCATGTCAAGGATCGCATCAGAGAGTGCAATGGTATCCGCAACAGCCACCTGATCTCTGTCGCCCCCACAGGCACCATCAGTCTTATGGCAGACAACATCAGCAGCGGCATCGAGCCACCCTTCAATCTCTTCTATGATCGCACGATGCACCTAGAAGAAGGACAGGTGACAGAACGTGTCGAGGACTATGCTTACGCCAGAGGCATGGCTGGGAGAACTGCCAACAGCATCACTGCAGAGCAACACAGGAAGGTCCTAGCGCTGGTCCAGAAGTATGTCGACAGCGCAGTCAGCAAGACCTGCAACGTAGGCTCTGACGTGTCTTATGATGACTTCAAGAGACTATACTATGATGCTTGGGTCGACGGTTGCAAAGGCATCACGACCTTCAGAGCAGCAGGAAAGCGCTATGGTGTTCTCAATGAGGTAACTGAAGAAGAAACACCATCAGCAGCAGCAGCAGCACTTGAGGAAACATCAGATAATTCTGAAGGTGCAGAGGCTTGCTACTTTGATCCAACGACAGGCCAACGTAGCTGCGAGTAGGAAGCGAGAGACAACCAGCCGTCGACCTTAGATAACACACGGTGACTGCACTGGTTGCCTCTCTAGCCTCTTAAGCGGTGTCGCACAGAGGCTTCCACAGTACCTAAAGCTTTTCTTAGGATCTTAAAAGGTCAACGGATATACTGATACTTTAGTGTAGCATAGATATAACTTTAGCATACTGAAGAGGACCTTGGAAGACTCTATAGAAAACCTAATGAAATCAATAGGTTGAGCATTTGTCCACCTTTATAGAGAGTATCACTCACGATAAGGCTCTGGTGCTCTTAAGTATATCTCCCGATTGCCGACAGTCATAACACACTTGGTCCATTGATCAGGCTGCTGAGTGACTGTCGGTCGTCTGTGGTGATCTGCGGATCTGCGGTCTGTCTGCTGTTTGCATTGGTTTAGTACAACTACCACGACGGTGGTAGGATTATGCTGGTTGTGTCGTTCAATAGACAGAGGCTGATGAAAGCTTTAGTTACTCAGGATCAGGTTGGCTTTGGTTGACTATAGATAACTAGTAAAGTGTTTTAATCTAAATTGTTGTTGTCGTTCATGCATGAGGGTGACCGAGGTCTACTGGAAGGCGTAAGGATCTTGTCGTTTTGGCGATGGTGTTTCTTTAAGTTTTTATTAATAATCCCTATTCATTCTTAAGAAAAAGCTAATGACACCTATAAAAATCACACAATGAAATCTAATGTCTTCGAGTGACACCAAGGATACCCAGTGGGGGTCAACGGATATCACATCCGTTGCCTATGATATCCAATGAAATCAATGACTTATAACCAATGATTTCTTTTGCGGGTCCCATATCGTCACTTTTGACCCCCAGATACCCAAATCAATCAATCGATTTCAAAAGTCCGACTAAACCCAGCCGTTGTTGTTGTTGTAGTCCGGCCTTTGAAAGCAGAGAGCCGCCCTAAGAAAACACTCAGGAAACCCCCAAGATGGCCCTAGAAACCGGAACGTACATCAACAGTCTGAACGCAAGTAACCCAGTGTCGACTGATGGTCTCTCTCAGGCCGACGACCACCTTCGCCTCATCAAAAGCACCATTAAGAGTACTTTTGCAAACATCGACGGTGCCGTCACGTCCACCGAGGACGACCTAAACATCGTCTCTGGTGCTTCAGCCGCCGGAGTAACTGCAGCCGAGTTCCAGTACCTCAACGGTGTCACCTCAGCCATTCAGACGCAGCTTACGAACCTCATGCCCTCTGGGGCCATCATCCTGTGGTCTGGAGCCTCTAACGCCATCCCCACGGGCTTTGTGTTGTGCGATGGTACCAACAGCACCCCTGATCTCCGCAATCGTTTTGTCGTCGGCGCAGGTAGCACCTACGCCGTAGGAGACACCGGCGGTGCAGACAGTGTCACACTGACGACCTCTCAGATCCCAAGTCACAACCACAGCGCAACATCGACGTCGACTGTAACTGACCCCGGTCACTCTCACACTTATCGTATAATTGAGCCGTCGGGCGGCAGTAGTTCCTCAACGCGTTATGGTAACGATGCTACAGGCACAACTAGCACCTCCACCACAGGCATCTCTGTGTCGACCTCCACAAGCATTGGCAACACTGGTGGCGGCAACAGTCACGAGAACAGACCTCCGTACTACGCCCTGTGCTACATCATGAAGACCTGATTTAGAGGCACCCCTTAGACATGCCTTTGTTACCTGTACGCCAACTAGGGAGCGCAGGTGTACTTACTGACCTCGATCCGTTTAACCTGCCGTTCAACGGCTTCACACGCGCTAAGAACGTCCGTTTCACTCAAGAGGGCAACGTGGAGCGTTCGCCCATCTTCCGAGACATCTCAGGCTCCCTCACGCTCGACGGCAACCCATCGCATATCACAGGCGTCTTCGGTGGCTCTGCAGGCTACGACACGCTGACTGTCGTCACTGACCTGTACCACGTCTACACGTTCTCCAACGGCACCCTCACGTCCAATGTCGACTTTGCTGCCAGCGCCTCTGCAGTCCCCTTTACGACGACGACACTCGCAGACGTCCAGTACATCAACCGCCCTGACCGTGTGCCTGTCTTCTTAGCCCCCGGCGGCTCCACCTTCGCCAACCTGACGAACTGGGATGCCAACCACCGGTGCAACGCCCTGCGCAGCTACGGAGACTTTCTTGTCGCCCTTAATATGACTGAGAGTGGCACCGAGTACCCCAACCGTGTGCGCTTCAGTGACATAGCGCTTGCCAACAGTGTCCCCTCTAGTTGGGACGCCACAGACGCCACTAAGAGCGCTGGGTTTAACGACTTGGTGCAGATGAATACACCTATCGTCGACGGCGAGACTTTAGGCACCAACTTCGTAATTTACTCCAGTGACCAAGTGTACAACATGGAGTTCGTAGGCGGCACCTTCATCTTTAACTTCAGAAAGCTGTTTGATGATTGCGGGGTCATCAATCAGAATTGTGTCGTTGAAGTTGAAGGTCGCCACTACGTGTTCGACAACGACGACATCTACGTCCACGATGGCAACACCCGCCAATCCATAAGTGACCAGCGCGTCCGAGACTACATCTTCAGTGGCCTCGATAGTTCCAAGACCGAAGCCTGCTTTGTGCACCACAATGCTCTCCTCGAAGAGATCTACTTCTGTTACCACACAGGCGACGACATGGTCACCATGCCAGACGCCAGCCACTGCAACCGTGCAGCCGTATACAACTACCGCGCAAACACATGGTCCTTTGTCGACCTTCCCAATGTCGTCTCTGGCACTACAGCCAACGTCAACACTGTAGCAACCTACGCCACCGCCACGACCACATACGCTACCACCGGCGGCTCTTATCATGACCAAGAGAGCAACTATGCGCGACACAACGTGTTCTTCAGTAAGTCCCTCAGCGGCTCTCTGAGCAGCGACAAGCTGCTTGCCATGGATGGTGCCACCGTAGGCTCCATACAGGCCCCCATAGACACCTCAGCCACCCAGAGCATATTCCTAGAGCGTGTCGGTATAGACCTCGATCAGGAAGCCGGTAGCCCCTTGAGCGGCTACAAGGTCCTCAAAGCGTTTTACCCCCAGATCACCACCAGTGACTCTGACAGCCAAGTCACGTTCACCTTTGGATCTGCTGACTTGCCCTCTGGTATCCCTTCATATGGCACTGCAGTGACCTACGACATGTCGACGGACCACAAAGTCGACACACGGGCCTCAGGCAGATACCTCAGCTACAAGCTCACAGACGACACGTCTAATAAGGACTTCAAGTTCTCTGGAATGGACGTCGATGTTGTCGTCACAGGACGTCGATAACAGACGCATCAGAACGTAGGAACCCTCAAGATATGGCACTATCGGATAAAACCAACGTACTTGCGTACCCCTACGCAAGACGCCCGATGCCATCCCTAGAAGATGACTTGAAGAGATACATCCAAGAAGAACTCCAGCAACTTGAGCGCTCTATCTCTACGCTTGTGAGCAGCAGTGTGCAGGTCGCAGATAACCCCCCAGACAGCCCACGCAAGGGCATGTTGCGCTTCAACGTGTCCCCGTGGGACCCCCTTGGCGATGCCTCTGAGGGTCTTGTCGTTTACAACGGTACGGCGTGGGTGGATGTCTGAAGATGCTGGAGGGTTTCGTGTATGTGGTAGTGTTATGGATTGGTACCAACTACAGCATCATCGTGCATCCAGAGATGTTTCGGAGCTACGAAGACTGCAGGACATTCAGTCAGTTCAATGCGGATCTCTTGAACCGAACAAAACCAACCGACAACGCAATGTTTGTGTCGAGGTGCATCTCTCTGAAGAAGCTCGAAACCTAATCAAAAACAAAGCAAAAGAACAAGGATAGAAACCTATGTGGGGTCAAATAGCAGGTGCCGTAATAGGCGGCATCATGGGCAACAAACGTGCTCAAGAAGACCGCAAGGCTATGGACAGGGCCAACGCAGCCAACATGGCGGGGTTCAATCAGTACAAGCCTTATGTCGACGCAGGTCTCTCAGGTGGTCAGGATGCCTTCAACGATGTCCTCAACGCAGGTTACTACCAAGGTCAGACTTTAGCTGGCACAAACCCTTACGCATCGACAGCAGCAAACACCATGGGTGGCTTTGCCCCCGGTGTTATGTCGTCTGGTTTCGACATGTTCAACTTGGGCAGCGGCTTTGGTCAAAACTACCGAGACCTCTATGATCGCGCCCAGCAGGACAGCCTCAGCGGAGCTATCGACTACGCCAACGAGAACGCAGGCGCTCTCACAGACGCCCTGATGAGTGACGCTCGCCGCAACACCCAGCTTGCGATGCAGGGCAACAACATGTCGTCCTCAGGCACAGGTAACGTAAATAGCAGCCGCGCCGGTATTGCTGACGCTGCTCTCAACAGCGAACTGGCGAGACAAACAGCAGCAACCGGAGCAACCGTCAGAGACGCCCTGATTGACCGTAAGATGAACGCTGACGCTGCCGCATTCGCAAGATCTATGGACGCCAACGCTCAACTGGCGAACACCTACAACAACGCCTTGAACACAATGTCGACAGGGGCAGGCTTTGGTATGGACGCAGGTCGCTACCTGCAGGGCGAAGAGCAAAACCGTCTGAATGATGCCAAAGCACGTTTCGAGGGCAACCGCGACTTCGGATACAATATGTACAAAGACTACATGAGCGGCATGTTGGGTCGTGCGCCTACTACCGGTAATAGTACTCAACCAAACATGGTGAACCCTGCAGCAGCTACCATGGCTGGTGCCATGTCGGGCTTCGGATTTGGTCGTGATTATCTTCAGCCAATGTTTGGTGGCGGTCGTCCCGTCGTCTATGGCAACACCGGTAACTCTATGGGCGCTTCTTACGCTCCACCTTATGTAGTGCGGGGGTAACGAGAGATGGCATCAAACATATTGAACCCAGCAGATACACTGAACAACCTGTATCCAATGCCCTACTCAACGAACTTCAATCGTTATGTCGCTTCAACACCAATGAGCATGGGTGCTCCTATGGCACCAGCCTTAGCACCTCAACAGCAACCTCAACCCCAGCCCACTAACCAGCCAGCCTTAGCAGCAGGAGCTACAGGCAACGCAAGAGGCTCAATGCGTCAACCAGCGCTGCAGATACCTAACCAGCGGATTGGCTTAGGAGAAGCCATGATCCGCATGGGTGGCGCAGGTATGGCAGGGGCATCACACGGTGGTCTTGCGTCTATGGGAGCCATGACGGACGCCTACGGCAACATCATGGACTACAACCGTGCGCGTGAGATGGAAGAGTACAACGCTCAGGTTGCTGCAGCCAACGAGGAGCAGCGCCGCAAGGAAGCTCTGGCTGCGCGTATGGCTAAGTCTTCTGGTAAGGCTAAAGGGCCACTAGCACCGCCAAGCGCGGCATATAGCGAGGCAGCTTTAAACGCCATTGAAGCTATTGGGCAAAACCTTGCAGATGAAACTTGGAACCCCTTTACGCAGAACACAGGTTTCTTCGGTAATCTCTTTGAGGCCATTCCGGGCACCCCTGCCCATGATACTGCAGCATCTATTGAGACTATTGTTGCAGCAATTGGTTTTGATCGCCTGCAGGCCATGAGAGACGCTTCGCCAACTGGCGGCGCATTGGGTCAGGTCAGCGAGATGGAATTGAGACAGCTTAATGCTTCTTTGGGCAGCTTGCGTCAGTCTTCTAGCAGAGAGCAGTTTTCTGAAAACCTTGCTGCAGTTAAGAGGCATTACATATCTGCAGTTCGCGCAATCAAAGAGCAGCAGGCAGAGTATGCCCGTATGAATGGGCTGCAGGCTCCCAATGACAACTCAGGCCTTTCATCTGAAGCACAGAGCTTTCTTAACGGCGGTTAATTATGAACGCATATACGGTTGACGACTATCGGGCCGCAGCTAAACGAGCTATGGCTGCAGGAAATGTTCGAGCGGCTGAAGAGTTAGCACAGGCAGGTATGGCGCTGAAGAATAAGCCCATGTCGTTTGCCCCTCAGCCCCAGCAGAACCCTGCAGTCCCTGCGTCCGAGAAGGGCGACATATCCATGGGTACTGCTTTTGATATTGCTACGGGTCAAGCAGAGAGCGCCGCCACAGGTGGTCTGGCTACAGCGCAGCGTTTGTTGTCTGAGGGTGCCTTTGGTAAAGCACAGAAGTACCTGACAGAAAACTATGGCAACCCAGTCAGAGAGTTTGTTGGTCTACCACCAGTAGATGTTGATGCTGTAAATAAGGCCGAAGCAGAACGCCTGCAGACACTGTCAGATACAGCAGCAGAATATGCTGATCAGAAGGCCGAAGAGACCGGCTTCTACAATATGACTACAGGCGACATTAATAGCCTGAGTGATTTCGTTAACTTTGTCGGACAGAAGGGTGCACAGGCTGGGGCTTACATGGCACCGGCTTTGGCAACTGGATCAGTTCCCATATCTATGGGTCTTAACTATGCTTTCGGTACTGGCGAGATCAGCAGTAACCTCAAAGAGATTGAGGGAAAGACACAAGAAGAAAAAGACCAGATTGCTGCAAGCGGTGGTGCTATTGTCGCTGCCCTTGAGCAGTTGGGTATCGCCAAGCTTTTACCGTCTGGGGCATCTAATAGTCTCATAGGTGCCATTGCTTCTGGTGTGATTACTGAAGGCACGACAGAGGGCCTACAAGAACTAGTCAACATTGGTTCAGAGTATGTCGCTGGTAAAGAGTTTACCGAAGGCGAGATCCTAGAGCGCCTAAAAGAAGCCGCAGCCGCAGGTGGTGTTGTCGGTGGTACATTTAAAGGGGGGACGACAGCAGCCGTTAAGGTACAGGGTATCTTTAGATCTGACGGCACTATCGTCGACCCAGAAAGCCTGTCTTCTCAAGAGAAACGCGCAGCCGCTGATGTTGCTCGTATGCTTCGCAGCGTAGCAGGCACAGATGGTTACAATTTGAAAGACGTAAGCACTGGCGACAAGAGCGCCAAGGCTGCACTTGAGGCCGTCAGGGGTCAGATTGTACAGAACATCAAGAACTTGGCGTCCTTAGATGGTATCAGAGAACGTCTGGACCCTAAAAAAGCAGCCTCACTTAATCAGTTGCTTGAGCAAATCAACCCTGCAACATCAGCGGTTGCTGCTGGTAAGACAAAGGTGGCAAGGAGCGTCACTGAGGAGCAATTTGCAGCAATAAAACGCCTTTTGCCACCCACCAAAGAGGCCGGTGAACTCCTTAATGCTCTTAGAATGTCGAATATCACGACAGAGCTATTTCAGAAGGGACAGAAGGGCGGCATAAGCCAATACACGGATGTCTTTTTGCCCACCAAAATGGATGGTGGCTACAGTATATCTAGAGGTATTCAAAACGCCGCATTTGGCCCTGCCGCCTTCTTAACTGATGGGACAACGCTTGGCATAGGCGTTGGCGGTCGTGTGATCGACAAGGTCACGGGCCGAAGATCTATCATTGATCGTTTTGTTCGTAAGAATGAAAACAAAGAAGGCCTCGCAGACCCCGGCGGTCCCTCTCTACTCGCTCTGAAGGAGCTTCAGAAGAAGCTAGAGCAGCAAAAGCTCGATGCATCCAAGCAGGAGACCCTCGAACTCAACAGGGCGCTCTATGATGAGGGTGTCGATCCTGCAGGCCTCGATGGCACCATGGATAAGGCCTCTCCAGAGGCACAGATGATGCTTGCGCTTGAGGTCAACACGCCTGATGGACGCTTTGGCCCTGATGGAACCACCATCAACTCTGCAGTCCAAGCTATCATCGACAATCCAGACAGCCCAAAGGCACTTGTG
>Ga0181591_10004751_pt1 | contig 11831 bp, 13 predicted proteins | sample 071ome_33_FD_133757 | JGI IMG/M metagenome (GOLD analysis project Ga0181591, IMG submission 133757) | Coastal salt marsh microbial communities from the Groves Creek Marsh, Skidaway Island, Georgia - 071412AT metaG (megahit assembly) | ecosystem: Environmental > Aquatic > Marine > Intertidal...
CCGTAGAAAGCGATCATCTGTAGGTTCAATATATTCTCCTCCACTATTACACCAATGATGGTGTATATCTAGCACCAAAGCGAGATCGTCTGCAAGCTCAAGCGATGCGTCAATTCCCCATTTATTTTCGTCGTTTTCGATTGTAATACAGTTTCGTGCTTCAGGCGAGAGGCGTTTAAGCGTGTCTTTGATACCGGCTGGACCTTGTCTACCTGAGATGTGGACGTTGCACTTGAAGTCTTGGAACTGTTTACCGTAGCCCATCCACCTCGCGACGTTGATATGATACTCAAACTCATCTATTGATCTTTCGACGATTTCTGGACTATCTGAAGCAAGGACTGTAAATTGGCCTGGGTGCATTGAGAGCCTAACATCCAACTGTCTGGCTCGCTCTCCAACTTTTGCGAATTCTTTTTCACAATATGCAACCACATCTGGACGGCGCCAAAAGTAGCACCAAGTAGGCTCGGTATAAACAGGAAGTACATCACTACCCAGTCTGACCATTCTAAGGCTAGGGGGAAGATTTCCAACATACTCTATAAGTCTCCCATAGGACGCAATGTTATGGACCATAATGTCCCACAAGCGTTCTTCAGCAACATCTACAGTTTGACGGTTAAGCCACTGCACTGTTGTTGCTCTAGTATTTAGCGGACGCTGAATCTCTTCTAACAGCTTCTTTTTTTGCGATTGATCTGGGTGCATATACTTGCAAGCAAAGCCTATGCGTTGTTGTGTAGATTTCATAAAGTCACCACAGGTTGTAAATTTTAAGTCCATAGTATTATTGTAACACCTTTATTGCCAATTGTCAATCACCCATTTGTCTTTACAGTTGTGCGGATTTGGATCTCCGTGAAAAACTGCTATAGCTGTATCCTCTTTTATAACAGGATCACCATTTTCTGCAAAGTCACGTTCGCCTCGAGGTTTACTGTTAAATTTAGGTTTGCCTCGCATTTCCCACTTATAACTTTGTATCCATTCTTCAGGCCAATAATTAAAGTCTTTATGAATGCTATACCTTATCCAATCTTGATCTCCGTGAAATCTACGAATAGGTATGTTCGGATCTTTTATAAAGTTTTCATACACATTTTTATGTTTTTTGTCAAAAGTATTCAATCGAAAAATACTGCTATTAAACTTGTCATAGTTTTTTATAAGATATCTATTAAAATCTTTAATAATACAAAACTCTCCAGGCTTATAGTCAAAAAGTTTATCAATATTATCAAATATAATCATATCTAGATCTAAAAATAGAAGTGTTCCTTTCAATACTATATCAGGATTAAAGAACATTGGCTTGTACCACCAACCTTTGACATTAGGTATAAGTTCTAAAGGCTCAATTCTTATATTATTATCAATACCTGTAGCATCTTCAGTGAAGCAAACAAATTCGTGGTCCAGCGTTAAATTACGCTGAACCATATTATATAATTTGTTTACATAGTCTGCACTATATTTGTCGCCATATTTTAGACAACATACAAATTTATTATCTAACGGATTTGTATTTTTCTGCGGCGAGATCTTAGGTGCTTCTACACTTTCTTGCACCTGAGCAAATTTTTCTTTTGCTTTTCGTGCCTTGCGTTGTTCCTTAGTTTCGCCTTCGATATACTTTTTAACCAAACTACGCCTCGTATATTGCCGAATTTGCTCCGTGTTCTGCACACTCTACTCGTACACAGTAACAGCGATTGTTGGTTTGCTCACGTACTAGTTTGTCTGCAAAGTTGAATGCGTGTTCTGCAAACTTTTCTGCACCAACACCTTCAAACACTCTAACTTCTGCTAGTCCAAATTCTTGTAGTTCTTGTATTTTAACAAGCCAGGGATCGGCTCTATCAACACAAGTTTTGTGATCAAAACTATCTTCTAACCAAGCCTTTAGCGGCTTTAAGCCTCCAAAGTCTACTGCCCAGTTTTTGTTGTCTAGATGATCACAACCAAATGTAAATGTAAATGCTAGACTGTATCCGTGTAGCAGATGGCAGTGTGAATGATCTGCGTTAGGTTGACGGAACACTGCTGATAAGCCTATGTTGTGTCCGTAATGTTTTGTTGAATAGTATTTTGCCATTGTTTTCTCCTATAAAAATAATGGCGGCAGAATTAGAAGGGATGACGCCAAGTCCTTATACATTGTTTATATTATAGTATATGTTACTTATATTGTCAACCTTTACGTTAGGAAACTTCCAGGCTTTAGGACATTGCCAATCTTCTAGCTGATATATAGTAAAGGTATTTTTAGGAAAGTATTCAAAAACTTTTGCTATTTGATAAATCCAATATCTAGGATCCACAGCACTCTTTTCAGCTGCAATATAATTACTTGTTCCTTTGTAAATATTGTTTACATTTTTGGTTTTGCTATAAAGATCAAAACCTAACAAATTTACTTCATTAGATTTAGTAGCAGAAAGTAATACTGCATATGGTCCGCTACCCCAATGTTTAGGAATATCAGGCCTATCCATTCCTACATAGGGAAGTTGAGGGACCTCCCTCAACTTCTTAGTATGTAATATATAATTTTCAGGTCGAGTATAAATGTAACTGTAATCATTTGCGTTTGATTTTAAAGCCTCGTCACACATTCGTTTATCAACACAGATAATATGTTCTACTACGTTATCTCTAAATATAGCATTACATCCTATCTTTGTAGTGTTGAGTAAACTTATATCTATGCTAGACCTGCTTTCACCGTTTCCTATAACTAACATAGTCTCTTATTTAACATAAATACGTTATAAGAATATATTTTTGGAGCTTTTTAATGGCTAACGCTGCATATTATGACTTTTTTAGAAAAGTTGTTCTTCAACCTGATAATGTAACTCTAGAAGCAGATAGCACTACAGATACACTTACGATAACAAGAGGCGCTGGTGTAGCATTCAGTCCAAATGCTAGTGCTGATAGTTTCAATATTAATGTAGACTATAATTTGTATGTACCTGTAGGAACAACTAATATTAGATTACAAGATGTAAATTCTGGATTCAGTGGGGTTGCACTCACACCTGGTTCTAATATCTCTATTGTAAGAGGTAGTGATAGTGAATTAATTATTACAGCTACAGTTGGTGCTGCAAGTAAAAGCATTGTTGCAGCTACTAATACAAACCCGGTTGTAATCACAACAACAAATGCACACGATTTTACAGAAGGCACAGAAGTAACTATAACAGATGTTGTCGGAATGGTAGAGCTTAACGGTAACGAATATTATATGGATATTCAAACATCAAATACCTTTGCACTATACCAAGATGCTTTGTTAACTATACCATTAGATGGTACAGCTTTTGGTGTGTATTCAACAGGTGGTGTTGCTACAGCCGATTATTCAACACAAAAAACTTTAGCTGCACTTTCTGATACAGATACTACCTCGGTGAAACCTAATGATTTACTTTCGTATCAATTTGGTACTTGGCAGCCTACTAGTTTTATAATTGCTGATATGAAGGGCTCTGTATTTGGAGATGATTCTAGTGTATTAGTTGATGCAGTAAATAACTTATTATTAGGTGATGTAATTGGAGACGTAACTGGTAATGTCACAGGTAATGTCATAGGTGATCTTACAGGAGATGCATCTGGCAACCACGACGGTACTTTTACTGGAAGCATTACACTTACAGGAAACATTATACCTAACACTCCTAATACCTATGATCTCGGCGATGCTGTAAATACTTTCCAAAATTTATATATCAGTGGAGATATTACAACTGGTAATATTACAGGAACAAATGTAACTGCACAAAGCAATCTGTATTTAGGAGAAAATTTATTAGTAGACACAGCCATAGGCGGTCGTGTTCCTAAATTAAATAGCAATACTAGCACAAGCGGATTAAGAAAATTTTTAACAGATGTAATTGCAGGGCAAACGCTATTATCAGATTTTCCAAATGCTCCTTTTTTCTATAGTTTATTAAGTTTCAATGGATTTATTTCTTACTTAGATTTTAACAATGATGCTGTTATAGATAATAACGATGTTACAAAACTTGATCAAGTTATACCCTGGGTAAACGGCAATCAAAGTGGTACCAATCCAGGATCTTTTGCAATCAATACCTACGGTTTTATAGAAGCTGCTATTAGAGAAAACTTTGCAAATTACAAAGACGAATATATAGAAGACGGTGGTGTCAAATACTATTTTTGTGACTTTGGAGCATCTTTTAGTGGAGGTGCAACTACTGGACCTGCTTATTTTGCAAAAGATGTTTATCTTAACAACACTACTCTGCATCATCCTAGTTCAATAGTTTGGGAAGGCACAACACCTAATACATTTGAAACTGTATTAAACGTAACAGATCCTACAGCTGATAATACTGTAACCATACCAAATGATAGCGGTACAATTCAATTACAAGAAAAAACAATAGCATTGAATGGTTTTGCACCTGTAGTTGATTTTGACATAACAGGAGATGGATCAGTATTTGCTTCAGATTCTTCTAAGTACTCGCAGTTTGGAAACGGTACACAAATGAGTGAAACGGCGTTCTTATCTGCAGATTCTTTATCTGCAAAATGGACACCTATCACTGGTACGTTATACACTAATAACAAAGCAGGAATGCGACTAGTAAGGGGAAATGCAAGTGACGCATTAAAAGCTTCAGTTGGTGATCCAGCACTAGGACACGGGGATACATTTATATTAGGTAACATAGATGACCCAGGAACTACTGTGAAGCTTGTGACTGGGTTTGGTATTACAGGTAACGAAATTAATATCGTGAATAACTCTTCAGATTCTGGATCAATTGACATTAGGCAGTACGCTGAGTCTGGAGAGCTAAACCTTATAAACGGTCCATTATTTGGCGGTGATAACACCAGCATAGAAATGACATCAACAACGATCACTATTTCAGGATCAACTACATTTAATAATGGCCTAAGTGGCAACTTAACAGGCAACGTTGTAGGGGATGTGCAAGGCACAGTAGTCGGAGATGATAGTACAATATTAGTAGATGGAGTAAATAGTTTTCTAAACTTTATCAACAATGATACAGACGATTTAAATGAAGGTGCAAATAACCTTTATTATACTGATGCAAGAGCGCAAAGTGCAACCACTGGTAGATCAATAGCAATGTCACTAATTTTCGGAGGATAAAATGGCAAACCCAAACATAGTAAATGTAACAGATATTAGAGGCAAGACATTTGTTGGCACTATCAGCAACGGATCTTATGCTACACTGATATCAAACACTTCAGGTAGTAATAGTGTTGTAAAAGTAAACACAATATCTATTAGTAACGGTACAGGCGGCACAATTGCTGCTGATGTAGCTATATACAGGACTTCGTTAGCAAACTATTACGAAATAGCAAACTCAGTATCTGTTCCAAACAATTCTACTCTAGTTGTTACATCAAAAGATACTTCTTTTTATCTAGAAGAAGATGATATTTTAGCAGCGCAGGCAAACGGTGCTAATTTAGAAATAATGGTAAGTTATGAGATTATTAAGTAATGTACAGATTTAACGGTGGCATTGTAGGATACAAGGTTGTTAATATAGAAACTGAACCAGGTTATATAAAATCTGTATCACTTCCTAGAGGCCGCCACAATGGAGGATACATAGGTGTAGGCGAACGTTTAACTGATAATTTAGATAATAACGTCGACAAAACTAGTGGTATTTGGCATTTGAGTTCTGGACTCAAATTTGTGGAAAATCACGCTGTTACTACAGAGGTTGATAATAGTTACTATGATTATCCTGCACCATACGAAGCGTTCCAAGAAACAAGTAGAACTTTTTTAGGAGGCGGATACACCTGGAATCCTTATACATCACAGTGTCCAAGTGTGATGTGGCCTAATGGATCTATGGGCGGACACAGTGGTTCTGGTTATGCTGGCGGTGCAGTACGTGATTGGACGTCTTTTGGAAGTTCAAGTTCTTGCACATATTGGACTTTTGATGTTTATGGGGTAAATGGATATTATTATACCTACTATCCGCCGCCAGTTTATGTAGAACAAATAGATATTGTAACTAATTACTATGATGTATGGGATTATTTTTAAGGACGAATTATGGCAATAGCATTTCAAGTTAACGAATTTCAAAGTATACTTAAACAAGAAAACGGTACGGTTTTACGTTCAAACGCAAGACCTCCTATGAGTTTCGATTACGAAGTTTTAACATATACAGGATCTGACAAATCACGTTTTTGGCGAGGTAGTAGATACGAGTTAAGTGCAGAAGAAATTGTTGAGGTTGAAAATTATATATCAACTATAGAAGAAAATCCTACTACAACGCAATCAATGACAGAGATACATCAGAGCAAATCTATACTTGCTGCTACTGATTGGTATGTGATACGTAAATTAGAAACAGGTAAAGAAATACCTGCAAATATATCCGAAATGAGAGCAACTGCTAGAAGTATAATTAACGATGCAGAAGGCAACATATGATGTAGTGATAGTAGGTGGCGGAACTGCAGGATGGAGCACTGCTGCACTAATATCTACTAATTCAAATTTAAATGTTACTGTAATAGAACCTAGTGATATTCCTACAATCGGTGTAGGCGAAAGCACTATTCCTTATATGAATGTAATCCATTCTAAAATGCAATTTCCTATATTTGAAAATTCAGATTGGCTTAAAAAAGTTAATGGTACATTAAAATTTAGTATAGAATTTGCAGATTATCACGATAAAGGCCATAAATGGATACATCCATTTACAAGTCCAACTGCACCTGATGATCTTATAACAAGAATGACTTGTAACGGAACATTAGATTTAGGCTTTTATAAAGATCAGCCTGATTTTGTTGAAGATACTTATGTATTTGCAAACTTACGTGCAAAACAGTTTACACCTTATACTGACCAATACAATTATGAGTTTACACCAAGTGCCGGATATCATATTGATGCAGGCTTATATGGAAATTTACTCAAAGAAGAAAGTTTAAAAAGAAGCAACTGTAATTGCTTAGACAACAGTGTCAAAGATATTGTAGTAGTAAATCAAGAAATACAAAAGCTAATTTTGAAAAATGGTACTGAAATTACAGCAGATTTATATATAGATTGTACAGGGTTTAGATCAATCCTTGCAAATGCTATAGAATCAGATTGGGACGATTCCTACAAACAGAGACTTTTTGTTGATACAGCAATTGCTGTTCAACTGCCTTACATTGACAAAAATATTCAAATGCGCAATACTACTTACTGTCACGCACTAGGATACGGATGGAGTTGGAATGTACCTCTTCAAAATAGAATAGGTACAGGCTATGTTTTCAGTTCTAGACATACTACAGTAGAACAGGCTACTGAAGAATTTAAAGAGCATTTGCATTCAACTTATGGTTACAAAAAAGAAGATTTGACATTTCGAACTGTGCCTTTCAATGTAGGCTTACGTAGAGAAACCTGGAAGAATAATGTTGTAGCAATAGGATTAAGTAGCTTTTTCTTAGAACCTATCGAAAGTACAGCAATTGCCCATTTGCAACATCAGGCAGACACTGTTTTAGATATGTTAACTTCGTCTCATATACCAATGCATAAGAAACGTCAACGATTTAATTATCTTAATAATTTAAGTTTAGATGCAATTGCAAGCTATATAGAAATGCACTACATATTTTCTAATAGACGTGATACTCAGTTTTGGAGAGATTTTTCTAGTTTAGAGTTAACTCCTATGCAAAAAAATATTCTAAAATCTTATGTTACTAAAAAACAGAAATTTAATGTGTCAAATATATTTGATGGACATAGTATATTTGATAATAGTAGCCATATGTTTTTGTTTTTAGGATTTGATATAAAACCTAATCTGCTAGATCATCGGATTGAGAAATATCTTTCTTAATTTGCCTTATATCGGATCCTACATCCTTAAATTTATCAGCAATAGTACCTAAAATATTTGTAACCTGTGCAATAGTATATAATGCCCACCACCACCAAATAACCGCAATTGTAAACATAAGTGATGCGCCTATTATTAAAGCAATATCATAATATGTTTTAGTTCCAATATATCTAACAAAAAATAATCCAGCAAGAGAAGCTATAGGAAGGACTGCTGCTGCCCAAGCCCATATTTTTATTTGTTTGAGTTTTTTTTGATGGAAATCTTTAAGTATTTGCAATAGAGTTTCCTCTATGAAGAAATTTTACCAAATGTTTTCCATTCACCTGGTGTGCCATCTCTTACACATACCCAACCTAAGTAACCTGTTGGCTGCGGCATATTATTATAAACAATATCACCTTGCTTGAAATTACCGCTTTTGGGAGATTCATCTGCATAATAAATCTTATGTCCATTAATTTCAATGGCATTGCTTACACTGAAATCAATGTCTTCGGCTATATTATTAACGCCTACGCCTAGTTTGCCAAATACATTTAATCGTGCGCTAGAAGATCCTTTTGAACCAACTTCAACATTGCCATTTGCTTTAACAGTTATTCTTGCTGTGTCATCTGTAATGATTTGAATATCATTATTAGTCCAGTTGCCTAACTTTGTACTATTACTTTCTACGTCAACTATAAATTCTACATCATAACTTGTTACGCTGATGTTTGCATTAGGAGCATCTGTACCAATTCCTATTCTTTGACTGTCACTGTCATAGAATATAAATTCGTCTATGGTAAGATTTCCGCTAGTATGAAGGTCATTAAGTGTGCCTACACGAGTAAGACTACTTGTTCTAATGCTAGAACCCAATTCAGTAGCTGTAAGAACAACAGCATTACCAATAGAATAGTATGCATTTCTATCTACATCTATTGCTTCTGTAGAATGAATCCTATTTGGATTAGGTTTATAAACTAATTGTTTAGAATTTTCTTCAGCAATTCTCCAAACTAATCCTTTTCCATAAACTGTAGAATTTTCATCTGCTATAAATTCTAAAGAACTACTTCTTTCATTTCTAACGTCAGCACTTAATTCGTCTACGTGTAGTTTTCCTACTGTTAACAATCCCTGGACTGTAACAGCTTTTTCAAAATTTATTTCTGTTTTTACATTTCTTAAGTGCAAGTTGTCAGTGTGTAAGCCTTGATCATTTACTAAAACTACTCTTTTGGTGGAATCATCTGCAATACCTGTGCTGTTAAAGTTCGTTATAGTCCCGCCGTGAATTACATCACCGCTCAATTCATTTTGTATAAATTTAGGCTTAGGTGCAGGCTTATTTGCAACACCTTCAATTGCAGAGACTATTTGCTCTAAACCTTGTCTTAAATCATCCATATTAAATCCCAATTCTGAGTTGTTCTATACACAGTATTTATCAGCTTACCTTTAGAAGCACAGTATCGAGATTACAGCGACCGTTTAATTTAGTGTCAGTAGTATTAATATCTTCTAAGAATTTACGCAATGCTACTTTGCCTGCGCCTTTAAAATCCTTGAGTTGATCATCAGGTTTCCGTAGTGTTTTTTGTACACTTAATTCTTCGTTATAACCAATAATAGTTGTACCTTTTACACTTAGACCCGTTCCTTCACGTTGCATACCCTTAGGGTCAATGTTATTTGCTACATACTTACCAAGTTTACGTGTTTTAACATTAAACACCCAAAGCTCATTTGCACCTACAACATCAACAGGATTAACACTTGCTAAGTTATACTTACTATCTGCTTTACAGAATTTAAGTTTAGCAACAACTTTGTCAGCACTACGCGGTTTTGCTTTGCGTGGCTTGCGATTTGCTTTTGCTTGATCAATAATAAAGTCTAGAGAAGAACGCACTTCTTCAATAGCATTACGATACTTTTTAATATCTGCTTTTTTAATATGAGCATATCCTTCTTTGAGTTGTTCCCAAAGATCGGCTTCTGTTTCGTCCATTTTCTTTAATTGGCCTGCAGTTGGCATACGCTCTAACTCGTCATAGTCATCTAATACCGTTTCATAAAAGGATTTCATTTTACGAGCGTGTGCTTGACTAGGTTGCACTTTGCCAAAGTGTCTTTTAAAATCAAACCCTTTTGGATCAAACGAGCTAGAATCAATTACCCAACCTTCTAGCCATTCGTCGATAGCTTCGACCATTTCATAAGATTGATCACGGATACGCTCTTGAATAGAAGGTACATAAACTTTGGCTTTTTCTTTTGCTTCTTCTTTCTTTTCTTCTACAATAGGCATACCTCGTTCGACTGCGTCTTTTGCCCATCTATGTAGTGTTTCAGAAATAGGTTTTACAACACCCATTGTTCCTGCTAGACTTTGCCAATATTCGTCGTATACAGGATTATAGTCAGGAGCTCCGTCTTCAAGTATGCGAGCATAGATGCCGTAGGTAGGTTGAATAGTTGCACGTTTAGCAGCATCAATATCTTTCTTTTCGTACCCGTTGTTCTTCATCCACGCATAAAAGGATGGATATAAATCTGCAGGTTTATATTCTTGATAGTAAAAATCTGTAGCTGCTCGTTGTAGTTTAGCAAACGATGAACCATCTAGTTTTTCCCAGCCATCCCAGCTAGGGCCCATTAACTTGCCGCCGCGGCGTCGGGGTGCTGCTTTTACTTTTGCTTTACGTGCCATTTAGATGTTCTCCTAACAATGTTTTGCTAGTATATATGTTTGTTTATGAAAAGTCAAGTATTTTTTGCGAATCTTCTGTCCAAAATACTTTTTCAATGCCGTAATTCTCAATTACATTTGCGCAACCTGCACAAGGTTTAGCAAGCCCGTGTACCCACGTCTTAGACCACGTATAAGGTCGTTTAACACGTACTATGTGTAGCTCGCATTGTTTGAGTTGCTCTTTGCTAATCAAACGCAGAGCGTTGCGTATAGCGTCTACTTCGGCGTGTCTGTAACGCTGATCTTTGCGATAGCCTTCTGTCATCATTAGAGGATGAGTTTTAGGTTGATTTACACCTGTTGCAATAAGATGTCGTTTGTACACGATGCCTGCAGCCATAGGAACACGCTGTCCGTAACCGCCGGATTCAATCGCAAGGCGAGTCAACATTTGAGTAATTCTAGACATCAATCCCAGAGGCTCTCGTAGTACTTTCCAAATAATCTAAATCCGTTAGATATACGTTGTTGTTCTCTGTTCATATCTAACGCATTATCAAAACGCATATACACATCGTCTTTGTTTGCTTTACAATCGAACGCATATATCATTTCGTCCAATACCCAATCCCAACGTTCGAAGTGTTTAGGATCAACATCACCGTTTTTACCGTATGCTTCAATCTGCTTCTTTGTCGCACGTAGTTCTTTTGGTACATCTTCCATATCAACATTAGGAGCACCGTGTTTAGTTTCCTTTAGTTGTACAAGCATAGGCAAGATAATAGGAGCAAGTGTGTGATCCATACTCCAAGTATCCCACGGATCAATATGTACTTTTACTTTTTGTTCTGGGCTGTATCCAAACTTGTCATAAAACCAATTGCTCCACGGCCAGTGTTTTGGAAATTTTCCAATATTAACTTTCATACTTATAACTTTTCGTGTACTGCGAATCCTCTAAAGGTTTTGAATCTAGGAAACCGTAACGAATAAGTACCGTCTTGATTTTTTGTAATAGCATCTGCTCGTACCTCTACAAGATTTCCGATAATGCTGTCACGACTATTCCAGAAATCATCACGATTAACATCAGTGAAACCACTACCGACATTAACAGAAATATGTCTGTCGTCGTCGACTCCTTCGCATACAAACGCTCCAAGGCGCCCTTCGTTGCGACCAGTACCTTCTTCAATTTCTTTTACCTCCAATGTTACTTC
>Ga0181591_10004753_pt1 | contig 11826 bp, 13 predicted proteins | sample 071ome_33_FD_133757 | JGI IMG/M metagenome (GOLD analysis project Ga0181591, IMG submission 133757) | Coastal salt marsh microbial communities from the Groves Creek Marsh, Skidaway Island, Georgia - 071412AT metaG (megahit assembly) | ecosystem: Environmental > Aquatic > Marine > Intertidal...
GAAATCATTAAGCTCTTGTGATATACCTGGCTCTGTTTCTATCTTAAGATGTACTTCATTTTTCTTGCTGACTTTTATCACATTAACCCATTACTAAACTTTGTCCACTCAATAGTGTTTTTTATATCCCATGTTCTACTATTTAGTGACTTCATAACATACTCACATTGATACAAGCAAGCACGTATATATTCTACTTTGTCCATGATTTTTATAACATCAGGATCACTGTCTAATACTTCTTGCATTTCTTGTTTCAGAGGTTGGTTGCCCAAGTATTGTTCCCAACCTAGATCATTTAGTTCTTCTCTGCTCAGTTCGCCCCTAAAATATCTACCCTTTATTCTACGTAGAGATAGCATTTGTGCTTCGTATTTACGTAGCTGTAGCTTGAAAGTAGTGAGATGGTTTAGATATTTAGCGTGGAGTTCAGGAGTCTTTGCAGATTCACTGCCTAGATTTAGTTCATCAATTTTGCAATCGGACTTCCACTCCTCTTGGAGTTCATTCAATGTAATCATAATCTACCTATATAAAATAATATGTTATCTATTTCCACAACAACATCTTTTGTATCATACCAATCGTCATAGATACATAATTCACCTTTTACTGAAAGAGTTTTATCAACTCTGTATTCACAATATTTATTCCCACCTAAAACAGTCATATTTGCAGGACATATTTCTTTTACTCTATACACTTCTTCCATACTGTCAAAAGTATGATTAATAGTAACAGGTCCTATTTCGCTCATGCCCCAATTAGTTATGAACCTACACCCTTTACCTACAAACGCCTCAATAATATCCCAAGTTACCCTGTCAGAGCCACACATAATTGTTATGCCTGTAAGATCTAAGTTACGAAAACTTTTAGTCCCCATAATAGCTCTTGCATGGTCAGGAGTAATGTGACTGTGAGTATAATTTTTTATGTCTTTAACAAAATCATACGCACTAAATTTTACAATGTCATTTTCACAACTAATTATTTCACAGGGTATTTTAGTAACTAGCAAGCCGCCCGCGTGTGTAAGTCTACAACACGTATATACTTTACTTTCGGGGGTGAGTCCTAAAACATTAATAGCTACTTTTGACGCAGCTAATATCTTTGCAATAGGTTGATAGTATAATTTGGGTTCACCGGTTGTGCCGGAACTCATTACATATACATCTTGATACATAATATATTCTCATAACTAAATTGCTTTTACATTAAATCTTAAATATCTAAATGTTGCTGTACCTATAAAGTATTCTGTATCAGTTAGATCAAATTCTAATCCACTTAGGGCAGTGGGAAAAGCATCTTTAAATTGTATTTCAGCACTAGGATTGTTATTTGAATCTAACACAAAAAGAGAGGCATCACTCTTTAGAGCTAAGCCTCGTCCTCTAGTCTCATTACCAACAGGGAAACGATACCTTTGTTTGTCAGCAAAATTTTTATATTGAGAGCTATCTTCTGGGTTACCTAATCCTACTAGCCAGTTATGTAGTTCATTATAGTTAGCCATGTTTTCTTGTATAATAAAACGTATTAACAATTCACCGTATGATAATTTTTCGCCAGGCTCTGCGTAGTCTTGCAGTGGCGTTGACACTATAGGTTGCCCTATAGATATTTCGGGTATGTTTGCTGATTGACAAAAGAAGGAAACATTGGGGAGATTGTGAACCTGAAAACGAAAACCATTCGGTTTTAAGTAATCAAGTTCACCTGGATTTTTCTCGTCCCATGTTGCTTCAGATATATTAGCTGTGGGTGTGTATGCCATAGTAGTTACCTATTTCGTATCTACTATTTATAATACCTGTAATACGGGGTACAAAATCATTATTAACAGATAAGTGCATACAGAATAATACATACAGTGCGTAATACTTAGAAGCCATAGTTAGCAAACACAATTGCCGCTGGCAATCCGAAAGCTATAACTACAGTTGATACTGCCTGAAGTGTTGCGAATGCGATGTCACGCTTTTTCATTTCTTTTAAGTCCTTGCCTTTTGGGCATTTTTAATCGTGGGTTTATATACTGGTGTGTATAGGAAAGTAACATATAGTGCTACTTTCCGTACTATATATAATACTCGATTTTTTCAGACTTGTCAAGCATTAAATGCAGGATGGCCCTCGAAATACATCTGAATCATTACGTGTATGGCCGTATCGCAAACGATAAGGATCGTACAGAATGTCAGAAACATGGGAAGGCCGCCGTACACTATGCAGTTCTATCAAATAAATCGGCCGCGTTACATTGTAGCTGGGCTCTACAATCTCTTATGTTTCTTTCCCATTGTAGTGGACTAGGCATCCAGTCAAACTCTGTACCGTCACGGTAAATATTAGTGGGGTTATTACATCCCACCATGGCAATACTAATTGTTAGCAATAAAAAATTCTTCATACTAGTTTCTCCGTTGTAGTCCATAAAGGAAAAACAGGACGTTATCTCAACGTGCTATTTGCATTATTTATACACATTTAATGCTATAGATAAAAAAAGGGGCTACAATGTAGCCCCCTTAAAAATGTCCCTATTGGGATTCTTTTTATTCTTACATCAAGTTAGAAACTTTAACTCGTCTGTAATACTGGTTACGATCTGCTGTGAACGAGTCAGCGTCAGTATTGCCGTTAGACTGTGTTACGTATGGGTTAGCAATCATGCCGTAACGAGTCTTGAAGCCAATCTTTGGCTGGAAGGTGTCAGGATCAATCGCTCTAACCATCTGTAAAGGAACATACGGACAGTAGAACAAACCAGCGTCATATGCGCTAGAACCCTTATAACCAGCTACGTAGAACTGAGAAGCTGCACCAGTGTTTGCTGAGTAAGGATCAATGTAAACACGGAAGCGACCATTCAGTACGCCTGCGAAAGTGTTACCAGTGTCATCAACCTGAATGTTGTTGCTGAGACCTGAGCTATAGTCAAGAACGCCTGACATTGCAAGAGCAGAAGCTACGTCAGAAGAACAAATGATAAAGTTACCTTTGCCCCTACGAGTGTCTTGTGCAATTACGTTGGCATCACGCTCAATGTTGAACATGAGACCTTTGAAGCGTTCTACTGACCAACGACCGTTACTATCAACGTCAAGGTCGAAAGTACCAGGAGTTGCTGTAGAAGCAGCACCAGGCTTAGCTACCTTGTAGATAGTACGGATAACTTCACGGTTGATTTCAGCCAGGATTTCCTGTGAAAGAATGTTGGACAGTTCGCTTTCTGCGTCCAGACCATGAATCGCTTTCAAATCCTGAGCAAGTTCAACAGTGTATTCTGCTTTCAGAGCACGTGACTTGGCAGTTACAGTGGTCTTCTCAATGCTGAATGCCATTTCATTCAGAGTAGTACCACCAGCGTCACCAAAGCGCTCTGCTGCTGCTGTGCTTACACCAGTATCAGTAGTGTAAGTACCATCAACAGGGTTAGAACCAGTGTGGTTGTTACCCAGAGTATCGCCTGCAGAGAAACCAGTATCGGCTTCGTTAAACAGAGCTTCAGTACCAGCCATTGAAGTGTAGTGGCTCTTCATTGCGAAGATCAAACCAGTAGGACCAGTCATAGGCTGTACACCAGCTACGTCATAGGCCATCAGGTTTGGCAACGCACGGCGAACCAGACTGATAAGAATTGGGTCATAATTGTCAACACCAGCGCCTGTGACGCTGTTTGCGTGTGCTGCTTCTGAAAGAACGCCTCTTTCTTCACGCAGCGCTTTTTCTTGGTTTTCGAGAACAACCGCAGTTACCGCTCTCTTGTACGGATCACTAATTTCGCTCAGTGACTCGTGCTCGAGAACAGGTTCCCACTTCTTCTCTAACTGTTCAGATAAAAACATTGAAGTTTCTCCTTATTGTTGTTATAAACTAACTTTACTATTTATAAAAATTTAACTTTTTAACTTAAAATTTTGTCTGTTTGCTGATAGCTGACGCATAACGCGACATAATTGAACTATCAACAACATCAATTTCGTCTACAGTATCTTCTAAGCTGTTAGAAGACTCAACCGTTTCTTTCTTAAAGTAGTTTTCTTTTACGACCTTAAGTTTGCTAGTATAAGAATCGGCTGAAGTATAAGTAATGTCTTCTACTAATGTAGCAAACTTTTCTGCTTCAGTGTCAGCTAGATCCTCAGAAATTTCAGTAAAGATATTCTGTTTCTTCAAGCTAACTGCTTCTTCGTTGAGGTCAATGTTCTTCTGAACCTGCTCATCAAGTTTGCTCTGAAGGTCATCAACCTTAGTCTGCATTTCAGTCATTACGTCATACTTTTCTTCAGGTACTTCAATGTAGTGTTCGGTAAATACCTGCTGCATACCTTTGATGAAGGACTCAGTGATTTCGTTACGAAGGCCGTTTTCAACAGCAAGTTCGTTTTCCTTCATCCAATTTTCTGTAACATAGTTAAGGTACTTGTCGATATTCTCAACCATTTCTTCCAGCTTGTTTTCAAACTCAACATTGGCCTGTTCTTCGAGGTCTGCCTCGATGGCTTCTACTTCGTTTGCTACACGGGAAGTAACAACAGCTTCAAAAATTTCAGCTGCCTTAACTTTAAATTCTTCAGTGAGGTTTTCATCACTTTCAAAGAGAGCTGTAAGATCTTCTTCGTAAAGGACATCGTCATCTTGCGCGACTTCTTCCTCTTCTTCGATTTCTTCAACTTCTTCTTCAGTGATTTCTTCCACATCTTCCTCAACGGCTTCGTCTTCTACAATTACTTCATCTTCTTCAAGCTCAGCTTCTTCACGATGTACGTTGCCCGCAGAGGACTTCTTCATTACATCAGTTTCACTTGGCTTGTCGTTGGTGAAATTAGCAGGAGCCTCTTTAGCACCGTTACCTGCAGGAAGAGTACCATCTTTGCTCGCCTTTGCGGAAGCAGCCTTACCTACGGCAGAAGTCAAACCACCCTTTGAATCAGCACCGGATAAGTCCTGCTTCTCTGGGTTAGGATTTGAATCGCCTTGAGTAGGGTTGCTATCGTCACGAGCAGTGAGCTTATCTTTAGGACGGTTTGCAGCACCTTCCATAAGCTCTCTGATTTTAGACTCTACACCCATTGTTATATCTCCTTTCGGTTAGATTTAAAACTGTCTTATATATTTATACAAATTAAATATTAGATAGCCTGTTTAAAAATTCGTTGAAAGCACGTATTTTGGCCTCAGCGAGGTCTTTACTGCTTGCTTTCTTAATAAACTGCTGTGTTTCTTCAATTTCTCTTTCTTGCCATATGCCTTTTACAAACACCCATTCTCTGCCTTCCATGATGCCCTGTACATATGCATCTGGGGCTGAAGGGTCAGCAACAATGTCAGCTGCTGTGGCAAGCATAAAGTCGTCTTGTACTTCGTTGATACCGTCTTTGTTTTCTTTTAGTGAACCTAGACCACGTGAAGAAACACCTAGTCCTGCACCTTCTTTAATTAGTGAAGAAGCAATGTTACCCAGAGGAGTGTCAAGGATCTTAGCCTTGCCTATCCAATTATCGCCATCTTCTTTAAGAGAGGTAATCATGTGTGAAACACGGTCGAGATTAATATTAGGACCATCTGGGTGCCCAAGCTCTCCGTATGCTCTCTTAGTATTGACTTGTTCTTCCATGTAACGGTTGACTTCTTTCGCCATAATCTCTCTAGGATAGACTCGACCGTTTCTGTTTTGTAAGTTAGACTGTAGAAAGACGCCTTCGATGTAGAGGCTTTTCTTGCCCGACTCTGATTCTTCTACAATAAACTGTAGATCCTCGTTAAGTTCTTTTATCAGTCTCATTAGTTAGCTCCTAAATTACCGTCAGCGCCTTGATGGGCTGTTGGACCGTAACCGTCAACCTTAGCCAACTCAAGGATAAGAACAGCATCACCATTAGAAATAGAAATGTTTATATCCTGATCGTTTTCTGTGTTTTCAGCAAAACCGTACCAGTCAGTATGGTCGCTGCCGTGTAAGTGTAGAATGTCCACACCGTTACGTGTAATAGTTACGGATGCGTTTTTATCACAATACCAATGTACTCCTGAAATATTAACTGCTGGTGTACTAGCAGTCTCAGAGGCTTTTAGTAAGTCAACATCAAGATCAATAGTGCCACTGTCTCCGCCAGTTCCGCTGACTCGGACTACGGCCTGGACTTGTGTCAACTTTAAATTAGAACTAGCGAATGCCATCTATTTTCTCCGTTTACTTTTTCTTTTTATGGTTCATGTGAGATTCTTGTGCAAGGACCTGTACGCCTTCTTCTGAGATCTCAACCTGTTCGATACCATGCTCAAACATAACCTTATACCAAGCAACATTGCCTTCTTCATCTGGAAGAGCGTGTTCGCCTGTGATAGGAGTGCCTTCACCAAAACCTTCTTTAAAGATCTTTGTAGCACACATATGCTTGTCGCCTTCTAAAGAGCCTTTTTCGACTCCATCCATTGGCGCCTCTTGGATATCTACCTCAACGCCTTCTCTGAATTGTCTAAACGTCTTCATTATCGTCTCCCGTTTCAACTGTTTCAGGCTCGGCGGCAGGGTCTACCTCAAGTATATGATCTTCACCATCTGCCAAACCCATTGCTTCTAATTCTGGATTCTTAAAAACACTTTTTGCAAGCTCTGTTTTATAGTCGTTTAGAGCTTCCCCAGCTCTCGCCTGCATGATAGCATTAAACTTGTCTTGGACTTCACTAGCTTTACCACTAGCCATACTTTGCATCATGTCTCTGATTGCTGCTTCTCTGTCCATCATTGTTCTCCTGTATCTTCACCGGCAGCTTGTTGCTGCATTGCCATTTCATGTTCTTGATCTTGTGTCATAAAAGGTTCTTCCATCTGCATCTGCATATTAATTTCTTCTATCTGCTCATCTGTAAGCATGAGTATCTCTTTCTGTACATACTCTTTACTAAACAGTGCGCCAATATAAGAAGAAGCACCTTGTAAAACTTCAAATCTACTTCTCAAAATCTCCTGATTCTTCGATTCAGTGTAGTAAGCATCTTGTGCATACTTGTATATAATCTTATCTCTAATGCCTTTCCAATCTTCTTCAGTCATAATGTTTTTCAAAACTAACTGTGTTTTGAGAAGATCGTCAAACATTATCGAAAATTTCTTTCTTAACTTAGAAATAAATTTAGTAAACTTCAATTCATCTCTGTTAATCTCAGCTGCTCGGCCAAAGTTTAGACCTGCTTGCTGTTCTAATCTCGATACAGGAACATTCAATGACTGATATAACTTCTTCTGGAAGTATTCTATATCTTCTATCTGTCCTAAGTTCTGTCCTGCTGGCAGTGTGTCAATTTGTGTACCCTGACTGCCTTCTCTACGTGGAAGCCAGAAGTCTTCCAACATAGACATAAACTTTTTGTCGTCCCTGATTTCACCTGTGTTAGCATCATATACTAACTTGTTACGATATCTATCCATGATATCCTTCAGGTACTGTTCTGCTCTGTTGCTTGGTAAGTTACCAACGTCAACATAAAATATTCTACGTTCTGGAGCGCGTGTAATACGATAAATTACTGCTGCGTTCTCCATCATTCTAAGCTGATTTGCGGGACGTATAGCCTTATGTAGGTAGGACAAAGGAATATTTTTGTCCTGATCTATCATACCGCTAGGACAATACACTATTGCATCCTTTGTTATCTTCAAAGCATTGTCGCTATCAGATGCTCTGTATTGACCGGGTTTATCAGATAAACCCTTTTCATTGTATAAGAAATATTCTTCTGTACTCTTAACGAAAGAAACACCCTGTTGGTTTTTTTCTTTCTTTACTTCCTTGACCTTCGTTATTTTGCGAGGATCAATATAACGTATGTCTTTTATACCGTCTTGAGGCTTTTCAGTATCAATTACTTTGTGAAAATACATTCTACCATCAATGTACCAACGCCTAAAGTAATCTTGAGCCCTATCGTTAAACTGTAGTAAGGACAAAACATACTCAAACTCTGAATGTATTTTGTTCTTAATACTGCTTGATAACCCAGTATGATCTAAGTCTAACTTCAATGCAGGTTCATCATCAAGGTTTGCTATTGAATCGTTTATAATATCTTCAATAGCGGCATCAACATCAGCCATCATAGCGATGTCTCTGTAACGCTTAATTAACTGGGCCTCGGTGCTGGCAACGCCTTCAATATCTAAGTAGGTACCATAATAGCCACCTGCTCTTATACTTTGGACGCCGCCATCATCCGTGGGCGCCACAAAGGATTTCTCACTTTGTGGCGGTTTAGCCCGAGTTATCTCAAACCCAAAAATATTCATATTATAATCCTAATTGAGATTATACGTTATCGTAATGGGCATACTGGAATGTTACAGTGTATTCTTCCAGAATGTCATTTTGTGAATACGCTAAAGCAATCTCACTCATCTGTATTGGGAAAGCATCACGCAATGTATACTGTCCACCTGGTAATACTTCGTCATTTCTATCTAAATGCTGTATAACAACGTCTGTCTGATAGTCAGAAGGAACCAGAATACCTGAGTTGCCTGCTCTATCATTCATACCGTTCATCCAAGCCTCAAAAGGCTGACGCAAGGACTGTGCTGTGTCATTAACAATAGTAACTGTCCACGGATCGAAAATACGCTCACCTGCCAACTTAACCTCACGACCTCTGTACTGAATAATCGCTGGGTTAACAGTTGATGCCGGGACTGCCGCCCCGGTCACCAATAAGCTGTATGAAGTATCGACACCTGTAACATAACCTGGGAAGCTTAGGAACACTCTAAATTGATTAGGGCGCGCACCACCAGCTCCAAGTCTTGCTTTAAATTCTGAAATATTCATCTATATCTCCTGTTTTAATTTTATTTATAACTGTTATGCGCCGACCTCTTCAAACGCTACACCTGTACGAGTAGCAATGAAGTTGAGCTGGATAAAGTTAATAGATCTAGCAGGCTGGATGTAGATATCTGCAACAAAAGAGTTGGAGTCAATTACTTGTCCGGTGTTGTTTGATTCGTCACAAACTACCTTAAAGGCGTAAATACCTCTGCGTCCCTGAACGTCCCTAAGGAAAGGATCTACCAATGATTTGAATTGTGCGCGTGTGAATGCGTCATTGAATTCAAACAACTGGAACTTGGCTGCTGTAGCAATTGCCTTTTCAAGTGTAATAAACAGTCTGCGAACATTGATTCGATCAAATGCGCTGGGTTTCTCAAGCATAGTCTTGTCACCAAACAGTACAATACCTGAACCAGGGAAACCTACGATTGGGTTGATACCGTTTTTGTACAGTGTATCTCTTTCTGCTTTGTTAGGTGACCAGGCCAGTCTAACAGCATTTTTAATTGCGCCTCTGTTGTAACCTGCAGGAGAGAACCATGGATCTGCTACGTCATCAGTCTTAGCACACAGACCTGCAACGTCACCGTTACAAGGAATGTAAGTGTAGCTATCGGCATAGCGATTGTACATATACTTCCAACCTGAGTCAATTACAGCGTATGAAGAACGTGTGTAACTTGCAAGTTCTGCTACTGCGGTACTAGCTTCAGCACCGTCAACTCTACCTATGACAGAAGCACTTGAAGGTGAAACAAATACAACACAGTCTCTACGTACTTCGGCAACATTGTCGATAACATAATCACCGACAGTAGCAGAAGCATCGCCTACGAAAATTAGGTTAACGTCTACAAGTTCGTCATTAGCAAACAAGTCATAACCTTTCATTAACTCAGCATCTGAAACAGCAGCTGTGGTAACCTGTGCATCATCTAGACCATTAGCCAGATTTGAACGAACATCAGTTGGATCAGTAAGATCATCAATTAATGTAAAGGTTGTATTAGCTGGGTTACCCCAGTTAGTGTGTCCTGCAGGACTATCATCTGCCCAAACATAAGCAGAACGATTGTTTAGAACATCCTTCCAGTAGTTTGATTGACCAAGTGAATCCTTAGAACCCGATGCTTTAGAAACGCCAGAAAACTTTTCTAAGACTGTTCCTGCAGTTCCAGTGAAACTACCATCTGCGTCTACAACAATAATGTGCATTTCGTCCTGAGAACCACCAAGATCAGTTGCCCACTTAGTAGTACCAGGAACGTAGTCAAAATCGTCAGCGTATGACCATCTTGTATTGGTTGCTTTAGCAGCCGTAATTGCTACTGCTGCATTTCCTGATAAAACAATATTATCATCATCTGTTATAGTAGCTATTGTGCCAATAATGGTACCGGAAGAATTACTAACAACATCACCTACTTTTAATTCAGTAGTTGCTGCACCGCCTGTAGCTGTAAAAGCTGTGCTTGAAGTTGTAGAAGTCCAATCTCCAGTTAGAGTAATAGCACCTCTACCATTAGACTGGTCTGCCATTTCCACTTTAAGTGAATTACCAATCTCGCCAGCATATTTTGCTATGAAAACAGCATTCCCACTATTACTATAATTTCCGTTTTCCCACTTAGTGCCGTTTTCTACCAACACACCAGCAGCGGCTACACCAGAAACAGTTGAAGTTGCGTTCAAAGCTTCATCAGTGTCAATAGCACGTACTACTTTAAGAGTGTTTGTGTAAGCCAAAAATGAAGCCGCAGCAAACCATTTCTTGTTGTTTGTTGATTGAGGCTTCCCAAACATAGAGACCATTTCATTCTCGGTACTTACTAGAACAATCTCATTTGCAGGACCCCAACCAGCTTGCATTACAGTACCGCCAATAGAAGTTCCAACCGCAGGAACAACATTGGTAAGGTCTTTTTCTGTTACCTGTACTCCAGGTGAAAGCTGAAAAGCCATATTTTTCTCCTCGATATATTTAATCAGACAAATTAAACTTTACATATTCATCTGATTATTTATAAGATTTAATATTTATATCCTAATTCTTTTATTTTTCTGGCATAATTCTCGTCTGTGATCCAATAATCTCCGGCAATCACTTCCCCCCTATCTTCCTCATTTGATTTTACATGAATAAAAGGAGTTAACTCCTGAGAGATTGTTTTCATTTCTTTATTATATAACCCTTCTCTAGTATTAACATCTACCAACTCTTTAAAGAAAGGCATTGTGGACAACCACCCGAATAGAACCATACACATTACTAGGTCATCGTGGTAGCCTTCATCAGCTTGATACCCTTGACCTTTTTCAATAAACGTAGAGATTTCGTGTATGATCTCTGCGTCAAATACTAATAGTTTCTTTTCTTCCATAAGAGACTTAAAGTTAAAACACCCCTGTCTCTTTACTTGTTTAGAGGTATTAACACCTAAACGTGTAGACCTACCAAAACCAGGTGTAACATACTGTCTGGCCTTCTCTGTCACCGTAGTGAATAGGTTTTCATACTCTATTTCTTCGTGTAGAATCTCAATAACTTGCCCACCAATATCATTGTTTTCACATAATATGAAAGCATTATTGAAATCTCTACCTAACTTTGAAATCACCTCAGGATACAGCAGAGGTGCTATCTTGTTATTTCTAAATGTTGCTACTACTTTATATGGCATTTCTGTAATGTCTAAAACAACAAACGCTGAATAGTCACCGCCAATGCCACGGGCAGTATCAACAGTAATACAGTAATAATGATCCTCTTTTGGTTCTTCATATATTCTTAACCCGTCATCATTATAGAATATGGGCTCTTTGGAACTCAGTGTAGCAATAGTTCTAGCATTAATAAGTGTATTACTAGAACCGAGAAACTCACACAGAACCTCTTGGTTAAACTTTAGTTCGCCAAGAAGTTTAAGTTGTTCTTCTGCCCACTTCTCATCTCTACCGGGTATTTCTTTGTACGGAATAAAATGATGAA
>Ga0181591_10004764_pt1 | contig 11817 bp, 7 predicted proteins | sample 071ome_33_FD_133757 | JGI IMG/M metagenome (GOLD analysis project Ga0181591, IMG submission 133757) | Coastal salt marsh microbial communities from the Groves Creek Marsh, Skidaway Island, Georgia - 071412AT metaG (megahit assembly) | ecosystem: Environmental > Aquatic > Marine > Intertidal zone...
GATCGTGCTGGGCAGGTCAGTGATCTGCTGAAAGCCTGGGGGGCCAGTCACGTAAAAGAGCTGGCGGTAAAAGACGTAGCCAATCTCAAAATTGCCTGCCAGCCCGGTGGGGGCTAGCGGCGTCCACTCGGTGCCGAGGGAAACACGGATGTCGTTGTAGTCGAAACGGGTGATCATGCCGCCAGAGAGTTCACTGCGGCGAAAGGTCCAGGCACCGCCACCGTATTCACCCGCCACGTATCCCCACCAAGCATGGCGGCCGGTCTGGCCAAACTTCCAGGAGGCCCGAGGCGCGGGGAAGAAGATATCATAGCGAGAGGTGGCATTAGGCGTCCAGGTAAAGCCGACTGCCGGTAGCAGCTTGACCTGATTTCGGTCGAGGTAGATGACACCGAGTTTGCCCTGAAAGGTTGGCGTCATCCGCAGGGTGCCGACGGCCCGCCCCATGATTCGCCAGCTGTCGGTGACAAAGACATCCCAGTTCGTAAAGAAGCCGACCCGCACGCCAAGTTCAGCACCAAACAGTGGCGTGAACTGTGGATTCCAGGCGGTGTCGAGAAACACGTCGTAGGTGTTCGCGGGTAGGTCGGCGCCGGTGGGGACAGTCTGGACTGGTCCCTGCCAGAGCTGCAGGCCAAAGCCAGGCGTGATCAGCAGCGGGGCCTTGTTCAGGTTGGCCTGCGAGTTCATGAAGAATGGCAGCGCAAAGGTTGCTGAGGTATCGAGCTCATTGACGGCCACTCGTGTGCCTTGGCCATTGCCCATGATGTAGGTCCAGCTGCCCCGTGCTCCTTGGTAGACATGAAGGGTCTGCTGGTAGGTCTGCTGAAACCACTCGCTCTGCTGAGTGGGCGGCTGCGGATAGCCTGCCGGCATGGTCGGTGGCGGATTACTCGGCACGATGGCCGGCGGTGCTGTTGAATAGCCGGGGTAGCCGGGCTGGCCGGTGACGGCTGAGGTAGCCCACGTTGGAGTCGGGTTGGCGACCGGGTTGGTCGCTGGCACAGGATAGATCTGGCTGGCCTGTGGACCGTAGGGATCCCAGGCCGGGGGCGGTGGTGAGAGTGGATAGCCGTAGGGTGAGGCTTGCGCCTGGGCCAGGCGGTCGAGCGATGAGGCCGCGGGAGGAGGCAGCTGCACGGTCTGCGCAGAGGTGCTGCCAGTTCCTCCCCAGAGGAACAGCAATGCAGAGGCTGCCAGCAAGAAAGAGGGGCGTGGATGCACGCGGTCGCCAACCCGGGCCAAGGGGGAATAGACCGGGGCCACCCGGAGGATTCCCGGATGGTGCCCCGATGGTGGCGGGGGGGTACCGCGCCGGAGCGGCAGCGGTCAAGATCGCCACGCTCCTGTGGCTTGCCAGCGTCATGCCCATCACGTTCAATCATCCTGAACTACCCCATTTGCCAGTGGGCTCGGCGGCTGCGAGAACCGACGGGCAATCTGCTGAGTGGCATGGCCGGTCGCCTCCCTCGTTTGGTTTCTCGATTGGTTCTTCGGTATGGCAGCACTGATCAATGTCGAACGCCTGCAAGCGGCCACCGGTCTGGCAACTGTTGAGTGCCATGACCGGCTCAGTTCGACCATGGATCGCGGCCGTGAACTGGCAGCGTCAACCAGTGGCCTCCCGGCTCTGATCATGGCGACGCGGCAGCATGCTGGACGGGGCCGCCGTGGAGCTGCCTGGTGGCAGCCCCCGGGAAGTCTCGCCATGACGCTCGTGCTTGATGCCAGGAAGACGATTGAGCACGCTGGCGGGCCCCTGCCGCTTTGGGCTCCTGCCTGTGGGCTGGCTGTGGCTGAGGCCATCGAAACCGTTTGCCCGACCGTCCGACCGCAGGTTCGCTGGCCCAATGATGTGGAAGTCGGTGGCCGTAAGCTGGCCGGTGTCCTGGTTGAGGCAACAACGAGCCATCACGTCCTTATTGGGGTCGGGATCAACACCACCGGATCGGCGGCGGCTGCCCCGGTTGGGTTGCGTGAGCGGCTGACAACCCTGCCAGATGCCGGAGGCAGATCGATTCTCCCTGAAGAACTTCTGGAGGCGGTCGTTCCCAGGCTCGTTGCGACCATTGCCGCCGCTGGCACGGTCGCGGGCCGGGTGGAGATTGTCCATCGGTATCAGGCCTTCTGCAGCCTCACCAACCATCCGGTCACTCTCTTCGATGTTCTGGCAGAGCAGCTTGGCAGGCCGGCTGGCACACCGGCTCACCTGCGGGCGGCTCGACTCAGCGGCCGCTGCGGGGGCGTCGATGAGTCTGGGCGACTGTTGGTTGACTCCGCCGCAGGCCGGCTGGCGATCATTGCTGGCAGCCTGACCGATCCGGCTGCCATCTGGACTGGCGAGGACGCGGCCACGCGTGGCTGAAGAGGGTCCAGCGGTTCACGGCGGGCGGGGTGTTATCGCCGTGGCAGCCGGGCAACGAGGCAGACTTCCCGGCCACCGGTGGCGAGTTGACGAACCTGCGACTGGTAGCCCCAGCTGTTCACCCGTTCCTGCCAGTCGTCAAGGTCTTCGGCCCGAGACCAATCAGGAAGTTTCAGCGTCGCAATGATACCCCGGGGGCGGCGGCCCCCAGGGGCCAGGACCCGTTCCAGGGCAGCCATGGTGCTGGTGGGGTCAATGTTCATGTCAGTGACGAGCCAATCACAGCGACGCAGATCTTTCACGCGAACGTCCCGAGCCCGCTTTTGCCAGTGGGTGAATCGCGGGTTGGCAACCACTCGCGGGTCGATGGTGGCGGGGTCGACGCCAATCACATTGAGATCAGCCGCCAAGAGCCGTTGGCAGGCTCCTCCCGGAGCTGCTCCCAGTTCACAGGCCTGCTGATCCCGTTTCAGCGTCAGTTCAAACCGGTTGATCGCTTCATCGAGTTTCAGCCATGCCCGTGAGACGGCGTCTGTTGGTAGCTGCCCGGGGTACCGTCCCCCCGGCCAATGATCAGCAGCTGTCAGGACGTGATGCCAGCCGATCCACCAGCGGTCAGTGGTATCGACAACACAGTCGAGGACCAGGCTGCCGGGTGGCAGGGCAGCGGCTGGAGGGGGGAGAGCGAGTGCAGTTGTCAGACCGGTGTGAATTGGTTCGGTATCAAGCTCAAGCCGTGGGTCACGTTTCCAGACATGCACACCGGCGAAGGGGGCGACACCCGTCAGATCGCAGGCGGCTTTGATGCGTTCGGCATCATCTGTGCCAGTGACGTGACCAAGGCAGCGCAGAGCTGTGCGGGCGAAGACGAGGCGATCAATCACCAAAGGCGGGACCGCCGCAGCCTGTTCACTGACTGCTTCAGGCAGCCGGAAGGAGACAAGCCCGCGTCGCCAAGCAGTCTTCTGCCAGGTCGGAAACCAGCGCTGCTGCCGCTTCTCGATGATCGGTTCGGCACCACCCTGACAGCCAACGAGAAGAAAGCGGCTCTGTGTGAGTTGGTCAGGTGCCGCAACAAGAGGCAGATCGGAAAGGGGCATGCGGCGTTCCGGGGAAAGCGGAGACGGTGAAAAACCACCAGCAAAACCGGCTCCTATAAAACGAGGCCGGCCCGGGCGCCCAAGAGCCCGGGCCGGCCTTTCTCGTCAGAACAGCGGCATTGGTTGCAGCGATGTGGGGTGGTGAAACCAGGACCGCTAGGTCCTAAGAGTCACTGCCCGGTCTTCGCCAACCGCCGCAAACCACGCCGGAGACGAATCAGGCGTGGCCCTTCTTCTTGGCAGCCTTCTTCTTGGCTACCTTCTTCTTAGCAACCTTCTTCTTGGCTACCTTCTTCTTGGCAACCTTCTTCTTGGCTACCTTCTTCTTAGCCACCTTCTTCTTGGCGACCTTCTTCTTAGCCACCTTCTTCTTGGCGACTTTCTTCTTGGCTACCTTCTTCTTGGCCATTGAATGGCTCCTTGCCAACAGCACCCCGACATGTTGACCGATTGCTTCCGTGGGGTGCTGAGCGTTGGAAGCCATCGACGTTTGGCCTTCTGTGATGTCGTGCAAGCACAAGCATTACAGCATGCCAGTGAGAGTTTTCAGAAATTGTGGGAAAGACTGTCAAGAGAAATCGGAAAAATTTTTTTAAAAAAGCAAAGAATTTTTCTCTTGGCATGACCATCACAGCGTGCGAGCAGTCGACTCATGGCAACTGTCGGGGTGCAGACCGGCCACTGCTTGGACGTTGCTGGTAACGACGCAGCCTGCCGAAATGGCGGTCGGTGGTGGTGGTCAGAAGAGAAGGAAATCACCCGAACGCAATGCCCCGTAATCACGAAAACCTTCGGCGTTTTCGGGTGTTCACCACGGAAAACAAGGGCAGGGAGGGCTTTTTCTACGGACAGCTAGCCGGCGTTCGTCTGTCGCTTCACCCAGTCAGTCAACAGGCTTACTTGGGCAGCGAAACCCTGTTCTGTGCAGCCCAATGGACTTTTGAAGAAGCTGGCCAGCCATGGCAGTTGGCCCCGTTCCCCCGCAAGTCGAGCCCGATCGACCAGACGCACCAGATCGATCACCAGCGGTGCCGCCAGGATGGAATCACAGCCCTGCCAGGTGAACTGCATGGTCATCGGGGTCCCGAGAAAGCCCCGGAAATGAATATGGTCCCAGGCAGTTTTCCAGTCACCGAGGCTTTCGATGTACTCAATTGAGACCAGCGTTTGCGGAGGTGATGGCAGCAGGGCAGCCAAAAGATGGTCTTTGCTTTGGACCTTCGACTGTTTATTGGATGGGGCATCGAGAATGCGGCCATCAAGGTTGCCGAAGATGTTGTGGCCGACCCAGCTCATGACATCGAGATGACGAGCGGCAAACATCGGCGCGAGAACACTTTTTAAGAGCGTCTCTCCGGTCTTGCCATCGCAGCCGGCATGGGGCAGGCCCAGCTGCCGAGCCAAGGCGTCAATGGCCGGAGGTGTCGCACCGGTCGAGGGTGTGAAGTTGATGTAGGCAGCTCCGGCCTCAAAGGCAGCCACGGCATACAGGCTGCTAGTTGGCAAGGGGCTGGCGGCAGCCGGGTGGTCGAGCTGAGCAGCAATGGCAGCAAAATCATCAGGGATCGGCTCGGACCAGGGAGGTTCGGTCGAAGCAAGATTCACGACCACCACACGGTCGAGACTCGCGGCGTCGGCAAAGTCACTGATGTCGGTGCGGATCCGATCAATGGCCTGACGAGGCGTCTCCTGCCGGGCCGCCGTGGCCGAATCAGCCAAGGCCGAAATGGTTTCGCCGGCGGCGAGCACCGAACCTGGTCGGAGCCGAGGTTCAATGGCTTCAAGATCGGCCGCCGTGGCAGCTAGCAGGTCGGGGGGAATGGCCCGGCTGTCGGTCCACATCTGCTGGGCAGCGTCGCGGAGGCTGCCGGGCCGAATGTCGTGGCCGCCGATGACGATCTGGTCGAGGTCGATGAGGCCGAGGTCATGGAAGGCCGCCGTTTCGGTGACAAGCCCGATGGGGGAAACCAGCCCGCGGGAGATGGCAGCCAGACCGGTCATGACGGTTGTGGCGACTCCGCCCTTGGCGCCAATGAGCCAGAGTCCAATTCGTCCTGTCGGCATCGTGAGGTTCCTCGGCAGCTCCGTGCTATCATCTGAAGAGATGCCGTGGGCATCTGCTCGGCCGTGTGTCCGTGTGTCCGTCGTGTCATGGCCACCCGCACGCGTGAGACCCGCTGCCGGAGTCTCGTACTAAGAGTATGCCATGCCCGGAGTTGGCATGCGTTTGAAGTCGAAAGGAAAGACAGGATCGATGGAACAGACTGCATGTCTTCAGTTGGCCGCGCGAATGGCCTCACTCGAGCCCTCAGCGACGCTGGCAATGGCAGCCCGGGCGGGGGCCATGAAGGCAGCCGGTGTTGATGTCATCGACCTGTCGGTCGGGGAGCCCGATTTTCCCACGCCCCCCCATATCTGCCGGGCAGGTGAGGCAGCGATTGCTGCTGGCAAGACAAAGTACACACCGGCTGCCGGTATCCCGGCCCTGCGCGAGGCGGTGGCAGCCGACTATTCTCGCCGTTCGGGCCTGGCGGTGACAGCCGCCCAGGTGACCGTTTCCAACGGAGCCAAGCACAGCCTGCACAACCTCTTCACCACCCTGATCAATGAAGGGGATGAGGTCATTGTGCCAACGCCCTACTGGGTTAGTTATGCCGAGTTAATCAAACTAGCCGGTGGCCGTCCGGTGCTGGTTGAGACCGCCATCGAAAAAGACTTCAAGCTGCAGCCGGCTGCCTTTGAGGCTGCCATCACGCCGCAGACCCGCATGCTGCTGCTCTGTTCCCCCAGTAATCCAACGGGTGTGGTCTATACGCGAGCTGAGCTGGAAGCAATCGCTGATATTGCCATCAAGGCAGATCTGGCCGTGATTTCTGACGAGATCTATGACCAGTTAGTCTTTGACGGTCGTGAGTCAGTTTCTTTCCCGACGCTTCGACCGGGCCTGGAGGCTCGCAGCATTGTTGTCGCTGGAGTCAGCAAGACCTATTCAATGACAGGCTGGCGAATTGGTTGGACCATTAGCCCAGCGCCGTTGGCCAAGGCCATGGGAAGCCTGCAGAGTCAGGAAACCAGCAACCCTTGCAGTGTCAGCCAGCATGCGGCAATCGAAGCCCTGACCGGGCCGCAGGACTGTGTTGCCCAGATGCGTGATGCCTTTCAGGTTCGCCGTGATCTCGTCGTTGAGCGGCTGCGGCAGATGCCGGGCGTGAAGATTCCGGATATCGGGGGTGCCTTCTATGCCTTCTTTGATATCCGGGACGCCCTCAGTCGCGCCGGTGGTCCTGACACCAGCGTTGCCTGGTGTGAGCAGCTGCTCGAAAAGGAACAGGTCGCCACGGTTGCCGGGAGTGCCTTTGGTGCCGAGGGCTTCGTGCGAATGTCCTTCGCCGCATCTGCTGAGAAACTGCAGGCAGGGCTGGAACGGATTGCCCGTTTCCTGGGGTGATGGCCGTGCCAGCCACGTCGGCATCGGCTTGCCCGTCAGTCGATCGAGGGCAAGATACAGCAGCGATCATTCTGGCCGGCGGCCGGGCGCGGCGGCTGGCCGGGGCGTTGCCAGCCACGGGTGGAAAGGCAGCCTGTCTGGTCAAGGGAAGGCCGCTGTTGAGCTGCGTGTTCGCTGCGGTTGCGCCGGTTGTGGATCATGTCTTCACCGTTGGTGGTGATCTGCCACTGGCTGTGGCGCGAGAGTTGCCCGGCCTGATTCACGTGCCTGATCGTCAGCCAGGTGCGGGGCCACTGGCAGGTCTCCGGGATGGTCTCATCGCCATCCATCAGCGGTGCCAGGAAGCTGGTCATAGCCTGCCGGCCTGTGTGCTGCTGGTGGCCTGCGATCTGCCGTGGCTCTCAGCTGAGATGCTCCATGGGCTGCGGGGACGCCTGCCGGAAAACAGGCTGGCTACCGAGTGGGTGATTCCGGTGGTGCTGGATCACCCGCAGTTTCTCTGCTCGGTGCTCCGCCCCACGTTGCTTGACTCGCTGCAGGCATTTCTGGCAACGGGGAAGCGGGATCTGCGGAGCTTTGCCACTGGGCTGGCCCAGACTGATCCTCATCGGGTGGTGATGATTCCAGCCACCGTTTGGCAGCAGAGCGATCCGACTGGGGCTGCTGCTGCTGACATCGATACCCCGGCCGATCTGGAGCAGGCTCAACGAATTGCCTTCCCGGCAGGCTCAGGCAGTCCGTATACTCGCCCGAGAGAGTGAGGGACCACGGGTACACGGGGTTCACATCGTGGCAGGGCACCTCCTGGCCGCGTGCATGACCATCATGGAAGATGACTGGGACGAAGAAGACGATGAGCTGATCGCTTCAGCACCGCGGCGGTCCCGCTGGTGGCGGCGGTTGTTGCTGTTGCTGCTCCTCGGCTTGGCTGGCTGGCAGGCGCCGCAGGTCACCCGGCTGGGAAGTGTTCGTGATTGGCCGCTGCAGCAGTTGTTTTCAGGACTGGGTGGGCAGCTTGGCAGTGGTGCTGCGGACTGGCGGTGGTTTGGCCCGATCACCTATCACGATCTGCTCGTGCAGACGGCAGACGGCAAGCCGGTGCTGGCCATCGACCGACTCCAGATTGAACGCAGCCCGCTCTCGCTTGCCCTGCGGCCAACAGCCCTTGGGCGTGTTCGCCTGGATGGGGTCCGGCTGACGACCGCTGTCTGGGAGGGTGGCAGCACGATCGAGACGATGGTCATGCCGTGGCTTGAGCAGCTGCAGCAGCCAAGGCCCCAGCCGAAGGCACCTGTCGTCGGCCGCTGGGCGGGCGGGGCCGTGGTGGCTGGATCGCCTGCCACGCTGAGTGGCACTATCGAGGTCCACGACGCCACGATTGAGTTGGTCGATCTTCGTCATGGTGACAGCTGGTGGGTCACTGAGGTCACCGCTGAGATTCCTCTCGACAATGGGTGGGCGGGCCATCTCTTGCCGGCCAACACCATTCTGAGTGGACAGGTACGGCATGTGGATCAACCCCAGTTGCAGGTGGTGCGTGAGCCGCAGGCGATTCGGGAGCCTCTCGTTCAAGCAACAATTGCCAGTCGGAGCACGGCCATGATGGCCCGGGCTGGCGGCTGGGCAGTCACCGCGGCAACTGATCATGCGGACGGTCAGACGGTGGCCATCGGCACCACCCGGGTGCCGGCAGGAATTTCCCGGTTGGCCGCGCGGCGGTTTGGCTGGCCACTGTTGCTTGAGGGTCTCCTTGATATTCGTGCCGATGTTGGCATCGCCGACACGGGAGCGTCACAGACTCTGATGCATTCTCAGATGCAGGATCAGATGCAGGGTCACACGCAGGGGAGTTTCTGGCCACGCCGGGTGACGCTGACAGGGACGCTCAATGGCCGGCAGCTGGCAGTCTCTGAGACCGCCACGCTTACCGAGCAGGTTCGCGTCGATCGCCTCGACACCCCGTTTGATTTAAGCGTCACCCCGGATGGCATCAGCATTCGGCAACTGGCAGTCGAGTCATCATTGGGGCAGCTCCATGCCAGTGGCCGCATCGGTCGGCCACAGACCGATGGGGTGCGAACTGCAGGCTGGCTCGTCCCGACCAGCTGGCAATGGCTCGAAGCCTGTGCGGGTGAAGACCTTCAGGCCAAGGCCCAGCTCGACCTTGCCGCACTGGCCCGGCTGGCTGGTCGCGGCCTGCCGTGGCGGCCCGATGTTCGGGTGACCGGAGGAACAGTTGAATGCCTGCTGGAAAGTCATGGGAATGAGGCTGAAGGGGGCCTTGACCTGCGGGCTACCGTAGCTGGCCTCGCTGCCGAACAGGGCGCCGGTCAGTTGGTCTGGAATGAGCCGTGTTCGGTCTGGCTTGAAACCCGGCGATTGCCCACTGGACGACTCCAACTCATCGAGGCGGGGCTGGCAGCACCGGCGGCGGAGGTCACTGCGACAACGGCTGGCGGTGCGGTTGACTCAACCTGGCGACTGGACCTGGACCGCCTCTTTGCTACGGCCAGCAGCCTTTTTGATCTGCAGCCAGCCGCCGGGCCCGTGGCCATGCAGGGCACGGTACGGGGACGGGCTGTGGTTGGGCCAGCCAATGTCGCGGCAGCCAGCAGGCTGTCGGCCTCACTGAGCCTAGAAGGGTGCGCGTGGACCGTCGCGGGGCAGCCTCTTTGGGAAGACGACGTGGTGGCGGTTGATCTGGAAGTGGTCGGAGGCGGTTCTTCGGCGGCTGCCTTTCTTGAACAGGCGAGTCTGCGGGTTGAAGCTGGGGCTGACTCGGCTGCGGCAGTGCTGGCCGGTCGTTGCACAATCTCCCGGCCACCGCATCAGCAGGGCTGGCCCGAGTTTCGTTCCGGTGATGGCAGCCGGCAGGTCTCGGTTGACTGCCGCCTGTCAGGTGCACTCGATCGCTGGGAGCCACGGCTACGAGGGCTGGTGGCATTGGCAGGTGGCGGACTTCCTCCCGCGCAAGCCCTGCACGGGCTGATTGATTCCTCGCTCACGCTCAGCGTCGTCAATCAGCAATGGCAGATCACCAAGGCGACCGGTCAGATTGAACAGTTTTCTTTCACGACCGGTGACCGACAGATTGAGGAGCCGCGGCTCGTTATCTCAGCTGCCGGGTCGATTGATCCGGGGCGGGGTGTTGTCGAACTCTCAACCGCCGAGTTGCTCACGGCCACCCTCTCGCTGCGGACGAAAGGCCTGCAGGTGACGCCGGCTGCCATGGGTCTTCAGCCGCCACTGGATCGACTCTTGGACGGGGTGCGTGGGCAACTCCAGTGGCAGGCCGATCTGGGCCGCTTGCAGCAATGGTGGCCCGACTCAACGGGTTCCTGGGAAACCGGCGGTCGGCTCTGGGGCACAGCCGAGGTGCTTGATACGCCGGCCGGGGTCAATCTCCTCGTTGAAACCACTGGCAGCCATGTCTCGCTGATCGATCCCTTCAACACGCTTCGTGGCCGTCCGCGAGGGCAGCCGCTCTGGACCGAACCCCAACTCAGTGGCAGTCTGGAAGTCACCCGCAACCGACAGCCGACGGGTGAGACTGCTGGGTTGGCCATCAATAAACTCAGCATCGAATCATCAACCCTTGGCCTGTTGGCAGCAGGTCAGATGACCGATCTCAGTGGCCAGCGGCATGTCCAACTCGGCGGGACACTGGCAGCCAACTGGGATCAACTTTCGCGTCTGCTGGCCCCGGTGGTAGGAGGCAGCCTGCAACTTGTTGGGGGCGGGCCGCGACCCTTCTCAATCGAGGGGAGCCTGCAGAGACTGATGACACCCCAGGCTGATGCGGTCGAACTACCCCTGCCGCCAGCCTGGCAGGCAGCCGGGAAGGCGGCGACAGAACAGGCCCCCCAGCGGCTGATTGCTCTGCCACTGACCCGGACACCGGTTCCGGCCCGTGACCCGGCGGCATGGCTGACAAACCTTTCAGCAGAGACAACGCTGGCCTGGCAGGGGGGGCAGATTGCTGAATTCCCTCTGGGGCCAGGGGAACTGCCAGTGCGGTTGTTTGAAGGTCAGCTGGCGCTGGGTCCTTTTGATGTTCCAGTGTCGGGCGGCCGCGTGCGGGGCGCGCCCTGGATTCAGTTGCTGCCACTTCCTGGTGAACTTGTGCTGCCGCCGGGCCAGCTTGTGGAGCGGGTGCACCTTTCGCCAGCCCTCTGTGATCGCTGGCTGGGCTGGCTGTCGCCCCTTCTGCGACGGGCAACAGAAGCCAGCGGCCGCCTCTCCATGACCACCACCGGTGGTCGATTCCCGCTGGCCAAGCCGCTGCGGGGCAGGTTTGGCGGTCAGTTGCTCTTGGAAGACTTTTCGGTCACGCCGGGTGAGATGGCCGGGCCGCTCGTCAATCTGTTGGCCCAGTTGCAGAGTGTGGTTGATCCGCGCTTTGCCTTTGGTGATCGCGTGGTTTTGCTGCGGGCTCGCCCACAGCCAATTGCGGTACAGATGGCCGATGGCCGCATTCATCACGACAACCTGATCCTCGATATGGGGCAATTGACTGTTCGCAGCCGAGGCAGTGTGGGCGATGACGGGAGCCTGGCGATGCAACTGGAAGTGGCCTTCCGGGGTGATCTGGCTGGGGCAACCCCCGTTGTTGCGCAGTTACTCCGTACGCCGTTTGTCATTCCATTGCGGGGGACAGTCAGGCGGCCCCAGTTCGATGCCGGGGCCATCGATACCATTCTGGGACGGATCATGGAAAACACCGCCGATGCCGTTCTCCGTGATGGCATCGGTCGTGGCCTTGAGGCCCTCTTCGGGAATCCTCAGCCTCCCCAGCAGCCAACACCGGCACAGCCTGCGTTGACCTTTCCCGCTACACCGTAGCCGAGCGGCCAGCGACCGGTGCCTGAGCGGTCGGTGACTTACCGTGGTGTGTGCGTGTGTGC
>Ga0181591_10004769_pt1 | contig 11810 bp, 11 predicted proteins | sample 071ome_33_FD_133757 | JGI IMG/M metagenome (GOLD analysis project Ga0181591, IMG submission 133757) | Coastal salt marsh microbial communities from the Groves Creek Marsh, Skidaway Island, Georgia - 071412AT metaG (megahit assembly) | ecosystem: Environmental > Aquatic > Marine > Intertidal...
CGCGCCGGGACGACGGCGCTTACCAAAACATTGGCAAAGTCTTCATCATTTAAAAGCTTGGATTACAGCAATATGCCCTTTCTTTTATATCCTCGATTTTGGAATAAAATTTACAAACCCAGTAAGAAAGAGAATAAAGAAAGAGCACATAAAGATGGAGTAAATGTTGGGTTTGCAAGTGTAGAGGCTCTTGAAGAATATTTCTTTAAACAACAACTTAACGACTCATACATACTGCCGAATGAATTAATAACTCATTCTGTTTCTGATGAGGTATTAGATTATTATCAAAAATATCAAAGCAGCATTGCCCAGAGTGATGTGTATTTGGCAAAAAACAACAATCAACTGTTGCGTTTGAACAGCATTTTAAAAAATCCCAATCAAGAGGTTGTTGTTTTGTTTAGAAACCCTTTGCAACACGCGCACAGTTTATTAAAGCAACATCAGCTGTTTTGTGATCAACAAAGCAAAGATCCTTTTATGTTGGAATACATGAATTGGTTGGGACATCACGAATTTGGCTTAGGTCAGAAGCCTTTTGCTTTTTCTGAAAACAACAAAAATTACAACCCTCAACAATTGGAGTTTTGGGTTTCACGATGGATAGGGTATTACGAGCATGCGTTGAAGTATGCTGAACATGAAAAAGTTTGTTTTGTGCCTTATGAGTTGTTCCTAAATCAACCTCAATTAGTTACAAGTTATATCACCTCCAAACTCAACATTCATGATGATGCTATTCAACCAAAAAGGTTTGTAAAAAAAGAAATACAAATCCCTAATATTGATGAAGCCCTATCAGAAAAAGCCAATAAGGTTTATCAAGAATTATTAAAATTCTCCATCAATAAATAACAAAAAAAGCCCTGTTTCCAGAGCTCTTTCCTCAATAAAATTAATTTTTACATTCCCGCTGCAGCAGCAGACATCTTAGCTGAAATCTTTGCTGCTCTAGCGGCAAATGCCGCATCACCTGCACAATCTTCCGGCGTACTAGAAGCCATAGACTGAGCCTTTTGAGCCATGCTTGTGTATTCCTGCATGATAGTCATATCTGTTGGGTTCGCCTGATATTTCTTTGCTAATGCCACATAATCATCCATGTAGGCCTCATAATCGTCTAACCATTTGTTACAATCTGTACCCGATGTAGACTCATCTGAAGATGCTTCTTCCTCTGTAGCTTCTGATTCTGTAGCATCATCTGTAGTTCCTTCGTCTGTAGTTCCCTCTGTTGTTGTTTCATCAGAAGTAGCTTCTTCTGATCCGCCGCCACAACTTATCATACCAAATGAAAAGAAGGCAGCCATTGCAATTGTTAAAAATGTCTTTTTCATAATCACTTATCAATTTGGTTAATTTATCTGTGATTTTAACAATTAACAAGAGATTTATGACATTACTCAAACATTTAAAACCCTATTGCCCTACCTTTTTTGTAGGTTTTGTATAAACACCTTATCTTTGCTCTATTAATAGTGATTGAGACACTACAAAATATCGCCGTAGAAGCAGGTAAAGCAATTCTGGAAATCTATAATTCCGAAGACTTTAATGTGGAGTTTAAGGGCGATGGCAGTCCATTAACGCGAGCAGACAAAGCGGCAAACGACGTGATTGTAAAAGGGCTTACCGAACACTTTCCCAACATCCCTGTTTTATCAGAAGAAGGCAAATCCATTCCTTACCAAGAACGAAAACATTGGGACAAATTTTTCTTGGTTGACCCCTTAGATGGAACCAAAGAATTTATAAAACGCAATGGTGAATTTACCGTAAATATTGCCCTCATTGAAAACGGAAGCCCCATTGCTGGGGTAGTATATGCTCCGGTATTGGGGAGGTTGTATGCTTGTTCTACTGGAGGGGGGTTGGAGGTTAGGAGGTTAGGCGAGTTGAGTCCTATCGAGCCTCTTACGTCGCAAAAAAACGACCCTAAAAACCACAATAAAGCATTTAAAATCGTTGCTTCTCGTTCTCATGTTTCACCAGAAACCGAGGAGTTCATAGAAAAAATGCGCGAAAAGCACGGCGATGTAGAACTTGTATCCATGGGGTCTAGTTTAAAAATTTGTCTAGTTGCTGAAGGAAAGGCCGATGTATACCCTCGTCTTGGCCCAACCATGGAATGGGACACCGCAGCCGCGCATGCGATAGCCCTTGCCGCCGGTTGTGAAGTATTAGAATTTTATAGTAATAAACCCCTTATATACAATAAAGAAAATTTGTTAAATCCCTTTTTTCTGGTACGCCGAGGTCGGCCACTAGCTTACTAGCTTCTGGCATCTAGCTTCTGGCATCTAGCCAGCTCCTAGCACCTAGCACCTAGCACCCAGCACCCAGCACCCAGCACCTAACACCCAGCACCTAACACCCAGCACCCAGCAACTAGCATGAAAAACCCTGACCAACTTCGACATATACTCAAAACAATCTCTTGGAGAATTGTAGGAACACTCGACACCATGATTATTTCTTACATCATTACCGGGTCTGTTTCTATTGGTATGGCCATTGGAGGGTTTGAAGTATTTACCAAAATGGTTTTATACTACCTGCACGAAAGAGCATGGTATAAGTATGTGAACCTTGGACGCGGGGCGTCGGCAACTAGCAACTGGCACCTAGCTCCTAGCGCCCAACAACCAGCAGCCAACCCCAAGCAACCAACAGCTAGCCCCCAGCCCCCAGCCCCCAGCTCCCAGCAACCAACCCCCAACATCATCCCTCAATCCTACTCTATCTCCCTGTCAGACCGAATTGAACAAAACAAGCACCATCCCAAGGTGTTCTGGATGACTGGGCTCAGCGGATCGGGAAAATCTACCATTGCCAACGCTCTTCAAAACAAACTTTTCCAAAGTGGATATCAAGTATATGTGCTGGACGGCGACAATGTTCGAGGTGGTTTAAATAAGGATTTAGACTTTTCAGACGAAGGAAGAGTTGAAAATATCCGTCGTATTTCAGAAGTAGCCAAACTATTTGCCGATGCCGGATTTGTTGTAATCACTGCATTTATATCTCCATTTAAAGCAGATCGCGAACAAGCCAAACGAATCATCGGAGAAGAAACTTTTTGTGAGGTTTTCGTAGATACTCCATTAGAAATCTGTGAACAGCGCGACGTGAAAGGTTTATACAAAAAAGCCCGAGCAGGAGAAATAAAAAATTTTACCGGAATTGATAGCAATTTCGAGGAGCCAGAGGCTCCGGATGTTCATGTGGAGACTGCAAATTTAAATATTGAGGAGTGTGTGGAGGTTTTGTTTAGACACCTAGCTGCTAGCTCCTAGGGGCTGGCTTTTAATAATTGCAAAATGTTTCTTTCAATTATACATATCGGATTAGGTGAACATATCAGATTTAAGGTCTTAAATCATATGAGAAACTATGAAAATTTAATCATTTGGAAAAGCTCAATCCAATTTGTAAAAAAAATTTATTCATTAATTCACGAACTCCCTAATACAGAAAAGTTTGGGCTAAATACACAAATTACAAGAGCGGCAGTTTCTATTCCGAGTAATATTGCCGAAGGTTGCTCTCGGTCATCAAAAAAAGATTTCAATCGTTTTTTAGAATTTGCACTGGGATCTGCTTTCGAGCTTCAAACACAATTAATAATTATTAAAGAATCATTCACAGTAGAAAATCAAAATGTTGACCATCTGATTTCAGAATTATTAGTTCTTCAAAAACAAATCAACTCATTCAAGCAAAAATTAAAACCAGAAGCTAGCACCTAGCACCCAGCATACAAACATGAACTTCAACCTAAAACATCTACAAGCGCTAGAATCCGAGGCCATCTTTGTGATTCGAGAGGTATTTGCGCAATTTCAAAATCCTGCCATTCTGTTTTCCGGTGGTAAGGATAGTATCGTACTAACGCATTTGGCAAAAAAGGCCTTTTGGCCGGCTAAGATTCCATTCCCATTGGTACACATCGATACCGGACATAATTTTCCAGAAACCATTGAGTTTCGAGACCAGCTAGTAGAAAAACTAGGCGTTAAACTAGTGGTTGGCTCTGTTCAAGAATCTATAGACAAAGGGCGTGTGCAGGAAGAAACAGGGATAAATGCCAGTCGTAATGCATTGCAAACCACTACTCTGTTGGACACTATTGAAAACCATCAATTTGATGCGGCTATGGGTGGTGCTCGTAGAGATGAAGAAAAGGCACGTGCTAAAGAACGCTTCTTTTCGCACCGAGACGACTTTGGCCAGTGGAATCCAAAAAACCAAAGACCAGAATTGTGGAGCTTGTTTAACGGTAGAAAAAACATGGGCGAACATTTCCGCGTATTTCCAATCTCCAACTGGACCGAGATGGATGTGTGGCAGTATATTTTATATGAAAACATAGAACTCCCCTCTTTATATTTTGCCCACGAAAGGGAAGTTTTTTGGCGTAATGGAACCTGGATTTCTATCGGACCCTATATTCAAATCAAGCCAAGCGATCAGCCGGTTGTGAAACAAATTCGTTACAGAACCTGTGGCGATATGCCAATTACTGGGGCGGTAGAAAGCGAGGCAGACACTTTAGAAAAAATCATTCAAGAGGTAGCTTCAACACGCACCACAGAGCGCGGTTCTCGTGCCGACGACAAGCGTTCCGAAACCGCAATGGAAGACCGTAAAAAACAAGGATACTTTTAAAATGGAAAACAACAACTATTTAGATATGGAGCTACTGCGCTTTACCACTGCTGGTAGCGTAGACGATGGAAAGAGCACATTAATTGGTCGTTTATTGTATGACTCAAAAGCCATTTTTGAAGACCAACTGGAGCAAGTAAAGGGCACCTCAGAGAAGAAGGGTTTAGACCATATAGACCTGAGCTTATTAACCGATGGATTAAAAGACGAACGCGAACAAGGTATTACTATTGATGTGGCCTATAGGTATTTTGCAACCCCTAAGCGAAAGTTTATTATTGCCGATACTCCGGGTCATATTCAATACACACGAAACATGGTTACCGGTGCATCTACCGCCAATGTAGCGTTAATATTAATTGATGCAAGAAAAGGTGTGGTAGAGCAAACCTACCGTCACTCATACATAGCAAGCTTGTTGCAAATTCCACACATTATTGTTTGCATCAACAAAATGGATTTAGTGGATTTTGATGAAGAAGCATACAATAACATTATGAAGCAATACAAGGAGTTTGCTTCTAAACTAGAAGTGAAAGACGTGCGTTTTATTCCAATTTCAGCGCTTAAGGGAGACAACGTGGTAAACCGTTCTCCCAATATGGAGTGGTATAACGGCTCTACACTGATGCACAATCTAGAAACCATCCACATTGGCAGCGATGAAAACCATACCGATGCGCGTTTTCCTGTACAAACAGTAATCCGTCCTCATAGCGATGCCTTTCATGATTTCCGAGGATATGCGGGAAGAATTGACGGTGGAATATTTCGCGTGGGCGATGAGGTTTTAGTTAAACCCAGTGGTCTTACCTCTAGGATCAAAGAAATTTTCTTAGGCCATAACCCCTTGGAGCAAGCCTATGCCCCAATGTCGGTTACTGTTACCCTGGAAGACGATATAGATGTGAGTCGAGGAAACACTATTACCAAACAAAACAACCAGCCTGAAGAAAAAAGAGAGCTAGACCTTATGGTGTGTTGGTTTAATGAAAAACCCTTGAATCCGATGGGTAAGTATGTGATTCGCCACGGAACCTCCGAAGTACTAGGAAAATTTCAAGAGGTAGTGTACAAAATGGACATTTCAACCTTAAAAAGAGATTTAGAAAACAAACAGATTGGACTAAATGACATTTTTAAAACAAAACTAAAAGTTAGCCAACCATTGTTTGTAGACCCTTATCACAGAAATCGCAAAACCGGCTCCTTAATCATTGTTGATGAGGCAAGTAACGAAACGCTTGCCGCGGGTATGATTGTTTAAAATATAATTCTTAATACGGTTGATTTTTTTATCTACAGGGTCTGTTCACAAATAAAACCGCCCGTTTACTAAAAGAACCGATGCAAACACATGGCTTGGCATTACTTTTGTGTGGAGTTGTTTGAATGAACAGAGTTGTTGCGTTTTTTATACTGATTTTTTGTTTGCCCGTATTTATTGTGGTTGGACTAATTATCTTAATAGAAGACGGCGCACCCATCTTTTTCATTCACCCGCGTGCGGGAAGAAATGGGGTTCCTTTTAAGATGTACAAGTTTCGTACCATGAAAAAAGACACCCCGGTAATCGCCTCTAATCGAATGAAAAATTCGGCAGATCAACTATTAAAAAACGGCAAGTGGATCAGAAGATCTAGCATTGACGAGTGGCCCAACCTTATAAATATTATTAAAGGCGAAATGAGCTTTGTGGGCCCCAGGCCTGTAATTGAAAGCGAAAGAAAACTTCTCAAATTACGTCGCAAATACGGCATAGACAGCCAAAAGCCCGGCATAACTGGGTATGCACAAGTTAATGGGCGCGATTTAGTCTCTATTGAGCGCAAGGTGGTATTGGAACGTTATTATTTACGACATAAAAACCGCTGGATGAACTTTAAGATTATTGTTAAAACCCTCAAAATTGTAGCTCGTGCTACCGGGGTTCGTTTTTAACCTGCCGCCCTTTAATGTTTTTTTACGTATTTTGCAGCATCATGAAGTGTTACCAAAAATCTCTACTACTTGTTTTTTCTTGTCTTTGGTTTGCTCCTTTTTTATACGCCCAAGAAGAAGTAGATGTAAACGACATGAACAAAAGAGAACTCCGCAGATTTGCTACCCAACAGCTAAAAACGGAGGACTCACTAAAACAAGCCATCAACAAATTTGAGCGAGACATCGCCTCCAAAAACGCATTTATTGATCAAAACCGAGCTACTATTGCCGACCTAAACGCAAAACTCGAGTCTGCTCAATCCAAAACCAAAGAGCTGGAACAGCGTTTAATAGGATTAGAAGAAAAGGCAAATAACAACGCCTTATTGCTCGAAGAGAGCCAAAAAGCAAACTCAGGTTTAAACAAACAAATCACCATTTTAAAAGATAGTATTGCGTTGTTGGTAAAAACTCAAGCCTCCCTTAAAGAAACTATTGCTTCAAACCAAAATCAAACCGAAGGAACTACAACTGAAACGATTAGTGTTTCTTCTTCTACCAATGACTTTTTAAATCAACTATATTTAGGAAAAGTTTCTTTGAGCAATCAAGATTTTGCCTTAATCCCAAAAGGAATTATCGGTGAAAGGGGTTTGGAAACAGGGAAGGATGATGGCTACTACAATAGCAATACCGTTGGAACTTTTTATAACACCTCTGGACTTACAGTTTGTTTTCAAGGTGAGATAAAAAAAACCATTCCGAATGTACAAATTTTGAAAGACTATAAAAAACTCATAGAAGCGAATGTGACGTTCACTCCAGCAGATCAGTTCTTCAGCAAAAATGCCAGTGTGTTACCCCAAATTAGTTTTTTAAAAGGAAAGTTAATGTCGTTAAAATCTAGTGGTTCCTCTACTGATTTCTTGTTTTCTCTTTCGGAAAGCTCATCTGAAAACATAAACACCAATGGACAAAAAGGGTATTATTTTAACCTGACCGACGACAATGAAAAGGAACACAAATTAAACTTATTTGTTTGGCAAGGTGAAGTCTATTTAGTATTTACAACAACACAATGGTCTGCTTTGGGGTTGCCAGATTTAACCACTGGTAGTTTTAAATCCAGGGTTGTTCGTCAACAAGGTTTAGATGGCTACAAGAGCGAAGTTGGATACAATAGCGACGATTATTATATAAATAGCTGGTTGCGCGAAGGCAACCGCAATAAAAACTACAACTACTATACTATTTGTGACAAGGATTACATTGGGTTTTTTACTAAAATAACACCCTTCCAAAAGTCGGCTTACGTAAAACCCGAATTCATCTTCTGCAAACTTCAAACCCTTGAATAAAACCCTTTCCATTGTTGCTTTTGTTTGCGGCTGGGCCACAACCCCAACCGTGCATGGGCAATTCCGCTTTATAAAAGCTCACAGCGAAGCAGAAAACCGCATTCTGGGAAGCAATTTCCTGGCCTTCGACTCATACCGCAATCACCGTATGAGCACAGCGCGAATGGCACTACTGAATGAAGGTGATACCACGTTCAACGCTCAGTCGTATTCCTATTTTGTTTGGAACAACCCCGAACATTTTGGTTACCGACGCACCAAAACCATGAACAACAAGGTGATTTTAAAAACGGGTGATCATTTTTTAACTCACCCTAACCGGTTTTGGAGCTATAGCGACCCCGAAGAGTTGGATGAGTTTGCCATGAACCCAGTGTTGGATTTGGCATATGGGCCGAATGATAATGGCCTAAACGAGTATCTTTTAAATGGCCGCGGAGTGGAAGTAATTGCTCAAATGGGAAACCAGGTAGCTCTTTACAGCACGGTGCTGGATTACCAAGCAATTAACCCTTCCCCCATTAAAGAATTCATGGCGCGAAGAGGCACCCTTCCTGGGGTGGGTTTGTACAGCACCAACTTCGCCGGTTACACCGATTACTTTTTTGCCACCGGGTATTTAGACGCAAAACTTTTAGAAAAAACCAAAGCCAACGGAGATTTGCGCTACCGCATCAATGCTACCTTAGGGTACGACCAACAACATATTGGGTCGGGTTTTAGAAGTTTATTGCTTAGCAATTTTGCAGGACCTACGGCGTTTCTTCAGGTACAATACCAGATTGGTCCATTTAAATATCAAAACCTATTCAAAGAGTTGGTGCGCGACATGAGTATGGACAGCAGCCGCACGTATAATAAAAAGTATATGGCCATGCACCGCGGAACCTTGGAGTTTGAAAAACTAGGTTTGGAGTTGGGCTTTTCTGAAAGCATTATTCAATCTCGGCCAGACAACGGCATAGATCCAAGCTATTTAAACCCAGTAATTTTCTATCGGTCGGTAGAGCGCGATCTTGGCAGCCCCGATAATATTCTAATTGCCCTAGACGCCAACTGGAAACATAAGAATGTTATGCTTTACGGCCAGTTCGTGTTGGACGAGTTTCATACCTCTAAGATTGTTGCCCAACCCACCCACAGTTATAACAAGCACGGCTACCAGTTGGGCGCCTATGTGCAGCTTCCTAAAACCTGGGCAAGTTACGGCTTTGTCCAGCTGGAGTACAACCAGGTGCGGCCATTTACCTATTCGCATTATTCTGCCAACCATTATACGCACCGTTTACAATCATTGGCACATCCCTTGGAAAGCAATTTCAAAGAATGGTTGTTTAGAGGATACTGGGTTCCTAGGGTTTTCCCTCGCTGGAGCGTAAACGCACTCGTTACCTATGCTCGCAAGGGGTATAACGACGGGGTTAATAATTTAGGAGGAGATATTTTGGAAGGTTACCGCAGCGCTGCTAATTTAGAAGATGCACCGTTATTACAGGGTATAAAGCAAACCCGCTGGAATACGCAATTCTCTGTAGACTATACTCTTCAACCGGGCGCCACCATTGGCCTACAATACAGAAGTTTTTCAAGTTCGGGCTACCGTGCAAAGAATCCTTGGGCTTTGGAAGAGTCGTACCAGCATTTGGCGTTGACGGTAAGGTGGAATATGGGGGAAAGAAGAGAGGGGATGGTTTTTTAGGTGCTAGGTGCTGGCTGCTAGGGGCTAGGTGCTGGCTGCTAGGTGCTGGGGACTAGTTAGGGAGTTAGGGGGTTAGGAGGTTGGGTACCGGGTGCTAGGGGCTAGGAGCTAGCTGCTAGAGGCCAACAGATAAGTTGTCAATTGGCAATTGCAATCATATCTTTGCTTAATGGAGAAAAACAAAATCGCTGTTTTAGGTTTGGGTTATGTGGGTTTGCCTTTGGCGGTAGAGTTCTCCAAACATTTTGAAACGGTTGGTTTTGATATAAATTTAGAAAAGGTTGGGGTTATTCAATCTGGGAATGATCCTACAAAAGAAATTGGTGATGATGCATTAAAACAGGCCCTTAAAAGAGGTTTTGTTGCGAGCAGTGCAACTGAAGAAATAAAAAACTGCAACATTTATATTGTTACGGTACCAACCGATATTTATCCTGATAAAACACCAAACCTTGAGCCATTGCAAAGCGCCAGTGGAACCATTGGTTCGATGTTAAAGCTAGGAGATTTGGTGATATATGAAAGCACCACCTACCCTGGCTGTACTGAAGAGTTTTGTATTCCCATTTTGGAGAAAACTAGTGGGCTAAAAATAAATACAGATTTTGGGGTGGGTTATAGTCCTGAGCGCATTAACCCGGGCGATAAACAGCGAAATGTAACCAATATTATCAAGGTAACCAGTGGCTCTTCTGAAAAGGTTGCTCATAAAGTAGATGCTCTTTATAAAACCATCGTAAAAGCCGGCACACATCTAACGCCGAATATAAAAGTTGCTGAGGCTTCAAAAGCGGTTGAAAATGCACAACGCGACATAAATATCAGTTTTATGAACGAGTTGGCTATGATCTTTGATAAGATGGAAATTAACACAAAGGATGTATTGGCGGCTGCGGGGACCAAGTGGAACTTCTTACCCTTCAGGCCTGGGTTAGTGGGTGGCCATTGTATAGGCGTAGATCCGTATTATTTAGCCTGGAAAGCCAAACAACTGGGGCACGACCCTCAGGTAATATTATCGGGCCGTAAAATAAACGACAGCATGGGGTTGCACGTGGCCAGCTCGGTGGTAAAACAAATGCAACAAAAAGGAATTCCCATTAAAGGGTCTAGGGTTTTAATTTTGGGGTTTGCCTTTAAGGAAAACAGCTCCGATACACGCAACACACGCGTAATAGATGTTTATCGCGAACTTAAAGAGTTTGGATTAACTGTAGATATCTACGACCCACTCGTGGACAAGGTTGCTGTTAAGAAAGAGTTTGGTGTAATTGTTTTGGAAAGTATTCAGTTAGATGATTATTGTGCAATCGTTGAGGCCGTAAGGCATGATTGTTTTGCGGATTTAAAATCACATGCACAGTTTTCCTTTCGATTATAAAAATGACTTCAGCCCGCAGTCGTTTTAAATAGAATTAAACTCGATTTGTAAGCTTTTCTCGTTATTTAACGGAACATTTAACGAAGAACATCACCTTTTGAATGGTTTATGCGCATGTCAAACAGTATGTCAGACATGTATTTGACATTTAATCCTCATCCTCAGTATCCGCCTCTTTGTATTTTAAGTCTTTCAAAAAGTTTGTTTTGTGTGATTCGGGCCACTCATCTGCATAAAATTGGCTCCATCTATCCAATTGCGGTTTCGTTTTAGGCAGAACGTAAGAAGCAGATAATTGGACAAGTTTCAACATTTGGTTTAGGTCTAATTCGTCCATTTTTTCATAAAGACGAGACATGCCGTCTTTGAGGATAATTTCCATTGCTTCGTGAATGGTTGGGTTAATTTTGGCTTTTCCTCTTTTGCTCTTTTGCCCAGCAAGCCGAGCTGTTTCTGAATTAAATTGTGCCATAGGTCTTTATTTATAACTAACATTTTCACCTTTTTGGCTCAAAACACTTTTCAACAGAAAAGCCACACCTGTTGGTGTGGCTTATTCTAAACTATAATCAAGATTAATTTATGGCTGAATCCTTCAAAGCGTTTCGCTTTATAAAGTCATATACCTCAGTTAACTTAATCTCTTGTGGCAAGTCCATTGGCATGTTACTGAATACATAGCCTATTCCATCGTGCTTACCATTCTTGATTGCTAAAAAGCCAACTTTGATTTTAGTGAGTTTAATGTGATTCCATCAGGTCCGTCAAAACTCATGCC
>Ga0181591_10004770_pt1 | contig 11809 bp, 12 predicted proteins | sample 071ome_33_FD_133757 | JGI IMG/M metagenome (GOLD analysis project Ga0181591, IMG submission 133757) | Coastal salt marsh microbial communities from the Groves Creek Marsh, Skidaway Island, Georgia - 071412AT metaG (megahit assembly) | ecosystem: Environmental > Aquatic > Marine > Intertidal...
AGTCTCGGCTGTGACGAACTCACATGAAGCTAATTTTGAGACAGGCTGGAACCGTAACAGGTTCCGTCTGACTGAAACAATCTACATGAAACTTAGACATTAACACTTCGTGTTAATGTTTTTTCTTCATAATAACTTATATCATACAAACGAAGTGTATAGTTTGAGCGTTAGCGAAAACTAATTGTTACGAAGTAACAATTCTTAATGTAGATCAGGATCACGTCCAAATCCAGGTTTTACAGATGAACGAGTTTCTTCAATAATGCGATAACCAGTTATTCCTAACTGCATTATTACTTCTTGTGCTTGATCTAATGACGGTAAATCTTTATATACGACATTGCCATCTTGGTCTTCTATGTGATAATAAGTAATCATGGTAGAATATTTAAAGAACTAGTTATCGTATAAATACTACTAGATAATAAATTAGGTGAGTAAATGCAACTACTAGAAGTCATTACTGATAAACAACCAAAACAACAACTAAACGAAGGCATACCTGCGGCTGTATTGTGGGTAGGCAGTGCTATTGCAGCAGCCATAGGTGCTGAAATTGCTATTAGAAGTTATGAACAATGGTTATTGTATCTAGATAAAGTAAATTATAAACCTGATCCCAGAGCTATCCCTGATGGTATGAAAATTAGAGGTCTAGACGGTAAGTGGATGAAATGGAATGCTAGTAGAGGCGCTTGGTTGTTGCCTCCTGGATCTCCGCAACCTAAAATGTCAGATTTAAAAAAACTATGGGAAGAAGCTATTAATCAAAGTTTTACAAGTAAAGTACTAAGTCGTAAATTTGATTTTTCTGATGTTGATGAAGATGATATGCGTAGAGCAATATTTGCAGCCAAGAGAAATGATGTTAGCATGGGCAAATCAACACAGAAAGAGTTTGACAAAGTTCATGAACGTTGGGTACAAAAAGGTAGAGATGCAACTTTTAGAGGAAAAATTGCAAAAAGAGCAACAACATTTTTTAGGGTAGCCGGTTTAACAGGAAGTCTTTTATCTGTAACAGCATTTGCTTACTATTATATACAGGCTAGAGAAATTAAAGAAGCAATCGATGAAGATTATAGATCGGGTGCAATTAAAAACGAAAGAGAATATCAAGAAGCAATAACAAATGCTCGCGCATCTATTGTACCGGTTATAATGGCTAGTATTGTAGCACTAGGTGTTACACAAATGTTTTTCTTAATTATATCCTGGGCAACAGATAAATTAGCAGGCAAAGGTGCAGCCTACAAAGCTCTAAACAAATTAAGCAAAATTGCTCAACTAGGATTTGGCGCTGCAAGTGTGTATTTGGTTGCTTCTGAAAGAGGAAGACAAGCACTTGCAGAACTTATGGTAGATATAGTGTTTGCTGACAAAGTAGATGAACTAGGCGAAATTGTTTGGAGTTGGCTCGGCGGCAATTGGCAGATGTTCTGGAGCGAAAAAGGCCTGGCAAATCCTGATTTACAATCAGGTGTTGATGCTGCAAAAGATGAAGATCCTGAAAAAAATCCAAATATTAAAGTTCCTGCTCCAGCAACTGGCGGAAAAAGCAATCTAGAACAATTTTTTTAAACTAACGGCATTCCGGTTGTCTTGGTAGATTCTATATTTTCCTGAACTATAGAATGTAATATTTCTAAATCTTCTACATCAGCAGCATAAAACAGTGATTCTGAATCAACACCACCTCTCATAAACCAGCATAACTGATATACTTGATGTTTAATTTGTTTGATTTCTTTTTCGTAAGAGTTTTGTAATTCTTCTAATTCAGAGTCCGGGGTAGTTACGAGTATTGTACGAAAAAATTTGAGTAATCCAAATCAAGTATTAAATCTTCTTCGTGTCCGCAACTTGCACAAGCACAAGTATTTTTAGGTAATGCAAAACTTTGATTGTTTTTTACAACAGTTTCTTGAACTTTAGCATAAAATCCTTTATCTGCATTTTGTATAAACTCTACAATGCTGTTTATATCATCTTCTTCTTCGTTTTCATCAGTAGTAATCTTAACAATATGCTGTACTACTTGTCCAACATTAAGATTCATAACATCTTCATAAAGTTTTTGTGTTTCTTTATCTCTTTCGTCAGCATCTTTAATTTCTGGTAGATATTGATATATTTGTCTTTGTATTTTAAAGTTTCTTACACTTATGTCACTAACTTCTTTAAGAGACAACGGAGCAAGATCGAATAAAAATCCTTCATGCTCGCAATTCTCAATAAATGTTGCACTGCGTAAATGATCAATCATATTCTGTAGGCTTACACTGTAGGCATTTTCTTCCTTACATTTTGTACATTCTGTAGTAACTGAAAGGGTAGATCCGTAAGATGCTAATCTTATAGCTGCAAGACAAGTGTATAAATCTATAACAGGCATTTGCCATGGATTTTTAATATCAGGAATACAACTTTGAATAATGCGCACTGTGGTTTCTCCGTTAAACAGAGCATCAGGCGTTTTAATTAGTATTTCGTCACTTGCAGTCATTGAATAAACAGCTAGTTCTTCTGATTTTGCTAATGATCCAGGAGGATAATATCTTCCTTTGCTTGGCAAATCAATGTATAATTTTGGTTGCCTTTGATATTTCTTCAATGGACTTGTGTTATCTGACATGTTTTTTCCTAGGATAAATAACTATAACGTATTTATAGCGAGAATTCTACCGGAGAAAAATTTTGGCCACTGAAGAAAAAGAACAGAAACCTATAGACAATACCAAATTTAATAAAAGCCTTCAAGACATGGCCAAAGGCATGGGCGACTTGGCTGTATTGTTTTCTTCTTCTAGACCATCAATAGCAGGTAGTACAAAAGCTCTAGAAAAAATGTTTGGAGTTTCTGCTCCTATACTTTCTGGATTTGCCGGATATCTAGAAGATCAAGTTAAACTTTATCAAAATATATCTAAAAGCGGTGTAAGTTTTAACGGCCAATTAGAAGACATGGGCAAAGCAGCAATTAATGCTGGTTTGACTGTGGAAGAGTTTGCAAAAGGAATCAAAGAAAATAGTGAAAATTTTGTAGCACTTGGTTTAGGTACAGCAACTCAAGGAGCAATAACATTCTATGGTGCGTTACAAGAAATGCGCAAAGGATCAGATGGGTTTGCAACTAGACTAAGACGTATGGGATACGACTTTGACGATTTCCAGGAATCAATGGGTCTAGTTGCACAAATGCAATCATTCCAAGGATTAAGCGAAGCTCAACGTCAAAAAGCATTAGCTTCTGCAACATATGAATACATGGACAATCTTGATACATTGTCAAGATTGACTGGTAAGCAAAAAGATCAACTTAATGCTGAAATGAAAGCAGCACAAAATCAAGGCCGCGTAAAAGCTATGATTTTAGAACTTGAAGCACAAGGCGGAGAACAAGCTAAAAAAGCTGCTGTGCTTCAAGAAGGTTTAAACAAAGCTGTTGCTATGGGCCCTAAAGCAGTTGCAGCATATACAGAAATAATGGCTACTGGCACAATCAGTAAAGAAAATGCATTGTATGCATCTCAAATGGGACTTACTACTCAGGCATTACAAGACATGAGACGTGCTACATTTGATCAAACAGTAAGTGCTGAAGAATTAAAAAAATATGAAGCAAGAGTGCAAGGAGCTAGACTTAAAGATTTAGGTAGTGCTCAAAATAGGGCTATGGCACAGATTGGCAGTCTAACTCCTGCTGGTGCTGCTATGGAAGGTGCATATACTGAAACTAGCATGGGTTTGCTAAGATTTGGGGCACAAATGGAAAGAGAAGGCAAAACTGCTGAAGAAGCGGCAGCAGCATGGGAAGCGTTATCTGATGAAGAAAAGAAAAAACTTACAGAAGACAAAAAACCAGGAGATAAACCTGATCCAGCAGCAGCACTGAAAGGCACACTTGCTATACAAGAAAAACTAGTTGATATGGCTGCTAAAACACAAACAAAAGCCATTGATAGATTGTACAAAGATCTTGCTACACCAGCAGTAGTTGGGTTTGTAGCAGCACTAAACCAAGTAGATCCGTCAGTTATTGCTGCAAGAATTGGCGAAGCAACAGATAAGTTTATAGGCGGTGGCCAGCCATTTGATATGACCAAGTTAAACAATCTACTTACAGTGTTGGAGGGAGAAGGTGGGTCTTCTACAGGTGTAGCACAATCAATAAGAGAGTCTTTAACTAAAATGAATGATGCAAGTGCTTCTCCTGAAGCAAGAAGAGCAGCCATTGAAGAAATAAAAACTGCTTTACGAGGATTAGACCCAGAAAAAATCAAAGGTGTTATCCAACGTGACACAGGTTCTGTTGGAAAAACTGGCAACATTTTAGAAAACTTTGGCAAAGGTACTCCAGCAATGTTGCACGGTAAAGAAGCAGTTCTAACTGAAGAACAATTAACAAATCTAGCCAAAGGATTACAAACTGAAGGTGCTAAGGCAATGGCTCAAATGCAGCCGCAAATGGAAAGCATGACCAAGACTATAGCTCCTCAGATGAAATCTATGGCCAAGACTATGGCTCCAAAGATGGAAGGAATGGCCAAGACTATGGCTCCCCAACTGCAAGGAATGTTAAATACTATACGACCACAAATGCAGAGTATGGCAACACAAATGCAACCACAGATGCAAAATATGGCAGAACAAATGGCACCTATGATGAAACAAATGGCTGAACAAATGCAAGGACCTATGAAAGAAATGGCAGAAAGCATGAAAGGTCCAATGGAAAGCATGGCAGGAAACATGCAAAAGTCATTAGGTGTAGCTACAAAACAATTGAAAACACAAAAAGGCCTCGGTGGCAATATCTTTCAAAATTTAGGATTATAATATGAGTTGGAAAAAATATTTTACACCAGTGCCTACAGCAAGCAATACATCAGGTAGTTATTCTCCTTTTAGTACAAAAGGCGGAATTTCTAGTCCTGGTCCTGCTCGTACTAACTATTCATCATATCTTCCAGATGTATATGTAGGATCACCTAATCGTGTAGAGCGTTATGGACAGTATAACACAATGGATTTAGATTCAGAAGTGAATGCTGCTCTTGATATCCTTGCAGAATTTTGTACGCAAGCCAGCTCAGAAAACAACACAAATTTTAAATTTGAATTTAACAAAAGTGCAACTAACACAGAAATTACTATTCTAGGGCAGTATCTAAAACAATGGTGCAAATTACAAAACTTTGAAACACGTATGTTTCGTATTTTCCGTAACGTATTCAAGTACGGAGATCAAATATTTTTAAGAGATCCTGAAACTAAAAAATGGTTTCATATTGATCCAGCAAATCTAACAAGAATTATTGTTAATGAAAGTGAAGGCAAAAAGCCTGAACAATACATTATTAAAAATGTTAATATAAATTTTAAAGAAATGGTTGCAACAACACCACACCAAACTAATGGAAACATTACAGGTGGTGGTAGCGGATACCTACAAGGCGGCGTTAGAGGAATGGTTGGCAATTCTCCTCAACTAGCTGGTAGTAGATATTCTGTTGAAGATGGTGAAATGGCCATTGATGCAAAACATGTTATTCACTTATCGTTATCAGAAGGATTAGATAACAATTATCCATTTGGTAATTCTCTACTAGAAAGTATTTTCAAAGTTTATAAGCAGAAAGAACTGCTTGAAGATGCGATTATTATCTATCGTGTCCAACGTGCGCCAGAGCGCAGAGTATTCTACGTTGATGTGGGCAACATGCCATCGCACCTAGCGATGCAGTTTGTTGAAAGAGTAAAGACGGAAATCCATCAAAGAAGGATCCCATCGCAGACAGGGGGCGGTCAGAATGTCATAGACTCGTCATACAATCCTCTGTCAATCAACGAAGACTATTTCTTCCCACAGACCGCGGAAGGTAGAGGCTCTAAAGTTGAAACATTGCCAGGAGGTACTAACCTAGGAGAAATTGATGATCTACGCTACTTTACTAATAAGCTCGTACGCGGCTTGCGAATTCCTTCCTCTTATCTTCCTACAGGTGCAGACGATGCCACAAGCTCTTACAATGACGGACGAGTAGGCACAGCATATATTCAAGAATTAAGATTTAACAAATACTGTGAAAGATTACAAGGATTAATTTCGGAAGAGTTTGACACAGACTTTAAACGTTACATGATGGAAAAAGGTGCAAACATAGATACGTCGATGTTTGATCTTAAATTTAATCCACCACAAAACTTTGCAAGTTATAGACAAGCAGAACTAGACAACAGTAGAGTTCCAACATTTACACAAATGAGTGCTATACCGTATATTTCAAATAGATTTGCACTTTCTCGCTTCTTAGGAATGAGCGCAGAGGAAATTGCAGAAAACGAAAGACTATGGCGTGAAGAAAATGACGAAACTTTACAAGCACCACAAACTGATGCAGCAGGAGAAATGAGATCAGCAGGCATTAGTAGCGCAGGTATTAGTGCAGATATTGACGGAGCAGAAGATATAGCTGATACAGGCGAAGAGCCTGTAGAAGGCGGAGAAGGCGCACCACCTGAAACAGCAACAGGCGGAGACCTTGGAGGAGCACCAGCAGCTCAACCAACCGAACAAACAATATAAGGCATAAATATTATTATGATATTACGTGAGTTATTTTATTTCGACAAAGAAACACTAGAACCAACAACAGACAATGGTTATGAGCCAGAGTATGATACATCTGTTGTTGATCCTGATGACAAGCGTAAAACTAGACTAACACTACGTCAAATCAACAGAGCCCGTAAAGCATCCGAACTACATACTAGAGAGCAATCTAAAGAATTAGATTTCGTTAGACAAATGTATGGGATCGCAGCACAACAACAAGCTGCCGGGATTTAATGGCAAAATTAGACAAGACTCTTTATTCTAAAGAAGAAGCTGCACGGCTGATGGCCGAACGCAGAAGTGAGAAAAAGCAACTTCAAAAAGAAGCTGCTAAACCGCAGACAGTTTCTTATTCAATAAATCAAAAAAGAAAAGATCATTACCAACTAAATGCGTTTGTGTTAGGCAATGGGTTAAGCAGAGAACCAATTGATCCTAATGATATGTCTAAAATTGGTCCTGTATATGGGTGTAATGCATTGTACAGAACATTTAGTCCTGACTATCTTGTTGCAGTAGATGTAAAAATGATTCTTGAAATTAACAAAGCAGGATATCAACACAACAACGAAGTATGGACTAATCCTAATAAAGCATATGGTGCTATGCAAAATTTAAATTTTTTCAAACCTTCAAAAGGATGGTCAAGTGGTCCAACAGCATTATGGCTAGCAGCACAGCATGGACATAGAAATATTTTTATTTTAGGATTTGATTACAAAGGTTTAGAAAACGGAACAAAGTTTAACAACATATATGCTGATACAAAAAATTACAAACAAAGTAGAGATGGTGCTACATTTTTTGGAAATTGGCTAAGACAAACAAAATCTGTAATAGAAAATCACAAAGATATTAATTTTTACAGAGTAATAGCACCAGATAATTATCGACCTGACGAACTAAATAAATTAAACAATTTAACAACAATTGATATAAAAAATTTCCAAAATATGTTTGGAATTTGATATTTTCTTAAAAAATGGCTGTTTTGAGCCTATATCTACGCATATTTTCCTATAAAGAGTAAATAATAGTGACAGCCTTACCATAGGTAAAACATTTATAGGAGAAAACAATGGCAGATCGCAACAAGTTTGAAGAAATGCTTGAGCGTCTTATCAACGAAGATAAAGAAGGCGCTGAAGAGCTATTTCACGAAATTGTGGTTGAAAAATCACGTTCAATATACGAATCCCTACTAGAAGATGACTTAGCTGATGAAGAAGTTGATGAAGCTACTGATGAAGAAGTAGATGAGTCAGACGACGAAGAAGTTGATGAGTCAGATGATGAAGAAGTAGATGAGTCAGATGATGACGATTTAGAAGAAGAATTTGACCTAGACGAATTTGAAGTTGAAGGCGAAGACGAAATGGACCCTGCAGGCGACATGATGGGCGATGCAGAGATGGACATGGGTGATGAGCCAGAAATGGATATGGACATGGGCGACGAAGAAGGCGGAGACATGGAAGACCGTGTTGAAGACCTAGAAGACGCACTAGATGATCTTAAAGCTGAATTTGAAAAGCTAATGGCTGGCGAAGACGGCGATGATGACATGGGCGGCGATGACGACGACATGGACATGGGTGATGAAGGCGACGACGAAGGCGAAGAAGAGCCAGAAGAAGAAGCAATGGCATTCGAAGCTGACGATGAAGAAGTCGATGAAGCATCAGATGAAGAAGTTGAAGAAAAAACAACTCCTAAGTCTGAAACAGAGCAGATGCGCGAATATGTAGAAAAAGTAACAGCTAAAATGGGCGACAACGGTGCAAACACTAAGTCACCAGTAGCTGGTAAAAATGACATGGGTGGCACTGCTTCTAACTTGGTACAAGGCGGTGACGGCGGAAACGGCGGAACACAAGGCGGACTAGCTCAACCATCAACAAAAGAGGACAACATGGGTAACGTGAATGTTCCAGGTGGTAAAGCAAGTAAGTCAATGAAGTCTATGCCAAAGGGCCACGGCGCTGAGAAAAAAGGCAGTGGCGAAAACGCAGCTAATAAAAAATCAATTATTGGCGGCAAATAAGGACTAAGGATGAATAACTTATTAAGAGAGCATTTGACATTCGACCAAGCGAAAGTGGTAGTTGAGAATGCCAACGACGGGAAAGACCTTTACATGAAAGGTATCTGCATACAAGGAGGTGTGCGTAATGCAAACCAACGTGTATATCCTGTAAATGAAATTGGCAGGGCTGTCAAAACTCTCAACGATCAAATTAGTGGAGGATTTAGTGTTCTCGGAGAAGTTGATCACCCTGACGGACTTAATGTTAATCTTGACCGTGTTTCGCACATGATTACAGAAATGTGGATGGACGATGCAAACGGTTATGGAAAACTTAAAATTCTACCAACCCCAATGGGGAACTTAGTAAAAACCATGCTAGAGTCTGGCGTCAAACTTGGCGTCAGCTCTAGAGGTTCTGGTAACGTGTCAGAAGACGGAAATAACACCGTATCTGACTTTGAAATTATAACAGTTGATGTCGTGGCGCAACCTAGTGCGCCAGGCGCTTACCCTACACCAATCTACGAGCATCTAATGAATGCCCGCGGAGGATACAAGGCTTACGAACTTGCACAGGCAACAAAACACGATAATAAGGCACAAAAATACTTAAAAGAATCTTTGATTAATATAATCAATAGACTCCAATAAAAGGAGAATAACATGTTGGATGCACTAAAAACACTATTTGAAAATGATGTAGTTTCCGAAGACGTGCGCCGCGAACTTGAAGAGGCGTGGGATGCCAAGGTGAAAGAAAATCGCCTTGCAGTCACCGCTGAACTCCGTGAAGAATTTGCTCAAAAATATGAGCATGACAAAACAACAATGGTAGAAGCCATTGATAACCTAATTTCAGAAAAACTAGCTGAAGAAGTTGCAGAATTTGCCGAAGATCGTAAGCAATTAGCAGAAGCAAAAGCAAAATACGCTGTCGCAATGCGTGAAAATGCAAGCAAACTAAAGCACTTTGTAGTTGAATCACTAGCAAAAGAAATTAAAGAACTTCATGAAGACCAAAAAGCTATTAGTGAAAACTTTAGCAAATTGGAAGAGTTTGTTGTCGAAAGTCTTGCTAAAGAAATTGCAGAATTTTACGAAGACAAGAAAGACCTTGCTGAAACCAAAGTTAAACTTGTCAAAGAAGCAAAAGGTCACCTGGCTAAAGTCAAAGAAAACTTTATCCAGAGAAGTGCAAAAGCAGTATCAGAAACAGTTGATAAAGCACTACGCAGTGAAATGTCTCAACTTAAAGAAGATATTGAAGTTGCACGTAGAAACGATTTTGGACGCAAGTTGTTTGAAGCATTCGCAAGTGAATATGCTAACAGCTATCTGAATGAAAAATCAGAAACTGCAAAACTTTTAAAAGTTGTTGAAACAAAAGATAAACAACTTTCTGAAGCAAAAGCATTTGCTGCAAAAGCTAAACAATTAGTAGAGTCTCAAGAAGCTGATAAAAAGCGTCTTGTTGAAGCTGCTGAGCGTAAAGAAATCATGCATGAGTTGATTGCTCCATTGAGCAAGCAACAAAAAGATATTATGACAGACTTACTGGAATCAGTTCAAACTAACAGACTTCGTTCTGCGTTTGACAAGTATCTACCGGCAGTAATTGACGGTAATGCACCAGAAAAGCAGAAGGCAGTATTAAGAGAAGGCAAAGAAGTAACAGGCAATAGAGAAAACACAAACAGTAGTAAAGCAGCAGTCGATAACAATGTCATTGACATTAAACGTCTTGCTGGAATATATTAAGGAGAAAATGATGTCAGAACTACTAGAAAGTCGCTGGCAGGAAACCAAAGGTGCCCTTCTTGAAGGCCTATCAGGCACAAAGAAAGCTGTAATGTCAAGCGCATTAGAAAATACTCGCAAGTATTTGGCTGAGACAGCAACAGCTGGTGCTACTTCTGCCGGAAATGTCGCAACTCTAAACAGAGTTATCCTACCAGTCATTAGACGTGTAATGCCAACCGTTATTGCTAACGAGTTAGTTGGTGTTCAGCCAATGACCGGTCCAGTGGGTCAAATCCACACATTGAGAGTACGTTATTCAGATACAGCTGGTACAGGCGCAAGCGGTGCCGTAGCTGGTGAAGAAGCACTTTCACCATTCAAGATTGCAGAATCTTATTCTGGTAATGCAGCAAGCCCTGCAGCTGGTGGAGCAACAGCTACACTAGAAGGTTCAGCTGGTAACAGATTAAGCATTCAAATCTTGAAGCAAACAGTTGAAGCGAAAACTCGTAAGTTGAGTGCTCGTTGGACTTTTGAGTCTGCACAGGATGCGCAGGCACAGCATGGTATTGATGTTGAAGCAGAAATTATGGCTGCTCTAGCACAAGAAATTACCGCTGAAATCGACCAAGAGGTTCTAGGATCTCTACGCACACTAGCTGGTACAGCCGCTGCTTTCGATCAGTCTGCTGTTTCAGGTACTGCTACTTTCGTCGGTGACGAACATGCTGCACTAGCTGTTCTAATTAACAGAACTGCTAACTTGATTGCACAACGCACAAGACGTGGTGCTGGTAACTGGGCAGTTGTGTCTCCATACGCACTAACTGTTCTTCAGTCAGCAACAACTTCAGCTTTTGCACGTACAACTGAAGGTAGCTTCGAAGCACCTACAAACACTAAGTTCGTTGGTACATTGAACAACGCAATGAAAGTTTATGTTGATACATATGCTTCAGACGCAACTCCAGTGCTTGTTGGTTACAAAGGTTCAAGCGAATCAGACGCAGCAGCGTTCTACTGCCCATACATTCCATTGATGAGCAGTGGTGTTGTACTAGACCCAGCAACATTCGAGCCAGTCGTGAGCTTCATGACACGCTACGGATATGTTGAGTTGAACAACACAGCATCTTCACTAGGTAACGCAGCAGATTACCTAGGCGAAGTTACTATTGCTAACGTTAGCTTCCAGTAATTACTTAGGTAATATACTAACTAAAGGGCGGCGCAAGTCGCCCTTTTTTTATGGCTGAGGCTTTTGGATAGATTGATAAATACTAATGTCAATTATAGGTGCTTGGTAAAACAAGACTTATGCGGAAATCCACCGCGTAGCCCCTAGAACGGCAATGATTAAACAAAGGAGAAATAATCATGGGAAGACCACTTAATAAAAGATACTTTGGTGCAACACA
>Ga0181591_10004780_pt1 | contig 11787 bp, 17 predicted proteins | sample 071ome_33_FD_133757 | JGI IMG/M metagenome (GOLD analysis project Ga0181591, IMG submission 133757) | Coastal salt marsh microbial communities from the Groves Creek Marsh, Skidaway Island, Georgia - 071412AT metaG (megahit assembly) | ecosystem: Environmental > Aquatic > Marine > Intertidal...
AAACAGAGCATTGGAGTGGCCAAATGATAAGCCAATTAAGACACATAGAAATTTTTCTTAATTATTTGATAGGGTATAGGAGGGTTTGATGATGTCGGTACTTGATCCACCACAAGAAACACCATACACATTCCTATCACTTGGCGCAGGCGTGCAGTCCAGTTGCATGGCACTCATGGCGAAGCATGGCGAGATAACGCCAATGCCTGACGCTGCGATATTCGCGGATACACAAGCGGAGCCAAGGCGAGTGTATGAGTGGCTTGACTGGCTTGAACAGCAGTTACCGTTTCCGTTGATTAAGGTAACGGCAGGCAATCTTGCCTCCAGTGAATTGGAGATTAAGACCTCAAGGCGGTCAGGCAATACATACCGCGATGCAAAGATCCCTGCCTTTTTCAAGAATCCTGACGGTAGCAAGGGGATTGTAGGACGCAAGTGTACGGTTGATTTCAAGGTTCGTCCAATCACTAAGCATGTGCGCAAACTAGCGGAGATAAAGCGTGGGCAAAAAGATATCACCGTCACTCAGTGGATAGGCATATCTTGGGACGAGATTCAGCGCATGAAGGAGCATCGTGAGCCTTGGTGTCAGAATCGTTGGCCTTTGCTTGAAATGCGTATGCGGCGTGATGGTTGTATTCGATGGATGAATGAGCACGGCTATCCAACGCCACCACGGTCAGCCTGCACCTTTTGCCCATTCCACTGTGATGCTGAGTGGCGCAAGGTTAAGGAAGATCCCGACGAGTGGGCAGCGGTTATCCAGTTCGAGAAGGACATGCAAGCCGCAGAGGAAAGCGGTGGTCAACTCCGATCAGTCCCATACCTGCACCCATCGCTTATCCCGATTGGGGAGGTTGATCTCCGCTCGGACGAAGAGAAGGGGCAACTCACATTCGACGGCATTTGGAACACGATCCAAAACGAATGCGAAGGAATGTGCGGCATATGAGCGAACACGAGATAATCCAACAAGCCCTGACGCTTTTGATCGACAAGGAGCGACGGAATAACGACAAGTTGCAGCAGCGAGTAGCTGACCTGGAACAGGAGAACCACAGACTTGAATTAAAGCTAAAAGAGGTGCGGCATGTTAGAATGCAGACACAGGAACAATCCGATCACGTGCCCTCAATGCGAGGGGTTACGAAAACAGTCGGTAAAAGAGACTTTACCATCAGAGAGGGTGAAACCCCAATCGACGCATTCCGCAGAGTCCACGGTGCCTCTGACAAGACGGATGCTTGGAAGTTTTATAGTTAGCTCATTGTGTTTAGTAGGGTGTCGAACCCTGCCAAGCATTAGTCCTGATGCCAGGAGCGTGGTTCAGATGGAGATCATCAGACCACACGAGATGAGCGAAGACCAGGCACTGGCGGTTTATCAGAAGACCGGCAAGTACCGGGGGCTGAGTGACGAGGAATGGATGACACTGATGCTGATCATCGAAGCAATTGAGCAGAAGGAACGTGAGTTACTGGAGGAAGGACAATGATTGAAAGCGAGGTGCTAAAGAAAGAAGGGTTTGAGCTAAACAGGCGTTCACCAGCAGAGCGCAGGGCTTACGCACTGGGGGCATTGAATATCCTAAAGAGTTTCAAGTTGGACAGCGAGTTCACGATACTGCGAGACTATTTCGAGGCTATGTCGAAAGAGGTGGATCAATGAGCGCCTACGACAGATGGCTAGACGTGGACGACGAGGACGAAGTGTGCGACAAGTGCGACCACTGGCCTTGTGAGTGTGACCGCGAACCGGCAGAGGTGTGTTATGACGACGATGGAGAGGTGGAATGGTGATAACAAGTTGCAACCATAGTAGCGCAAAACTCTGCGGCTCGTGTATGCAGGAAAACAGTCGGCTTGAGTACGTGGAATACCTGCGCAATGAGATCGCTCAACGCGACGAGCGGATTAAGGAGTTGGAGCAGGCGTTGAGGGAGGTAGCCGACAAGGGTGACGGGTGGTCTAAGAGTATAGCCGAAGAGGCACTGTCCCGAACCTAATCCGTTAGAAAAAAGTATGCCAATTACTAATACGCAAACTTCCACGACTCGTGAAAACCTCGGTTATTAAAATAAGTGCCGACAAATCTTAACAACGGAGCCGCTATTAAGACTTATGACTATCACCAAAACACAAAAGGAGAAAGAAGGAATGGGTAAACCAAACACAATCACACTGGATAACGTCGAGTACGTGCGCAAAGACAGCATCAAGCCTGTTGAGCAAGTGACTATCGACGGTGCTCAATCAATCGCATCACAGCGACTAACCGGCAAGTTCGTGATTGTCCGTAGCCGCAACGAAGGTGTCAACGCTGGTACAGTTGTTTGCGCTGACCAAACTGGAATTGAGTTGGCGAACTGCCGCCGCCTGTACTACCACAAACCTGCGGATAAGTCCGTGAGTTGGTACGAGGGTGTAGCTCAGACAGGACTTGGCACTGGCTCGAAAGTTAGCGGCACTGTGGATACGAAGTTGATCATCGAGGATTACTCTGCGACTGTCTGCACAGATGTTGCCGAAAAGTCGATCATGGGATGGACTCCGAATGCTTCTTAGTCAATCGAACAAGGTATTAAAAGGTTACGGTGACGGTGACGGTTCCGGTGACGGTGGCGGTGGCGGTTTCGGTGACGGTTCCGGTGACGGTGGCGGTTACGGTTACGGTTCCGGTTACGGTTGCGGTTTCGGTGACGGTGGCGGTTTCGGTGACGGTTCCGGTGACGGTTTCGGTGACGGTTCCGGTGACGGTTGCGGTTTCGGTGACGGTTCCGGTGACGGTTGATATGACCATAACAATCACATACGACGACGAACACGAGGCAAAGCAGGCGCTGCACGCATCGACAGCGTGGATGTGTCTGTATGACGTGGTATATCATAAGATACGAAATCACCTAAAGCACGACACACCGCTCACTATGGAAGAGTTGCGCGATTACATTATTGAATACCTACATGACGAAGGCGTTACGCTTGACGGGATGGTGCAGTGATGCAGAAGTGTAGTATGCGATTGTGTAGTATTAGTCCGTCCTGGTGAACACCAGTTCAAAGCCCTGGTGATGGTGGACAGCCTTCATCCAGTAGCCACCAAGGGGTTTCGGTGGTGCCATTCGCTCAACATGCCAGCCTCCGTGCCCGTCCTGGTACTCTTCTTTATAGGTAGGCGTACAGACGTGATGCACTGTGGTATGCTTCACCTCACCACGTATATCAGTGCCTACCTTCATGGTTTCCAGGCACCATGCCTCATGGATATGACCTGACCAAATGACATCAGCCCCGTCAACGAAGCAATTGCGACGGTTTGTCTGAATAATTCCCTTAGTGACAGGACCACCACCACCAGCACCATGATGTGCATATACCTTCTTCATCTTCTCGTGACCCGAACGCAGATGAACCCAAAAGCCATAACCGCCAGCGATAACATTGCTGCCGTGGATCAACCGCAGGTTATTGCATAGTCGGTCAATCAGATCCGTTTCGTGGTTCTTCGTGATTGCCGTCTCATGGTTACCCCGTCCAATAACCGCCAGTATATCCGCATAGGGTGCAAACCATTCCGTTGCAGTGTCAACAAGCGCATCTAGGTAACGTGCTACGTTGTGCTCAGGGCGGACATCACTCTTGCAACTGCGCCTGTCGTACTTTCCCTGCATTGCGCAAAACAGATCGCCATTGACCATGACATAGGAACCTTTATCCTTTGCTTGATCAAGGTGACGCTTTAATAGCTTCCTATCGCACTTGGGGTTATCCCAATGCAGATCGCTGATTAATAATACTTCACTCCCAGGGTCCACCTTCAGTTCAGTCGTTGAACGAGTTAACTGCCGCACCATTACCAGTACCTCGGTTTGGTGTACTTTGCCCCGAACAAACGAACCGCTACGTACCAGGGCTTTGCCCTCCACCTCGGCATGCCGTCTGTTCGGCAGATTGTGTAAATCAATTTGTCAGCCACCTTGCGCAGCCGATTATGCTCTTGCTTGTCGTACTCATAATGGAGCAGTTGACCTTCGCGGAGCATTTGATAGCAGATGTCATGAGCGAGACTGCCACGCATACTATCGGGAGTGTCAAACGTCGGACCGCTTGCGCCATCCCAATGGTAACCCTTCTTGCCGATCAGAACTCCTGCACGGGATAAGCTAAAGAATGCAGTCTCAATGTTCTTGCCAGTGACAGGAGTGCTAACACGGACATCCTGCGCCAGGCAGTACTTGTACATAGGGTGCTTAACCTTGAAGTAATGCTCACCCTCAATTAGCAATTGTTTGCGGTACATCGCATCACCTGGCGTCTAGCTTCTTTTCAATCCTTTCGAGCATCTGCTTTATCTGCCGTTGCTCAACACGCATTACAGCCTGCTCTGTCTTGATCTGAGCTACATCGTCCTTGATGCTCTCGACCTGGGTCTTGGTCTTCTCAGCTTTGTTGTCGTTGCCCTTAACCTCTTTCTCCACAGATTGAATACGGCTATTGATCTTCTCAACCTCACGGCCTTGTGTGAAGATCGCACCGGCTATCATCAAGGCGCATGTGATAATGCCGACAAGCGGACCTATCCATGCTCTGATTACTGATTCGTTTTCTTTCTTTGCAGCTGCCATGCTTCCCCCGATCCTTTGTTAAGTTTGATCTGCAACCAGTTTACCACTGAACCGGCATTGAAATTCCGTGTTATTTGATGAGGCGCGACCTTCAAACCATACGATACTTGTCTCACCAATGACGAAAGGTTCTGCTGGTCTTATCTCGAATGCCTCCTCTATTGAAGTATCCAGCGTCTTCCTAAATACCTCAGACTGTGAGCCAACTACTTCGCTGTAGACATAGCCGAAAATCGTTCCGGTAGGATTGCCGCCACCCGACGACTTGGTTACCGCGCCATACAACCAACTTAAGAGGAACTGGTGATTCTCAGGCACATAAAAGATGCACTGCTGCGTTGTTCCTTGACCGGCTGGCATCTCTGCGGCTACATTTAGCGTGGTCGCGCTCGTCGCCGTAATTGTGCCGACGTTGCTGCTTGCTGAGCCACTAAGAAATATGGTCATCCGGTTGACGCCCCAAAAATAATTGGTCGTGGTTACCGTTGATAATCCATCAAGTGCAATCACCTCGGTAACTAACCCACGATCAGTAGCAGCGGCACCACCCACGCCGAAAATGACAAGTTGCTGCACGCCCGTTCCTGCTGAATCATCACTTGCGCTTGTGCTTACAATGTTCAACTGCTCACCGTTCGACAGAACAGTTAATGAGCCACCGAACTCAGCGATCACCTCATCAGCAGCGGTATCAATGTCCGTGTTGTAACCAAACTTATTCCACGTGTAGAAGCCAGGAATTAAGCCAAGCGCAACCTTTTGTTCATGCGGAATCTGATCAGTTATTGCATTGATTGACGTGTTCAGTGTAGTGACATCTGTAGCCCACTGTTGCTTAAGGGCAGCAACCTCACGAGCTATATCACGCAGTCGTTTGTCACGGCTGTTCTGCTCCATTACTCAGTAGCATCGCCCCTCGTAGTGAAACTGGTTGAGTTCTCGGCATCAGGTGTCTTGCTCTTGCTGGCGTACCCTATACCACCGAAGTTAGGGTTCTTGTACACAAGGCCGTTTGTGGTGATCGACAGTTCGCAGCCTACTAAACAGAGGCATACACTCGCTAACACAATGAATCGGGTAAATGTTTTCATCTCAGTCTCCTATATAGCGTTCGCTATTCGGGGGGCGTCTACGTTGTGTGGCGTTTCCGCGCATTAGTCGTCCTCAATATCAACCTGCTGATAAGCAACCACGTTCTCAAACAACTTGATCATCTCCACGTTGACGGCCTTTAGCTTAGCTATAGACGTGGCATCCTGATTCTGCTGCTTGAGTGCGCGAAGCTGAGACTTGCGCAGTTTCTTTGAGAGACGAGCATTCTCCTCGCTTTGCGCATCTGCGCGTGCCTCGTTATCAACGATCTTTTGCGCCTCATCAGCATCACGCTCTGCCTGAGTCTTTTGACGCTTTACTGCGACACGCTTACCATTCACAATCTTGTGGTCTACGATCATTAGAGGATACTCCCTGTGTACTTATAGAGGCCGATCCGTGCTCCAGTGACAGCCGCGAAGGTGGACGTAGAGGTATAAATCTTGATCCCATCAATTTGTGTTGCTGGCGCAGCGTTCCAACAATTGCCGCCCCAAAAGGTCGTTACCCCTTCAAGATTCGATCCAGCATCAAGAAAGTGGCCGCGCGTCCACCCGCCTATACTGGTAGTACATGCGTCGGTTGTACCTTGATCATACAGGTCCCAGCCCAAATCAGCGTCCAATCCGTGTATTTGATCTTGCGCGACTAAAGAGTTATCAACCATTGTATCACCGGTGAATGTTGTCATTCCCGTTAAATTCATATAGGCGCCTGCACCGGACCCACTAGCAGACCCACCGCTTGCTACTTCTCTCATCGAACCATATCCGGCAAGCGTGTGATATTGCGTGGCGCTATATTCAACACCACCCGTCATAAAACGTATGCGACACTCCGCCGCGCCGCTGGTTGTCTTTAGGTTGCGACAGACCAGTAGGTAGCGTTCATCGAGATCCAATGCTTGAAACGACACCGACGAAACGGCACCAGCCGAGATGTCTGTCTCACCAATCTGTACCCAATCAGCCATATCTATTTGCCCTCCTAGTGGCGACCCTAGCCAGCCAACTCCGAGGCCGATTTGCATGGACATTGGTGGGGTCATTTTTTCTTTCCTATTGCTACGCCGAACACCTTCGGCCGACCGTCAATATCACGCTCAACGATCTTGCTCTTGAGAGGCTTGCCGGTTTCAGCTATCCCCATCTCCTTGCACAGCTTGCGCCGGATCTTTCGGGCCTCTGCGTTGATCTTCTTCTGCCTGTCCTTCTTCATCACACTGGTCCTCCCTCTGAACCGTCATCCGGTATAGCCCGAAGCTACTCTGCGCAACCAGCCTAAGCCCAAGCCTAGACGTAGTGCCATCGGGTACATAATAGCCCTTAATAAACAGCGTGGATCGGAGTTGCGGTTGTACCAGTGCTCTTAACCCGGCTAACAGTCGTACAAGGGATAAACTCATAGGCTGTCACAGCCAAGGTTACATCTCCCCCTTCGTCAGTAAAGACGATGTTTCCAGCCGTGCCGCCAATCCGTAGACCGATAGCACCAGCAGTGATGTCATTGCTGTCATCGGGAGTCACTGACTCATACCGACGAATGATCACATTGTCTTCGTTCTTTGCGTTACCTACAGCCATTATTGATTCCGTTGTTGTTATTTAATAGGTATAGATTTGTTGCTAAACTACGGGGTTTTCCCCTTTTGCGACACAGCCTTCTCGGCCAGCCCCTTCTTCAGCACAGTGATACGTGCACGCTTGCGCGCCTTGTCCACGACTCGCTTGAGTATCTTGATATGTCCTTGCGTGGGGTCCATGTAATTGATTCGCCCCATCTGCTCTTGACGCTCCCACCATTTGAGTATGTAGCCACCACTGACTCGCTGGAACTCGTCATAACCTTCAGCAGTCATCTGATACTTCTCATTACGATAGTTGAAGTAGGTCCGTGGGATACTGACGTAGTACTGGTCATTCGGGTTATTCAGGTTCCAGTTAGTGATCAGCCTGTCCAGGTTCGTTGCAGTGCTCGTGTCAATCATCTGTGCTGGCGAGAACAACCTGGCGAACTCAGTGATACCACCACCAAACCGTGGCTTTTCAATAGGTCTGCCAAGGAAGTCGCGCTTAGGATTCGGTACTATCCCCTCAAGCGGCAGTGACCGTTGTGCTACTCGCTGAAGGAATGTGCTGTCAGCCGTTGGCTTGAAGTCACGCACTGTGTCGTCTGTTGCAGCTGCGGTTACTCGCAGTACTGCTGGCATGAAGCTGCTACCATAGTTGACTGCGATCATCTGACCGTAGCTATCAGGGTTCTCCATAGCCTTCATGATGTCACCAATCGGACGAAGGTAGGTCTTCTCTTTTAACTGACCTGCGAGTGCCTTTCCGAGCCTTTTATAGTTAGCCTTAAGCTCCATGCCGTTACGGCTGCGCTGGACTGCATAAGCACTGTCTACCATTGCAGCGATACCCGTTGCAAATGGATCAAGGCGCTTATAGCTCAGCCAAGTGTTCGTACCAGGTAGGCGAATGCTCATTGGTGGATAGTTACGCATCTCGTGGGACTTCTCACCGCCATGCGTCCAGGGCGCACCAGTGCCAGTGATGATAGGCTCACCCTCGTTATCACCGCTGGTCAGTGCCAATAGCGTTGCGCCAAGTGACATAACCACTAGTTGCCCAGCGAGGTCGTTATAGAACTGTTGCTCAGGTTTATTGTTGGTGAACTGGTAAGCCCATTCACCATAGCCCTTCTTGCCACGGTAGTATTTCAGCCCCATTGCTACGGAACCGATTGGGGTGAACTTGCCAATACCGATACGGGCAAGGTTGCCAGGTGTGGTTGTAAACGGGAATAGGTAACGGGCGATTGCACCACCGACTGTTTGCTCTGTCTTGGCTTTCTCAATTGACTTAACTATCGTGCCTAGAATCGGTGCCTGGTGTAGAGCATCACGGTCTTTGAACATGTACTCACGTGACCATTTGACTGCCTTGGCATCTACCTCAGGATCTTCCATCGCTCGACGCATGTAGTCCTCTAATGCCTGTCCCTCTAGCCCATCAGGACGGTTCTTGTAAGCAAGTTCTGCTTTCTTCATGTTGTAGAATAGCGTTTGCAGGTAAGCATCCATGCCTTGAATAAAGCGAGTGGGTGTGCGAACAACTCTGCCGGTCTTCCCTGGGATAGCACCAGGTGTCCGGTTTAGGTCCAATGTATTGCTGTTATCCCCAATCAAGTCGTTCTCAAACACGTTGCGCTCTTGCGCATAGGACTTGGTTCCATTGCTCCACGCCACCTTGAAGCTGTCGGTCAGACCACGCAACACCCATTTCGCTTGTGCCCTGTCCTTTGTTGGCAAACTAGCGACAGTGTTGTTAATGAACATGTCGTAGATGCCATAGGTTACACCAGTGATATTAGCGATATGTGTACCGGGGCCTGAGAGAATGGCATTGATCCAGTATTCATAGATCATGTCACCCTTGTCTGCGATAAAGGCACGCTTTAGCCTGACCAACTCAGATAGCTCTTGATCATCCATCTTGCTGATGTTCTCGGCGTCAACGCCAGCCTGCTTTGCAGCGGTGTAGAACTCCTGCAACTCTTTTGCCTGTAAGCGTTCAACTTCGGCTTTCTGTTCAGCAGTCTTAGCGCCTTTAATGAGCTTCTTCAGCTTATTGCTTGGCTGGAGCATTGCCTGTGTAGCAGCACGTGCTCGACGTTGCGCTGGATTCTCCTGAGTGTCACGACGGTAAGCCAGCATGCGACCAATGTTCGCACCAAGGTCACGCCAAGTGCTGCCCTTGCGAACCAGGTCAAGGAAGTCGTTGAAGCTACCAGTTGTAAATGCTTTCTGCTCAGCCTCTTGCAGGATTATCCGCTGCATCTCTTGCTCAACGGGGTCAGTTGGCAACACGGAATTGGCAATACGAGTCTTTTCTTCTTCGCTTACTTCGGTCAATCGTGACTGTGCTTCTGCGCGATGCATTGAGCGAGGTTGTGTCTCAGGTCTACCTTGCAAGTCACGAACCTTGTCGATGTTCCGCATTGCGTTGCGACCATCGTTTGTGACCATTGGGTTAGCGCGGTTTGCGGAATAGCGGATGTCGGGGTTGGTTCGCCTAAAACGCTGACTTAATGGGATAACACTCCCGTCATCCCCATAGGCCACTGGCTCTGCTGATTTTATTTGATTGGGGTTCCTAATGACAACCTCATTTGCGCCTCCATTTTGAACAACTATGGCTGCTGGTGAGTCCATCCAATCAAACCGTTCACCACGCCTCATTAGGAAGTCCAATGCATCCTGTCGGCTATCAATCCTATCGGTGTATTTTTGGATAATTGACAACCGTTTTTCTAATTCACCTGGTGACTTGAACAGATCAAATGTCCCGTCATTTGAGGAAAGGTATACCTTGATAACCCTTGGTGGACGATTATCCTCAACACCTCTCTTTGAGTGCGACTCTGCAAGCCCCTTATCGCTTGTGAAATAGAAGCCCTTGCCGTACTTGCCGCGAGGATCAATCTTGCTGATGTCAAACTCATCGAACTGCTCTCTTGTCCCGTGGTAATATGGAATAGCGGGGAACCCACTAGCCTCTGCCGCTAAATCAACCATCTCCTGCGCTGCCTGCATATCGCCACGATTGACGGCATCCATGTATTCGGCATCGGATGGGCGCTTGCTGGAATAGCGAATGTCGGGGTTGGTCGGGTCGAAGGTGCCGACATTGCCAGTGGCTGATTTGATTTGGGTGGGGGAGAAGGCGACGAAATTTCGCCAATCGGTATCCCCTTCCCCTTCCATATATACAACCCCATCATAGCCTAGGTTTTTTATCTTATCTATGCTCTCTTGACTGTATACATCTGTCTGAGGGTCAAACCACGGTATGATCTTATGAATCCTTTCCCATTCCTCTCTCACTGTAACATTGAGTGGTTTTTTTATGCTCAGGTACACCGGCATGAGTGTTGTTGTCTCATTCAATAGAGATTCGGCAGCGTCAGGGTTTTCAGAGAAAAAAACAACGCCTGACTCTGCGCCACTCTTGAACACCGAAAAATCCGCATCAGTCCCATGATAAACAACCAGCGGATTCCCCTGCTCATCAACCACCTTGCTGTCACCAAACCAACGCTTGAACGCAGGTGTTTGTGTTTGAGGGTCGCGCTTGCTGGAATAGCGAGGTTTATCAATAAGCGGCTGGATCACCTTCCTTGTTACTGCTCCATGAATCCCATTACCAAGCACTGTCTTTGCAAGTCGATGCGTGTCGGGAACTGGCATTGAGTCAGGAAGTTCCATTAGTCGCGCCATCATTCTTGGCGTAACACGCTTTTGCCTTCCGTCAGGGAGAATAATACGAGGAACTTCGTTTGGTGTTGCTTTTAGTGTTGGTGAGGGTTCACCAGCATTTCGGGCAGCAGCCACAGACTTGCCTGCGCTTCCACCCATAGTGATGATTGGCTTACTGAAGTCTATTGTTCCACGAAGCTGCATATTGCGAAGGCGCTTCATCTCCCACGGTGGAACCACTGAATCGGGCGCATCTTCAATGAGATCCTGGACAGAAGTATACCAATCGCCAGCAGGTTGCTTAACTGGTTGACCAGGAAGAAAACCCTCTCTAACTGCACGAACTATCATGCGCTTGCGAATCTGATTACCACCAAGTTCGGCAGCGTCATAAGTATCAACGTCCCAAAAATAACCTGAGTCATTAAGTGCATCTGCGATTAGGCCAAACAAGGCAGTATCCTTATAGGCAGGAACATTCTCTACTGTCACCACGGGTGGCTTAGCTTCGCGAATAACACGCGCAACAGCAACAGCACTCTGCCTATCCAACTCTGTCGCACCTCTTACCGTCTTGGCTTTTGAGAAGTTCTTACACACTGGCGACGAATGAAACAGGTCGGGCTTAGCGTCGATTATCTCCTGGGGGTCAACCGCTGTAATGCTACGCGCCTTGTAATTTGTACCGTGAACAGTGTTAAACTGGTCCATTATTTCGGGCATGTATTCTACGGCATGAACACTATCTAACCCTACTTCAAGTGCAGCCTCGACGGTGCCAGTGCCACTGAACCATGTGGCTATTCTCCGC
>Ga0181591_10004789_pt1 | contig 11778 bp, 9 predicted proteins | sample 071ome_33_FD_133757 | JGI IMG/M metagenome (GOLD analysis project Ga0181591, IMG submission 133757) | Coastal salt marsh microbial communities from the Groves Creek Marsh, Skidaway Island, Georgia - 071412AT metaG (megahit assembly) | ecosystem: Environmental > Aquatic > Marine > Intertidal zone...
CACCTTGCGACCGACCCTTCCAACAGCTCCGTAGCTTGTTGCGAGGTTCATGTGTGCCTCTTGTCCTATGTACTGTGCGTTTGTCGCATCGTATATCTGCCAAATAATTGCGCCATTCCCTCCGCCACATCGGGCTTGGATACCCGCTTCGATGTAGTAGGATGACCCGCTATATAGGGTAATTGACGTTCCCGACGCAGATATGTCGGTGCTGTATGCGGGCGGTGTGTACAAGAGCCAATCAGACCCCGATATATTGTAGGGTGTGAGCAGATCGACCTCTACAGGCGCATATGTGTCTGTGATCAAATAACTCATGGCACTAACCTCACGCCGAATACTCTCGTCTCTTCGATGTCGCTAGTTCCACTTGCTGTACTGTAACTTGCTTTTAAGACTAACTGGGTAGAACCGCTCACGACACCATACACAGCGTCATCTCCTGCGCCGTAGGTTGATGTTGAGTTATTCCACACCTGCCAGCCTTCGCTGAGCAACGTGGTCGTGTTAGTGAAACCAATGTCCAAGTTCTGTATCGCGGTGCTCAGCCCAGTACGAACATCTCCGTAGACAAAGCTACGCCCTGCGTCTACAGAGTTACTATCTATTTCGACCCCCTCGGATACACTCAGATTGAACGGTGTATTAGGTTGTGTCACGTTAGACTGTGTCGCGGTGTTGTGTGCTCGAAACAGCACAGGCTGTTTAGGGTCTAATGCGTATGTCACGGTGTCACCTCCATGATCAATAAAGCGGTACTAGTTAGTATGGAGCTGTTCGCATTTAGCAACGTGGCTTTAAGCCGAATAGACCCGATGGGCGAATTGCTTTGGTACATCGCAACGTAGGTGGCGTTCGGCGCTGAAGTGGCTGACGAGGCATGGTACGTCCACTCAGCGTCATACCCTCCGTCCGTAGCGCTGATCTCAGTTCCGTTTGAATCTACCCACGCAAAACGCCAAGACGAAGATGTCGATGAACGATCAACGTGGATACTAGCCTGTACACGGTACTGTTTCGATGTATCGAGCCCGATCTCCCCAGTAGAGCTGTTCACGGTGACTCCGTGGGTGCCTGTCGCACGAACGGTGTCGAAAAGCACAATATCACCGCTACTCGCTGTCTGTGCCGAGGACTTGGTCACCTCGATCATTCTCATCGGTACGATCTTATGCAAGTACGTCATCGCTGTCTCCTATGCGATCCGCCATATGAGTACGCGAGCTACAGTCCCCGCGCCCGCCATTCGGTTTATTTGTATAACGCCACTACTTGATGTGCCCCCTACTTGGATCGACGTTGTTGTGTTTGTTTCGAGGTAGGCTCTCGCTGTTTGATCTTTTAAAGGCGGTGGGGAAGTAGGGTCATATGTCGTTATGTGTCCTTCGTACCCGATTTGATTCCCGTTGTGGTATACACCATACGTCAAACTTAACGTTTGTGAACTGCTCTCATATGCGTGAAGCATCGCCTGTATGTAGTATTTACCCGCAGGCAAACTTATCGTGTTATTTTTAAACGTAACACCGATGCCGTCTCCATAGGGGTCGTGCGACCATCGTATAGCATGAAAATTAACGTAAGTTAGTGTGGTCTGAATATACTGCGATACATATACGCCGACTACCCATTGAGACACCTTTAGCCCTGTGCCTTTTGCTGTATAGGTCATCCTAACCTCCAATACATAACGTGCGACCAATCGCTAATGTCCACAGAGCCCGATCCTGATAATTGATACGGGGTAATGGTGTCTGTCTGCGCGAAAGACTCAGAGGGGCCATGCCAGTCGTTATTAGTTACAGCGTTGAGGAGTCCAATAATAACCCTATTGTTGTATACAAGACCCGCAGAATAGGCGTCCAAAGGTGCGTGCCAGTACCGTCCCTCTCCTGAAGCATCATCGTTTCTACCTAAGCGCATGATACAAAGACTCTCCGAAGGTAGAGAGGTTTGTCCATTAGACACAGACGTGTCAGCGTCGCTGGGTAAATCAAAAACAATTTGATTTATGCTCGTTGACCCTACGGTGGCTGTGGCTCGCACATATCCAAACGGGTGCCCTGCTTGGCGTCTAGGGTCGTAACTCATAGGTCTGTCCTCCATGCAACAATGTAACCCCCTGCATCTGTAACCGTGCCAGTCAGCGCCGTCACCCTTAGTTCGATCTCGTATGTACTGCCGTCAGGCACCGTTGCTCTACAGTAAGAAGCGTTCATAAACCCGTCACTTGTGTCTGCTTTTGTCTGTATCTTCCCTGCCTCGCCGACCGCAGAGAAGCCCGAACCTGAGTCTAAGTGCCATTGGTATGAGATCTGCCCCGATCCGCCGACCCAAGGGTACGCCTCAAACATATACTCACCAGCGGGGAGTGTGACCGTACCTCCTATTACACTTAGCGAGTAGTTACCCTCCGAGACGCCTACAATAAACGCTGTCCCGACTGTGTGTACACTTGTGCTAAGAGGTGCCATTGACAGGTATAACTGTCCTTGTCCCCCGCTTGTTATGAATGTTTTATACGTCATCGCTGTCTCCTGTGTCACGCCCCATTGTAACACAAGAGACAGCGATGTAGACACTTAGAGCCTAAGCCCTAAGTTCAGCTTAGATGATGTACCAAGCCGAGGTGCCGTCGCTCACCAAGGTCACCGAGCTGTACTGGACAGTCAGGTCGAACGGTGTAGCGCTCCCTGTCCCATCAATCGTGTCGCTCCCCGCAGGAGTGATTGAGATTGTGTTCGTTGACATATTCTTGATCTGATACTTGAACCCTTGACCGCAGTTCGTCGCGGTGGCGAGCGTCACAGCGACGTTGGTCGTGGGTGTGTAGATGTAGATCTCCTCGATGTCAGTCGGCGTAGAGAGTGCGACAGGTGCCGATGGCGCTGACACGCTGACCGTAGGAGCGGTAGACCCGCCTGACTGAGCCACAGGTACCCAGTTCGTGCCGTTCCACTCTAAGATGTCACCGTTCTGTGGGGCGGTGGTCGTAGTGTCCACGTCCCCGATGTCATCAATACTCGCGACCGACGCTGTGGGTGTGTCAGGAACCCAGTTTGTACCGTCGTACTTGAGGAAGTCACCTGACACAGGCGCGGTGGTCGTGAGGTCAACGTCACGGGTATCACCGAGGTCATTGTAGTCGAGGCTCAGCGCGACCCAGGTGTCATCGCTCATCCCCTGTAGAATCAGGTGCTGTCCTGGCTCTAAGAGGATCGTACCTGTGCGACCGTTCGGGCGTAGGATCGTGGTCTGAGAGTTCGGGGTCGCGATGTACCAGTTCTCAACCGCATCGTGCGCGATAGCGATCTGTGTACCGTTAAGCGCCGTAGACATCGTGGGGATCGTGAGCACCTGCCCTGTTCCGCCACCGCTAAGGTGGACGGACACCGAGCTTGGGTAGTCAGGTACAGCGACGGTGCCCGTGGCAGTAAACTCTTGGTACGAGAACAGCTCTGTGTCCACCCACTCGCTCGTCGCGTCATCGTACACAAGTGAAGCCCCGTTAGACGGAGTCGCAGAGAGCGTGATGTCCTCGACCGCACCGAGTGAGTACGGCCCAAGCGCCTTGACGGTGTCAGTACCTGTAGCCAAGAACCCACCGCCGAACCCTGACGGGATGCTGAACGTGTCCGTACCGACAGACAGCGTGTGGGTGTTCGTTGAGTTATTGACAACGTACAGCACACCGCCACGACTAGCTACGTCACTTGCCACCGTGTATGTAAACGTAAACGAGGGGTTCGTCCCTGTGATGACGTGTTGGTTGTGCCCGTAACTAATCGCCCTTGTGCTCGCCACCGTGGTACTGTAGCGGGTGATCGCGTAGTCCCAAACCCAGCCATTTGCTCCTGAACGGTAGCGTAGGAAGCGACCGTCCGTGAGTGTACCTGAGTACGCGAGGTCAACGTCACTCAGATCCTCAAGGCTGTTTGCGCTGTTGACCCAGTTCGATCCGTCCCACTTGAGCACTTCGTCTACGCTCGGCGCGGTCGTACTGGTGTCCACGTCTCCCACGTCATCAATGCTCGCTACCGACGCTGTGACCACAGAGGGCACCCAGTTCGCACCATCGTACTTCAGGAAGTCACCTGACACAGGCGCGGTGGTCGTAAGATCAACGTCGCTCAATACGTCAAGTCGAGACGCTGTGATCTCCTGTAAAGACCCCCCTGCAATAAATACAAAAGTGCGACACTCAAAAGGCTCAACGGTGTAAGATGTAACCGTAGATCCTGAGAGGAGCTTAGTCGATGGGCAGTTGATAGTAGCTGTGATAGTAGGATCTGCGTTGAAGATGCTGTAAACGCTACCTATTGCGTCACTAGTACCCGATGGAACGGTGATCGGGTTGGTAGGACTTACAAGGTTAATAGTGTAGTGCTGTCTACGGCTATCAGCGATCTGCGGTAGTGTCGGGCCTATGCTATTGATAGCGTAATTATAGAACGTGGCTTCGCGAATCGTAGCGAGCTTGTTATCTACGCCCTCAAGGTGCTCTTCGATCTTGTCACCCGTAACCGTCCCGCCGAGGGTGTTGTCATAGTTCGTTGGCGCGTAGGTTAAGCTCAGGTCACCCAAGCCACCCGCGACAAGCTCGTCATTCGTTGCGTCGTACACAAGCATCTGACCGCTGGTCGTGAGGCTCTTCGTGTTAATCTCCATCGAAGGAGCGAAGTACACACCCCACGCAGGATCGTATGTAGTACCGCCACTTGAGTAGCTCCACCCATACAGATCAACGGTGGTGCGAGACTCGATGAGCACTTCAGGCTGAGTAGCACCCTGTGTGGTGTCTGCCTGTAACAACGATTGGCTGTACTGAATCCAAGTGTTAGCGCTCGATCCGCTAGTGGTGATCTTCAGCGTACCGTTACCCCAGTTGGTGATACGGATTGCGTCACCGCCGTCAGTCTGTGTATTGACGAGGCTGTCAGGCACAACGAGGTCGAACGTAGCTCCCGTTGCAGGGAAGAAGGTGTGGTGCTTCCCCGCCTCAAGCTGATACGTCTGATCCACGGTATCGAAGCTTGATGACGCGATGACGCTCTGTGGGGCGTCTACGAGGTCCGTATACTTGCCCGTCGAAGCCACCTTCGCGAGCATATTCGGGTTCGTCAGATCCTCGATGTCAGCGTAGCCGTTGCCCCCCTGACCGACATCAACCAAGTCACGGTAGACCACGGGGATGACACCGTCAGTCATCTGAACGAGGTTCTCACCGAGCGGGTGAAGGTTATCGGTCAGCCCCACGCTGATAACGTTCGGTGTGACCGCGTCATCTGCAAACTTGAGGCTGTTAGAGCCGAGGTACAAGTCGCGAACCTTGTTCTCAGGCTCACCGATGTCGTAGGTGTCATTCGCCTTCGGGAGCAGGTGTCCGTTTGTAACGTCAAACTCCCATTGTGACGCTGAGAAGCCACTTGACCCATCGCTCATCTGAACGGTGCCCGCAGTACCCTGCGCGACGGTGGTGAGGCTCGCGAGCTCCGTCTGTACAAACGCTGTCGTTGCCACGCTGGTGCTGTTGTCTCCAGCGGTAGGCGTAGGTGCGTCAGCGCTCGTAGTGAACGTAGGGCTGTCGATAGGAGCCTTGAGCCCAATCGCCGTATCAATGCCACTCAGGTGCGTAGCGAGCGTATCACTAGTCAACCCTGTGTAGTTCGTTGCGTTGATCGTAGTCAGAGCCGTGTCGAGCAGTACGTCAGCGTTCTTGAGCGAGGTGGCAGTTCCAAGATGCTTAGTGCCTGTAGGTGCGGTGTACGTCCCGTCAGCGTTCAGCCCTGCACCCGCTTCTGCCGTATCGAGTTCGTCCTGTACAGTTTTAATCGCTGTGTCGAGCCTGTTGTCAGCGTTCTTGAGCGAAGAAGCGGTGTTGATGTAGTTCGCTGATGTGTTCGCAAGGTACGTTCCGTCAGTCTGAAGCCCTGCGCCAGTCTGTGTAGCATCTAACTCTGTCTGAAGATCACCGAGCTTTGTGTCGATCCCATCAAGGTGCTCATCGAAGCTCGCACCTACCACGGTGTAGTTGTTCGCGGTGGTGAGCGTGTCAATGTGGGTGCCGTCAAGCGTCACATTCCCGTTGATAGGAGTCTCGCTGTTGACACTCGCTACGTTATTCTGACCGAGCAACGCGAGCTGTGCGTCAAGCTTCTCGTCGGCGTCTTTGAGCGAGGTAGCTGTGGCGATGTAGTTCGTGGCAACGTTAGCAGTGTACCCACCGTCAGCGTCGAGCCCTGTTCCGTCTGTCACACCCTTGATTTGCGTGTCGAGCTGGTTATCAGCGACCTTGAGTGAGGTAGCAGTAGCGATGTAGTTAGCACCTGCGTCTGCGGAGTAGGCACCGCCTGCATTGAGGCCCGCACCCGTCTGTGTAGCATCTAATTCTGTCTGAAGGCCACCGAGTTTCGTGTCTACACCGTCTAAGTGCTCATCGAAGCTCGCACCTGCCACCGTGTAGTTTGATGCGGTAGTAAGCGTGTCAATGTGAGTACCGTCGAGCGTGACGCTACCGTTGACAGGAGCCTCGCCGTTCACATCGGTCACGATCTGAGAACCGAGAGTATTGACCTGCGCGTCAAGGCCAATGATGTGCGCCTCTACGTCAGCGCTTGTTGGAGTGTAGCTCAGCGCGGTGTGTGCCACGCTCACGTCACTCGCAGAGCCAGTCGTTGCTACGGTCGCAAGCGCGTTGATCTGCCCTTGGAGGTTAGAGTCACCGCTAGTCCGATCACTTACCTCGGTGTTCAGATCCGTCTGAAGCTGACCGAGCTTATCGTCAATCCCATCAAGGTGCTGATCAATCTGTGCGCCCACGACGGTGTAGTTGCTCGCCGTAGTCGTAGTGTCGATGTGGGTGCCGTCGAGGAATACGTCACCGAGCGTAGGCGTCTCGCTGTTGACCGAGAGCACGTTGGTGCTGAGTACGCTGTTCAGCGTAGCGTCAATCGCGACGATGTGCGCCTCAGCGTCAGCACTCGTTGGGGTGTACGCTACAGCGGTGTGTGCCACACTCGCGTCTGCGCTCGCTCCAGTCGTAGCGATGGTAGCTAGTGCGTTGATCTGTGACTGGAGGTTGTTATCGCCGTTCGTGCGAGCAGTAACCTCAGCGTTGATCTGTGACTGTAGGTTAGAGTCTGCGTTGGCGCGAGTGGTTGCCTCGGCATTGTCGGCGCTGATGCGGGCTGTCTCCTCGCTCTTGAGCGCTGAGTCAAGAGACACAATCGCCTGACGGAGCGTAGTGTTCCCGTTGATGTAGTTACCCGCGAACACGGTGAGGCTACCGTCGTTGTTCAGCCCTGCGCCGTCCTGAGTTCGGTCTACCTCTTGTTGTAAGGACTCAAGCTGACCCTGAGATACAACGCCAACGATGTCAGCGGAGGTGAGGAAGCCGTTCGTCCAGTCTCCGTTGCCCTCGCGAACGAGAGACATACGAGAGGGGATGCTACCCTGTGCGACTGACCAAGCGACCTTGTTCACCTGAATCGTCTGCTGTGGGTCTTGTGGGTCAGGCTCGGTGTATGTGCGTACCTCGCCAACGATATTCAGCTCTGCGTTGGTAGTTACGCTGATCGGTGTCGTGCTTTGGTTACCTGCCACATGGAACACAGCAGAGCCCGCCACCTGAAGCTCAAGAGCTCCGTCACCGAGATTCACGACACGGATCTCGTCGTGATCGTCGTTCAGCGAGGTGGGGAGCACCAAGGTCTTGACGTACTGGACAGGAGGCTGTTGTGTCTCATCGAGCCCCTGAATATCAATCGTGTAGTCCTTGCTATGAGTTAGATTCAACGACGCGGTGCTCGTTGTGTATGTAGCGCTGGTCAATTCATTCAACGAGACATCGAGGAGCGCGTACAGGTGTTGAGCGAGCCCGACGATGTCAGCGGTCGTGAGCGCACGATTCTTGTAGTCTACGCCGTCGTGGATCAAGACGTGGCCCGCTGACGCGAGAGACTCGGTGACATCGAGCAGATCGTTGAGGTACGCCACCTTCTCGGTGTTATCGACCTTGAGGATCTTAGCGTCATCAATCGTACCGCCCATGTCCTCTTTGATAACGAGGTGATCGCCCACCGCCCACTCTTGCCCGAAGCGGTTGAACACTACGTTCGTGTCCGTTGGGTTCACCTTGACGTTGCTGACAACGTAGTAGTCACCCTGCTCGGCGTTCTCAAGTGCGGGAGTCGCGAGCGCTACGTCGTAACTCCCCTTGAAGATCATACCACCGACGATACCCGCGATAGCCTGTTGGACACCCGCAGGGGTGACTGCGATGTCTTGATAGTTGCCTTGTGCCTCCTGAATGGTGGCTAGGCGAACAATACCCTTAACGGTGGTCGTTGCGTCTTGTACGGTTGTACCTCCGCCACCGCCACCTTGAATGTAAATCACGCTCATTAGATGCGCTCCCAAATGGTGAGTGTTACTTTGACTGTCGCGCCACCGGTGCCAGCTACGCTGACCCTAAGCGCTTGGAAGATGGGTGCAAACCGACCGCTCAACATGACAAGGTCATCGACGGTAGCACCGATGATGTGCTCTCGATAGTTCTCCGCTTTCGGCGGTAAGAGCAGAACGTCAAACGTGCCGTTCGCAGGTAGTCCGTCTACGCAGATCTGTGCGTTAGCGGGGAAGCCGTCTGTTCTCCAGCGCATGACAGCAGAGGTGAAGTCAACCTCACCGTCTCCTGTGCGCTCTAATTGAATTGTCTTGTACGCGCTCATTCGGTGCTCCTATGGGTACTGTATTTTCTATGTTATCTCATGCGCCTAGTGATCGCAATTATCACGAAGGATCGCCTTGATTGAGTACATCGAACCAAAAGTCATCGAGCCCTCGATCACGCTCTGCGTCGAGCGCATCACCGTCGCTGTCGATCTCTCTACCAGTAGAGTCAACGTAGCGGTGCGTAAAGCGCTCTACACGGAGTACGCTGTGTGCGATCCACAGCGACATCACGGTGTCATCGTGTCGCTCGCGCCCCAACCCCCACAGTTCTTGGATCAACGGCTCTACCGCTTCACGGTCCCTGCTGGTCGCGTAAGGGATGATCACCTTCTCACGCTCAAAGAGCACACCGAGCGAAGCGACGCCCTGCCAAGGGTCAGCCTTCTTCTTGCCTGTCGTAACGTGCCCGATCAACGGGAGGTCCGTAGTCTGCTGTAGTCCAACGTAGTGGAGCTCACCGAAGGCGTTACGCTCTACAGCGACCGAGCGCACTCTGCCCCGAAAGCGCTCAAACTCCTCGATCACGGCGTTACGGAGCATCGAAGCGCTCATGCCTCGCTTACGATAGAGTCCCAGTAGATAGTGATCCCCTGTAGCAGGGTCCCTCGCCCACGTTGTACCGACCGTGAAGTCAGTATCGCGCTTCTCGGCGTCACTCACGCTCTGTACGAGACTAAAGTCCCACCCTTGTACGATCTCTAGTCCCTTAATGTCAGGGATCTCGTACAGCGAGAGCTCCGCACCACGCTTCTTGGCGTGCTCTAGCCACTCGTACTTAAACGCAGATGCGCTGTCATCCTGCACTTGGTTCTGAAACTCACGCGCAAAGAGCTGACTACCCATCGAGCGCCGTTCACGGAGCAGGTACTTAGCTGGGCGCTCTTCGGGCCACAGCACCTCGCACTCCCCTTCGATCTCTACGTCAGAGATCACCTCGCGACCGTCCACCTCGGCGGTGATGAAGCGGTGCGCTTCGGGCCACCGCTTGATCGCTGGGTCCTCTAACACGCTCCATGAAGGGTCGTTCAAGATGTCACCGTACAGATCACCGTAGTGCTTGCGCGTGCCTACTGTGATAATGAGCCCACCTCGCGTCAACATCGGCAGAACGGTAGCGCGAAACCACCGCTTCGTCTTATCGCGCATGGATGCGGTGTATACGGTGGTGTCTGACTCAAGGTCATCTGCCAAAACGAGGTCAAAGTGAGCTCCTGTCACCGCACCGCCGGACCCGATAGCGGTCACAGTCGGGTCTACACTCTCTAGTGTGCGTGGTACATAGAGCTGAGTCTGTGTCCACGGCACATCTTCGCTCTCTAACGGCGTACAGCCTACCTCCGGCTCACTTGCCCAGTCCTCGATCACCCTCTCGGACCGCAAGAGCGCTTTTACGCGCCTCATACGCTTCTCAGCCTGACTCGCTGACTCACAGATCCATAAGATACGCACGTTGCGGTTCATTAAGATCGCTCTGACAGCGTATGTGATCGCCACCTCGGTCTTACCGTGATCACGAGGAGCCAACACTAAGAGTCGGCCCTTCTCCTTTGTCTCTTTGGCGCTCTGCCACGCCGTATCGAAGCGTGTGAGCCACTTACGACGGTGCTCAGCGAAGCGCATCCCGCAGTAGTATGTGTCAAAGAATACTGGAGATGCTACGGACAGCGCTCGACGCTCTTCGGGGGTTGACGGTAGTAAGATGCTCATGTTAACACGTACCTCCCATTCATTTACCTAGTCCGAGGAGACTAACACACATGGATCATCTATGTATCATCGTTGCTATGACGATTTATCCAAACTTGACAGCGCCACAGATACCTCAGTTTCAGGACGCACAGCGCGTATGTGAAAAGATCGCCGACCGAGCGATTGACGCTGACGTTGACCCGCTCATGGCGCTCGCTGTCGCGGTCGAAGAGACACGCCTACGCACAGATGTGACCTCGCCCGCTGGCGCAAAGGGGCCGATGCAGGTGCTCCCAAAGTATTGGTGCCCTAAGTCCCCCAAGGGGCGTCCGTGTGACTATGTCGGCGCAGGGCTCAAAGCGCTTAAATACTACATGAGGAAGGGTGCAAGCGAGCGCGACGGTCTACGTCGTTACGCTGGCGCAGGTAAAGGAGCGAGAGACTACGCTGAGCGTGTTCTTCGTCGCTATAACAACCTCGTCGCTCTGCTCACCGCGATTGATGGGTGCTGAACACCCTCGCGGTTAGTGCGTGCCGATCTTTAGTTCGCACTTACCGCCCACACACGCCTCTTCGCCCATAAGGTCGGTGTTATCTGCCTCCTCGATGACTGAGTCATAGTCTACAGGCACATAGCTCGACCTCAGATCATTCCAAAGCTCCCATGCAGACATCTTCTGCTCACGTAGCGGGTCATCTTCGCTGATCTCTTCGGGAGAGAACACACGCTGGAACGGCGCTTGTGGGTAGTCATAGTCCCCAGTAGCTGAGAGACAAGACACCCCTGCGTAAGACTCTCTCCCTGAGAGGAGCTCCGTCTGTACAGCGTCCCATTCATCTGCGTGAACGACGCACGTATTGCTCACGTTGTGTGTCAGCCCCTTCACGCTGTTCGGACGGAGCGTACCTGAACGCACCCAGCCCTCTTGGACCCTACGAACAAAACGTAGGAAGTCAACAGCGGTCTGTGTTGCTTTCGTCACCGCTGTGTCCGGCGCTTTTACCGCAAACGAGATACATACGTCCGTCCCAAGTGTGCTCCGTACGCTGTCCTCGACCGCTTTGGGGTTATTGAACAAGAACGCTTGTACGATGGGGCTGTCTTTCGGCATCTGCACTCTACGGAGGAATCGAGGAGCGTGGTCAGCGTGGATACCGCTCGAACAACCAAGGAGCACGCTCGCTGTTCCGCTGGGCTTGACGCAGGTGACGCGAGCAGGGGCACGCTTTAAACCCACCGCTTCATAGTAACGGTCCGCCACATCTGACGCCCACGCACCGAGGCGAGATAGGAACCCTGTATCGCGAGCGAACGACTTTGCGGTACCGAGGCCCGTAAGGGATACGCCACAGAGA
>Ga0181591_10004792_pt1 | contig 11771 bp, 7 predicted proteins | sample 071ome_33_FD_133757 | JGI IMG/M metagenome (GOLD analysis project Ga0181591, IMG submission 133757) | Coastal salt marsh microbial communities from the Groves Creek Marsh, Skidaway Island, Georgia - 071412AT metaG (megahit assembly) | ecosystem: Environmental > Aquatic > Marine > Intertidal zone...
TGTTTCGTTGAGCGTTTCTCCCTTGAGGAGTTCCATTACGACGAAACCACCTTCATCATCCTGGCCGACATCAAAAACCGTGATGATGTTCGGGTGATTCAGCGTGGAAAGGGTCTGTGCTTCGGCAATAAGCTTGCTCGCGGCTTCTTTGACCTCCTCTTCTGTCGCCTGATCGGGCGAGAGGACTCGTTTCATCGCGACTTCCCGCTGAAGCTGCGTGTCGAATGCTTTGTAAACGGCGCCGAGGCCACCTTTTCCGATTTGCTCTCGAATTTCGTAGCGACTGCTCATCAGATTTGCGGCAACGACTGCGGTGGGTTATTTCGGGGGAGGTTGCCGTCGACCTCGAATTATATAAGCCATTGTTGAATTTTTCACGGATTATTCCCATCTTTTTGGAAGGCTTAACTACCAGCGATTCGCAGCTCTTTTTTCGCGGAGTACATCTGCCGTTTCGCGTGATCGGAAAAGCTATGAATTTTTCGAAAACGCTGGCGCAAGTCGAGTCGCCGCCTAGCTTCCTCCCATGACTCGTGAAGACCTTGCTGCGACGCTGGAAGAGATTGCCCTGCTCTTGGAATTGAAGGGGGAGAACCCTTTCAAAATCCGTGCCTACCGAACCGGCGCGGACGTTGTTCAGCATTTTGCCGGTGATATCGTTGCCAAAGCGAAAGAGGGTGACCTCAGGGGAATCAAAGGGATCGGCGACGCGCTGCAGCAAAAGCTTCACGAACTCGCTTCGACGGGGAAGCTCGAATATAGCGAGAACCTCAAGGCGGAGTTTCCGGCAACTTTGTTTGATCTTTTCAAGATTCAGGGGCTTGGGCCGAAGAAAATCAAGGTACTTTACGAATCTCTCGGTGTTGACTCGGTTGATCGACTCAAGGAAGTCTGCGAATCAGGCGAGATGGCTGAGCTGTCCGGGTTTGGGAAAAAAACCGCCGAGAAGGTTCTCGAAGCGATTGCGTTTCGGGAGCAGAATGCGGATCGGTTTCGGCTCGGAGATGTCGCAGTGCCGGTCGCGGAGATTCTGGACTTTCTGCGATCTCACCCGGACTGTCTTCGCGCGGAGGCTGCGGGAAGTTATCGGCGAGCGAAAGAGACGGTGCACGACGTCGATTTTCTCGTCGCATCGTCAAATCCCGAGTCGATTATCGAATCGTTCGCTTCCCAGGAACTGGTTTCCAAGATTATCGCGCAAGGTTCCACCAAGGCGAGCATCTACCTGGAGAACGGTTTGCAATGTGATCTGCGAGTGGTATCGAACGATGAATTCACCTGTGCACTGGCCTATTTTACGGGTAGCAAAGAGCACAATGTAGCCATGCGAGTGCGTGCTCTGGAGCGGGGCTACACGCTAAACGAATATCGACTCTCACCAAAAGAGGGGAGCAAAAAAGACGAGCCACCTGTCTTTGAATCGGAGGAACAGCTCTATGATTTTCTTGGCCTCGTCTACGTCGAGCCGGAGCTTCGCGAAAACACCGGGGAAGTCGAAGCTGCCGAATCCGGAAATCTTCCGCAGTTGATTAAAAAAGAAAATCTCCGTGGCACTTTTCACAATCACACCACTGAGAGTGATGGAAAAAACACCCTCGAAGAGATGGCCGAAGCGGCCATTGATCTGGGGCTTGAATATCTCGGCATTGCTGACCACTCGAAGAGTTCTTTCCAAGCCAATGGCCTCGATGAAAAACGGCTTCGTTCGCAAATTGACGAAATCGGAAAGCTGAATCGCAAGTTTGTCGGAGACGGAACTGATTTCCGTATCTTCGCCGGGAACGAAGTCGACATCCTCAAGGACGGAAGTCTTGATTTCGAAGACGACCTTCTCGGTGAGTTGGATTATGTCGTCGCCTCGGTTCACAATGCGATGACTTTGTCGGAGAAAGACATGACAGAGCGGATAATCAAAGCCGTGAGCCATCCTGCTGTGACAATGTTAGGGCATCTGACGGGGCGGCTACTGTTGCAGCGCGAAGCATATGCGGTAAACGTTCCCGCGGTGATCGATGCCTGTGCCGAAACGGGAACCATCATTGAACTCAATTCGAATCCGTGGCGCCTCGACATGGATTGGCGATGGTGGAAGCTGGCGACCGAGAAAGGCGTGAAATGCGCGATCAATCCTGACGCGCATCGCACCACCCAGTTGGACTATCTCTGGTTCGGCGTGCGATTGGCTCGTAAGGGATGGCTTACCCGCAACGACGTAGTAAACACAATGACCCGCGAAGAAATCGAAGAACTCTTTCAACTCGACCCCATTTCATGAAACAATATTTACTTCAGGAAAATGATGACGGAAAACTTGCCGCCGTTCTCAATGAAACTCACACTCCTGATCCGGGCCCTGGTGAGGTGAGGGTGAAAATGGAAGCGTGTTCTCTGAACTACCGCGACCTGTTGATGAAGTCGGGCCTCTCTGCATCGAGTGGCGATGATGCAGTCATCCCGCTCTCTGATGGTGCAGGAGTCATCTCGGCTGTCGGCGAAGGTGTGAGTGTTTGGTGCGAGGACGATCGTGTTGCCCTGACATTTTTCCGGGATTGGGAAAGTGGGCCTTTTGACATGAAGTATCACAAGGCCGCACGTGGGGGATCATGTGACGGTGTTCTCGCCGAGGAAGTGGTGACGCCTATTCACAGTCTGGTGAGAGTTCCACAAGGATACAGTGCGACGGAAGCAGCCTGCCTGCCCTGTGCTGCGCTGACGGCGTGGCATGGTCTCATGGAAAGAAGTCGTCCTCTGGCAGAGGGGGAGACTGTGCTCTGCCTTGGCACGGGAGGTGTTTCGATCTTTGCTCTGCAGTTGGCAAAAGCTGCAGGAGCGAGGGTCATCGTGACAAGCAGCTCGGACGAGAAACTCCGGCATGCGTCAGAAATGGGGGCAGATGAGACGATCAATTACCGCGAGAATCCGGATTGGGAAAAAGTGGTTTTTGAAAAAACGAATCAGCAAGGTGTCGATCATGTCATCGAAGTAGGCGGACCGGGAACACTGGAGAAATCCATGAGTTCTGCAGGGGCGGGAGGTTCGATTGCCCTGATTGGGGTGCTAACCGGATTCGATGCGCCGGATGCGAGCCTGTTTCCTCTTGTGACGAAGAATCTGGATCTGTCAGGAATTTACGTGGGCAACCGCGAAATGTTCGAGCGCATGAATGCTTTCCTGACGGAGCATGAAATCCGTCCCGTGATTGACCGGGAGTTTGCCTTCGAAGAGGCAGGCGAGGCCTACGACTACCTCGAAAGTGGATCTCACTTCGGAAAAGTTGTCGTGCGGGTGGGGTGATGAATGGGACCGGCTGCTTTAGCTGCCGCCATCAGCCTCGATTTTTGCGACTGAAGTCGCCACTCCTCTGCCTTTCACTTTGCGCAGACCTTTTCGTATAAACCGAGCGTCTCTTTCGCGATCTCGGCCCAGCTGAAGGCGTTGAGCACGCGCTGTCTTCCCGCTTTACCCATTGTGTCGCAGCGCTCTTGATCCTGAACCAGCTCATTGATCGCTGCTCCGAGGTCTTTTGCAAATGCGTCCGGGTCAGTCGCTTCGAAAGGTGATTCGGTCTGTTGCTCCAGAGGAACGAGTGTTCCGGTTTCGCCGGGAATGATGATCTCTTTCATCCCGCCAACCTCAGAGGCGACGACGGGCGTTTCGCAGGCCATTGCTTCAAGGTTGATAATTCCAAAGGGTTCATAAATCGAAGGACAGCAGAACACGCGGGCGTGGCTGTAGAGCGCAATTTTCTCTTCCGTCGAAACCATTTCCTGAATCCAGATGATATTCCCGTCGAAGCCTTCGCGCGCTCGGTCAACGGCCTGAGACATTTCTGCTGCGATGTCTTGTGTGTCGGGAGCGCCAGCGCAAAGAACGACCTGAGTATCCGGATCGAGATGCTGGATCGCATTGACGAGATGGATGATTCCTTTCTGACGGGTGATGCGGCCAACGAAGAGAACAAAAGGCTTGTCAGGATTGATGCTGTATTTTTCGAGAACCTCGGGAGATTCGGTGGGGACGTATTCGTCAGGATCGATACCGTTGTAGATCACGGGGACTTTCGATTCGTTGACGTCGAAATGCCGGAGAATGTCTTCGCGCGTTTCTTCGGAAACGGCGATGACGGCATCAGCCATTTCGATGGCCGTTTTCTCGAGCCAGAGCGTGAAGTCATACCCTCCGTCAAGTTGTTCGCGCTTCCAAGGGCGGAGCGGCTCGAGCGAGTGCACCGTAAGAACGAGGGGGATGCCGTAGTTGAGTTTCGCGAGGACACCGCCGAAGTGCGAATACCAGGTGTGAAGATGGACGACATCGGCGTCGATGTTGGTGGTGTTGAAATCAAGGCAGTTCTGCAGCGCGGAGAATACCGAATGCAGAGCGGTTGGTGAGGTGTAATCCGAGCGGTCCGTCGCAAAGCCCTGAACGGTCGGGTTTCCCTCATCGACTTTCTGATCACCAAAACAGCGAACCTCGACATCACATAGGCGGGCTAATTCGCGTGAGAGATACTGAACGTGAATGCCAGCTCCTCCGTAAATATTGGGAGGAAATTCGTTGGTGAGTAGAAGCGACTTCATTCTGGCAAGACCATTCCTGTCGGGCCGCGAAGTAAGTGGAGAATAGTCTAGAGTTCAACTGTAGACTTCCACTGCGCCACTTCGATCTTTCCATTGTGGCGATTCTGCAATTCCTCCTGCAGAGCTTCAGATTGCTCCGGCTCCCCGTGGACGAGGAAGACCCGCTCTTTTGAGCCACCCATAGCATTGAAATATTCCAGCAATTCTCTTTTGTCGGCATGCCCGCTGAATGAATCCAGGATTTCGACATCGGCTCTGAGATTAAAAGTATCGCCGAGGATTGGGACTTCTTTCCAGCGATTCCGGATTTTCCATCCGAGCGTGTTCTCAGCGCAGTATCCCACAAAGAGAATCGTATTCTTCGAATCTTCGATGTTGTTGCGGAGGTGGTGAAGGATGCGGCCCGCCTCGCACATTCCTGAGGCGGAAATGATGATCGCGGGTTGATTCAGCTCGTTGAGTTTTTTGGACTCGGAAACCTTGCGAACCATGGAGAGCGATTCGAAGCCGAAGGGGTTTCGTTTTTCAAAAAGGAAATCATAAACTCTCTGGTTGAAGCACTCGGGGTGAATTCGGAAAATCTCTGTGGCATTCACGGCGAGGGGACTGTCGACGTAAATTGGCACGTCTGGAATTTCTCCGGATTCGGTCAATTCGTGGAGAACGTAGATGAGTTGTTGTGTCCGCTCGACCGCGAATGCTGGGATGATCACCTTCCCGTTTTTCTCTAGTGCCCTGACGAGGATGTCGCGCAACAGGTGATTTGCCTGCGTTGGCAATTCGTGTTCGCGATTGCCATAGGTGCTTTCCATGATGAGATAGTCGACGTCATTGGCGATAACGGGATCACGAAGAAGTTCGTTGTCGCCTCGACCGACATCGCCGGAGAAGAGAAGGCGCTTCTTTTCCCCGTTTTCAACAATATCGAGAATTATCTGGGCCGATCCGAGGATGTGACCGGCGTCGATGAAAGTGAGGGAGATGCCATCCGCAATCGGAATGGAGCGCTCGTATCCGATGTTCACAAAGTGTCGGACGCATTCCTCGGCATCCTGTTCCGAATAAAGTGGTTCGAGAAGTTTCTCGCCTCTCTTTTCCCGACGCTTGTTGAGCCACTTCGTATCCTGAATCTGGATGCGCGCCGAATCCGTCAGCATGATCTGGCAGAGGTCGCGCGTTGCGAAAGTGGAGTAGATGTTCCCGTCGAAGCCATTCTTTGTGAGGTTGGGCAGATTGCCACTGTGATCGATGTGCGCGTGAGAAAGCACGACAGCGTCGATGGAGGAGGGGTCGAAGAGGAAGTTACGATTTCGATCCCAGGAGTCGTCACGCCGTCCCTGATAGAAACCGCAATCGAGAAGAATGCGGGAGCCATTTGCTTCGAGGAGGTGCTGTGATCCGGTGGTTGTCCCGGCGGCTCCGCAAAAGGTAATTTTCATGAAGGATTTCTAACGGTGTATACCCAGTGCGGCAAGTGTGGATACAGAATCAAAAATACGTTCTTTTCACATTTCACTGCGGTTTCCCATAATTATCAGGATCAAAAAGATAGAAGATTTAAAATTTTTAGCGTAAATTCACATTATTTTGTTGCCTTGATTATAAACTTATCTTAAATTCATAGTCATGAACCGGATTGAGACCACTATTCTAACTCTGTCAGCCGCCGCCCTTCTTGTTCCCTCTATCGGAGCAGAGGAACCGAACGCTACGAACCTTGACAATCGGATTTCAGCTATTGAGGCTCGCCTCGAGTCGATTGAAGAAGCCATTCGTGGAAACACTGGCTCCTACTCATACCAGGAGCAGGCTACTCTGGATGCGACCAACATCCCCACGACGCAAAACCTCTCCACCAGTAATGAGACTTATGTCATTCAAGAAGGTGACAGCCTTGGCAGCATTGCTCGAAAGCATGAGATCGAGCGAGCTGACCTTCTCGCCGCCAATCGCCTCAGCGAAGGCCAGCCCATTTACATTGGAGAGACACTCATCATTCCTGGGGTCAAAGCTCCAGCTCCAGCTCCAGCTCCAGCTCCCGCTCCAGCGCCTGCACCAGCTTCAGAGCCTCCCGTCCCGCAGGTGGAGGAGAAAAAGCAGGTCGCTAAAAATGACAGCAAGCCGGCACCGGCTAAAGAAAAGTCTGTCTTCGTAGGGGAGACAAAGAAGGCACCAGCCAAGGGCAAGAGCCACACGGTTGGGAAGGGCGATACTCTTACCAACATTGCTTCCCGTCACGGAACTGATGTGAAGTCTCTCGAGTCGGCCAACGGACTCCGCACGGATGTTATCAGCATTGGACAAGTGCTTACCATCCCAGGCGCGCCGCAGGAGGTTGCTGACAAAACGAATGAAAAGGCTCCTGAGTCGCAGGCTCCGAAGTTTCAGTATGACAATCCACTTCTCCGCACCAACGAGACGTATGGTCACTATACGGTGAAGAAGGGGGACAATCTCTACGCTCTCGCTCGTGATTTCTTCACTAACATGGGCGAACTCCAGCGTCTCAATCGTCTCGGAGAGAAAACTCTGATTTATCCTGGCAACGACATCATCGTTCCGACTTCGAAGTATAACGAGTATCACAACAGCAAAGATGTTGCCACGCGCTAGGACCACACCGCACACAAATTTGTCTCCGATGCCTTCTCGGGCTGTTGAGAGACATAGTTGAGTGGTCAGAAAGCCCGGTCTCGCAAGGGACCGGGTTTTTCCTATGTAGAAAGGGCTATCTCCCTAACTTCGCCGCCATCTCTACGGCTTCAAACAAGCTCCGCGAATTAGCCTTTCCCTGCCACGCAATATCCAGTGCCGTTCCGTGATCGACTGATGTTCGGACGATAGGCAGGCCGAGCGTGGTGTTCACGGCTCGATCAAAAGCGAGAGCCTTTAACGGAATGTGCCCCTGATCGTGATACATGCAGATGAAGGCATCGGTCTCCTTTCTTCTCCAATCGAGAAATGCGGTGTCGGGAGGCAAGGGGCCCTCAAGAATCGCCCCGTCTTGCGCGACGCGGTTCATCGCGGGTATGATGATTCGCTCTTCTTCCCGATTTCCAAACAGCCCGCCCTCGCCGGCGTGGGGGTTCAAGCCGCAAACCACCATTTTGGGTTCACGCCCCCGGATGCGTTTCATTGCACTGCGAGTCAGCTCAATCACATCGACGATTCGGTCTTCCGTGATGAGAGAAGGGACTTCGAAAAGGCCGACGTGAACAGTGACGAAGCTCGCCGTGACTTCATCGGAAACCTGGAGCATGCAGGAACGCTCCGCCTTGGTCCGGTTGGTGAAAATTTCTGTGTGTCCAGGGAAGTGGATCCCTGCACTGTGAAGGGCTTCCTTGTTGATCGGAGCGGTCGCGACACCGGCGACGACACCGTCGAGCGTCAGGTCAATCGCCTTGGTGATGAAATCGTAAGCCGCTTGGCCCGTGCTTGGATTGATCTTTCCGGGCGCGAAGTCATCCATTGAGATATCGGCTGCGTCAAAGACTCCGGGCTGGTAAGCGCTTGATAAATTAGACTGGGAATAGATGGCCGGGGAAAACGGTTTTCCCGTCCTCTCCGCGCATGCAGATAGGACTCGTTGACTTCCAAAAACGATGGGAGTGCACAGTTTCGCGATCTCCTCGTTGGCCAAAAGATCGAGGCAAATCTCTGGCCCGACCCCGGCGGGGTCGCCCATGGTCACGGCAATGCGAGGAAGGTTCATTGCGGGAAAAAACGCGTGGAAGGGTCTTTCGTCAACGGGCGAAGCAGTCCCGGTCGATAATTTCGACTCCGATCAAACAGGGTTCACTCTCTGGCTAAACAGGGTTTGCTCCATTTCCCAACAATCTTGGGTCACTCGACCTGTGTCTCGGCTTCCTCTTCCAGGGTAGCTTCTCCTTCAGCGACCGTTACGGTGGTCTCTTCCGCGGGCTCCAGGGGTGGAGGGGGCGGAGGGATTTCCACGATGATACGGACTTCGCCAGCATCGATTTGCTCGATGGATTTGGTATTCTGAATCGAAACCCGCTCGAGTCCGACGCCGCTTTCGGCAAGGAGTCTTCTCGCCTCGTTGCCTCGTTTTTCGAGTAGATAGTCTCCGTAGGCTCCCGTTGAGGTTTCGTATTTCACGGGCTTGATCAGCACGCGATTGCCGGCGAGCGGTGGGGTGTTGAGTTGCTTTGCGATGCCTGCGATGAGGGACGTTTGGTTGGCCTGGAGAAGAAAGGAGTTTCTGGAAAAACGTATCGGGTCGAGGTGAACGTATTTGTTGTGTGGTTCTGGGACCTGTTTAACCGTGGGGAAAATTCCAGAGCTGAGTGGGAAAGTCGGAGCTGGCTGGTCTTCCTGCATCAGGGGGATGGCGCGGAGCGGTCCCTTGGAAGTAGCAGGCGGAATCGTTGTCGTGATCGTGGTAGGTGCCGTCTTCGCTGGGGCCGTGCCATCGATTGGGCTGAGATCGGCTAGCATCAGCATAGTGGGAAAAATTTTATCGAGGGCGAGACCGGGCGATTCGAATTTCTCCGCAGCACTGGGATAGTAGTCGAAATCGATGAGAGGGCCGGAAACCTCTTGGCCCGTCGAAAGTTTCACTGAGATTTTTGGCAGGTCGTCGGAGTTGACGATGCAGATGCGATTGATGATGTCCCGGTCGCCGAGGATTGGATCCGTGCGGATCTTGAGTGCGGTCATCGTGATGACGCTGTCGGTAAGACCGCTCAGCACGATTGCGTCGTCCCAGATGGCGAGGCCGCCCTCGTGGGTTGAGATGCCGATCTCTGCGATCAGGCTGGTGAGATCGTGGGTGTTGGGAAAGTCGATTTCTGAATCGGTTCGAACTCCCTCGTTGATAAATTTCAGATCTGGACGGACGCTTTTGACGGCGCGCGCCAATTCGAGTCCAGTTTCTTCATCTGGGACCGCGCCTGAAAAGGAGACTCCTTTTTCCTCAAACTTCACTGCGAAAAGCGGCGCCTCATCTGTTCCGAGCACGACACTTCCCATCCACGCAAAGGCGAGGGCAGGAAGAGTTTTTCGGATCAAGTAGGAGGAAGGCATCGGAAACTGCGATTACGATACGCAGGGTCGGCGCAAGCAGCCCGACATTACATCCTGTGAATGCAGGGTAAGTCAAACCTTTCAGTGCACTTGCGAGCGGGCCAATTTTCGTGTTTTTGTGATGAAATGCGCTCCAGTCTCGACGGAGCAAGCTCTGCTCTGATAACTTATCGGTGATGGTGGATCAGGCTAGAACGACAGCACTGGCAGCAATTTTGACGATTGCCTCCCATGCTGGCGGTGGCTTTGCCGAGGAGAAAATCTGCGAAATTCAAATTCTCGATGAGGAAAACGGATGGCCCGTTCCCATCGTCGAATTGCGGACGACAAACAGCGTCCGCTTTTTCTCCGCATCGTGGTTCCGTCGCCTGGAGTGGTTTTCGGAAAAAATGGGTCAGTGTTTTCACACAAAAGGAAGGGAAATCTTCGAGGCTGGGAGAAATCTGGTATGCCGAAGCGAATAGCCCTATGGGGCCGTGAGAAAATGTGATTCAGGTAGTCACTCATGACAACTACACCTTCTACAACCCGCGGCTGCACCCGGATCTGACGGATGTCGACTCGCCCATCCTTTTATTTGAGGGGACTTTCACTCACACCTTTGCCGAACGCGCCACACCCGTGCCGCAGCACGACTACAATCAGGTCATGTGTCGGCTGGATCTAGATGATCCGATATTTGATTAGGTAGGCTACTCAGTCGTGAAGGTGAACTCCCCACCCGCAAAGTCGCACCGGATCTTGTCGCCATCCTTGAACTTACCATCGAGCAGATCAAGGCTGAGGGAATCGAGAATGCGATTCTGAATCACACGCTTGAGCGGGCGTGCTCCGTAGGCGGGGTCGTAGCCTTCGGTAGACACCTGGCTGAGCGCCGCACCTGACAAATCGAGCTCCAATCCCTGTGCGGCGAGGCGCTTCTTGACGCGGGCGAGCTGGATCGTGACGATCTCTTTGATGTCTTCCTCGCTGAGCCGGTCGAAGATTATGGTCTCGTCGATACGGTTGATGAACTCGGGGCGGAAATGCCCGCGCAGACACTCGGTCACGAGGGCTTCGCGTTGCTCCTGGTTGTCTTCCGACATGATGTGTTCGGATCCGATGTTGCTTGTCATGATGATGACGGTGTTTCTGAAATCCACGGTCCGACCCTGTCCATCGGTGATGCGGCCATCATCGAGAACCTGAAGAAGGACGTTGAACACGTCTGGGTGCGCTTTTTCGACCTCATCGAAGAGAACAACGGAGTAGGGCTTGCGACGGACCGTCTCGGAAAGTTGGCCGCCTTCTTCGTACCCGACGTAGCCGGGAGGCGCTCCAATAAGTCTGGCGACGGCGTGTTTCTCCATGTATTCGCTCATATCGATGCGGATCATGGAGTGTTCGTCGTCGAAAAGGAATTCGGCTAGCGAGCGGGAAAGCTCTGTCTTTCCGACGCCGGTGGGTCCGAGGAAAAGGAAAGAGCCGATGGGGCGGTTTTCATCCTGTAGGCCGGCACGGGCGCGTCGCACGGCGTTGGAGACGGCAGTAATCGCTCTGCGCTGTCCGATGATCCGATCGCCGAGGCGATCTTCCATGGCGACGAGCTTGGAGCGCTCACCTTCCTGGAGGCGCGAAACGGGGATGCTGGTCCACGAACTGACAACTTCGGCGATGTCCTCTTCCGTGACTTCCTCTTTGAGAAGCCGGGAGGAACTCTGCATTTTGCCGAGCTCAGCCTGGGCGCTCTCCAATTCCTCTTCCTTGTTTGGGATGAGACCGTATTGGATTTCGGAAGCGCGTCCGAGGTTATTTTCCCGCTGCGCCTGCTCGAGTTCCAGCTTGAGTTGCTCTAGCTCCTCCTGCACGGCATTGGCACGGTCAATGACAGCCTTTTCATTATGCCACTGGGCTTTGAGGGCGTCGGCTTGTTCACGGAGATCGGCAATCTCTTTTTCGACTTTGCCAAGGCGATCTTTGCTCCCGTCATCTTTTTCTTTCTCGAGAGCCTGACGTTCCATTTCGAGCTGCATGCTCTGCCGCTCGAGCTGGTCGATTTCGGTGGGCAGGCTGTCGAGTTCGATCTTGAGGCGCGAAGCTGCTTCGTCGATGAGATCGACGGCTTTGTCGGGGAGGAAACGATCCGAGATGTAGCGATCACTCAGCGAA